>Ga0070741_10010262_pt1 | contig 17763 bp, 12 predicted proteins | sample Coa_R1_4_FD_66440 | JGI IMG/M metagenome (GOLD analysis project Ga0070741, IMG submission 66440) | Surface soil microbial communities from Centralia Pennsylvania, which are recovering from an underground coalmine fire - Coalmine... | ecosystem: Environmental > Terrestrial > Soil > Unclassified ...
GGATCTGGACGCTACCGGCCGCTTCGAGCAGATCGCCATTCGCGATATCCAGGATGCCGCCGACACGCTCCGCCCTGTCTACGACCAATCCAATTTTCACGACGGCTACGTCAGTCTGGAAGTCTCTCCCTATCTCGCCCGCAAGACCCAGGAGACTATGGACGAGGCGCGGCGCCTCTGGAAAGCCGTCAACCGCGAGAACGTGATGATTAAAGTCCCGGGCACGGCGGAAGGGATTCCTGCCATCCGGCAGCTGATCGGCGAGGGCATCAACATAAACGTGACCCTGCTCTTCGCGCAGGAAGTTTACGAAAAGGTAGCTGAGTCCTACATCGCCGGACTCGAGGATCTCGCGAAACGCGGAGGGAACCTTAGGAAGATGGCAGGCGTGGCCAGCTTCTTCATCAGCCGCATCGACACCCTGGTGGACGCGATGCTGAACGATCGTCTGAAGAAGACCAGCGATGCCAGCCAACAGGCGCTGCTGACCAGCCTCCTTGGCAAAGTCGCCATCGCCAACGGCAAGCTCACGTATCAGCGTTACCAGCGCATCTTCAGCGGGCCTCGCTGGGAAGCTCTGGCAGCAAAGGGCGCACAGACCCAGCGTGTCCTGTGGGCCAGCACCAGCACCAAGAATCCGAATTACCGCGATGTGATCTACGTCGAAGAACTGATCGGGCCCGATACCGTGAACACCATGCCGCCCGCCACCGTGGACGCCTTCCGCGACCACGGCCGCCTGCGCAACAGCCTGACCGAAGACGTTCCCGCCGCGCAGAAAGTGATGGACGACCTGGCGCGTGCCGGCATTTCCATCAAAGAAGTCACCGACAAGCTCACTGACGATGGAGTCAAATTATTTGCCGACGCCTTCGATAAGCTGCTCGCGGCTGTCGAGAAGAACACGCAGTCCAAAGCATAGTGAGGAAAGCCTGTGAGCCGACTGAAGACTTCCCTGCCCGAAAGCCTCGCCGCCGCTGTGAAGAGCACCATCGCCGGCTGGCAATCGGGCGGGAAGATGAAACGCCTGTGGGATCGCGATTCGAGTTTGTGGACGGGCAGCGACGAGGGCAACTGGTTGGGATGGCTCGACATCGTCGAAGAACAGAGCGCGCAGCAGGAGCAGCTGCAGAAATTTGCGAAGGAAGTTCAGGCGCGCGGGTTCGAGCACGTGCTCTTGCTCGGGATGGGCGGATCCAGCCTTTGTCCCGAAGTACTGCGCATGACTTTCGGCCACATCCCGCACTTTCCCGTCCTGCACGTCCTCGACTCCACTGATCCCGCCCAGGTCAAGGCCTTCGAACATCAGATCGACATCGCCAGGACGCTCTTCATCGTATCCAGCAAATCCGGCAGCACTCTCGAACCGAATATCTTCAAGCAGTATTTCTTCGAGCGTGCCAAACAGGCGCTGGGAGCGAACAAGGCGGGCAGCCATTTCATCGCAATTACTGACCCGGGGTCGAAGATGCAGCAGGTCGCGGAGGGAGACCGGTTCCTGCACATCTTCTTCGGCCGGCCGTCCATTGGCGGCCGTTACTCGGCGTTGTCCAACTTCGGCATGGTCCCCGCCGCGGTCATGGGGCTGGACACGAAAAAGTTCCTGGCCCGCGCCGCGGAGATGGTTCGCGCCTGCGGCGCCGGCGCCTCCGTGGAAGAGAATCCCGGAGCCACCCTCGGAATTATTCTCGGAGCCGCCGCGAATGCCGGCCGCGACAAGCTCACCATCATCACTTCTCCGGCAATTTCCGACTTGGGAGCATGGCTGGAGCAGCTTGTCGCCGAGTCTACCGGCAAGCTCGGCAAGGGCATCATCCCGGTGGACCGCGAATATCTGGCCTCCCCGCAGACCTACGCCCAGGATCGGGTCTTCGCCTACGTGCGCCTGGAAACCGGGGTCGATGCGGATCAGGAGGAAAAAGTCGCCGCACTCGAAAAGGCTGGCCACCCGGTCGTGCGCATCACCATGGCGGACACATACGAATTAGGCGCGGAGTTTTTCCGCTGGGAGATCGCGACTGCCGTCGCCGGAGCCGTCATCGGAATCAACCCCTTCAACCAGCCGGATGTCGAGGCCAGCAAGATTGCCACCCGCACGCTCACCTCGGAATACGAGAAGACTGGCACTTTGCCGGCGGAAACCCCGGTTCTCGAGGATAGCGGCGTCAAGCTGTTCACCGATGAAAGGAGTGCGGCAGAACTGGCGAAGGCAGCCCCGGGCAAATCTTTGGCCGGATATCTCAAGGCTCATCTCTCGCGAATCAAACCCGGCGATTACTTCGCCCTTCTCGGCTACATTCAGATGAATGCTGAGCATGAACGCGATTTGCAGGCCATTCGGCACGCAATCCGCGACAAAATGCGCGTGGCCACCTGCCTCGGCTTCGGTCCCCGCTTCCTGCATTCGACCGGCCAGGCCTACAAGGGTGGACCCAATACGGGAGTATTCCTGCAGATCACCTGCGACGATTCGGTTCAACTGCCTGTACCCGGCCAGAAATACACGTTCGGGGTGGTCAAAGCCGCGCAGGCTCGCGGCGACTTTCAGGTTCTCGCGGAACGCGGCAGGCGGGCTTTGCGCGTGCATCTGGGCAGCAACCTCAAAGCCGGGCTGGCCGCTCTGCAGGCTGCCCTGCGGGCCGCGGTTTGAAGGATCTGTTGATCGTTGAACCAAATCCTGATCCTCTTCGCGGTCCGGGGTTCCGTTCAACCACCAACGTCAAAACTCGGCAATTTGCGCCATGGCAAGGAGCTAGAAATGCAATTAGGAATGGTTGGCCTCGGCCGCATGGGAGCGAATATGACTCGGCGGCTTATGCGCGGCGGACACTCGCTGGTGGTTTCCGATCTCAGTCCCGACGCGGTCAGGCAATTGGGGACAGAGGGAGCCACCGGATCGTCTTCGCTTGAGGATCTCGTCGCCAAACTCACGCCCCCTCGCGCGGTGTGGATTATGGTGCCCGCCGGAGGTCCCACCGAAGCCACTGTCCAGAAACTGGCGCAGCATCTGCAATCGGGCGACGCCATCATTGATGGCGGGAATTCCTATTTCAAAGATGATGTGCGCCGCTCGAAAGAGCTCAAGGGCAAAGGCATTCACTACATCGATGTCGGCACCAGCGGCGGCGTTTGGGGATTGGAGCGCGGCTACTGCATGATGATCGGCGGCCCTGAGGAAGCGGTTCAGCGCCTGGACCCGATCTTTCGGACCTTGGCGCCCGGCAAGGGTGGAATTCCCCGCACGCCCGGTCGCGAGAAACTTGGCGGAACCGCCGAAGATGGTTACATCCATTGCGGCCCTTCCGGCGCCGGTCATTTCGTGAAGATGGTGCATAACGGCATCGAGTACGGCATCATGCAGGCCTACGCGGAAGGCTTCGACATTTTCAAGAACGCAACCAGCAAGGAACTCCCCGAAGACATCCGTTACGATCTGAATCTGCCCGATATCGCCGAAGTATGGCGTCGCGGCAGCGTTGTCAGTTCCTGGCTGCTCGACCTCACCGCCATGGCTCTGACGGAGAATCCCACCCTCTCGGAATACGAGGGTTACGTACAAGACTCTGGCGAAGGCCGCTGGACGATTCAGGCTGCGGTGGAGGAAGCGGTGCCGGCCGACGTGCTGACTGCCGCGCTCTATGTGCGCTTCCGCTCCCGCCAGCAGCACACCTTTGCCGAAAAGATGCTGTCAGCAATGCGCCAGAAGTTCGGCGGACACGTGGAGTCCGACCCTTCACAGAAGAAGAAAACGGCTTAATTTTTTAGGAGTCCGGATGGCTCAAACAACGGAAGAACCCAAAGCAGCGGCGGTGCCACCACGAATCGGCAAGCAGGGCGACCCCTGTGTCATGGTCATCTTCGGGGCCGCCGGAGACCTGACGGGGCGGATGCTCATCCCGGCGCTCTACAATCTTGCCCGCGCCGGATTGCTCTCCAAAGAGTTCGCTGTGCTGGGCGTCGCCCGCGCCCAGTTCTCCGATGAAGAGTTCCGCAAGCGGGTCTATGACGACGTGAAAGCCTATTGCGGCGAGTGCGTCGATAACGATCTCTGGGACTGGTTTTCGGGCCGCTTCTACTACCTGGCCGGGGACTTCAATGATGACGGGTTGTACGGAAAAATCAAGGATTCCCTCACCAAGCTCGATCGGGAACATTCCACCCACCAGAATTTCTTTTTCTACATGGCGGTTGCGCCCAACTTTTTCGGACCGATTGTCGAAAAATTAGCCGCCAACGGCCTGATGGACCAGAGCAATGGCCACTGGCGGCGGGTCGTGATCGAGAAGCCCTTCGGTCACGATCTCGAGTCCGCCAAGGCCCTGAACCGCGAATTGCTGAAGGTCGCCGACGAGAAGCAGATCTACCGCATCGACCATTACCTGGGCAAAGAGACGGTTCAGAACATCATGGCATTCCGTTTCGCCAACGGAATTTTCGAGCCCGTCTGGAACCGCCGCTACATCGATCACGTGCAGATTTCGGTGGCGGAGACAGTCGGTGTTGAAGGCCGGGGCAGCTACTTCGACCACGCCGGAACCCTGCGCGACATGGTGCCTAATCACATCATGCAGCTCATCAGCCTCACCGCCATGGAACCGCCCATCTCCTTCGACGCCAATGCGGTCCGCGACGAGCAAGCCAAGATTCTGCACGCCATCCAGCCCATGTCCGATGAAGAAGTCCTGAGTCGCACCGTGCGCGGCCAGTACGGCGACGGCACCGAGGATGGAAAACGCGTGGGCGCGTATCGCTCCGAAGAAGACGTTCCGCCTGACTCCCGGACCGAGACCTTCGTCGCCATGAAGCTCTCCATCGACAACTGGCGATGGGCTGACGTTCCTTTCTACCTGCGCACCGGCAAGCGCATGCCGGTGCGCAATACCCATATCGTGATACAGTTCCGACGTGCGCCATTCGTGCTCTTCCGCGATACGCCGGTCGAACACCTGATGCCGAACCAGCTGGTCCTGCACATTCAGCCGGAGGAAGGCATTTCGCTGCAGTTCGCGGCCAAGGTTCCCGGCCCGGTGATGCGGCTGGGCACAGTGGATATGAATTTCGAGTACCAGGAATATTTTGGCAAGCAGCCCAGCACCGGATATGAGCGCCTGCTGCACGATTGCATGATCGGTGACCAGACCCTGTTTCAGCGGGCCGATATGGTCGAGGCGGGATGGTCGGTCGTGAACCCGGTGCTCGATCTCTGGCACGCGCTTCCGCCGCGCAACTTCCCCAACTACGCCTCGGGCACCTGGGGACCCAAAGAAGCGGAAGAACTGCTGGAGCGCGATGGCCGCCGGTGGAGGAATTTCGAAAAATGATTCTGGCTGGCGATATTGGTGGAACCAATGCCAGGCTGGCTTATTTTGAACCCCAGAACGGGCACTTCAAGCTGGTTTCCGAGCGCGTTTTTCCCAGCCGCGAGCATAGCGAATTGGGAGAAATCGTCTGCCGCTTTTTGGACGATTCCTCGTCCCGTCCCGAAGCCGCCTGTTTCGGAATTGCAGGACCAGTCCGCAACGGCCGCGTGGAAACTTCCAACCTGCCCTGGGTGATCGAGCAATCCCGCCTGGCCAAGCAGATTCATCTTCCATCCACCTTGCTCATCAACGATCTCGAGGCCAGCGCCTGGGGGATTGGAGCCTTGTCGAAAGGCGACCTTGTGGTTCTCAACCCGGGCAGCGGAACGGTTGTGGGCAATCAGGCGGTCATTGCCCCAGGCACAGGCCTGGGGGAAGCCGGCTTGTTCTGGGACGGAAGCCGCCATCTGGTCTTCGCCTGTGAGGGTGGCCATACCGATTTCGCGCCGCAAGGCGATCTTCAGATCGAGTTGCTGCGCTTTCTCAGCCTGCGCTTTGGCCATGTCAGCTACGAACGCATTCTGTCCGGTCCGGGACTGGTCAGCGTTTACGAGTTTCTGCGCGAAACCGAAGGCGGAAAGGAATCCGAGCCGCTTGCTTTAGCCATGCGCGGAGGCGATCCGGCCGCCGCCATCTCCCAGGCCGCACTGAAGCAAACCGATTCGCTGGCCGAGAAAGCCTTGGATTTGTGGATCGCAGTGTACGGCGCCGAGGCGTCCAACCTGGCGCTCAAGGTGCTGTCCACGGGCGGGATCTTTTTGGCGGGCGGAATTTCTCCTAAAATCCTGCCAAAACTGCAGGCTCCCGCCTTCATGCGGGCCTTCCTGGAAAAAGGGCGTATGCAAAGCCTGGTCGAATCCATGCCGGTGCACGTAGTCACCAATGAAAAGGCCGGTCTGTTGGGAGCGGCGCGTTGCGCCGCCGTGCGAGCCAGCCGGAGTTGAGTTCTCCGTGATTCATTCTGCCGAAATCCGGGTCCTCACTACCCCGCAGGAGTTGTTTGCCGCCGCTGCCGAAGAGGTCATACGTACTGCCGGGGAGGCCGTCGATCATCGCGGGCGCTTTACCATTGCGTTATCCGGTGGATCCACTCCCCAAAGCCTTTACAACCTGTTGTCCACCAATGCGCGTAACACTCTTCCCTGGGACAAGATGTATTTTTTTTGGGGAGACGAACGGCACGTGCCTCCCACGGATCACGACAGCAACTACCGCATGGCCAATGAGGCCATGTTATCGAAAGTCCCGGTTCCTCCCGGCAATGTGTTCCGGTTCCCCGCCGAAAATCCTGATGCCGCAGCTGCCGCGGACTCGTATGAGAAAACTCTCCGCAAGTTCTTTCAACTCGCGCCCGATGACTTTCCGCGCTTCGACCTCATTCTGCTTGGGATGGGCCCCGATGGACACACAGCGTCGCTTTTTCCCGGCACCGCCGCGCTCCAGGAAAAATCTCGCCTTGCCGTGGCCAATTGGGTCGAAAAGCTGGGCACGAGCCGGCTTTCGCTGACCCTGCCAGTATTGAACGCAGCCCGTTGCGTGGCTTTTCTGGTCAGCGGAACCGATAAAGCCGCAGTGCTTCGATTGGTGCTGGAAGAAAATGTTCCGGGTGAGCATTATCCGGCAAAGTTGGTTCAGCCGAAGGATGGGAAGCTGCTTTGGATGCTGGATCGAGCCGCAGCCAGCGCCCTGTCGAGCAAAAGCTAGCCGGCTCAGCGGCCCGCTACGCGCCAGTCGCAGATTTCTTTCAGGCCTCGGCCCCGTGCGTGCTCGAAGAGCCTCACCCGGTGGCGCGTGTGCTCGAATTCGTGGATGTCGGCCCAAACCTCCGCCTGCCACCCCTGGTCATGCGTCGCTGACTCCCCGCACGTGGCGCAACGCGTGTGCAGGGTCACAGTCAGCCGCTCGGTGCCCACGGGATTGGCTCCGGGCAGCTCCACGAAAATGCAGCGCACTTCTTCAATTTCCTCGTTTGCGCCCAGCACATGCTCATAGCGCAGCAGGTACCCGAAACCGAGTTTTCTTGCCTCGTTCTCAGCCTCGGACCGGGTGTGGAAGGGACCGTACTCGGCGCGTAACTGTTCCGCGGAATCGCAAGCCATCCAAAAAGTTTCTATGTATGCCATTTGCAGGTGCGCCTTGGGACGCGAAGCGGGCTCTGCGCTGCCGAGCCTGCCAAACAGCAGGTTACTGCAATTACCGGGCCGCACGTGCCTGATACAAAATCCTTTATTTAGACAAACATTGCATGCCAGAAGCTGCCTGTCCCTCGCACCCATGAAAGCTTTTGCAGAAAATTGGCCATTGGGCCGGGCAAGCCTGGATGATTCTTCGCTTACTGCACCCGCCGAATTGCAATGCTCCTTGGTTACCGTCGCGCGGTTCGGGGGCCTAATCCGCGCCTACCGCCTGCACCGTCTCTGCCCCCAGGCTCGGGCCCTCTGCCCACTTCTTTCCCCCGTGGCTGGCCACGTACATCGCGAGTTCCAGCCGGCTCCACACCCCCACTTTGTCGAAGGTGCTCCGCAGATGGTTCTTGATCACCTGCTCCGTGGTGCCTACGATCCTGCTGATCTCGCGGTTGGTGAGCCCCTCCCAGACCAGAACCGCAATCTGGATCTCTTTCGGTGTCAGGCACTCGCGCGGGGTCATGACCGGGCCTCGCTGCGGTTGAACATCGCAATCGCCAGCTTCACGCGCTTGCGCCCTTCCCGGATCCCGGCCCGGAGAAACAACGTTCGCAGATGCTGTTTTACAGTGCGCGGGCTGATTTGCAGTTGACCCGCAATTTCCTTGTTGCTGCAACCTTGCACCAGCAGGTTCAAGACTTGCCGGTCACGAGGGGTAACTTTGACTTGTTCCATTTCAATCACTTGAAGCCTCCCACTAGCTGAATTGTTCCCTATTTTCCTATGCAACCCTTTCTCCAATTCTTCGCCCTCCTCCGGCCCCTGACCTAAGTACAACAAGGGGGGACACTTGGGGGTTGGAACCGTGGTTTTCAGGTGGCCTTCAGACGATCCGTGGTAGCCTGTGCCAGTTCCAAAGCGGTCCGTAACAACGATTCGCCATGGCCTTTGCATCCAAATCCAACGCCGACGCAATGCCTTTACTGCGCCTCCGTGGGGGCTGGCTCCCGTCCATGGAAGATTCCCGGGAGTCCTGCAAATGCTCTGTTTTGCGGAGTCTTTTCGGGTGCTTGGCGAATCCGGAGCGGAGGTGCCCGGTGAAACTCCCTCAGAATTCTGCGCTGTACTCCCGTATCGGCTCGACCCTTCGCCGCCTATTTCCCATTTTGGCCTTCGCCGCCACAGCACCAGCTTTTGCACAACTCACCCTGACTGCGGAGGATTCGAATCCGCCCCTCACCATTACCCTGCAGGATGCGCTGCAGCGCGCCCGGCAGAATGCTCCGGAGTACCGGGCGGCCGTAACCGAGATGCGCCTGGCACGCGAGGACCGGGTGCAGGCTCGCGCGGCCCTGCTTCCCGATGTGAATTACAACACCTCCTACATCTACACCCAGGGTACCGGCCCGCTATCGGCGAACTGCCAGACTACTGTGGTAGGGTGCCCGCCGTTCCGTTTTATTGCCAACAATTCTGTCCATGAGTACGTCAGCCAGGCAAATATCCACGAGAGTCTCTCGCTGACCAATCTCGCGGATTACCGGCGTTCGGCGGCGGCTGCGGCGCAAGCCCGCGCGCGGGCAGAAATCGCAGCCCGCGGCCTGGTTGTAACCGTAACGCAGGCGTATTACGGCCTGCTCGTAGCCCAGCGCAAATACGCCAACGAGCAGAGGGCCGCCTCCGAAGCCGCCCGATTCCTGGATATCAGTCAGAAGCTCGAAAGTGGAGGCGAAGTCGCCCACGCCGACGTGATCAAGGCTCGCCTGCAGGCCCAGCAGCAGCAGCGTGACCTGCAGGAGTCGCAACTTGCCATGGAGCGCAGCCGGCTCGATCTCGCAGTTATTCTGTTTCCCGCCTTCAACCAGAATTTCACCGTGGTCGACGACCTGCAAAATCCCGAACCGCTGCCGCCCTTCGCCGAGGTCGCCGCCGCCGGACAGAAGAATAATCCTGATCTGGGCGCGGCCCTGGCGGCTTATCGCGCCGCCAACCACGAGGTCACAGCGGCCTGGGGAGGTTTATTGCCCTCACTGAGCCTGGATTACTTCTACGGCATTGACGCCAGCCACTTCGCCGTGTCGACCGACGGCGTACGCAACCTCGGATATTCGACGGTTGCGACCTTGCAGATTCCCATCTTCAGTTGGGGAGCAGATCGCAGCAAGCTGAAGCAAGCCGAACTCCGTCGCGATCAGGCCCATGTCGAGTTGAACTTCGCTCAACGGCAGTTGCTCAGCCGCCTGCGCCAGTTCTACAGCGAGGCCGAGACTGCCCGCTCGGAAATGGAGTCCCTGGCCAGTTCCGCGGAAATGGCTGCGGACAGCCTGCGGCTCACTACCCTGCGCTACCAGGCGGGAGAATCGACCGTGCTGGAAGTGGTCGATGCGCAGAACACACTGACACTGGCGCGCAACGCGTACGACGATGGCCAGTCACGTTACCGGGTTGCCCTGGCGAACTTGCAGACTCTAACCGGGACGTTCTAGCCAATGATCGTGAACGAAAGCTCACCCTTGCAAGAACTGCGGCTTCAGTCATACCGCTGGCACCATGCCGGAATCGCGCTTGCGACACTCGCGATTCTGCTCAGCATTCCCGGTTGCTCGTCGGAGAAGGGCGATACTGAACCCACGGTGACGGTCCAGGTCGCTCCCGTCGAAAAGGAAACTATTCAGCACACGGTCAACGCGCAGGCAATTCTGTTTGCCAGACAGCAGGCCGCCATCGTGCCTAAGATCAGCGCCCCGGTCCGGAGATTTTTGGTCAGGCGCGGCAGCCCCGTCCGCGAGGGACAACTGCTGGCAGTACTGGAAAACCGCGACCTCTCGGCCGCGGCCCAGGACACCAAGGGTGCTTACGAGCAGGCCCAGGCGACCTATGAAACCACGACCGGCGCCAGCCTTCCCGAAGAAATTCAGAAATCCGAGGCCGACCTGCAGCAGGCGGAGCAGGCCCTGGACGCGCAGGAAAAGGTCTTCCAGAGCCGGCAGCAATTGTTTGAGCAGGGGGCCCTGCCCCGCAAGGAACTTGATCAGTCGCGCGTGGACGTCACCCAGGCGCGAAACCAGTACGCCATTGCCAAGAAGCATCGGGACGCGCTGCTGGCCATCGGCAAGCAGCAGGAGTTGAAGGCCGCCGCCGGTCAACTCCAGTCCGCCAAGGGCAAATACATGGGAGCGGAGGCCCAGCTCAGCTATTCCGAAATCCGCAGCCCCATGAGCGGGATCATCACCGACCGCCCCCTCTATCCAGGGGAAATGGCCACGGCCGGTACGCCCCTGCTTACCGTGATGGATCTGTCCTCGGTGATCGCCAAGGCTCACATTCCACAGAGCGAGGCGGCCGCGCTCAAGGCGGGAGATAAGGGCACCATGACTGTTCCCGGAGTCGAGAAGCCGATCGAGGGCAAGGTCACCGTGGTCAGTCCCGCCCTGGATCCCAACAGCACCACGGTGGAAGTCTGGTTTGAGGCTAAGAATCCCGGAAACCAGTTAAAACCCGGAAGCAGTGTTCAACTCTCCCTTACTGCGCAAACCGTCAAGGACGCACTGGTGGTTCCGGCGAGTTCGGTGCTGACGGCTGCTGACGGAACAACCAGCGTCATGCTGGCAGGCTCGGATGGACGCGCTCATCAGAAGGCCGTGAAACTTGGTATCCGCGAGGGCGATAATCTCCAGATCATCGAAGGCGTAGCCCAGAATGACAAGGTCATCGCCAACGGCGCTTATGGGCTTCCCGACAATACAAAAATCAAGACCGAGGCACCCGAATCCCCTGCCGAGGGCGAAAACGCGAAGCCCGCGGCCGGCGACTCGAAACCTTCTCGCGAGGGATCCGATGACAAATAGCCGCCCGGGAGCCTGCGCGTGAACTCGCCCGCCCCTGGCCGCTCCAGCCAGTACTGGATTGCCCAACACTCGCGCCCGGTGATCTTCCTGATTCTGACGCTTGGGCTGCTGGGAGCCTACCTTGCCTTCACCATCCCCGTAGCCGTGTTTCCCGCAACGGATTTTCCTCGCGTCCTGATCGGCGTGGACAATGGCGTGATGCCCATCGACCAGATGATGGTCACGGTCACCCGTCCCATTGAAGAAGCGGTCAATAGCGTGCCCGGCCTGCTCACCGTGCGCTCGACAACCAGCCGCGGCTCAGCCGAAGTTGATCTCTATTTCCGCTGGGACATCGACATGTTCCAGACGCTGCAGTACGTCAACTCCGCCATTTCCCGGGTGCAGAGCGAAATTCCCGCCACCGCCAAGATTGAGGCTCACCGGCTCACCTTCGCCGCCTTTCCCATCATTGGCTACAGCCTGACTTCCGACACCATGCCGCAGAGCAGGCTGTGGGAAATGGCCACCTACGAAATGAAGCCTCGCCTCAATCGCCTGGACGGTGTTTCCACGGTGATCGTGCAGGGAGGCCAGGAACCTGAGTTCCAGATCGTGCCCGATCCGGCGAAGCTGTTGGCCGCCGGGGTCACCGTCACCGACATTCTCGAAGCCGTCCGGCGTACCAATCTCATTGACTCCCCGGGCCTGCTGGAACGGAATCATCAACTCTACCTCGGGTTGGTCAATGGGCAGGTTCGCACGCCGGAACAGATCGCCAATGCGGTGATCAAGAACACGCCTGCCGGAATTCCGGTCCGCATCGGCGATATCGCGAGCGTGGCGCCCAGCGTGAAACCCGTATACACGGTCGTCACCGCAAATGGCAAACCCGCGGTTCTGCTGAACATCAATCGCCAGCCGGACGGCAATACCGTAGAGATCGCTCGGGAAGTTCACGACGAAATCGAGCGCATCCGCAAGACACTCCCGCCCGGCATCCGCATCGAGCCCTTCTATGACCAGTCCATCATCGTGAGCGACTCGATCAAGAGCGTGCGCGACGCCATCCTGATCGGCTTGATTCTGGCCTCCATCATCCTGGTGGTCTTCTTGCGCGACTGGGGCACCTCCCTGGTGGCCGGGCTGGTCATTCCCGTCACCGTGCTGGTCACGTTTATCGCCCTCAAGCTCATGGGAGAGACTTTCAACCTGATGACCCTGGGCGGCCTCGCGGCGGCAGTCGGTCTGGTCATCGATGACGCCATCGTCGTGGTGGAAAACATCGTGCTTCACCGCGACCTCGGGCAATCGCGATTGCAGGCAATCCGCAGCGCTCTCAAAGAAATCACGATCCCGTTAGTCGGATCGACCGTCACACCGGTAGTTGTCTTCATTCCCCTGATTGTCATCAACGGAGTGTACGGAGTTTTTTTCCGCGCGCTGGCCGTGACCATGACGGTCTCCCTCGCCACATCTCTGGCCCTGGCGCTCACCTGGACCCCCAACCTCAGCCAGTACTTTATTAAGAGAAAGAACGATAAAGGCGAGGACGGCGATACGGGATTCGAAGGCGCGCCAGACCAGCCAGCGGACCGCGGCGAGAGCGTGGACGCGAACAAGCTACTTGCAGCCGAAGAGAAACACCTCAGAGGTTTCTTTCTGCGGGTGGTGACCTTCCACGAGCGCTGGTTGCGCCGCGCCCTCGAACGGCCCCTTCTGCTCGTAGTTTTCAGCGCCGCCCTGATCGTGGTCGCCATCGCCTGCTTCATGTTTACGGACACCGACCTGCTGCCCGAAATGGACGAAGGCGGATTCGTTCTCGATTACTGGACGCCTGCGGGCAGTTCGTTGACGGAAACCAACCGCATTGTCGGACACGTAGAACAAATGCTGCGCGAGGTTCCCGAGATTGAAAGCACCTCGCGCCGGACCGGACTGGAACTCGGTCTGGCAGCCGTAACCGAGGCCAATCGAGGTGACATTCTGGCCAAGTTAAAGCCAAAACGAAGCCGAAGCATGGAAGACATTGTCTCGGACCTGCGCGCCCAGATCGCGCGCGAAGAGCCCGCCATGCGTTTCGAGTTCGTGCAGGTGCTGCAGGACATGATTGGGGATCTCACCTCGGCTCCGGAACCGGTGCAGATCAAGCTCTTTTCTCAGGACCCCAGCTTACTTGAGCAATGGGCGCCGAAGGTGGCCGAGGCCGCTGGCAAGGTCGACGGCGTTGTCGACATCCTGAACGGGATCGAAAACACCATCAGCGGTCCGACCGTGACCTTCCAGGTCGATCCCAGTGTGGCTGCCAGAGCGGGGTTCACCGCGGAAGAAGTTGCCCTCGATGCCGCGGCAATTCTGGAGGGCGAGCCCTCTCCTACTCCGGTGGTGGTAAACGATCGCGCCTACACCCTGCGGGTACGCTTTCCCGCCCAAAATCGCGCCTCGCTGGAAGCCATGCGCGACACCCTGCTGGTCAGCAGCACGGGACACACCGCGACCTTGGGATCGCTTGCTACGCTGCTGGAAACTCCGGGTCAAACCGAGATTCGGCGCGAAAATCTGCAGCGCGACGTCGCCATTACCGCCCGGCTCGAGGGCCGTGGCCTGGGCAGCGGCATGGCGGCCGTGCAGAAAGCCATCGCCGGTTTACACATCCCTTCCAGCATCCGGGTCGAATATGGCGGTCAATTCGAGGAACAGCGCCGCAATTTTCACGACCTGTCTATCGTGCTCGTCCTCGCCGTGCTTTTGCTGTTCATCGTTCTGCTGTTCGAGTTCGGAACTTTTGCGGCTCCTGTGGCCATTCTTGCCTCAGCCCTGCTCTCCACCTCGGGAGTTTTCATTGCCCTGCTGGTCACGCGCACGACCTTCAACATCTCGTCCTTTATGGGGATGATCATGGTGATCGGTATTGTGGCAAAGAACGGCATCCTGTTGCTCGATGCCGATCAGAAGATGCGGACTCTGGGCCTGTCTACTGAATCGGCAATGCTGCAGGCTGCCAGGCGCCGGTTGCGCCCCATCGTAATGACTGCTCTGGCCACTGTCGCGGGCATGCTTCCGCTGGCTTTCGCACTCGGCGCCGGTTCACAGATGCTGCAACCGCTCGCCATCGCGGTAATCGGGGGCGTCCTGATCTCCATGATCCTTTCCCTGGTGATCACCCCGGCGGTGTACTTCTACATGAGCGGCAAAGTCTCTCCCTCAGCGCCCGCAGCCGCGGACTAAGCCGCGATTTTGATTACTAAATGCTGGTTACCATCAGGGAGTCCCCCACCGGATTGCCCGCAAAAGTGCAACAACGTAGTTCACAAGCCGGCGAATTCAGGGGTACACTATTCACAGTTCGAAGTCCCGCAGTCCTGCGGTATAAGGCGTCCGATCCCCCTTGACAACCTCCCCAATTACGCGCCTTTGGGTATGAGTGTTCGCGCAGGGCTTGCAATAAAACAGGCGGCTTCCGTCGAAAACGGAGCGCCCTATGAGGACGGCCTGGGGTGGAAAGCGCAACCGTGTCCGAGCAGAAAGATAAACCGCAATTCGACGAGCACACTCTGGCGAAGTTGCTCGAAGCTGCATTCGTGCTGCAGGAGCATAGCCACGAAATCCGCGCTCTGGAGGCAGAGCTTGGACTGTCCCGCAACGGACAAGAGCGGGACCACGGGGCTGCGGCAGCTGCAGGCCCCAGCCAACTGAACAGCATGCAGAAGTTCCCCGGTGCAGCCGAACCCGCAACGGCGCCAGGGAACGGAACCGCCACTGCGATCCAGGGTGCCGGCTACAGCACAACCCTGGCGCGAATCGCAGATGTCCAACACCAGATAGAAGCTCGCCAGCTCAAGCTGGATCAGGCTCTAGCGACAGTTGCCGAGCAACTCATCCAGATCGGCGGGGCCGCCGGCGCGGCCATTGGCATCTCCAATGGAAAACATATCTGCTATCGCGCCGCCTCCGGCATCACTCCGGTTTCGGCGGGCTTGATCGTTCCCCTCGACAAAGCTTTCTGCTTTCCCTGCCTGCGCACCGGGGACGTCCGTCGCTGCCCCGATGTTCTCTCTGAGTTGGTCGATGCCAAGGAATGCCTTCGCCTGGGCATTGGCTCGTTCATCGCTGTCCCGGTGTTTCAGCACGGCGATACTGCTGGGGGCCTCGAACTCTATTATTCCGATCCCGGCGCTTTCCGTGATGAAGACGTTCAGACCTGTCAATTGATGGCCGGCATCGTCACACAGGCTCTCGAGCGCAACGAGCCGCAAGTCGCTTCTGCAACCAGTGCTCCAGCCGAATTGGAAACCTTGGCCGCGTCGACTCGCTGTTACAAGTGCGGCAATGAACTGGTTGGCGAGGAGCAGTTCTGCGGAGAATGCGGAGCAGCGCGCAGCCACGAGCGCCCGGACTCCACAATGCAAAGCAAGGTGGCGTCTCTCTGGCAGATGAAGCAGGCGAGCGAGGGCACGAAGGGAACAGGCGCAAACTCCGCCCTCCTTGAATCGCAGGACCGCACCATTGATTCCTCAATTCTCGAGTCTGAAGCCCCGATCAATGTGCGGGCATTGCAGCAGGCGCCCGGTAGCGGCCTGGAAGAGGCAGACGATTGGCAGCGCCCCGAACCCGGTAACGCGCTCGCGACAGAAGACAGCGCCGACCAGGATGCGGTGAAACCTGAGGCCGCCGCTCCTCCCGACTGGAGTTCCGCGCTCTCGGCTCGCGACTTCCTGGAACAGGTGTCCCAGGGAAATCGTCGGGGATGGCTGGGAAAATTTTGGGATCAGCACCGTGGGGATATCTACCTGGGGATTGCCATTGTTCTGGTCGTTTGCGTTATTCGCTGGGGTCTTTCGAGCAGCCGCGCGGTCACTTCGCCCAGCGCTCCAACCACGGCACCCGCTATTCATAAACCGGCCGCTCCAGAGCTATCGTTATCTGAGCGGATGCTGATCTCACTCGGGTTGGCCGAAGCGCCGCCGCCACCCGAGGACAAGGGTAATCCCGCCACCGCGGTATGGGTCGATGTGAACACCGGCCTTTACTACTGTCCCGGTGCGGACATGTATGGCAAGACTCCCAAAGGGAAATTCACCTCGCAACGCGACGCGCAACTGGACGAGTTCGCACCCGCCTACCGGAAACCCTGTAACTGAGTCGAGCTGTGCCTCTCATTTCAGACAGTTTAGAATTGACAACCAGAAGGCATGGGAGTGCAATCTTACCTGCTAGCGCCTACTTGTCAGAATGCGGGACGCGTCTGCGTCGGAGAGACTTTTTGCCTCGTCCAAGCGAACAGACTTCTGAGTCACACACCCTGCCGCCGGCAGAGCTGAATCCTCTGATTAATCCTCTCCTGGCGGAGAATATGGGTCGGTGGGCCGAAGTATATTTCACCAGTCCGCCGGAAAACCGCGAGCAGGCCGTCCTGGATTTGTTACGCGAGCTTGAGGCCGATAAGTCCCGGCGGGAAGCTCATCTCGCCTCCGAACTGGCCGCGCAACCTCCCCTGGTCCGCTGCGAGAATTGCGGCTATGACAATCCGGCTACCAACCGCTTTTGCGGCATGTGCGGAGGGGTCGCCTTGGCGGAGGCAAAGAGCTCCGCCGAGGGTTTCGCCCAGCATGAAGCGAACGACAATTCCGACCGCCACACTGAACCGCGCGTTGACGCACCGTACTCCTTTGGCGACTCCAGCGCACCCAGGCACGAATTATCCCTATTCCAGGCGTATCGTGAGACCGATGCTGGTGGAAACGATGATTGGAACTATGAACCGGTGGCGTCGTCCTCTTATCGCGGATATATCGGGGTGGTACTGGCGCTACTGATTCTGGGGCTGGGTTACATGGCCTGGCGAGGGATGCAGAACTCGCAGGGTTCGCACGCCGTTTCCGCGCCCCCTCCTGTCGCGGCTCAGCCAATACCTTCCGAAACTCAGCCTCCCGCCCCGGCGACATCCGGCTCTGGGGATGCGACCGCCTCCACTAAGACCCCAACTGAATCTGCACCTCCCGCAGAGTCCAGTAGCGCACCACCTGAGGCCAAAGCACCTGCCCGGGAACCCGAAGCCGACACGGAGGCTGCTGCGCCTCCGAAAGCCAGCACAAAACCCTCCCGCCCAAGCGAAAGCGCGGTTCCATCTGGGGCCGCGGCGGACAAGTGGGGATCCGAAGAGCTTGCGGTAGCGGAGCGCTACTTGAACGGCGCTAGCGGGCAGCGCCGCGACACCGCTGAAGCCGCCAAATGGCTCTGGAAGTCCATTGCCAAGCACAATGGCCAGGCGACACTCATGCTGGCCGATCTCTACCTCAAGGGCGACGGCGTCTCGAAAAATTGCGACCAGGCGCGCGTCCTGCTGTATTCCGCGGCCCGCAAAGGCGTCAGCGGCGCGGGCGAACGCCTGCGGAACCTCCCGGCCTTCGGCTGCCAGTAAGTCGCCAATATTTTAGTCTGATTGCGCTA
>Ga0070741_10010263_pt1 | contig 17763 bp, 15 predicted proteins | sample Coa_R1_4_FD_66440 | JGI IMG/M metagenome (GOLD analysis project Ga0070741, IMG submission 66440) | Surface soil microbial communities from Centralia Pennsylvania, which are recovering from an underground coalmine fire - Coalmine... | ecosystem: Environmental > Terrestrial > Soil > Unclassified ...
CAAGCGAGCCGTTCGAGAGGAAGGTGCTGGCGGTGGGCGCAGCCCACCGCCAGCACCTTCCTCTCCCTGTGAGCGCCGAAGGCGCGAGGAGTCAAAGCGTGCAGCGACTTTTGAGAAACCATGAATCCTCCCCAAAAACAGCAGTAGACAAACTGCCTGAAAGACATTAGAATAGGGAGTGCATTCCGACGCTTGATAAGATATGCATTGTTATTACGGTACAGGGGAGTTCGCGCATGAGTAAGATCAAGATGCGTTGTATCACCTGTGGCAAGTGGTTTCAGTCGGCAAATGCTAAAGAAGTGACTTGCCCAGACTGCGCGCAGAAAGCTAGAAGAGAGAAGCTGGCGTCCAAGAACGCGCCACCTATGCCAAATCGGCCCGCGGGTCCATTCGTCCAGGGGCCAACTGGCCCGCGACCATCTGTTCCTCCTCCCAAACCGAAGCCAGCTCAGAGCGGAACCGGCCACTGGTTTGATACGCTTGAAGATGTAAAAATTGCACAGCCCGAGTCGCCCCCGGCTCGCCCCAAGTTTCCGCCGGCCCCGCCCCAGCGGGATTATCGTGGTGGGCCGGGAGGGCAGCGTGGACCAGGCGACTATCGTGAAGGCCCGAACCGTGGACCAGGCGATTACCGTGACGGCCCGCGTGGACCGGGTGGCTATCGTGAGGGAGGGAATCGTGGACCAGGCGGCTATCGTGAAGGCCCAAATCGTGGGCCGGGTGGCTACCGTGAAGGAGGGAATCGTGGACCGGGTGGTTATCGCTCAGGCAATACTGGCTTCCCTGGAACGACTTTCGGGTCGCGTGGACCGGGCGTTCGCCAACCGATTGAAGGTGGTCCCGGTCGTTCCGTAAGGACAGAGCGACCAGGGCGCCCGGGTCCGCAGAAGCCGCGCGCAAAAACGCCCAGACCGCCAGCGCCGCCTAAGCCAAAGCGAGAAAAAACGCCGCCGCCCCCGCCATTTGTGCCAACAGAGGAGCAGGTCAAACAGGTAGAGGAACGGTATCTGGAACTGGCGGTTCCTGCTGAGTTTGATGGGATTCGCACTCAGGTCGCCAAAGAGCTGAGTATTCCCAAAAAGGCAGTCAAGAAGATCGTTAAAGAATTGCGAGCTCGCCAGAGCATTCCAAGCTGGTGGGAATTGCAAACGTATAAAGGTAGCTCTGAAGAACTGGAGAGAATCAAAGCCACCTATCTGCCACTGCTCCCTGTGCCTCCGGTCGGTGTTCACAAGAAAATCGGGGAAGAGCTTTCGCTCAAGCCAGGAGTTGTATACCAGGCCATCAAAGCTATACGTCTGGAGATGAATCTGCCACAGTACAACGATCCTGTGCTGCATGGGATAGAGCCGATAGCAGCAAAGCCAGCCGCCGAAGAGCAAACGACTACAGCAAGCGATGCCGAGCCAGTTAGCGTATCCAACGAAGCAATAACAGAGCCAGTCGTCGTTACAGAAGTTGTCGAAGTCAAGGCTGATGCAGCAGAAGCATAAAATTTTAGTATGTGTCTGATTCTCTGCAAGAGCGCGTCTCGCGCCTGCGGTGCTCGCCGTATGTTGTAGGTGGTGTGGAAAAATGCGCAGCGCATTTTTCCACACCACCTACAACATACCCTGTGCGCGGCGAAGCCGTGCGAGTTCGGTCACGAAAGGGCGAAGACATTGAGAATCAGGCACACTCTAACTCTCCCCTTCGATAACAGCCAGAACCTCACCTTGATCGACCGTCTGGCCTTTTTGGACGCGCACTTCCACCAGTGTGCCACTGATGGGAGAGGTCAGATCGTTCTCCATCTTCATTGCTTCCAGCACGACCACTGTTTGCCCCTGTTTTACCGGCACGCCTGCTTCAAGAGGGGTACTGACGACCAGACCGGGCATAGGAGCCTGCACTGTCGCGGCCCCCGAGTGAGCCCCTGAGCGCACCAGGCCCGCTAATTTGCGCGTACGCTCATCTTCCACCTTGACTTCAAAGCGTTGCCCCCCGATAAGGATTTCGTACGTCTGGCTATCTTTCTCTCCCGCTTTGGTGATGCGACGGGCAAAAACTTCGTAAGAAGTGCCTCCGATAAGCACGCTATAGAGTCCGCCCGCGCTGATATTGCCTTTAGCGTCTGCCGCCAGCGAAGCGATTTTCTTCCAATCGATGATGTGGGTATGCCCCTCCAGGGTAACGCTGCGCTGCTGGCCGTTCTCGTCGGTCTCAATTGTATAGGTCTGATTATTAATGGTCGTGATATAAGACATACTGTTATCCTTTGACGTAGTGTGAGGTCTGGCTTGAGGAGAACAGAGCCAGGCCCGAGCATGGATATTATACCATATCCACTTTTCTAACACTTCTCTAACATTTCTCCTATGTGGTTCTAACGATTGCTATGTCATACTGGGAGGTAGAAAGATAGAGCAGCAGCGAGAGGATGGTGGGCGGAGTGCGGTGTGCTATGACAGGGGTAAAGGCAAAAGGCATGTACGTGGAAAGCAATCGTTCACAGAGCGCCCGGAGTGAAAAGTCCCAGCACTCATTATCGGAGCGCGAGCAAATACGCTGTGCGAACTGCGATATTGATATCCTCTGGCCTCCGACAGTGGCGCAGGGGAAGACCTATTGCTGTGCCGGTTGCGCTGCTGGTGGCCCTTGTAGTTGTGATTATTCCCAGTACCGCTCAGTGACTATTGCTGGCGTCATCCATTATGGCCCAGATACCAGGAACGACGCGGAGGCTGGGCAGAGGTGAGGGCAATCATACATAGCTGTTTCATCGCCCGCTTATTCGAATATGCTAGTTTCAGGAAAGGATGTTATACGTCGTGGCAAAGATTCGCCCTGTTGGCGACCGAGTGGTCGTGAAGCCTGCCCCTAAAGAGGAAGTTACCCGCAGTGGCATTGTGATCCCCGATACCGCCAAAGAGAAGCCCCAGGAGGGCATCGTGATTGCGGTCGGTACTGGCCGTCTCCTGGAGAATGGCGAGCGCTCCCCTATTGATGTGAACGAGGGAGATCGTGTGCTGTTCGCCAAATATGGTGGCACCGAATTCAAGCTGGATGGAGAAGAGTACCTGGTGCTCAAAGAGAGTGATATTCTGGCCGTGGTTGGCTAATTTTAGAGGGAAGGACTATTTTTAATGGCAAAACAGCTTATATTTGAAGACGAGGCTCGTCGTTCCCTGAAGAAAGGGATTGATATTCTGGCAGAGGCTGTCAAGACCACCCTCGGCCCTAAGGGCCGTAACGTCGCTCTGGATAAAAAGTTTGGCGCTCCCACCGTGACCCATGACGGCGTCACGGTCGCAAAAGAGATCCAGCTTGAGAACCCATTCGAGAACATGGGGGCGCAACTGCTCAAAGAAGCTGCCACCAAAACCAATGATGTCGCGGGCGACGGTACCACCACCGCCACCGTCCTGGCGCAGGCCATCGTCAACGAGGGCTTGAAGAATCTGGCCGCCGGGGCCAATCCCATGCAGTTGAAATATGGCATTGATAAGGGGACCGAGGCCGTTGTCGAATATATTCGCAAAATGGCCGTTCCCGTCGAGGGCAAGAAAGAGATCGCCCAGATCGCCTCTATTTCTGCCGCCGACGAGCAGATTGGTAATCTGATCGCCGAGGTGATGGACCGCGTGGGCAAGGATGGTGTCATCACCGTCGAGGAGTCGCGTGGTATCAACTTCGAAGTTGAGTATGTCGAAGGGATGCAGATCGACAAAGGCTACATCTCCCCCTACTTTGTGACCAACGCCGAAAAGATGGAAGCCACACTTGAAAATCCGTACATTCTCATCACCGACAAAAAGATCAGCTCCGTTCAGGATATCCTGCCCGTGATCGAAAAGGCTGTCCAGCAGGGCCGTCGCGAGATCGTGATCATCGCGGAAGACGTGGATGGCGATGCGCTGCCGACCCTGGTGGTCAACAAGCTGCGTGGCATCCTTAATGTCCTGGCGGTCAAGGCTCCCGGCTTTGGAGATCGACGCAAAGAGATGCTGCGTGACATCGCGATTCTGACCGGCGGACAGGTGATCAGCGAAGAGATGGGTCGCCGTCTGGATAGCACCACCCTGGCCGACCTGGGGTCTGCTCGCATGGTAACTGCGCACAAAGATGATACGACCATCGTCGAGGGTCACGGCGACCCGGCAGATATCCAGGGCCGCATTCGTCAGATCAAAGCGCAGATCGAAGAGACCACCAGCGACTACGACCGCGAAAAGCTCCAGGAGCGCCTGGCGAAATTATCCGGCGGAGTCGCCGTCATTAAGGTCGGCGCGGGCACCGAAGTTGAAATGAAATATCGTCAGACGCGTGTAGAGGATGCGCTTTCCGCGACCCGTGCGGGTGTTGAAGAGGGCATGGTCCCTGGCGGTGGCGTGGCTCTGTTGAACGCCGTTGAGGCGCTCAACGACCTCAAGCTCACTGGCGATGCTGCAACTGGCGTCACCATTCTGCGGCGCGCTCTGGAAGAGCCAGTGCGCCAGCTCGCTGTCAATGGCGGTCGCGATGGCTCAGTCGTGGTTGAGGGCATTCGTCGAGCTCAGCAAGAGAAGAAGGACACGCGTGTCGGCTATAACGTCCTTACCGATCAATATGTGGACATGTTCGATGCCGGCATCGCCGATCCTGCTAAAGTAACGCGCTCGGCCTTACAGAACGCCGCCAGCATCGCCGCGATGATCCTCACCACCGAGGCGCTCATCACCGACGTGCCTGAGAAGGAAAAAGCCGCAGCTCCTGCCATGCCTGATTACTAGGCTCTCGCTCTCTATTGCAACCAGAAGAGGAACGCACCCTTGATGAACCGGGTGCGTCCCTCTTTTCCTTTAACTAATGGTCCTCAGGAAAGGAACTGTACAGAGTCGAGCATCGGCTGGACGTATTTCTGTACGGCCTCGTTGTAATAAATGTCAGGGGCGAAAAAGATAATGTTGTAATAACTATTGTTATGCTGTACTGAGATCGTCGTAAGATGATACTTGTCTCCACTGGGATTAAGGAACATGGCATCTCGCTGCGTCCATTGGGTGCCTCCAATAGTCGGCTGGGGAGTAGGAGACGGGATGGTTTGTAGGTTGCTCACGTTCGGAGAGGAACTGATATTATCGAAGCTGCCCTGGTTAACTTCGTCGGCGCTATGAAACTGTGCCGATGCACTGTCATTGAGGTGGGCAATAAGAAACTCGATTCCAAGCTGTTGCTGAGGATGAATGTTGAGGGATGAGCCTCCAGTCGATGTCTGAGGTGCATCGGCAACCCAATCGGATGGGTATTGTAATGAGACATTCACGTCCTGACTGCTTGTCTTCTTAAAAGATGTTGGCGGGGGCAAAACATTGGTTTGCTGAGCAGAGGTCGCAGTAGGAGTGGGGGCAGAGGAATTTAACTTGCTTGCGGATTGCTGGTTGGCTTTTGTCTGCGCTCCGCCAAAGGATAATTGGCCTTGCGTAAAGAGGATACCCAGGGTGCTACCCACTCCTAGCAGTGGTATAAGTAGAAGAACTCCTGCGATTTGCAGGATGCTGCGCCTGGAACGTCCTGTTTTGATGGCTTGATTGCTTCCAGCGGCACCTACGGTTGACCCGGTAGCGCCTCTCAGGTTTTGCGGGATGGTCGTGGGCCAGGGAGGAGCCCCGGCGGGCAGATAAGAAAATACCGTTGATGCTCCTGACGGATCGGACCGGAGGAAAGAGCCACAATTGGAGCAATAGGTGGTCGCATCTGGAAGTTCGGTCAGACATCGAGAACATTGCATGGCAGCACCCCGTTATTCTGGTGATTTGATCAAACGACAGTCAAAGCGTACAACACCACTATGGCGCTCAGTAACGACTTTTATTACTTCAAGCCTGATTGGCTCGCCAATGGAGATCGGGATATCTGTTTCGTCTAATACACGGCACTCAAAATGACGCTCAGGATCGGCTGTGTCCGCGATGACACAGCGTACATAGGGGTGTTCCTCTCCTTGAAACACTGTTTTCAGTCCGGGCTCTTTCTCTAAGAGTGTCCCGCTTCTGACCATCAAACTTTGCTCCTTGCCATACTACCACTACCCAATATGCCTGTTTTTGGCATATGCAATCCCCTTGTAGTGAACTATAGAGAAGAGTTGACAATTTGTCAACCTTTTTGGGATCTGTAATTTTCTCTAGCTTACTGTACAGATTGCTAATGAGCTCGGACGCGCTCAAACGGGTGGACGAGGATCATACACATGAACAAACCAGGCTGGGACTATCCCCGTGGCGACGAGCTTGAGCGCGTCCGCTTCAGCGTCCCGTTCCTCCCATCATCGGGTCCCTATGCAGGGGAAGTTGGATTGACGATGTTGGGCGGGCGCTGTCCTAGCGCGTGGGCAACGATGTTTGCGCTTGCCATCGTAGCCATAAGTGTGCGCGTTTTGAGCGAGGCGCTGCCGATGTGGGGAAGCAGTACGACCTGTTCCATCGTGAGCAGCTCCGGTTCGATTGTCGGTTCGCGCTCGAATACGTCCAGGCCCGCGCCCGCGATCTCTTTTGTCTGCAACGCCTGCACCAGGGCCTTCTCATCCACAATCGGGCCGCGCGCGGTATTAATCAGGATGGCGGTTGGCTTCATCAAGGCCAGCTCCCGCCTGCCGATGAGATGGTGGGTATCAGGCGTGTAAGGAGTGTGAATGCTGACGAAATCGGACTGTTGCAATAGTTCGTCCATAGAGACATACGTCAGGTGATAGGCGGCCTCTTCTTCTGGAGCGAGGCGTTGTCGATTGTGATACAACACCTGCATCTCGAAGCCGCTGGCACGCTTTGCCATAACCTTGCCGATGCGGCCCGCGCCAATCAGTCCGAGCGTGGCATGATGAACCTCAGCGCCACAGAAGAGCAAGGGTCCCCAGTTCGTAAACTTGCCTGCCCGCACATAGCGTTCCGCTTCAGCAACGCGCCGCGCCGTCGCAATGAGCAAGCCGAATGCCAGATCTGCCGTCGTATCGGTGAGAACGCCAGGCGTATTGGTGACTGCGATCCCAAGACGAGTCGCGGTCGCAACATCGATATTATTAAAGCCAACCGCCATATTAGCAACCAGCTTCAGGCGTGGCGTGCTGACAGCGCAGCGTTCCAGGAAGCGGGCGTCGATAGTATCGGTGAGCAGGCAAAAGATATAGTCATGCCCCGGACCGCGCGCAAGCAATTCTTCGGGCGACCAGACTAATCCCTCCTCCATATTGCGTTCGACCTCGCCGATCTCTTCTAATGGCGGGTATGCAGCCTGAGGAACCTTCTGCGTGACAAGAATACGCACTGTCATACTGACCTCACATTTGAGTAAATAAAATAGACTACTGCCAGACGTGGATCGTGCCGTCGGTAAGCGCGACGGCAAGTTGCTTTTCGGCAAAGTGCAGCGCGCTGATCTGCCAGGGATGATAGAGTTTTTGTATGACCTGGTTGGTATCGACCGACCAGATGTCAATGACCCCCTCGTTCACCTCGCTGTCTTCGCGCGCCACCGCCAGCCATTCTCCGTCGGGAGAGATTGCAAGCCTGGCCGTGCCTCCCATCGTGCCGCTGGCGTATTCGCTATAGACGCCGGTGACAGTATCGCAGAGCCGGATGGAATTGCCTTTATAGACAAAGGCGATCTTGCGGGCATCGGGCGTAATAGTGTAAGGCGGCGTGCAATCCTCACAACGTCCAACGATGATAGAGGATGCAACCTGGGGGCGCGCCGGTCCGCCAAAGCGACCTTTTGTAGTGAGATCCCAGCATCGTACAATGCCCATCTGCTGCTGCTCGTGTGGCACCTGGGCGCAGGAGAGCGTTACCAGTGTATGTCTATTCTGAGAGAGCGCGCGCATCCGTATGGCCCAGAAACGCCGATTCTCCATACCTTCTTCTATACAGGAAAGCGGATCGACCAGGCTGGTTGCCGCAGCGCCTACTTCATGATTGACAACATCGGTGCCTCGCACTCCCCAGGCGCTGGGGGAGCGGGGATCTTCTGTAAAGTACGGTAAGGCCATAGAAACGATACGTTTGCCCTCTGGCATCACCTGTAGCGTCATATCGAGCGAGTAGTGTGCGGAGACCGAACGCTGAAGCAGGTTATAGCTCCAGAGCAAAGAGCCATTGTAGGTATCCCAGACGTGCAGGTTGAGCCTGCCCCAGCCAGCCAGCAGCGAGCCCGCATCGGAAAAGCGCAATTCACGTAGCGATTCAAGGGTGAGCGCAGGATCGGCGGCGATGCTGGTGATCATAGTGGGTTGGCCATGAATTATCTGCCAGATCGCCCCTTTGCCATCCAGCGAACCAGCAGCCACGAGAACGCCATTCACGATTTTAACGCTCTGCAAAGCTGAGATGATGCCCAGGGCGCTATTGATTGGTGGGCCGACCTGAAATGGCCCTCTGGTGCTGAAAATATTCAGGCCGGAAAACTCCACATGTTCCGCAGGATCAAATGTATGTGGGCGCAGGCCAGTAAATCCTTTTTTGCGCAGATCTATCACGCCACCTATCACTGTATCGTAGCTGCGGCGTTTCTCAGGATCGCTCAGCACAGCGTAGGCGCGATTGATCCGTTTCATCTCAATGGCGCCCTCGGGTCCGGCGAGATCAGGATGGTAGCGTCGTGCCAGTTGACGATAAGCGCGTTTGAGCATATCACTATCGGCGTCAATTGGAATGCCTAAAATAGCATAGTAGTTTTCAGGTCTATCCATAACATATCATGCTATCACATTTGGAAGGACAGGACACAGGTACTGGTAGATCATCGCCAGGGCTTCTCAAACGTTGTCTTTTTATACAGAACGGCTCGCTTGCGAGCCGTTCTGAGAGGAAGGTGCTGGCTGTGGGCGCAGCCCACAGCCAGCACCTTCCTCTCCTTATGAGCGCCTTTGGCGCGAGCAGTCAGAGCATGCACCGACGTTTGAGAAGCCCTGAGAGCATCGCAGGTAACAAAAGTCGAGTTTTATGTTATTCTAGCTGAGCCTAAAACGTCTGTAGTATCTGATTATGTAGAAAAATAGGACATGTTTAACAGGTGGTGCTTATTATCAGGTTTCTGGCGTATATATATTTGAGAACTTTTTAGGGAGAGAGCAAAATGCGGCCAGAAGAAATGACCGGGCATGTATTGGGGCATTATCGCATTATTCGCCCGCTGGGCTATGGAGGCTCATCCACGGTATTTCTTGCGCAAGATATTAATTTACAGCGTGAAGTTGCTGTGAAGGTATTTCAACCGCGCGATGGTGAGACGCGCGATTTTCTCCATCGTTTCGCCAGAGAGGCGCGTGTGCTGGCGCAACTCGATCATCCCAACATTTTGCCTGTCTATGATTATGGTGAGGAAGGCGATAGCGCCTATCTGGTCATGCCTCATATGGCAGGCGGCTCGCTACGAGATCGTATGCGCAAACAGCATATGATCCCGGCTTCAGAGGCCATTCAACTTATCAGCCAGATGCTGAACGCGCTCCAATACGCCCATGATCGTGGCCTGATCCATCGCGATATCAAGCCGGGAAACATGCTTTTCAAAGCTGACGGGACCTTGCTCCTCTCCGATTTTGGCCTGGTAAAAGTACTGTCGGGTGAAACCGTATCTAACTTTCAGACGGAGCCGATGAGCATCACGGGGCAGTCTCTCTCCGGCACCCCGGATTATATGGCTCCCGAGCAGATCAACGGGCAAGCTATCCCGGCCAGCGACGTCTATGCCACTGGCGTTGTGCTTTATGAGATGCTCACTGGCTCGCGCCTCTTCACGGCTGAGAACTATGTTGGCGTGTTGATGAAGCATCTTTATGAACAGCCACGGCCAATGCGCGAGCTTAACCCTGCGATTTCGCCCGCGTTAGAGGAGGCCGTGATGCGCGCTTTGGCGAAAGAGCCAGCGAAACGCTACCAGCATCCCAGGGATTTCTTGTCGGCGCTGGTGAGATCCGGTGAGCAGGAGACTGAAAAATATTTTGCTCCCCCTCTTGACAAAACTTCTCAGTATGGTGCGATGATAAGTGATCCGGGGTTAGTAGGAATTCAAGGAGCGTCCAACGTTCTGGCTCAGCAATCCAGGCTTCCTTACCCTCCTGTAATGGCAGATTTTCCGGGCGGAACTCAGGTTGCGCCTGATAAAGATCCTTATTCTCCTGTGCGTCAATCGCCTCACGCGCCTGATTACCGGGCAGTCACGCCCCCTGAAGCTCCTCAACGCTCTCGTAAGCTATTAATAACGGTGCTCATCCTGCTGATCCTCGTGCTGGCAACGAGCCTGGGAGGGGTTCTTTATCAGCAGGGCTTATTGCACATCCCCCAGGGGAGAGGCGGCACTCCTCAGCCTGGCGCTCCTGCAAGAGGAACTACGACGAAGAGCAGCCCAACGAATGTGCCAACAGGTACTATTACCACGCAGAATGTGCCACCTACGCAGCTAACGTGTCCCACTTCGGGAGCGGCGCGAACGGCGATCACCGCTCCCCTGGCGCTGGGCAACAATCAGAATGTCATCTATATTGTCAATGAAAAAGCGACCGCCACCACGCCAGCCGCCGGAACGGTCAAACGGCGCGATGTTACTACCAATACGCGTGGCGTCGAGATTCAAAAAATGCTCAACACGGCTATTAGCGAGGCGCAGGTTTCTGATGATGGGCGCTGGGTGCTTTTTATCGCCACTGTCGCCGGTCAGGTCGAGTTGCGTATGGTGCGTGTGGATGGGCAAGGATTGCAAACGTTGTACTGTGCGCCTGCTAACGGCAGCATCTCGCATCTGCAATGGTCGTACAATCAGCAACTGGCCGTGTTCAATGTAGCGGTTGGTTCTGTCAGCCCTATTACGTACCTCATGAATTTGACAACAGGGAATATACAGCCTGAACTGGTGCCTCAATCCGGTTTGACTTTTATTCCGCGTGTCTGGATTAACGACGAGAGCCTCTTCATGTATGCCGTCGCGCCAGATCCAGGCGCGCAGCCCCAGAATATCTACATTCTTAATACCAGTAGAGGCGCGAACCAGCATGAGAACGATCTACAGACGGTGATTCATTCTCCGCTGGGATGCGCGGATTTCGACAGCAGCTATGATAATAAACAACTGATTTTAAGCACCTGTACCGGTGTTGCGCGAGGAACTTCCGCAGGTCCGAGTTCTATTACCATACAGCCGATAGCCGGCGGTCCGGCTACAACTATCTATACCAGCAATACCCTGGCTATCATTATGGTACGGGCCATCAGTCCAACCACGCTCCTGTTCCTTGTGGAGAATGGAGCGGGCGATACTTCCAAGAATGGACTGTGGAGCATTCATCTCGACGGTACGGGTCTGCGACGGCTTACCACTGATACAACCGATGATCAGTCCTTATGTCCATTTACCCAGTATGCGTGGTCAAATGTCTCGCTTGATGGCGCATATTTTGCTTTACAATCATTCGATGCGCCAGGAACCTATCGCCTGTACAGTGGCTCAATAAGTCAGGGGGGCGCTGTAGCTTTTGCAGATATTAGCGATGGTACCCAGCTCAAGCTGGTAGGCTGGACCAATCTATGATGGTTGATATGCGGGCTGCTTGTAAATAAATGGGTTTACGCAATGGCAGCCTATGTTATAATTGGATGCAAATTGAAAAAAGGAAAGGCTCATTCTAGCAGTGATAGTGTGGATAAAAAGAAAAAAGTTGTTCGTACCTGATTCCAGAACCCTTGTATTCGCTCTGATTATCGTCGCAACCCTGTTGCGCTTTATCCTCATTTATTTCAACTGGCCTGCAACCAATAGCGATGAAGGGAATATGGGGGTACTGGCCCGCCACGTTGCGTATAATGGAGAATGGCCTATTTTCTTCTATGGTCTGCCCTATCTAGGCCCGGTTGAAGGGTATCTTGCCGCACCGCTGTTTCATCTATTTGGTCCTTCTGTCTTTGTTTTAAGGCTGGCATTACTGCCATTTTATCCGCTATTTCTGATTTGTATGTACTATTTAACGCGCAGGCTCTACAATCAGAATTTTGCCCTCTTTATTGTCTTATTGCTTTGTGTTGGCTCTAATGAGACCATTTTTCGTCAGCTCATAGCGGTCGGTGAATATCCAGAAACGATTTTTTTTGCCGCCTTCATCAACTTGTCAGCGGTATGGCTTGTCCAGACGGCTCCATTGATCGAAAAGCATCAACGTACAAGCTGGCGGCGCAGCCTGGTCTATGGGCTGCTGGGGATAATGATTGGCGTTGCCATCTGGGTTGATATGATCATCTTGCCAGTTGTGGGAACCGCTTTACTGCTCCTGCTCCTCTTCTGCCGCAAAGAATTATGGTCGAAATCTGGCATCAGCCTGGTGCTTGGCATGATTATCGGAGCATTCCCACTGGTGATTTACAACGCTACCGCCCCTTTCAGTCAGAATTCGCTGATTGAGCTCTATAATTTACATCTCTCGAATGGCACTCAACCGCATACGTTTCTGCAACAAATTCTGGGTACGATTGGCATCAGCATCCCGGACGTGATAAACTTCAACCCGATCTGCATCCAGGACGTGGCTACTCTGGTGAGCGGTAAGCAGACAGCCTGCGCCGTTGCGCAGTTTTCGTGGGGCATTGGCTACCTCGTGGTTTACGGCATCGCGCTGGTAACGACTGCGCTCGTAGTCTGGCGTACATGGAGCCAAACGGGGCATTGGAGGCAGATAGAGTCAGTTGAGCAGCGGATGGTGATGATCCGTGACTGTTGCCGCTTGATGCTGCTGGTAAGCGCAGCAGGTACCATTCTGGCTTTTGTAACCAGTCCTAATCCTGCCACGGTTCCAGCCCCCACGTCCCGTTACCTTACCTGCCTCTTGATTGCATTTCCTGCCGTGCTCTGGCCGTTGTGGTGCGCTATCCAGAGGCCGGCGAAAATATTGCAATGGCGATCATTAGCAGCTCGTTCGGCGCGCTGGGCATCGGTAGGGGCGCTCTCACTCCTATTGGTCATGTCTGGCATTGGTACATTCAGAACGTTCCAGGATATTCCTGCCGCGCAAAGTTTCTATACAGCCCAGAATGATATGGTCCAACATTTACTCGCTATCGGCGCAACTCGGTTCTATACAGAGTATTGGACCTGTAATCGTCTGATTTTTCAGAGTAAAGAGAAGCTTATCTGTAGCTCGCTAGATGAGCATCTTAAACCCGGCTTTGATCGCTATATCCCCTATCGCAGAGCCGTAAGAGCTACCAGAAGTCCCGCTTATGTCTTCCCTAAAGATAGCGCCCAACGGGTTATCATGGATGCGCAGTTTCAGACCCGCTACCAGACTCAGGGTTATCAACGCGAGGAGTTTCAGGATTATGTTATCTATTATGTTCCTCGCTAATCTCAGATTGCTGAACTTCTTTGCCTGAATATCAGGAATCTACCGGATTGAGAAGGTAAGGTTGGGGTCAAATATCAGGTAGACCAGCCGGCCTATAATATTCAAAAGAGGTGGCGGGTAACTGTCCGCGAACTGTGGCCTTTACATGAGAGCAATTCAGTATCCTTAGGCTGGTCGAGCGTGACCGGTGACTCCTGCCTCCTGCGAAGCCTAAATCAAGTGGAAATGCATTAAGGGGAAGATTATGACAATGGTGAAAAAAATCCTGGCTGTTTTTGCTGTATTCGGCCTGCTGGCAGTACTTATAGCTGCGTGTGGGGGTGGTAGCGGTGGAAACACAGGAGGGACCAGCGTTGGTAATAACACAGTCCATATGAGTGATACGAACTTCGTGCAGAACGCTATCACCATCAAAAAAGGCGAGAGCGTCAATCTTGTTGATGATGCTGCCGTTGTTCATATCATTCAAAATGGGAGCTGGGTCAATGGTGTAGCGGAGCCGCGCAAGGAAGCCGGAGCGCCCACTGTCCAGGTAAATTTCCAGGGCAACGATCAGCATCCGATTGGACCGTTCAATACGGCGGGCACCTTCCATGTCTATTGCACGGTTCACCAAAACATGAACCTGACCGTTACTGTGCAGTAACCTCCAGATATAAAAAGCCTGAGGTATCTAACAAGTGCCTCAGGCTTTTTATGCTGTCTTGTTCTTTTTGGCATGGAAGTTATAACCTCTATGGTTACAAAGTAAAGAGGAGAAGAAGTTTTTCCTTTTTACAACGTATTACAAAGAAAGATCCGGGGGACGGATAATTTGCTTAGAATATTCTCAGAAGATATATAGAAATCTTTGCATTTTCAAGATATGCTTATATAATGCGAAGCACAACCGAATCTGGGAATGAGAGGAAGCATTGCAGATGGCAAACATAGCGTTCGATAACATTACCAAAAAATACGCGCGTGCGAATATCCCTGCCGTTGATGCAGTGAGCTTTGAAGTACCCGAGGGCAGCACCTGTATGCTGGTTGGCACCTCCGGTTCGGGCAAGACCACCCTGTTACGCATGGTCAACCGCCTGATCGAGCCGACCTCCGGCTCCATTATGATTGATGGCAAGAATGTCCTTGAAGAAGATCCGATCCAGTTGCGCCGTCGCATTGGCTATGTGATCCAGCAGGTTGGCCTCTTCCCGCATATGACGATTGCCGAAAACATTCGCGTAACGGCGGAGATCGCCGGTGGCTGGTCTCGCCAGCGGCTGGCTACCCGCGTAAACGAATTGCTGGAACTGGTGGGACTGGCCCCTGATGAATTTCGCCACCGCTATCCCCGTCAACTTTCTGGGGGTCAGCAACAGCGCGTCGGCCTGGCCCGGGCGCTTGCAACCGATCCCGCTATCCTGCTGATGGACGAACCTTTTGGTGCTCTCGATGCTATTACACGTACGCGTATGCAGGATGAATTATTGCGCGTACAACATGACGTACGAAAAACTATCCTCTTTGTCTCGCATGATATTGAGGAAGCGTTCAAGCTTGGCGATCAGATAGCTGTCCTGGCCGAAGGTAAACTCGTGCAACTTGGTACCCCTGTAGAACTGCTTGCCCGGCCTGCAAATGCCTTTGTCAGTAAGCTGGTGGGGGCCGATAGTATTTTGCGCCAGTTACAGTATTTGCCGGTCGCTGATGCTCTTGATATGCGGCCCGAGGCAGTCTCTTCAGCACACTGGGGAGATGTGCCAATATGTTCATCCGCTTCTTCCTTGCTTTCAGCTCTGTTACAACTTCTTGAAACCAATGCTCCAGCTCTCGCAGTTCAGGAGAAAGACACTCAAGAATATCTTGGATACATTACCCTCACCAGCATCAATCACGAAATTATTCGGCACCACAAGCAGAATAGTGCCAAAGAGGAGGCGCAACTCTAATGTATTGTGTATTCATGAGCGTTAAGGGAGTGACATGAGGTATTTATTCAGCCCTTTCAATTATGATCTGACCGATTCCGGTAGTATTCCAAATCTGCTGTTACAGCACCTCTACCTGGTTGGAATCACCATGCTGATCTCGCTGATTATCGCTATTCCTCTGGGAATATTCGCAGCGCGCTATCGCCGCTTGTATCTACCCATTATTACGGTGGCTGGTCTGCTCTATACGATTCCTGGTATTGCCCTTATTGGCGTGCTCATTACCGTTCCCTGGCTGGGGCTGAGTCCTGCGACCGTTATTATTCCGCTGGTCATCTATACGCAGTTGGTGCTGATCCGTAATACCGTCGCGGCCATACATAGTATCGATCCTTTGCTACTAGAAGTGGGGCGAGCAATGGGAATGAGTTCCTGGCAATTGCTGCGGCGTGTCACCTTGCCGCTGGCGATGCCGGTCATAGTCGCCGGTATTCGCATTGCGGTCGTTACCACGGTCGGTATCGCTGCGCTGGCCTCGCTTGCCGGGCAGGGAGGATTGGGAGATCTCATCTTCAAAAATATTACCAATGGTGATAATGATGCCGTGGTTGCCGGAGCGATCCTGATGGGACTCTTCGCGATTGTTGCGGACCTGCTCTTGTTGGGAGTGCAGATGATGCTCAATCGAGGACGCAGCGCGATCTCGCTGGCGTAACGAGAAAAAGAGGTGTATACGATGCTGAACGACGTGTTACAGTTTATCGCCGACCCAAGCAATGATTTTACAGGACATACGATTGAGTATCTCCAGATTTGCGGTCTCTCTATCGTTGTGGCTATGGTGATTGGTGTGGTGCTTGGCATAGCTGTCTCGCGCAATGCGCTGCTAGCGTTTATCGCGGTAAATCTAAGCGGCCTGATGCGGGCGATTCCAGTGATCGCGTTTCTGATTGCGGCGTTGCCATATCTCGGCATCGGCTTTGTTCCCACCATAGTGGCGCTGATCGTACTTGGCATCCCGCCGATATTGCTGAATACCTATACCGGCATTCGTGGTATTGATGCGGCAACCATTGATGCGGCCAGAGGGATGGGGATGACTATATGGCAGATTATCATGCGCATTCAGGCTCCCCTTGTCCTGCCGATTGTGGCAGCCGGCGTTCGTACTGCTGCGGTGCAGATTGTGGCGACGGCAACGCTGGCGGCCATTATCGGCGCGGGTGGCTATGGTGCCTACATTATTGATGGGCTTTTCAAGCTCAACAATACAGAAATTCTTGCAGGCGCAATTCCTGTTGCGGTGCTGGCATTAGTGGTCGAAGTGTTTATGAGCTGGCTACAACGTGCTATCACTCCTGCCGGTCTGCGTGCGCAGGAGCTAGTAGCGGTGGCTGCTACCTAGCGCCTCAATTCCGTCAATTTCCCGACGTACAACATTAAAGGAGGATAAGGTGACTACACGTCCGTACTCATTACAGGCGAAATTGTTCGCCCTGTGTTTATTCATTCCGCTACTCATCCTGGCCTCTTGTGGCAGTAGCCCGACAGGCTCGGGAGGTTCGAAAGGGACAATTACCGTTGGCAGTAAGCTGGACAGAGAGTCGCAGTTGATCGCAAAAATGTATACCTTGCTGTTGCAGAAAGCGGGCTATACAGTGAACGAGAAACCGGCCCTGGGAAACAGTGTCTTTATTCTCAATGCCATCAAGAGTAACGCCATTGATCTCTATCCTGAGTTCACCACGACGGGACTCAATGCGTTAAATATTCCTTCGAGCTACGATCCGCAGAAAGATTACCAGGCAGTCAAGGATGGCTTTAATAAGCAATTCAAGATCACCTGGCTAGATCCGGCGCCGCTCAATGATGGCTATGCGATCTGTACTTCGAAGGATGAATCACAGCGTCTCGGCATTACTACGATCTCGCAGTTGGCTCCCCAGGTAGCGAACCTGACGCTTGCTTCGCCCAGCGATGGCGTAGCATTTATTGACGGACTGAAGAAAACCTACAACTTTGACACAAAGAGCTTTAAGCAGACGCAAACCATCGACTACGCTCTTGGCTTTACGGCTGTATCGAGCGGTAAAGCTCAGGTGAACGTCTGCTATACAACCGATGGCACAGTGGCGCAGAAGAATTTTATCTTTCTGCAAGACGATAAAAATGGCTTCCCGGCCTTTAACCCTGCCCCTATCGTGCGTAACGAGGTGCTGGCAAAATACCCCGACATTGCAACTATTCTGAATCCGCTTGCTCCTAAACTCACAACCGACGTCAGCATCCAGTTGCAAAAGGAAGTCGCGGATAAAAATAGTACGGGGATGCCAGTATCTCAAGCGATAACGCAAGTGGCGACGAATTTCCTGAAGAGCCAGGGGCTCTATTGATCTTCGACACCTCTTGTAAAGTCGCTTAAAAGCATGAAGAAGATATGCCTTTGGATTACTGCATCACTCAAAGGCATATCTTCTTTACGAGCTATCCAGTATTTTTTTGTGG
>Ga0070741_10010264_pt1 | contig 17761 bp, 19 predicted proteins | sample Coa_R1_4_FD_66440 | JGI IMG/M metagenome (GOLD analysis project Ga0070741, IMG submission 66440) | Surface soil microbial communities from Centralia Pennsylvania, which are recovering from an underground coalmine fire - Coalmine... | ecosystem: Environmental > Terrestrial > Soil > Unclassified ...
GCGATCGTGCACAACAACTGCGTGCACCAGCACTTCAACGCCGATCCCGTGAAGCCGGCGCGCGCCCTGGTGATCAAGACCAAGCCGATGTACATGTTCATGAACATGCTGTTTCAGCAGTCGGTCATTCCGCGGCCGAAAGAACCGACTCCCGGCGGCGTGGGCTTCGAGCCGCGCCACTACGAGGAAAACTTGAATCATCCGTCTGAAGCCGGCATGGAGCACCAGGCCGGACCGACCGTGGCGAAGCAAAAAGCAGAGGAGAAGGTGTAATGGCGTGGGGTGAATCGAAGACGTGGTTGCGCGGCAAAGCCACCGGGAAGCTGTATCAGGATCTGCTCGACGATGCGGCGACGCAGCCGGCGCGCAACGCGAAGCGCAAGAAGATCGTCCACCCGGACGAAATGCCGTGGGAGATGTCGCGTCAAGGGCTGTTGAAGCACCTGCTTAACGAGCAGATGAATACGCGCATGGAGACGGTGGACGCGTACATGGAAATAATCCCGCCGGGGAGCCGGTCGGGCAAACATCGCCATCTCGCCGAGGAGTGCGTGTACGTGCTCGAAGGACGAGGCTACGACTTGCACCAGGATTGCGATGTTGAAATCACCGACACGTATCATTGGAAGGCGCAGGACGAGATCAAGCGCTACGAGTGGGAGGCGGGCGACGTCATCTACATTCCGCCCAACACCATTCATCAGCACTTCAACGCCAGCCCGGATAAACCGGTTCGATTGATTTCCGCCATCAACCGGATCTACCGGCACTGCGGCCTGAACGATCTCGAGCAAATCGAAGACGCGCCCGAGTACGATCCGAGCGTCGTGCTCGACGCCGCCACCATGGAGCGCTACCTCAAGCGCAAGGCGTAGGCGAGCCATGCCGCACGATGCCGACGTCCGTGACGCTGCTGCTGAATAATGACGACGTACGGCGACTGCTGAATCCGGGCAAAACCCGGGAAGCGCTCGAAGCCGCGTACCGCGAGCTGATCGACGGCGAGGCGGTCTGCCGGCCGCGCATCGACGTTCGCATTCCCACCCGCCAGCCGGGGCGCTTCTATCAATGGGGCACGATGGAAGGCGGCTCGACGTCCGGCTACTTCGCGATCCGTATGAAATCGGACGTGGTTTATGAGCAGGAGTATCAAGGGGTGCGCACACGGGAGAAGTTCGCGTCCCGCCCGGGGCTCTACTGCGGGTTGATCCTGCTGACCGATATTGAGACCGGTACACCGCTGGCGATCATCAACGACGGTTACCTGCAGCATCAGCGGGTCGCGGCGGACAGCGCAATCGGCACCAACATCATGGCGCGGCGCAACGCGCGCGTGCTCGGCATGCTCGGTTCGGGTGGCATGGCTCGCTCGCATCTGGAAGCGCTGCTGCAGGTCCGCCCGATCAAGCACCTGCGGGTCTACAGTCCCACGCGCGAACACCGCGTGGCTTTCGCCGCCGAAGCGTCCGATCGCTTCGGCATCGAGGCGGTGGCGCTGGATGAACCGCGCGACGTCTACCGTGGCGCGGATATACTCGCGGCCTGTACCGATTCGGCCTTGCCGGTGATACGCGGCGAATGGCTGGAACCCGGGATGCACATCGTTTCGATCGGCGGTCCGCCGGACACGCTGGCGCGCCAGCGGCTCGACGTCACGCTGCGGCTCGGCGCGGCACCCGCGCCGATCGGCCGGCCCGAGCTCGGCATCGCCGACGAATACCTCGCGTATCTCGCGCGCCCCGACGACGCGTCATGGGGTCAACATCGCGCGCAAGGCCGCAAACCCATCACCGGGGAGCACAGGAACATCATGCTGGCGGACGTCCTGCAAGGAAGGACGCGCGGGCGGTCTTGCGACGAGCAGATCACTTATTCGGAGCGCGGCAATATCCAGGGCGCGCAATTCTTCGCGATCGCGGCGGTCGTGTACGAAGAGGCGCGGCGGCAAAGCATCGGCCGCGAATTGCCGACCGAGTGGTTCCTGCAGGATATTCGAGACTGAACAGCCGACCGCGGCGGGTTCGCAACATGAAGGGGCTGCATATGAAACTAGGCAGATTTCTCAAGGGTCCGGTCCTGCCGGCGTTGCTGGTGCTAGCGGTTTTCGTTCCTGTCTGTGAATCTTCGCGCGCGGCCGACGCGTCATTACTGCTTTATAAAGGCGCAGACCGCGATCAGCGCGTTGTGGCGGCCGCAAAGCATGAAGGGTCTCTCACCCTCTACACGACCATTGCGGAAAAGGATGTCGGTCCGCTTATCAGCGCCTTCGAAAAAAAATACGGCATCAAGGTCAATACCTGGCGCGCCGGCACCGACAAAGTGTTACAGCGCGTCGTCACGGAGGCGCAGGCGGGTCGTTATGACGTCGACGCGGTTCATTTCGGTTCGCCGGAAATGGAGGCGTTGCACCGCGAAAAGTTATTGCAGCCGGTGGCGTCGCCGCATTTCAAAAGCCTGGTGCCGGGCGCGGTCCCGGCGCATCACGAATGGGCGGCAACCTTATTGAGCGTCTGGGTTCAGGCCTACAACACCGGGAAGGTCAAGAAAGAAGAGCTGCCTAAGAGCTACGAGGACTTACTCAATCCGCGCTGGAAAGGCAAGCTGGGTATCGAGGCGAAGAACCAGGAATGGTTCTACTCCGTCGTCGCGCAAATGGGCGAGCAGCGCGGGCTCGAATTTTTCCGCAAACTGGTCGCCACCAACGGCATATCGGTGCGCAAGGGACATTCGCTGTTGAACAACCTGGTGATATCGGGGGAGGTGCCCCTCGCGCTGACGGTTTACAACTACATGCCCGAATCGGCCAAACGCAAGGGCGCGCCGATCGACTGGTTCGCCATCGAGCCCGCCATCGCGCGTTCCAACGGCGTGGGCATCGCCAGGCACGCGTCTCATCCCAACGCGGCCCTGTTGTTCTACGATTTTATGTTGAGCGATGCGCAGAACCTGCTGGTCGACATGGATTACGTGCCGACCAATACCAAGGTAAAGTCGCCGCTGAAGAATATGCGGCTTAAGCTCGTGGACCCGGTTGTTACGCTCGACCAGATGGACAAGTGGACTAAGCTATTTGAAGAGATAGTCGTGAGGCGGGGCGGCGGAACGTGAACAGGCGAGCCCTCGGTTGCCGTAGAGCATGAACGTGCAGGCGGAGAAATTTCCATGAGTACGATTTCGGCGACAACGCAGCCGGCCTCGGTAGGGCGTTCCTTTCGTCAAGTCTGGTTGATCACCGGCGGGCACGCGCTCACACACTGGTACCCCGCTACTTTTTATCTGTTGCTTCCGTTGATCGGCAAAGAGCTCGGGCTGAGCTACAGCCAGATCGGTCTGGTGATGACGTCGCAATATATCGCCGGCGCCATCGCGAATATTCCGGGCGGCATGCTCGTCGACAACGTCGGTCGGAAAGGTTTTTTGATGGCACTGTCCCTCTTTTGGATCGGCTTTCCTTATTTATTGATGAGCTTCACCCACAGCTACTGGATGATGCTGCTGTGCGTGACCATGGTCGGCGTCGGCAACAATCTTTGGCATCCCACCGCCATTCCGACGTTGGGTAAGCTCTATCCCGATCGCAAGGGCCTGGTGTTGTCCTTGCATGGCATGGGTGGCAACGTCGGCGAAGCCCTGGCGCCGCTCGCCATCGGCACGTTGCTGGCCGCGCTGACGTGGCGCGAGATCGTCGTGCTTAACGTGATTCCCGGCGTGGTGATGGGGATCCTGATTTTGCTGTTCCTCGGCGCCATTCGCCTTTCTCCGAAAAAGACAAATGCCGAAACGCAGGCGCTCGAAGAGGGGGATCACGAGCGTCGGGCGTTGTCGCAATATTTTCGCGACTTCGGACAACTGCTGAGGAACCGCAGCCTGATTCTGCTCTGCACCAGCTCGGCGTTCCGTTCGATGACGCAAAACGCCCTGCTGACGTTCCTGCCCGTGTTCCTTGCCTACGAGATGGGCTATTCGCCGTTGTGGGTCGGCGTTTGTATGTTCGCGCTGCAGACGGCCGGATTCATCGCCTCGCCGATCTCCGGCCATCTGTCGGACCGGATGGGACGGCGCCAAATTCTGATTACGAGCATGGCGATGACGGCCGTGGTGCTTGGGTTCATGGCGTTCGCCGGGCGCTCGCCGATATTTGTGTTCTTCGTCGCGCTGCTCGGATTCTTTTTGTATGCGATCCGGCCGGTATTGCAGGCGTGGCTCCTCGAAACGACGCCGAAAAACATGGGCGGCACGGGCATCGGAATGCTGTTCGGCATTCAGGCGCTCGGCTCCGCCGTGGCGCCCTTGGTCGGCGGCCTGATCGCGGACGCGTACGGGCTGCTGGCGACGTTTTATTTTCTGGCGGGAACCATCGTCGTTGCCAACTTCTTCATCTTCTTCATGCCAGCCGGCCGAGCCGACGGGGGCGCCGCTTCGAAACCGGCGTGACTACCGCGTATAAGCGGCGTGCAACGATGTGCCCGTCGCGTGCCCCCACGCTCGCATCGTTGAACGCGGAACGCGGCCGCGGATCGCCGGCCGCTCGCGCTTGGCTTTCCCGGAAGGTACGAATCGGAACGCATTGATGGGAGAGTTGTACGCCATCCTGTCGGCGTCGCTCTTTGCGGCCGCCAACGTAGCAATTATTCGTGGCGTCAATGCGCCATCGCAAGATAACGGCGCATTTCTATCCATTGTGCTGACGGCGGTGATTTCGGGCGCCATGTACGCATGGGCGTACGCATCACGAGGCGCGCCGACCATCACCGCCGTCGGCGTCTATTGGCTCGCCGCCGCCGGGTTGCTGACAATATTCCTCGGCCGCGTCTTTCTGTACGCCTCGATCCAATATCTCGGCGCGGTGCGGGCCTCGGCCGTCAAACGACTCAACCCGTTCTTCGCGGTATTGCTCGGCTTGCTGGTATTGGGAGAGCCCCTGACCGTCGGGCTCGTCGTCGGCATGGCGCTGATCTTTTCAAGCGTCATCCTGCTGGTGCGGCACAGCTTCAACGCCGCGGGCCGCGCCACGAACCACGCGATTCCGGAACGCAACCTATGGCGCCGCGCCCGCAACGCCGTTTCGGCGGCGGGAAACTTAGGTTATTTCTACGGACCGGTGTCGGCGCTGGCGTATGCCGTCGGCTACGTCGGACGCAAGAAAGGGCTTGATCAAATCCCGGACCCGTTCTTCGGGACGATGATCGGCGCGGTTGTCGGTATCCTCGCATTCCTCGCGGCGGCGCTGTTCCAGCAAAGCTACCGGAACGCGGTGCGTTCCGCCGTCACGCGGTTTAACGGATGGCAGTTCGCGGCGGGTGTCTTCAGCTCGCTCGGCCAGATCTGTTATTTCACCGCGCTCAATCACAGCACGATCGCGCGCGTCGCCTTGATCAGCGCGATGGAGGTCTTCGTCACCATGTTTCTCTCGGTCTGGGTGCTGAAGTCGCGCGAGCCGTTCGGCATACCGGTTATTGGCGCCGCGGCGCTCGGCGTGCTCGGAACCGCCTTTATCGTGTGGAAATGAACCGCTCAGGACGGCGGACGGGCGATAAAGACTTGGTCTCCTTGGATCGTAACCGGATACGTCTGCAGCGGGATCATGCACGGAGGTGCGGTGACGGCGCCGGTGGGGATATGGAAGGCGCCGTTGTGAAAATTGCATTCAACGACCTCGCCGTCGATATAACCTTCGGATAGCGACCCGGGACCGTGAGTGCACTGGTCGTTGGTGACGTAAATTCGTCCGTCCACATTGAAGACGGCGAGGACGAGATTGCCGGTCTCGACTTTGAGGGCGCCGCCGACAGGGACGTCGGCTACGCGACAGAGCGGTAACAGGTCGGTCGGTGAATTCACGGGCGCGATGACGGTCTTACGATGGTGAGCTTACAACGACAAGGGAACGTTCGAGATCGGTGTTTTCGCGGATCGCTTTACAAGGTTTAATTTAAATGAAGCGCGCATTTACGGCCGCGAAATTATAGTGCTATCTTCCGATTGATGAAAGTAGAAGTGGTGTTCGGTATCAGAACAGGCAATACAAACATGAGAGAGCAGACAGCAATGTTTTCACTGAGTGGCGATTCCGAGGAGACGGCGGCATGTTGAGAGCGGAGCAGAACGAATTGGTGACCCGGACAGGACCGGGCACGGCGATGGGCGAGCTGTTTCGGCGCTACTGGATTCCCGCGCTGCTCGCCGAAGAGCTCGCCGACCGCGATTGTCCGCCGGTGCGCGTCAAGCTTCTTTCCGAACGGCTTATCGCGTTTCGCGATACCCAGGGTCGCCTGGGTTTGATGGATGAGTTCTGCGCACATCGCGGCGTGTCGCTCTGGTTCGGGCGTAACGAGGAATCCGGTTTGCGCTGCCCCTATCACGGCTGGAAATACGACGTGACCGGCCAATGCGTCGAAGTGCCGTCGGAGCCGGAGGAGAGCGGTTTCTGCAAGAGAATAAAGCTCAAATCCTATCCCTTGGTCGAGCGCGGAGGCGTCCTGTGGACCTACATGGGACCGCCCGATACGCAGCCGCCGCTGCCCGAGTACGAGTTTGCCACCGTGCCCGCCAAGCAAACCTTTGTATCCAAGCGGCTGCAAGAATGTAACTACTTGCAAGCGATGGAAGGCGGCATCGACTCCAGTCACGTTTCCTTCCTGCATCGCGGCGCGCTGAACCAAGATCCGCTTTTCAAAGGCGCCAAGGGCAACCAATACAATCTGCGTGACGCGCAACCGAAGTTCGAGGTCGTGGAGTCGGACGGCGGCCTGCTTATCGGCGCGCGCCGCAACGCGGAAAACGGCAACTACTACTGGCGGATCACGCAATGGGTCATGCCGTTCTTTACCGTTATCCCGCCGCGCGGCGACCATCCCATCCACGGGCATTTCTGGGTGCCGATCGACGATGAAAATTGCTGGGCCTGGAGTTACGACTATCACCCGACGCGGGAGCTGACCGCCGTGGAGCTGCAGGCCATGAAGGACGGGCACGGCGTGCACGTCAAATACGTGCCCGGTACCTATCGGCCCGCGCAGAACAAGGACAATGACTACCTCATGGATCGCCGGGCGCAGAAGGAAGGGCGCAGCTTCAGCGGCATCGACGGTTTCGCCATGCAGGACGCGTCGGTGCAGGAAAGCATGGGCCCGATTCAGGATCGGACCAAGGAAAACCTGGTATCCACCGACAACGGCATTATCATGGCGCGTCACCGGCTAATGAAAGCGGCAAAAGCCCTGGAAAAGGGCATCGAACCCCCGGGCCGCGATCCGGTCACACATCGTGTACGTTCGGTATCCGTCATCCTGCCTCCGGACGTCGCGTTCAAGGACGCGGCGAAGGAAGCGCTGAAGGCGCAGGCGGGCGTGGCGCATACCTCCGTCTGATGGGATTGGCTCAAGGAGCACGCTACTCATGCTAAGCGAATCACGCGCAGCGGCGGCCGACACGCGTCACCGCATCGATTATCCGAACTCGCGGCCGCGCGCCTTGGCGCTGGTCGGACTCGGCGATGGGGGCGCGAAGATCGCCCGTCGCGCCGGGGAACACGGATTCGCGCACGTGCGCATCCTAACGGCCGAGCATCCATCGCCCGACCGCCACGTTGACTCAGGAGAAGCGAGCGCGCTCACCGGTATGGCGCGGGCGATCGCCGCGGAAGGCCACCGCTTGGGCCAGGCGTTGGAGCAGGCCGATATGATCTTCATGGTCGCCACGCCGACCGACGACCTCGGTGTCGCGGCCGAGATCGGACAGCTAGGCAGGCAGCGGAACATCTTGATTACCGGCGTTCTCATCGCGCCGAGCGCAACGGCCCCGAACGTCGACGGCGCGCTTGAACTGCTGCGTGCGGCCACGGATATGCTCGTCATCGCTTCCGATGCGAGTTACGTCATGGAAATGCTGGCGGAGCTGGGGGCTACGACCGCCGTAAACAAAGGGACGGATTAATCGCCCGGGAAACGCGCGCATCAACGCGCCCGTACCGAGCGCGTTGATGCGAAGGAAGGATAATTTACGGCAGCGGCGTTACTGTCCCAGCGGCCGCATGCGCAATGCTTCGTTGATTTTCTCGGCGGCCTGCATCAGCTTCGGCAGGAAATCGACGGTCATCGTCTTTTCCGAATTGCGATTCGCCTGTCCGCTGATGTTCATGGCGGCGATTATCTTTCCGGTGCGGTCCTTGAGCGGTACCGAGATCGCGCGCAGCCCCTCTTCAAGCTCCTGATTCACGTACGACCACCCGCGCTGCCGGTCGGCCTCGATGATGGACATCAACTTCTTCACGTCGGTCACGGTGAATTTCGTGTACGTCTTGATGTGCGAAGCGGCGAGCGCACATTTGAGTTGCGCGTTATTCAGTCCCCCAAGCAATACGCGTCCCATCGACGTCGCGTAAGCCGGAAGCCGGCTGCCGGGGCCGAGGCTGACCGCCATTATCTTGCTCGTGGGTACGCGCGTGACATAAACGATCTCCGCTCCGTCGAGTACGGAGATCGAACACGATTCATGCACCTCCGCGACGAGCTGCTCCATGACGGGCTCGGCGGGTATCCAGAACGGCGCGGTCGATAAATAGGCATATCCGAGATCGAGAATTTTCGCCGTCAGACGGAATTTCTTCTCGTCGGCCGTCACGTAACCCAGGTTTTCGAGTGTCAGAAGAATCCGCCGCGCGCCGGCGCGTGTAAGGCCGGCCCGCGCGGCGACCTCGGACAGGGTCATGCGCGGCGTGTCGGCGCCGAAGGAGCGAATGACGGCGAGCCCGCGCGCAAAAGATTGCACATAGCTGTCGCCAGGTCGGAGTTGAGCGCTCATGTTTTTTGACCTCATGCGTAAAGCGTAAGATGAGTTCACCACGCGGACGCGTTGACGCGGTGCGTGGCGGATGGTTAACTCTGCCACGAATCGTTCGTTATTAGAATAGTTGTTCTACATACGAACTTCAAACGAAGTGACCGTGGACTGTGCGATTATCATCGGCGCGCCTCAACGCCGGTGTTGCGCGCATGCCGGCTGAGGTGGCGGGTGATTAACAAAATTGTTTCTACGCTGGTGGCGGCCGTCGCCGATATTCGCGACGGCGCCACGATCATGATCGGCGGGTTCGGAACGGCGGGAATGCCGAGCGAGCTGGTCGATGCGTTGATCGAGCAGGGGGGGCGCGATCTCGTCATCGTCAGCAATAACGCCGGCAACGGCGAAATCGGCCTTGCGGCGCTGCTCAAGGCCAAGCGCGTCCGGAAGATCATTTGCTCGTTTCCCCGGCAGTCGGATTCATACGTATTCGATGCCCTCTATCGCGCGGGCGAGATCGAGCTGGAGCTGGTTCCACAGGGAAACCTGGCCGAACGCATCCGCGCGGCGGGAGCCGGTATCGGCGCCTTTTATACGCCCACCGGCTACGGGACGATGCTCGCGGAGGGCAAGGAAACGCGCGAAATCGACGGACGTCACTACGTGCTCGAGTACCCGATTCACGCGGACTTCGCGCTCATCAAGGCCGAGCGAGGCGACCGCTGGGGCAATCTGGTTTACCGCAAAGCTGCGCGAAATTTCGGGCCGATCATGGCCACCGCGGCCAAGTGCACGGTGGCCCAGGTCAACGAGGTCGTGGAGCTGGGCGGTCTCGATCCGGAGGCCATCGTCACCCCGGGCATTTTCGTGCACCGCGTCGTCGCGGCGCCGGGCGCCCGGATAAAGGCAGTCGCTTAAAGGGAGCGATCTATGAAACGCCTCACGCACGACCAAATGGCCGCTCGGGTCGCCAGAGATATTCCAGAGGGCGCCTACGTCAATCTGGGGATCGGTCTGCCAACGCTGGTCGGCAATCATCTGCCCAAGGACCGAGAAATCGTATTGCACAGCGAAAACGGGATACTCGGCGTCGGACCGACGCCGGCACCCGGCTACGAAGATCCGGAATTGATCAACGCGAGCAAGGAAAAAGTAACGCTCGTTCGCGGCGGGGCTTTTTTTCACCATGCCGACGCCTTCGCCATGATGCGCAGCGGCCATCTTGATTTTTGCGTGCTCGGCGCGTTCCAGGTTTCCGCAGCCGGCGATCTCGCGAACTGGCACACGGGTGCGCCCGGTGCGATCCCGGCGGTGGGGGGCGCGATGGATCTCGCGATCGGCGCCAAGCGCGTCTTCGTCATGATGGAACATCTGACAAAGAACGGTGAAAGTAAAATCGTCGAGCGTTGTACCTATCCGCTGACGGGCGTTGAGTGCGTCGACCGGATCTATACCGACCTCGCGGTGATCGACGTAACACCGGACGGGTTGAGCGTGCTGGAAACTGTCGATGGGCTAAGCGTCGAGGAGCTTCAGCGGCTTACCGGTGTTCCGCTCCAGCGAGCACCCATGCTGCGCGTGGGCTGAGAGGCCGCAGGTGTTTTGAGCGCGCTTCGCTTCGGTTAAATGCAATCCTTCCTCAATCAACTCGTACGGCGCTTCAAAAGCACCTCATCGAGAACCTTCGTTCTATATCCGCTGATCGTGATCGCCTGGGAGTTGCTCATCAATGGAGGCGATCTGCACGCGAATCCGCTGTTTCTGCCCGTCATGGCGTGGGGTTATCTCCAGTACCGGCTTTGCGGCATATACCGCATCAAGCGCGGTGGCGGAGGGCCCGGCATGGACACGCCGCCCGACCGGCTGGTAACGACAGGACCGTTCGCGTACATGCGCAACCCCATGTACTTGGGCCAAATTATTTTCCTAATCGGTTTGGCCCTGACGCTGCATTCCTTGCTCGCCGCGCTGCTCACGGTGGCCGTCGCGGTCTGGTTCCATTTCCGGGTCTTGCGCGATGAGCGGAGGTTGCTACAGCGATTCGGCGAGCCGTACGCCGCGTACCGGCAGGCAACCAAACGCTGGCTGCCCGGTTTGTTTTGACAATTGGTATCTCGCCGCGCCCGCGTTGCGCGACGAGATCGCCGGAAAAGAGGATTGTTCTTAACGCCAGGCGGACGCTTAGACCCGCCATTCGCCGGCGAGCAGCCGCGGAATGAGCGGGTGCAGCACGCGATAGGAGAACCCCCATAGTCGATACGGCCCGATCCGGTAAAACGGGATCTGCTGCGGCGCCGGCCAAGTGGGAAACTGTTCGGTGGCGACGCCATGGGCCTCGGGCAAGGCGAGATCCTTGAGGCGCACGTCGAGGATCTCCGCAATCTCGCGCTCGCATGCGCGCCAAACACCCGGCGTGACGACGCGCGCGAGAAATGGAAATACCCGAAAGCCGGTGGTTTTGGTTTCGAGAACCGGCAGGTGCTCGATGATTTCGATCGTCCCGGGGCCCAGACCTATTTCCTCTTGCCCTTCGCGTAACGCCGTTTGCAGCATCGATTCGTCCGCCGGATCGCGCTTGCCGCCGGGAAACGCCAATTGACCGCCGTGCACGCCTGCTTCGCTGCGCCGGACCAGAACTACATGCAGCTCGCCTTCGGCCGAGCGATACACCGGCACAAGAATCGCCGCGTCACGCTTTACGGCGCCGTTCCGGTTATCGGGATCGGCGCTCACGGAATGTTCCGTTCTAGAGCCTCCTCACTTTCATCAGGTTCGCCACGATGTCGAGCGCCGCATCCGGATTGCGCTCCTTGTACACGCGCGTTGCCGTCGCGGCATCATCGACGACTTTGAGCGCGATCTTCTCGCCGACGCGTTCTTCTCCGAGTAAACCCCGCGTGGCGCGAAACTCCACCTGCAGCGATCCTATATAAGTGGCTTTCTTCGGTTCGACGGTGAAGCGCACGTCGGTCGGTACATAGCCCGTGGTTCCGGGAAACGGCCGGTACAGCTTGAACAGCGAATATTCCCCGGCCGGCAGTTTCATCGCGAAGAACGTTTGCGGCTGGCGCGTGTTCGCGGAAATGCTTTCGGTGAAGCCGGTGAATGCCCGTTTAAGACCTATACTCTCGGCGGTTCCGTAGTACAACTCATACTCTATGGCAGGAACATCGTTCGCGCCGACCGGCTTGCCCTTCGAGTTGTAGAATTGAGGTACGAGCGTCCCAAAAACGATGCCGTCATCCTCATTGAGACCTTCGGTGTCGACTATGCCTCGTTCCGGATTCGGCACGGAGGAACAAGCGGCGAGCAGCGCTAGTGTCGCCAGGAGCATGGATAGGATCGACCCAGTTCTTATCGTCGGTGCCATTTATAAAACTCCTGCAGTTGCGGTTAAGTGGAGGCGCACTCGCGATGGGAGCCCGTAGCAGCGCCATGGTCAATTACCGGAATTGTAACGAGATAGGCCTCACAAAGCACAGCGTCGTGAAGAAAAGCTCCCATTCCTCAGACGGTCGCGGAACGCTCGAAGAGGCTCCATGTTCCAGCACGTCGTCGGTGAATTTCCATCGGCACGAGCGCGCGGTTCGGTGGGCGAACCGCCCCCGGCCCGTCTCAGCCGGCGCCTGCCGGCCGACGTCTTTACGATCCAGCCGCCTCGATGGCTATAGAAAGCCTTGGGAAAATGTTAAGTTCCCTCGTGATGAAATGTCACCGTCCATCAAGCACCGCGGTGAGCCGAGTACCGACCGACGCGTGCAGCCCCTGCTGTTATTAAGATGACGGAAGCGACCAGGTCCGAGTCCGCTGGCCTGCGCGGACTTTACGCGGTCTACGCGACCGCGTTTTTCAGCTTGAGTCTGGTGCCCATGACGTCCTTGATCGTGCCTCTGTGGGCGTTGTCCTTGGGCGCGTCTCCGGCGTTGATCGGTATCGCCGTTGCCAGCCGCTCGGTGCTCCCGTTTTTCTTATCCATTCACGGCGGCGCGATGATGGATCGGATGGGAACGCGCCGGCTCATGCTCGTCTTCTCCGCGACGGGCGCGTTGCTTACGCTCTTTTACCCGTTGCTGCCGTACATCGTGGCGTTGATCGCGCTCCAATTCGTGCTCGGGTGGGCGCAAGGCATGGGATGGATCGGCGCGCAGACCAAGATCGCGCGCCTCACGCGAGGCAACGCGAAGTACGCCGCGCACTTCAGCTTCTTCACGACTATCGGAACTTTCATCGGGCCGCTGATCGCGGGAGCCGCGTGGGACCTGTTGGGCGCCTGGGGTGCGTTTGGCGTCATAACGCTCTGGGGTGCGGCCCTGGCGCTGGCCGCGTATAAATTACCCGCGGCGTCGGCCGAGCAGGAACGATCCAGACCCTTCCGCTGGCGCGAGATGCTTCCGCACGTGTCGGACTATCTGCGCGCCTTCGCCATGATAAGCATTCCCGGCGTGGCGCTCGTGGTGGTCGCGACTTTTTTGCGGATCTCCGCTTTCAGCATACAAGGGTCTTTCTACACGGTTTATCTGGAAGGCATCGGCATGTCGGGAACGCTGATCGGCATCCTGGTGGGTTTTGCTTCGCTCATCGGCGGCCCGGCGGCGTTGTTGACCGCGCCGGCGCTCAAGGCGGTGCGGCCGCACTGGTTGCTGCTCGGCTCGATCGTCATCGCCGTCGTTTCGATTTGCGTCACGCCGCTGCTGCACGGTTTTGTCGCGCTGCTGATAGCGGCCGGCATCTTCGGTCTGGGGCTCGGCATGGGATTGCCGCTGTTGCTGTCGATTTTGTCCGACGCGAGCCATGAGCGCGAGCAGGGCATGAGCGTCGGTTTGCGCACGACGGCCAATCGGCTGGCCTCGATCGTCATCCCCGTGCTGATGGGATTCGTCATCGAAATCGCGGGAATAACAACCGGATTTTTCGTGATCGGCACGGCGTTGCTCGGCGTGCTCGCCGCTGCGGCATGGGTGGTGCATCGCTCCCCGGCATTCGCGCGCGCATGAGCGCTTCACGTTCGCATCCCGAACGATACCGAACAGGACTACGGTAAAGATAGCGATTGGCTACGGTTGCACATGCGGCGAACCGAGACCGCGCCCGTCCGGCAGGTGAGAACATTGGCCGTCGGGTGTTCGCGCTTTACAATGCGAGTCGCCTGTTCTGCCCGTCGACGATCTTCGCACCACTATCCACAGGACATCATTTTCGTGTGCACTGCGACAGGATCGTTTGTTTCGAAAACGACCGGAGCGATGAACATCGTCGAGGCGGGGCATACCTGGAACTGCCCGGAGGAGAAAGCATAGGTGAGTAAATTGATTCCACGCCTGCAGATGCACCAGTTCCCGCCGGAGCTGGCCGCTTCGTTGCAGTCCAAGGTACAACGCCTGAAGTATCTCGGGGAATTTTTCCAATGCATGGGCAACCAGCCACAGGCATTGTTGTCGTTCAATACCCTGACCGAGGATCTTAAAAAAGCCCTGCCCGACAATCTCACCGAGGTCGTGGCGCTGACCGGCGCCGGCATCATGGAGAATCATTACGAGCGCCACCAGCACGAACGCTTGAGCGTCAAGCTCGGCTTCGACAAGGAGTGGGTGCGCGAAGTGAACGCGCTCGCGCCGGACCAAGCCAAATTGATGCGCCCGGACGAGCGCGTCGTGCAAAAGTTCACCGTCGCCGTCATCAACCGCCGCGGGCACGGGGTCGAGAAGGAATTCGACGCGGTGGTGCAGGCAATCGGTCCGCAACAGGCCACGGCCGTCATCATGCTCATCGCGCGCTACGTCATGCACGCGCTTATTTCGAACGCGCTGGCGCTCCGACCGCCCGTGCCCTCGATTTTCGAGGAGGAAAAAACATGAGCGCGCCGCTTTGGCTGAGCGAGGCGGACGTCGTTGTGCTGATGGACATGGGAGAGGCGATCGATGCGCTCGAGAAAGGCTTGGCCGCCGAGGCGCGCGGCGAAGCCGAGAACATGGTCAAGACCCATGCGACTTGGGGCGAGGGCGACACGCTGCACGCGATCGGCGCGACGTTTCCGCAAGCGGGGTTCGTCGGCACCAAAACTTGGGCACACACCGAAGGCGGCGCGAGCCCGCTGTTGGTGCTGTTCGACAGTCATAACGGCGCGGTCAAAGCCATCATCGAGGCCTTCGCGCTGGGCCAGATGCGCACCGGCGCCATCTCCGGAGTGGCGACACGCTGGCTCGCGGCCGAGGACGCCGATGAGCTCGCGATCATAGGAACCGGCAAGCAGGCGATCACGCAGGTCGCCGCGGTGGCCGCGGTGCGCCCGCTGAAAAATGTGCGCGTCTTCAGTCCGAACTCCGAGCACCGCGCCGCCTTCATCGGCAAATTGCGGGCGGAAGGTTTCGATTTCGCCGTGACCGAAACCAAGTCGGCGGAAGAGGCAACGAAGGGCGCGCCGATCGTTACCTTGGTGACGCGCGCCACGCGGCCGTTTTTGCGCGCCGATATGCTCGCGCGCGGCGCGCATGTGAACGCGGTCGGCGCCATCGTGCCGAGCCGCGTGGAATTCGCTCAGGATGTCTTTTCGCGCTGCGGGCGCGTCGCGGTCGACAGCGTGGCGCAAGTGCAAAAGTTATCGCGCGAGTTCATGGATTATTTCGGCGCGGACAAAGCTCGCTGGGCGCAGGTCCTGCCGCTTTCGCAACTGGTAGCGCGGGGCGAACCGCGGCCGGCGAATACGGACCTGACCTTGTTCAAGGCCATGGGTATGGGAATTTCCGATCTGTCGTTGGGCATCGAACTCTATAATAAAGCTAGGGCACGCGGTGTGGGACGGAGCTTCGTTTCGCCCACGCGCGTCAACCCGCGGCTTCAGGCGAAGACGTCCGTGGAAAGACTGCGCAACGCGCGGAGGTAAGAGGTCATGACAGAGACTACCGCAAAATTCGTCGATAACACCGGGGCGCCCGCCGCCAAGCTGGAACTGTGGCCGGCCATTATCATTTCGAAAGCGCGCATCGAGGCGGAGGTCGAACGGCTCGCGAGCTTGCCGGCGCCGGCGAACGGCCGGCGCTCGAGTTTGATCGTGCATCCCAACGCCACGGCGCCCGGCCTGGGGCTCGCGCCCGGCGTGCAGGTCTCGCTCAACGTGCTGAAACCGGGCGAACGCACGCAGCCGATCCGGCACAATTCCACGCAGGTCAATTTCTGTATCCGCGGCCGCGGCTATTCCGTCGTCAACGGCAAGCGCATCGCATTCGAGCGCTACGACGTATGGAACAACCCGTCCATGGCGACGTATTATCACGTCAACGACGGCGAAGACCTGCAAGTACGGATCACGTACAGCAACGCGGCGCTGCTCGAGAAAATGAACGTGCACGTCGTCGAGGAAGACCCACCGATGGTCGATGCGGTGCCGTCCTCCGCGAAGCCGGACGAGAGCCACTCGAAATCGGTCAATCCGTTCGGCACGTTCAAGCTCACCGAGGACGGCGCCTATTTGATGCCGTACGAAAAGCTGATCAATCCCGATGTGGTGCCGTCGTTGCCGCTGCATTGGCCCTGGCAACTCGTGAAAGAGCATCTCGACAAGCTGCAGGCGCTCGGGAAATCCTACGTCGGCCGCCGGCTGTATCTGCTGTTCAACCCGGCGACCGGCCGCACCAACGGCACGACCCACAACTTTTTCGCGACGATGTGCGTGCGTCCGCCGGCGATCATCGACCGGCCGCATCGTCACACGGCCGCCGCCATCAATTATTACTTCTCCGGTCGCGGTTACAGCGTGGTCGAGGGCAAGCGCTACGAGTGGGAAGCCGGCGATCTCATGCTGTCGGCGCCCGGCTGGGGCATCCACAACCACGCTTCCTACGACGAGCCGGTGTACGAGCTGACCATCCAGGACAGCCCGCTCAATATCGCGATGGAGTCGCTGCTGTGGCAGGAAAATCTCAAGCAGCCGCTCGCGACGCTCGGCTCGCAAGAAGGCTTTGCGACCAATCGCGCCAACGCCGCGGGATGACATGATCAAGCTCGAGAAAGATTTCCTGCGCGGATCGTATCCGCCGGTGATTACGCCGTTCAAGAAGGGGGCGGTGGACTACGACAAGTTCGCCGAGCTCGTGGACCACCAGATCCGCGAAGGTTCGCACGGCATCCTCGCGACCGGCACCAGCGGCGAACCGAGCACGCTGACGGTCGAGGAGCGCGGCCGCCTGTATAAAGCGGCGGTCGATACGGCGGCCGGTCGTGTGCCGGTCGTGGCGGCGACGGGTTCACAGTCGCACGCAGAGACCGTTGAACTGCAGAAACTCGCGGAGCAGGCGGGTGCGGACGCGCTGTTGATCGTAACACCGTATTACCTGCGTCCGCCGCAGCGCGGCTTGGTCGATTACTACATCGATTTGGGCAGGCGCACCGAGCTCCCGATCATGATCTATCACATTCCCGGCCGTGCGGCGATCAGCTTGCAGCTCGACACCTTGGAGAAGATCGCCGAGAAAACCCCGAACCTGGTCGGCATCAAGCACGCGGTCAACGACCTCGGTTTCGCGAGCGAGATGCTGGCGCGCTTCGGGTTCGATTTCCGCGTGTTCGTGGGGCTGGAGGATCTCAGCTTCCCCATGCTCGCGATCGGCGCGAGCGGGCTGATGAACGCGGTCGGCAACATCGCGCCGCGCAAAGTCGCGCAGCTCTACGAAAAAACCGCGCAGGGCGCGCTGGAAGAGGGGCGCCGCCTGCATTATGAATTGTTCGAGCTCAATCAGGCGGTGTTCTTCGACACCAACCCGATTCCCATAAAGTACATGATGAAGCGCATGGGTCTGCTGCACGAGAACGAACACCGCCTCCCCATGGCGCCGGCGACCAAGGACCTCGAGAAACGTCTGGACGAAGTCCTGCGTCGGGCAGGCCTCCTGTCGCAAAACGTCAAGGCGGTTTCGACTTAAGGCGTCGCGCCGGCGTCGGTACGGCGGCGGACGGACTGTCGAAGACGCCTTACGACGCCTGACGC
>Ga0070741_10010265_pt1 | contig 17760 bp, 20 predicted proteins | sample Coa_R1_4_FD_66440 | JGI IMG/M metagenome (GOLD analysis project Ga0070741, IMG submission 66440) | Surface soil microbial communities from Centralia Pennsylvania, which are recovering from an underground coalmine fire - Coalmine... | ecosystem: Environmental > Terrestrial > Soil > Unclassified ...
CTGGCGGCCTGGATGCTCGCCTTCGCCGGCCTGCTGTGGGAACTGCGCAAACTCATGCAGGCGCGGGTGTAATCAGTGTGCGCTGACACCAGCAACTCCGGGGGGCTGTTCCTGACAAATACCCGACGAAATTCCTCAGCGTCAGAGAAAGCATTCCTCCGACCTAAATCGACCGCATGATGCCCTGAAAGCAGACGTTGTTGCCGAAGCAGGCGGTCAACGCCTTCCGCAGCGCTGGCGAATCATGACCGTCAAGCGGCACATCGGTAAATCCGTGCCGCCGCAGCAGAACCTGGGTCCGCAGAATTGCGGACGTGCCGCCGATGCTGATGGACGAGATGATGTCGTCCGCGGCGTCATCGAAGCGGTGCAGACGCGCATGGCTGAATGCACGCTTCTGGAGAACTTCAGCACGCTGTTCGGCTGTCATGAGATACAAAGGTGCGCCGTGGTCCGAGGCGAGGACCGCGTCGTAGTCGCGCAGCGCAAATTCATTCAGGTCGGCGCGTGCATATGCGTCGGCCCGCGCAACGATCAAGGTGAAGTTGTTCGGCCGATGCTTGATGGCCTCGGAGAGGTCGGCGACGGCCGACTGAAAACGTCCGAGCCCCATAAATGCTTCCGCGCGCCGTTCCAGCAGATCGACGCTTGGCTGCCGCTCGATGACAAAATTGAGGTTGGCAAGGGCGACCTCGTATTCGCCGAGTCGCATCAGCAGAATGCTGGCCTGCTTGCGGGAATAAAGATGGCTCGGATGCGTGCGGATGATCGCATCGAATTCGCGCAGCGACACAATGTCGGTGGCTCGGGACTGCAGGAACATCGCATAGGTGGCGTGGACATCGGGATCGTCGGGCGCCTGCTTTCGCGCCAGCTCCAGGTCGGCCTCCGCACGCGTCAGGTCGCCAAGCGTGAATGAAAGCCGGGCGGACAAATGACGCGCCTTCAGATTGTTCGGATCGATGGCAAGGGCGCTGTCAGCTTCCGCGCGCGCCAGCTGCAGGTCCTGCATGCCGATGAAGTACCACGCCCGCGCGAGATGGCCCTCGATCAGCGCCGGCTTGTCGCCACCCTGCGGCACCTGCGGTTCGGGACAAGGCGTGCCTTCGTGAGTCCGGTTGGCGATCAGGCAGTCCGTCACCTGCATGCGGACAGGCCCCGCACCCGGATCGCCCTGGAGCGAGTCCGGATCGGCCGCGACAGGGCCGGCGCAGGCGACCGTGAGTGCGGCGCACAGCAGGATCCGCAGGTTCTTCATCACCAGCATTTTTCGTCCACCATGCAGGCTTCGACCGCATCGCGCACGGCCGCCATGGCGTCGGTGTCTTTGGCGGGGGGCTGCAGATAGCCGAGTTTGACAAATGTGCGCATTTTCCGGCGCAGAAAATCGGGGTCTTCGGAGAATGCCTTGATGGCATCTTTCCTGGCCTCATCGGCGCGGTGAAGAGCGCGCAAGGCCAGTGCGCGTGACCAATATGAGCTGCCGGAACGATCAGGCCCCAGGGCGAGCGAGCGATCGAATGATGCGACCGCGCGTTCGTACTCCCCTTTGTAGAGATAAACCTGGCCTTTGAGATTGTGGAGAATCCAGAAATTCGGATCGTACGACAGGGCCTTGTCGAGGTCGGCGCCGGCGAGATCAAACTTGTCGCGGTTGAAATAGAACCAGCCGCGCCATCCATAGGAAACAGCGCCAGGCTCGATCTGAACGAAATCGTCGAATGCCGCCAGTGCTTCCTGGAACCGGCCCATGGATTCCAGCAGGGTCGCGCGATTCAACCGCGCCAACGTGCGGTAGGTTATTTCCTTGCCGCGAAAGTCCAGAAAGTGCGTGTCGAGGTCGGACGTCTGCAATGCGAGCAGGCCTTCGATCTCCTGCAACGCCTCCGGCCCGGCGCCAATGTCGTTCCAGTACTGGAAACGATGCACTCTGGCGGTCACATCGTTCGGATTCAGCGCGATCGAGCGGTCAAATGCGTATTTGGCGATCTTGAGATTTCCGGTGACCAGACCGATCGTTCCAATGGTGTCCAGAGCTTCGGGATGGTCGGCGTCAAGATCCAGTGCCCTTTTGGCGAAGTCGAATGCGGCCGCGTAGTCGTGCTTGTGGAACGCGGCCGAGGCCCGGCGGACGAGCGGCTCCGGGTCCTTTGGCGCCAGCGCGATGGCCTCATCGAAATCACGAATGGCGGTGTCAAGATCCTTGGCCCTGTGAGCGGCGCGGCCACGCGTAATGAGCGCGCGCTCGCGATCGGCGGCGCTGAGATCGCCGGCGAGAACCTGCGTGCAGGCGGCAATTGCCTTGGCCTTGTCGTCGCCGGCGTTCGGAACGGCACACGCGGTCCAATCCACCGGCGCAGCGACCGTCAACGACGGTGCCATCGCGAGTGCAACAAAAGTCAGGATCTGGCGACAATTCATGGCGGACCCCCGGGGCGGTGAAACTAGCCCGGGACTACCTACGGTTGTTTTAAGTGCTTAATTCAAATTGTAACGGACGTGTCGCTCACCCGCTTCGCTGTCATCCGCGAATGGAAATTTATCGCGTATGCGACAGGGGACTCTCTTTCAGGTCAGTCCGCTCTGGATTCGCCATCCGACGGGAACCTGCTTGATCCGAATCTCAGAACCAAAACAGCAAAGGACAACAAAAGAATCGCTCCCGAGACCACGAGGATATCCATCCCCGTGCGATGCTCCGCGCCGACGAGTTCTATGAGGACGCGCCCCAAGGCGGTGATGGCAATATAGATCAGGTAGCGTACCGGCAGCCTTGTTGTTTTGAAGTAGATGCCGACCATCGCTCCGATTTCGAGATAGATGAACAGGAGAAGAATATCCGAAAGTTCGGCCCGACCGCGTTGCGCCATGTCCAGGAAAGCCACGACGGCAGACCAAACGGTTGTCGCACCGATCGCGAACAGCGCCAGGTAGTGAAAAATATCGACCAGCAGCGTTCCGAATGCGTCGGAGAGAGATCGCAGAACCGCGTGGAGACCGGACGCGAACCGAGTTACCCGGTGCATTGGTTTGGACATAAAATATCGTCTCCATCGGTGCCGGCGTTGTTCAGATATCCTTCGAGACCGGACGTGGTGGCTGGCGTCGCAGTGCGGATCGCGCGCTGCTCTGCCCGGTTTCCCTGCTAATAGGGAATTTTACAGGGAATTTTCCAAAATTTCGACTTATGGCACCCCAGAGACGCGGACTACTGGCCGTGTCATGGGATAAAAATCGCAAATTCCCTGTTCGACCTAACAGGGAATTTTTTCAACGAAACAGGGAATCTTCGCGCAACATCGGGGAAGACAGGAAGACGTACGAGCTGCACTGCAGTCGGTTAGTCCACATGAGCGTCGCGCTTCAATCTCGCGCGCCGGTCGGGGGTATAAAAAAAGCAGGGCCTGTCCGCCATTACAAACAAATTTGCCGCCTGCAACTTTCTAAGTCAGTGAAATTGATTCACTGTTTAAAATCTTGGCATTGCGGCAGGAATAGGTCATCAACCGATAGCTGCCGCGACGTTAATTTTTGGTCGTATAGAAAACCCGTCAATTTCTCGACCACGCGGCGGTTAAGCGCGGTCAACCCGTAAGGCAACGGATCGCCGTCAAATTGATCGAATACCTTAAGCCAATGTCGCATTCCCCATGGCATGAGCGTCGTTCCCAGTCGGCGCTTGTACGCTCGCGCTTTGCTTTCCACATACGCATCGAACAGAGCTTTCGGGAGTTGCGGCAGCCGCGCTAATGCGTCCTCACGCACAACGATCACATGATTGATCGGATAGACGCCGTAATCCCGGACATACGCCTCCTCAGCTTCCTGAACATTGGCGATGAGCGAGCGTAGTCTGCGTTCGCCTTTCGGCAATGTTTCGTCGCGTGGCGTCGGCGTCAACAAGGCGTCGATTCGTCCTTCGACCAACTCCGTTTCCAAGTCGAGATCGACTACCGCCAAATCGATTCCTTTGATCACTGAGAAACGTTGGCGACCGCTAGCGATCCATTTCATTTCCGAACTATTGACCCCGTACTGCTCGCCGAGGATACCGCGTGTCCAAACGGCCGCGGTCATGGAATAGTCCGGCACACCAATGGTTTTCCCACGAAGATCTGCCGGCCCCTTCAAAGGGCTGTCGCGTCGAACGTACAAGGTCGAATGGCGAAATGCGCGATAGGGGAAGATCGGCACGGCGTGCAGCCAGGAGGCGCCTAGGCTCTTCAACATGATATAGTTGGATAACGAAAATTCGCACGCCTCGTATGTCTGGTTGTTCAGCATCCCCTCAAATATCTCAAGCAACGGCCGCACGACATACTGCACGTCGATTCCGTGGTGCGAACCGGAGAGTCCAAGCGTATGCTCGTAATCGCCTCCGTAGACTTCAACTTTTTGTTTACTCATTGATCAACTCCGCTCCGTTTCGCGCTCGCGATCGGCCACCCGGCGCCTGATGCGGAGCTTTTCGCCGACAAATCCTAGAATGCCACCCGGCAATGCAAGCACCACAAGAATCAAGGCGCCGCCGTAAATTACCAGGCGCAGTTCGTTCGCGAGGCGGAGGAGTTCGGGCAACAGTGTTATGGCCACCGCACCTATAACCGGACCGTACAGTGTTCCTCCACCTCCGAGCGCTACCATCAGAACGGTCTGCACCAGAGTGCTTAGCCCTGCGATGTTCGGTTCGATATATTGCAACAACGGCGCCAGAAGAGCGCCACCGAAGGACATGATCGCGCCCGACATCACAAATCCACCGAATTGAAACTTCGCAACCGGGATGCCCAGCGACAGCGCTTTTCCGCGGTTTTCACGGATTGCACGCCAACGCAATCCAATCGACGAGTGGACGGTCAACGCTGACAACAGCATGATCGCCAAGAGGCAAAATACCAGCACGAGGTACGTCGTCGCAGCAGAGCCTGTAAGCTGCGAAAAGCCGCGCAAACCGCGAACGCCATTTGTGACCGCATCGAGGTTCCGGATGAGTAGCCGTATGAGTTCTGCCGCGGCAATCGTCGCAAGACCAAAGAAAAATCCACGCAGTCGCGCGAAGACCAGAAAAATAATCGCTGCAACTATGGCGCCACAGGTGCTTGACGCCGCTACGGCGAAAGGAAGCGGAATGCCGTGCAATACGAAAATGGCGCAGGCATAGGCACCAACCGCGACTTGGCCGGCAACCGAGAGATTAAGCATCCCGAGATAGCCGTTCGTGAGATTCAAACCGACGGCAATGATCGCGTAGATTAGCGATAGGCTGAACATGAACAGTACGTACTGATCGCGGACGAACAGCGGTACCACGGCCAAGAGGCCAAATCCGACTATGCTCAGAAGATATTGCTTTTGCACGTGGCTCTCGGGGCCGACGCTACCCAACCTTGCTGCTTCGGTTACTGTCACGCTCCCATCCTCAAATGTTGCTGCGTGTAAGGCGACCCTGCCCCAGGCCTTGCGGCCTGCGCACGATGAGCACAATGAACACCAGCATTACTGCAAGGCGCTGCCATTTGGCGTCAAATAACGCGCCCGCGATGCTCTCAGTCATCCCCAATAGCAGGCTACAAAGCAAGATTCCGGTGATATTGCCGGGCCCACTCATCACCACGAGCACGAAGGAAAGAATAAGGAACGTACCGCCAGTAACGTAACTAACAGAATAGATCATGCCCCAGAACACGCCGCCAAGACCGGCTAAGCCCGCTCCGACTGCGAACGCAATAAGCCGCACTTGCGGAACCGGAATGCCAATAACTTCTGCCGCAATTGGATTTTGCGCCGTTGCTAGCACCGCCTTTCCCCACCGAGTGCGTGTCGTCAGCAGATGAAGCGAAATGAAAACGATGGCCGAGATCACCATCGTTACAACGCGATCAACGGTAAGAACAACGCCTCCGACATCGATGATTCCGTGCAGCGGCGTGTCGAAGTATTTCGGTTGCGAACCCCACATCAGCAAGGTCACATTCTCGATGATGATCGACAGCCCAAGAGTGACAAACAGCGTGTCGATCTGCGCGGTGTCATGCGAAAGCAACGGCCGTATGAATAAACGCTCGGTGATCATACCCAATACCGCCGCAGCCAGTACGCCGACCAAAACGGCCACTACGAAGGGAGCACCGGCAGTACTGACCGCGATCGCCGCTACAGCGGCGATCATCATGTTCTGCGTATGGGCGAAGTTGATCACGCCGAACAGGCCAAAAATAATTCCCAACCCGGATGCTGCCAGCGCGTAGATGGCGCCAAGCGCAAGACCCGATGTGACCGCCTGGGCTATTAAGATCAGCATGGCGTTTGCCTAATGCTCACATCCAAGCGGCAGCCGCCGACTGGGCAGCAGCAGCCATTGGAAAGAGCCGCTTATTTCGGCGCGGGCGCGACAACGCGAGTTTTCTGCTTCGCATCGAATGCCGTCACAACGACTGGAAATTCAGCCTGCCCGGCATTATCGAAGCGCAGATGCCCGTCGCCGTAAACGAGGTTCTTGAACGTCGTAGTGCGCACGGCGTTGCGCAAGGCTTCAGAGTCGAGTGAGCCGGCCTTCTCGAAGGCGGTCGCCGTCAGCTTGACCATGTCGTAGGACGGAGGCCCATTGAACCCCGGCGTCGTACCGAAAGCCTTGCGATATTTGGCCAAATAATCCTGGACCGCCGGGCGCGGATTGGATGGGACCCAAGCACTGGCGGTCAGCATTCCGTTAATGAGATCCCAACCGCCTTTCTCGGGAACGTCATCGGTCCAAGTCGATTCGCCGGCGAGTTGAATCTTTAATCCCAGTTGACGATAGGCGCGCAAGAACGCGATCTGCTCATCGAGCAGTTGCGATGCCTGAAAGATGAAGTCCGGCTGAGCCTGACGCGCCTGCGCCAAAATCGGCACGAATTCTTCTGTGTGTTCGTCGTAATTGAGCGTTTGAGCAATGCTGATACCGAATTCCGCCGCGTATTTCTTGAAGGTACGCACGGATTCTTCACCCCAATCGGAGTTTACTGCAACGATGACACCCTTTTTAAATCCGCGCGCGGCGAGATATTTAGCAAGATCATGTGAACGCGACTGGAACTCTTCTTTGATCTTGAAAAGGTACGGATTGCCTTCAGGACCCGCAAACCCTGATGTGCCGGACACCGAATTGATGACAACTGCTTTTGCATCGCGCAGGATCGGAGCGGTCGCCAGTGCCGAGCTGCTGCACATCGCCGTCCATACCACGTGCAATGGTTTCACTTGCGCCAGCGCAGCGCGCGTCGCGTTGATCGCGACCGGGGGCTTACATTCTTCGTCGAACCAGGTGACATTGAATTTATATTTCTGACCACCGATCATGATACCCTTGGCGTTAACCTCCTCGACCGCCATGCGAATCGATTTAACGGCGGGGTCGACATTGACCATCACCGGGCCGGACTGCGGAATGATGAGAGCGACGTTGATGTCCCGCACATCTTGAGCCGAGCAGACAGCAATTGTGAATAGCGAGATTGCCGCGATACTACAGGATAGCCGAATGAGCCTTCGGATGGCGGTCATGACAAACTTCCTTTCGATTAGTTTTGTAGGGTTCTTGCGCTGACGCTCGCAGATGTTCATCTGCGCCATAGATTGCATTGGCGAGCCATTTCGGGTCGCGCGCTTCCGCGGTCGAACCTTCCTGCACGATGCGCCCTAGCCGAATGACGCTGATCGATTTCGCGGCGGCGATCGCCGCCTTGACACGCTGCTCAACCAGCAAAACCGTCACGCCTTCCGCATTGATCTGTACGAGTTCACGCAGCACGCGCTCCATCATGACCGGCGACAGTCCGAGCGAAGGCTCGTCCAGCATGAGCAGTCGCGGCTTGATCATCAGGGCACGCGCCAGTTCAAGGAGGCGGCGCTCGCCACCGCTGAGGGCCGCAGCCTTCGTCGCGCGCCGGCGCGCCAGCAGCTCAAACCTATCGAATACCTCCGAGATCATCTGCGAATTTGGATTCGCAACCTGGAACAGTCCCAACTCAAGATTGTCGTGAACAGACAGCTGCGGAAATATGCTGGGTTGTTGGGGCACGTAGGCGACGCCGGCCTCTAAGAGACGGCGCGGGGCCGCCCCGGTGATATTGGCCCCGGCGAGCGAGATACCGCCGCGGCTGGGCTTGACAATTCCGAAGATCGTCCGCAGCAGCGTCGTCTTTCCAGCACCATTCGGTCCGATGATGACACGAAAGTCACGATCGGCAATTTGTGTGGAGATACCCTGCAAGACGGTGAAGCGGCCATAACCCGCGTAGATCTTATCGAGCTTCAGCATGGCTGCGATGCTCCGAGGTACAAGTCGAGGACCTGCTGATCTTTACGAATCTCGGCTGGAGTGCCGCGAGCGATCACGCGACCTTCGTTGAGAACCCAGACTGTTTCGCAGACTCGAAACACCACTTCCGTTTCATGTTCGATAAGAACAAGGCTGGTACCTGCGGCATTAAGCTCACGGAGGCAGTGGATCACAGCCTCCACCAGCGCCGGCGACATTCCTGCTGTCGGCTCGTCGAGTAGAATTAATTGCGCGCCGGCAGCAACTGCCATAGCGATTTCCAATAGACGCTGGTGGCCATAGGAAATGTCGCGGGCAAGTTCGTTTGAGAATTCCTGAAGGTGCACGCGTTCCAGCACTTCAAGGATTGACAACTTTGCCCGCTCATTCGAAGCTGCTGTGACAATTTGCGCAGCTTCGACGTTTTCGCGCACCGTCAGGCGCGGAAATATCTGTACCGATTGAAAGACCCGCGCAATGCCGGCTGAGGCGAAGGCATAAGACGGCAATCCGAGCATTGGATGGCCATTGAGCACGATCGACCCGGCCTGCGGAAGCAATTGGCCAGTGATTACGTTGAGCAGCGTCGTTTTGCCGGACCCATTTTGTCCCAGTAGCCCGACCGCGCTGCCACGCGGCACCCAGAAATCGACCTGATCGAGCGCCATCACGCCGCCGAACGCCATGACGATGCCGGACGCAAGCAGCTTCACCGTGCTGGCGTCCGGAACTGATGTGCTTTGACTGGCAACAGACATTACGGTTTACGATGCGATCGCTAGAAATACTTGGCCGTCGTTCACCTTGACTTCATGCACCTGAAGCCCCCGGTAGCCATGAAGTTCCTTGCCGCCCGCTTCCAGATCGAACCGCCATGCGTGCAGCGGGCATGACACGATTGCGCCTTCGGTCTCCGAACGTTCCATGGGCCCCTGGGCGTGCGGGCACAATGCGTCGAACGCGAATAGGCGGCCCTTTAGTCGGGCAACCACAATGTTCCGCCGTCCCACGGCGACAGTATGAAGGCCGTCCACAAACTTGTCTTCCGGTCCTACACCGATCCAGCTCTCCGCCATGTCAATGCCCCTTGCCCGTTAGCAGAAGATCGCGCGCGTGATCTGCGCACGAATTACTTTTTCGTCGTAGCCATGCTGCGTGATACGCGGCCGCAGCGCTTCAACCACAGCGTCAACATTGTCGAGGAGCCGCATTTCTTTGAACGGCTCGGAAAACGGAATTGTCAGCGACATCGCCAGAATGTTGAACATGTGATGCACGGCGACGCCGTATTTCAATTGCATCTTGCAGTGCTGCCGGTAACAGGAATGATAGGGCACAACGACCGCATCGGCGCCAAGGTCGCGCGCCTCCGCAAACATGCGCTCCTGGTCCGCCACCGGCATCGGATGCAATGTCTGGCAGTGGATGCCAGGGCCGAGCGCGTGCTCTGCTTCCAAGATCTGCAGACTCGGAATGGCGTGCAAAATAGTCATCATGTTACGAGCATCTCGCTGTCGCGCAGCGTTGATGGTGTGAAAATGCGTGACGATGCGCATGTTCACCGGCCGCATATGCACCTTCAGCCGGTCGAGATATTCGACGAAAAGGTCGGAAATATTGGTGTGCTGATATGGCATCCGGCCAACGCCGTGGGCGCTGAAGACCCCGTCGCAGTCCGGACAGATGGAAACTACCTTCCGTGGTTTCAGCCGACGGAAGCCATTCATCGCAATCTTGACCGTCTGTTTCTCCAGATCGTGATCCTTGAAGTGTTTGTGCAGTTCGCCGCAACAGTTTTCCGGCCCGCCTAGGATCAGGCAATCCAGACCAATTTTCTGCAGGATTTTCTGCGCTAGTACCGGAATGTGAGGTGTGTAATGCGCCATGCACGAAAGATGAACGACAAGCTGCGATTCAGGCGCGTCAATGGGAATCTCGGTGTAGTAGGTAAAATCTTCGGGCGCGAGCAGGTTTCCAACGCCGCGCACGGTTTCGAAAATCGACGAGTACGAAGGCCGTTGATCAGACGCCATCTCGCAATTCCTGCCTGCCGCTCGTTATGTGCGCGGCCATGTCACTTACCCGCTACCCTCATCATCGATGCTGATGCGACCGATGCAAGAGGTGTTCCTTCTTCGGACTTGGACGCGCCGTGTTTGCGTCCAAGCGGCCCGCTTTTCAGTGCCGCCTCTGCATCGCGCTCTTGCAGAAACTTGATCAATCCCCGCGCAGGATTGGCGACGTGCTCGCGCATCGCCTCCTCTGCGCACTTCACGTCGCCGGATGCGAGCACATCGAGCAGCGAACCGTGCTCGAGGCCAGGCATTTCGACGGTATTGAAGACTTTTACATACATCAAAAGATAAGGCCGAATCGCCAACCGGATGCGGCCAATCTCTTGCGGCAGCCGCGTGCGATTGCCGAGCGTGCAGATCGCCTGATGGAAATCATCGTGCCGCTTCAGCCATTCGGCGGGGTCGTGGCGTGCGCGATCCATGCGATCTTTGAGTGCGACCAATTCGCCTTTCACATCCGGCGTCATCGCCTGCACGGCCGTGCGAACCGCTAGAACTTCCAGCGCACCGCGGATTTCGAACAACTCTTCAACCTCGCGGGCGGTCAGGCTCGATACGAACGCCGCACGATTGGGACGCATAGTCACCAATCCTTCCGAATGAAGCTGCCGCAATGCCTCGCGCACTGGCATGCGACTGATTCCGAGTAATTCGGCGACTTCCGCCGGATTGAGTCGTGTATTCCCGGAAAGTTCGCCACTGAGAATTCGGTCGCGAAGGTAGTGATAGGCTTCCTGCTGGGCAGTCACCAAAGTCAGATCAATTGCCATTGTGCGCTCCTTCACAGCCAGCGTTCCGCCGCTGTGATTGGTCCATTGCGATACGCACAGCATGCATGCGGTTTACGATCCTGATTTCCGCAAACCGACAACGGCCTCGATTTCGATCTTCATTCCGGGAACCGCCAGTTCATTCACACCAATGAGCGTGCTTGCCGGCCTTGTCTTACCGAAATATTTTTCCCGCAATGGGTTGATCTTCGCACGGTCGCAAACGTCGGTGAGGAACACGGTCACCTTGAGCACGTCGCCAAAGTCGGCGCCGGCGGCGGCGAGAACCCTCTCAAGATTTGCGAACACCATTTGCGCCTGAGCCACCACGTCGTCGCTCGTTAGCCGCCCCGCGGAGTCGAGAGGCGCGACGCCCGATACGAACAGCATGTCCCCGAAACGGACGGCATCGGTGTAGTGGCTGATCGGCTCATTCAGACCATCCACCCTGATTTCCTGACGTAGTGCGCTTTGCATTCCAGCCCCATGTCTCCATTCACCCGACGTCTGCCAGCTTTGTCATTCCTCGACATGAGCCAACCGGTCAGATGACGCATCTTATGTTGCGTAGCTAAGTGTAGTCAATGATAATTGGATATAGTTATCCTTGACTACAGGACCGGAACTGGCAAACATGTCGGCCGAGACGAGGCGCGGGGTAAAGGTGAAATGGGAGCCAAAGCATCATTCGTCATCGTCGGAGGGGGCCAGGCGGGTGCTTGGGCGGCTAAGACCCTACGGCAGAATGGCTTTGATGGTCGGCTGACTCTCGTTGGCGCTGAGGCGCACCCGCCTTATGAGCGGCCACCACTCTCCAAGCAGCTTCTGCTCGGCCAATCCGAGATCGAAGCGGCGTACATATTTCCGGCCGAGTCCTATACCGAATGGGGGGTGGACCTCCGGCTCAACACGACCGTCGTAAGCCTTTCGCCGGATCGGTCTCGCATCGCTCTTAGCGTTGGTGGCTCTTTGGTCTATGACCGGCTGCTGCTCGCAACGGGCGGTCGCCCGCGCAAATTGGACGTACCTGGCGCCGCGCTCGACAATATCTTCTACCTCCGTTCTGTCGGTGACGCTCTAGCGCTGCGCCGGGCACTTGCCGCGCCAGCCCATGTGCTGATCGTTGGCGGGGGTTGGATCGGGCTCGAAGTGGCGGCAACAGCGCGTGCGCTCGGCGCTGCTGTCACGATGGTTGAATCCACTGGCCGGCTGTGCGCTCGCGCCGCACCACCCGAACTCTCGCAACTGCTGCTCGAACTGCATCGCAGCCACGGCGTCGACGTCCGCCTCAATACCACCGTGACGGCATTCAAAGGCCGTGGCCGCGTCGAATGCGCACAATTGTCCGAGGGCCCATCACTCGACATATCTGCCGTCGTCATTGGAGTCGGTATCACCCCCGCAACTGAGCTAGCGGGCACAGCCGGCCTCGCACTCGACAACGGAATCGTCGTGGATGACGGCCTGCAGGCCTCGATCGCGGGCATCTTTGCCGCCGGCGACGTTGCCAGCTTCCGCGATGAGTTCGGTCGCCGCACGCGACGAGAGTCGTGGGACAACGCGCAGAGACAAGGAATCGCCGCCGGCAAAGCCATGCTCGGGCAAAGATCCGCGATGGACCCCTATCCATGGTTTTGGTCGGATCAATACGATCAAAACATTCAAATGGTGGGCTCGATTTCGGATACCGCCGAAAGCATTGAGTTGCCCGCCACAAGCGCAAATGCGCGAGTCCTGCTTTATCGCAGCAACGGACGCTTCGAAGGCGCAGTAGGCATCAATGCCGGGCGTGACATTCGCATGATTAGGCGTCGTCTCGAAGCCGGCCAAACAATTGACGTTGCTGAAGCAACCAACCGCCAATCTTAAGAAACATTCAAGCAATGACGATGTCGGAAGCAGCTCACGAATTTATGGCAGTGGCAAAGGTGGATGACATCGCGCCCGGCTCCGTCGTTAAGATCGATGCCGGCGGCCTCAGCTTCGCCTTGTACAATCTCGATGGCACTTTTTACGCGACCGAAGAAATTTGCAGTCACGCCCATGCCTCGCTAGCGGAAGGCTTCATCCTAGACGACACGATCGAGTGTCCGCTGCACGGCGCATGCTTTGCGATCAAGACCGGCGAAGTTCTGTCGGCGCCCGCCACAGAGCCGATATTGACGTTTCCGGTTCGGATCGAAAACGGCCTTGTCCTCATCGGTGTTCCACAGAGGCCACGCAATGAGTGACCAAGCCATGAGATCGTATTGTGCGATGATACAACTCAATCGCGTTCGGACATGATTAATGCGTCGCGCACAGGCATAGGAGTGCAGCACATGTTGAAAAAGATTCCATATACGACTGTTTTCGAACGCACACGAGTGTTGGGCAATGTCATTAAGCCGGACGGCCTGCATTTCGAAACTGAGCTCGCCGCCGGTGAAACCGCGGAGGATCTCATCCTCCATGTCTCCTGCCAAGTCATCAATGTGCCGCACGTCGCTTATCTGTCGCAGAAGCTTATGGAAAGGCTCGGACTCAAATTCACAACCCTCGGCGGCCCCGAATATTGCTGCGGCGCCTACCATTGGCATTTCGGCGATCTCGATTTCGAGAAACAGATCGCAAAGATCAGCCTGAATGGATTTCAGCGTTCCAAGGCGCGCACCGTCGTATCGATCTGCCCGTCCTGTGACGACAGCTTCGGGCGCCACAAAAACGCCAATCACACGTTCCGGCATTGCAACATTGCCGATCTTCTCGTCGAGCGCCTCGACGAGCTTAAGCCAATGATGAAACCGCTGTCCTGCCGAATCATCATGCACGATCACGACGTCGATGAAATCCGCAGGCGAAATTCAGCCAATGTCCGTACGCTGATTGAAGCCATTCCGGACGTCGAGTTCCTACCCGCCAAGAAATCGATGGGTCCCGGAATCGGTTGCCAAAGCGTTGCGCCGATGTCCAAAGAAGATACGGAAATTATGTTCCGTGAAGCAGTTGAATTGAACGCTGACTACCTCGTCATGCCGTATCACTCTTGCTACCGGCAGCATTGCAAAATGCAGTTGGCATCGGGTGTTGAGGTCCATCATTATCTTTCACTGATTGCCAAATCGATTGGACTGCCGTTCGAAGAAATATTCAAAGAGCTCAGACTGCTCGACGATGTCGACGCCGCGGTTGAAAGGCTGAGGCCAAAAATTAATGCGCTTGGATATAACGACGAAGAAGTCCGCAAATACGTGAAGTCCGTGATTTACATGTGACGCTTCCCAGCGCGGCGGTGCCCTCTCCAATGGCTAACGTGTCGACCTTCGAGCCTGGCGGCTACCGATTTATCAAAGCCGTATTTCAATATTCAGGTGGTGTCGCCGCCATGCCGGGACACCGCATCGTGCGGGTCAGGCTCGCTCGGCCTGTTCCCTTGGCCGAGGGTTTCCGACGCATCGAGAAAGCTCTACGCGAAGCAGAAAGACCTCTGACAGCGTTTTGCGCGTGCGAATTGCGCTCCCCTGCTCCTTTCACTGAAGCGGGATTTCGCGCCTTCAATGAACTCTATGCAGAAACTTTACAACGCTGGTCCATCTTCGACGGGCACACGAACCCCGTTGCCCGAAGCAATGTGTGTCCGACCGCGAACCCGCCTTCTGAGCCGTCACTCCATGCCTTCGCATATACCGAGCGTGTCGAGAACGCTGAGGCATCATTCATCGTGTCGGGCGGTGCTGAAGCTCCTGAAGGTAAGACCAACTATCGCGATCATATTGTGCGCCGGGGCGATATCGGAGCCGAAGGGCTGCGTGAGAAAGTCCGCTATGTGCTCGCCGTAATGGAAAGCCGACTGGGCGCGCTCGGATTTCAGTGGAAAGACACGACGGCAACGCAGGTTTACACTATCCACAATTTCTATCCGACGTTTTCTAACGAAATCGTGGCGCGTGGCGCGGCGCACAGCGGATTGACTTGGCACTATTGTCGCCCACCTGTGATTGATCTTGAATATGAAATGGATTGTCGCGGGGTCTTTGACGAGCGTGTGCTACCTTTTTGATTTGGAGCGACATCATTGGATGCTCCGGATCTGCGATGGACTAGCTTCCAACACCGCCAATGCAATCACCTTTGCTTGTAAACTCGACGTCGCTTTAGATATCCCGAAATGATCAGACCGATCGCCCCCGCCGCCGCCTTTTGCGTCGAAAAGCAGAACTTGAGCTGATCGGAGGTTCGCCGCCGTCACCGATACGGCTCGGGTCGTTCCACCAGGGTTTGTCACGACGATACACCATTTGGCCGTCGAAATCTGCTCGCGAGTTCGGCGCCGATTGCGCAAACCCGTAGATACTCGGCCCATCGACGAACCCAAGTGGGTCTGTCTGCGTGTATCGCCCGAGTGTTGGATCGTAATGGCGATGCCAGTTGTAGTGCAGCCCTGACTCGATCAGGAAATACTGTCCCGGGAAACGCAGGTTGTTCGAAGCCGAGCCGGTGATGGCGTTGACGTCACCGAACGGATTGTAGACGGCATCCCACACCACAGCGTCGCTGCCGTCGGTCATCTTGAGCGGCCGGTCGAGATGATCGGCGTGCACGAAGTAGAGACTGGGACTTGCAGTATCGACATCGGCAACAACCGCGAGCGGCATGTCGTCGAGCCAGACATATTCGCGCGTGGTGGTGCCGGTGCCGGTTGCTTCCGCAATCAGGTGGCCGTCGCGGTCATAGACGTAGTGCGTGGTACCGGCCGGCACCATGTTCTGCGTGGTGCGGATCGCCAGCCGCTCGAGGGCGTCATAGACATAGTCGGCGGTGACCGTTGCGCCGATGCTGAGCTGATCGAGCCGGTTGCGGTTGTTGTAGTGGTAGTTGTAGGCGGTGCTGCCCCTTGTATCGGCGCTGATATTGCCGGCGCCGTCGTAAGAGAACGCGCGCACGGTGCTCGCGCCTTGCGTGATCGAGGACAGCTTGTTGTTGGTCCCCGGGTAGTTGTAGGTGCTGGTGGTGGTCGCGCCCGCGGTCAGCACCTCGGAGGTGCGGTTGCCAGTTGCGTCATAGGCCCAGCTCAGGGTGCCCCATATGCCGTCGCCTTCCTGCAGACGGTTGGCATTGGGAGCCGTCTCCTCTAGTCGCCATCTCAGTTCAAGTTCAAGCTTATGTTTGGGGTAGTCGGACCTCACTGTGTCTCCAGTTAGCGAGATCTCCTCTAGACTCCAATTGCTTCAAGTCACATAATTTTCCAAGTTTAACTGCTATTTCTTCATACGTTGTTTCGATATTCCTAGCGTCACACTCGCGTAGTGTCTCGGCAAGAATCATTGCAGTTTTTAGCCAATCATTTTTTGAAAATGAAAGGATGATCTTCTCAATTTCGGAATTTTCTGACATATGAGCCGCCTCTACAACACTGAATTGCCTCCACACCGTTCGCTTACGTGGCCACGCGCGCAATCTTCAATACTACGATAGCCGCCGGTAATGCCACGATTTGGATTTGGCTTTGACAGTTCTCCTGCGCAAAGCTCCCGAGCGCGATCCCACTCCTCTTTGCAACCGGGCCCATTTCGATCACCACCGCCACCACCGCCACCAACTCCACCTGAAAATATTCTACGACAAAAATTCCAGATGTCCTTTACGCTTTTGTCGGCATTTTTATTCCATTCATCGAAAATACCCGGTGGACGGGGGGTATACCTCCGGTCCGGCCAAGGCGTGTCACTTTGGTGGCCATTTCGATCTACGTTTTCTAATGGCGCCAACTTCGCATACGTATAGATGTTCGGCCCATCGACGAATCCCAACGGATCCGTCTGCGTATACCTGCCAATCGTCGGATCGTAGTGCCGATGCCAGTTGTAGTGCAGGCCAGCTTCGATGAGGAAGTACTGGCCCGGGAAGCGCAGGTTGTTTGTGGCCGAGCCTGTGATGGCGTTGACGTCGCCGAAGGGATTGTAGACTGCATCCCATACGGTCGCTTCGCTTGCGTCGGTCATCTTCAGCGGCCGGTCGAGATGATCGGCGTGCACGAAGTAGAGATTGGGACTTGCGGTATCGACATCGGCGACGACCGCGAGCGGCATGTCGTCGAGCCAGACATATTCGCGCGTGGTGGTGCCGGTGCCGGTCGCTTCCGCAATCAGGTGTCCGTCGCGATCGTAGACGTAGTGCGTGGTGCCGGCCGGCGTCATGTTCTGGGTGGTGCGGATCGCCAGCCGCTCGAGGGCGTCATAGACATAGTCGGCGGTGACCGTTGCGCCGATGCTGAGCTGATCGAGCCGGTTGCGGTTGTTGTAGCGGTAGGTGTAGGCGGTGCTGCCCCTCGTGTCGGCGCTGATATTGCCGGCCCCGTCATGGGAGAACGCGCGCACCGTGCTTGCCCCTTGCGTGATCGAAGCGAGCTTGTTGCTGGTCCCCGGGTAGTTGTAGGTGCTGGTGGTGGTTGCGCCGGAGGTGAACACCTCGGAGGTGCGGTTGCCGTATAGGAGCGGTCGAGCACCACGGTGGAGGCGTGGCTGGGGCGCCAGGATTCGAACCTGGGAATGGCGGAATCAAAATCCGCTGCCTTACCACTTGGCTACGCCCCAACAGGTACCGGAAGAGCCGCCGCGAAGCGATTTCGCATGCAGCG
>Ga0070741_10010266_pt1 | contig 17760 bp, 11 predicted proteins | sample Coa_R1_4_FD_66440 | JGI IMG/M metagenome (GOLD analysis project Ga0070741, IMG submission 66440) | Surface soil microbial communities from Centralia Pennsylvania, which are recovering from an underground coalmine fire - Coalmine... | ecosystem: Environmental > Terrestrial > Soil > Unclassified ...
TTTATGATCCTGGGCGACATCTGCACCCGCAACTGCGGCTTCTGCGCCATCAAGGTCGGCAGGCCCCTGGAACTCGACCCGGACGAGCCGCGCCGCGTGGCCGAGGCCGCAAAGCAGATGGGTCTCAAGCACGTCGTCGTCACGTCGGTCGCGCGGGACGAACTGCCGGACGAAGGTTCGGGCCAGTTCGCCGAGACCATCCAGGCGCTGCGGGAAGCGATTCCCGGAGTCATCGTCGAGGTGCTGACCCCGGACTTCAAAGGCAAACGCTGGTGCATCCGGCGCGTCGTCGAGGCGCACCCGGACATCTATAACCATAATATCGAGACGGTGGAGCGACTCTCGCCGGTCGTGCGCCCGCAGGCGAAGTACGAACGCACGCTCGACCTGCTTCAGGCCGTCAAAAACATGGACGCCACCATCCATACCAAATCCGGCATCATGCTTGGCCTCGGCGAGACGCATGAAGAGGTCGTGCAGACCCTCCGCGATCTCCGGGCGGTTGGCGTCAGCGCCGTCACCATCGGTCAGTATCTCCGCCCGACAACGGATAAGCATCTGCCGGTCATGGAGTACGTGCATCCGAACCGCTTCAAGGAGTACGAGCGTATCGGCGAGGAGATGGGCTTTGCGTTCGTGGCCTCCGGGCCGTTCGTGCGCTCGTCCTACAACGCGCAGGCTTTCTCCGAGAAGCTGATGGCCGAGCGTCTCGCCCGCGTCGGCGTGGAAAGACGAGAATCCACAGATTAATGTCTGAACTGTGATTAGAATGATTAACGGATGGACTATGATTAGGTCGAACTCAATCATAGTCTATCTCATAATCCTATAAATCACAGTTCAGACGTTCTTGATCCTGGTTTTCATCCCTATGGGCCGTCTGCGTTTCTGGCTCAACTTGATCGTGCTTCTGCTGCCGCTCGTTCTTCTCGGCGTCGGCGCGGTTCGGCTTGTGCGGCGGGAGTTTGCCTATCTGAACTCGGATGCGCGGCTGGCAGGCGTCCTCTCGGTCGAGGCGACGCAGAGGTTAGGGAGAGAAGTCCGCATTGGGGATGTCCGAATCACGGGCAATCTCTGGGGGCTGTCGGCGGCGAACCGGATCGAACTCTTCGATGTGGCGGTCGCCGATGGGCCAACGCTGCGCAGCGGCACGCTGGCCCGCGCCGATAAAGTCCTCGTCTGGTACAACCTGTGGCAGCTTCTCTTCGTGACCGATAAGCGCGTTCCCATGATAGATGCGCTGCAACTGATCGGGCCGCAGATTCGCCTGGCGCGCGATGCGCAGGGCCGTTGGAATTTCGAGACGCTGATTGCGAAGAAAGCGCCCCCGGCCCGTCCTTTCCTCGATAAAGTCAGATTTTCCGGCGGAATCCTGTACTATTCGGACGCTCGCTTTCCGCATCCGCCCGGCGTTCCCGCCCGCCTGCTGGTCACGCGCTTCGATGGCCTGGAAGGTGTCGCGCTGATACGCCCGGACAAGAGCATCGCCTTCGATGTTGCGGGGATAGGGCAGCCCGCCCTGCTGCGCGATTTTCACGCGGTCGGCGTCGCCGCCATGCCGCCGAATCGTGTTCAGGCCCGGCTGACGGCCAACCGGGTGCGCCTGCCGTTTCTGGCCGCGCGGTTTCTGCCGCCTGCACAGGGCCGGGTCGCCTCCGGCGCCGCCGACCTCATCCTCAACGCCCTCTATACGCCGGAAGGCGATTCGCCGTTTCGCCCCTTCCAGTTCCAGGCGCTGGACACGCACGGCAGCGTGCAGATCGCCGATCTCGCTGCCAGCCTGCCGCAGGTCGGCGTGCCGCTGGAGCGCGTGAACGGCACGGCGACCTTTACGACGGATTCGCTGCTCACCGACCTGAGCGGCCAGGTGGCCGGAACCGGCGTCGCCGTCAAAGGCAGCCTCTTCGGACTGCCGCAACTGCTCTCCCGCGCCCTGAAGAACCCGCAGATCGCCCGCCTGCCCGGACAGGCCGCGCCGACCGTCGCGCTGCAAGGCTCCCTGAGCCATCTTGACCTGGCCCGCCTCAGCGCCGACCCACGCCTTCCACAGAGCCTCAAGATGCAGATCGCCAGACTGCGCAGGCAGGCAGGCCCGCTCTCCGGGCAGGCGAACGCCGACTTCCAGATCGCCGGGGCCGTCGAGAATCCGACGGCGACGCTGGCGGCGCGATTCGAAGGGCTGCGCTCCCCGAACGTTCAGATCGGCAATGTGGAAGTACGCGCCCTGCTTGCCAACAGGACGCTGTACGCCGACGCCCGCGCCCACTACGCGCGCGGCGATCTGTCGGTGCGCGGGCAGATCGCGCTCGATAAGACGGGAGCCTATCGAGTGGAGGCGCATGGCCGCAACGCCCAACTCGATGCGCTCGGCCTGGCCCTCAAGCAGACGCTTCACGGCCATGGCGACCTGGACCTGATCGCGCAGGGACGGCGCGGCGAACTGCCGCACGTTACCGGACAGGCACAAGTTCACGACATAAAGCTGGACAATCAGACGCTCAATACGCTCTATGCAAAGGTGGATACGACCGGGAACCGGCTGAATGTCCGCACGCTGCGCCTCGAAGACCCGAAGGGCTTTGTCCTGGCGCGCGGCACGGTAGACCTGGACAAACGCCGGTTGAACCTGATGCTGGAGGGGGATGAACTGGATTTCGGCGAGCTGTCCAACACCCTGCCGCAGCCGCTTCGTGAGAGCAGGCCCCCCACCCCCAATTCTTCTCCCCAGGAACAGGGGGAGGGGAGCGTTTCGATTGCGGGCATCGGCTATGTGCGCGGCAGAGTCACCGGGACGCTGCGCAGCCCGCTCTTCCGGGGCCGCTTGAGCGCGTTCGAGATCAAGGCGGGAAAGGCGGCGCTGGACACCCTCGAAGCCGACCTCGACCTGTCGCGCGATGCGCTGGTGATCAGCCAGGGAACGGCACGCCGCTATCCGGGCATTGTCCGGTTCTCCGGGGTCGTCGCCGAACCGTTCGCGCGGGAGTCTTCCCTGAACCTGACGGCCAGCGCGGACAATCTGGATGTGACCGATCTGCTGCGGAGCGCGGGCGTGGATACGAAGCGGCTGAACCTGTCCGGGACGCTGGCCGCCGATCTGCGCGTCACCGGCACGCCGCGCGCGCCGCAGGTCGTGGCCGAGAACGTCAGCCTGCAGGAGGCGACGCTGGCCGATCTGCCGCTGGAAGGGGCGAGCGCGACAGTCGCGTATGGGCCGGAAGGCGTTCGTATCCGGGAGGCGAGCGTGCAGGTCGCTGACGGCACGATCTCCGCCTCCGGCCTGCTGCGGCTCAAAGGCGACTCCGACCTGGCCGTGACGGCGACGGGCCTGCGACTGGAGACGCCGGGACTGGCGAAGACCCTGGCCCAACTCCTCGGCCCGGAGACGCTGGCGGAGCGCCTGGAAGGGCAGGGGACGCTGCGGCTCAAAGGAGAGGTCGCGTTGCAGGCGCAGGTGTCCGGCAGCCTCAAAGCCCCTGCCGTCGCCCTGACGCTGGACACACATCAACTGGCTCTCGATACCTTTACGCTCGGCGAACTGCACGCCGCCCTGACCTACGCCGACAAGCAGTTGCGTTCCCAGAATATCACGCTCGGCGATCCGCAGAACCCGGCGCGCACGGGCGGCGGCATCGCCGTCTCGCGCCTGACCTACGATCTGGATACAAAGGCGGTGGAGGCCGCTATCGCCCTCCGGCAGCTCGACCTGCAAAAGCTGCGCAATCTTCTGGAGGGCAGCCTCGACCCGCTGGCGGAGCCGGGAAAGAGCCTGCTGGCGGCGCTGAACCGTCTGCCCGATCCGCTGCCGGGCGCGCTGTCCGGCAGCATCGCCGTTGCCGGAACCGCGGAGAGTCCGGTCGCCGATCTGACCTGGGAGGCGCGGGGACTGGGCCAGGACGCGCGCGCGTCTTTCACGGGCAGCGCGCGGCTCACAAAAAACGAGGCCGTTCTGCCGTCGCCGCAGACGCCCCGGCAGACCCCGCACTTCGAGAGCGGCGAGACCTATATTGACGTCCCGCAGGCGACCCTCGCCTATCAAGGGCCTATCTCCGGGGAACTGAACGCCTATAACGTGCAACTGGAACGGGTGCAGTCCGAACTGAACGCCGCCCTGCCAGGCGGCCCTCTGCGCGGCGCGGGCGACCTGTTCATCGTCGCGTCGGGGACGTTCAAATCGCCGGCGCTGGATGTCTCCATCAACCTGCGCGACCTGCTCTATCACGGCCAGAAGATAGACCGGTTGGATGTCGCGCACGCGACCCTGACCGAGGGCAGCCTGACGGCGGACAATATCACCCTGCTCAAGCGGGACACCGTCGCCGGAGAGCCGGTCACCTATCGCGCGCGGGCGCACGGCACGGTGGATTTCACCTGGGCGCCGCCGTTCGTGCCGCCCGATGCGAAGATAGATTTCGAGGCGGCCATTCCCCGGCAGAGTTTGCAGTTGCTCTCCGCCTTCGCGCCGAATGTTCTCGATGGCAGCGTGGGCGAACTCTCCGTGACGGCGCGGGTCACGGGAACGCGCGCCGCGCCGGTGGTCTCCGGCGCGGCGACCGTGACCGCCTCCAAGATGCGCTTCGGAACGGCGGCCACCGGACTGCGCGATGTGGATGCCGCCTTCGCCTTCCGGGGCGACCGCCTGGAAGTGGAGCGGTTCTCCGCGCGCTCCCAGGTCTATGATCGTCGAACGGGCGCGCCCCTGCCTAATCTGACCGGCTCGCCTATCGCGCTGACGGGCAGCCTGCCACTGGGTTTTGGGGAGCCGCCGGGGGCCGGGGAGCGCGGCGAGCTGCGCCTGCGCACGGTGGGAGAGAACGGCAGCGGGGCCGGGCGTATTCTGTTCGCGGAAAGCCCGCTGCCGGGCGTGACGGGAGGCAGCGCGCGCGGCACGGCGGAAATGGACCTCCAGCTTACCGGCACGGTGGCGAACCCGACCGTCGCCGGAACCATGACCGTCCATGATGCGGAGGCCACGCTGCCGCGCGACTTCGGAGGCGTGTCTGCCACCAGATTCGCGCTGCCGGTCAACCCGCGCTTCAACCTGCGCCTGCAACTGGCCGACAATGTGCGGCTGGTCAATCCGCAGTTGAACGCGCGCACCACCGGCAGCATCACGCTGGCAGGAAACCTGAGCGCGCCGAGTCTGCAGGGGACGCTGACGGTGCATGAGGGCCGGCTCGTTCTGCCGACGGCGCGCTTTACGATCCTGCCGCCCGGAACCTTGCGGCTGCTCTATCCGGTCTATGAGGCCAATTTCGGACAGCCCACGCTCGGCATAGACGTCAATATTCGCGCGCAGACCTACCTGACGGCAACCTCCGTGAGCGGCGTGCGCAAGCGTTATCAGGTGATTGTCACGGCGCGCGGCCCGCTGACCGGGACCGTCACCGATCCCATCACGGGCGAGCCGCGCCTGGCGCTGACCTTCCAGACCGACCCGCCCGACCTGGCGACCAGCCAGCAAGCCCTGGCGCAGCGCATCGCCGGAAGCCTGGTCGGTATGGATGCCTTCAATCAGTTGGGACGCAACCCGGAGCAGGCGCTGGCCGCCCAACTGACCAATGTCCTGACCAGTTCCGTGCTGCCGGGGCTGTTCGAGCGGCCCGCCGAGGCGCTCGGTTTCGAGCAGTTCGAGATCAACTACGACCCGGTGCAGCATCTCAATCTGACCATCAGCCTGCGTCTGTTCGCGCTGAGCCGGAATCTGGATGTCTATGCCACCTACATACGCAGCCTGGGCGCCGGGACCGAGTTCTATGATGTCAAATTCGGCCTGCGCTATCGCGACCGCTATCAGTTGTCCTACACGTTTGATGAACAGAACACCCAGCAGATTTTGTTAGAAGGAGTCTGGCAGTTCTAAGGCGAACTAACCGGCGTACTCCCCGGAAACCAGCGGTGTCGTCTGCCCCGTCCACGTAGACGTTGTCTGTTTTTCCCGCAGCGATTCGCACGGATTGTGTAACAATCCGACTCAGCAAACGTCCTAATACCCCAGCAAAAGGGCGAGGGATACGGCACGTGCAAGCGTCAACTGGGGAGCGACTGCCTGGGTGTCCGCCACGCCAGGGCTTTTTTCAGCGCCAGGATGCGAGGAATAGAGACCGGCTCATGAACGTCATCCCGCCGGAAGATGCCGATAGAGACCTGGATTTCGATGCGCTGGTCAACAAGTACGAGAAGAAGATCTTTAACGTAATCTATCGGTTCCTTGGGGACTATGAAGAGGCGACCGATCTGACGCAGGAGACGTTCATCAGCGCGTTTCGCCACTACGAGCGATTTCGGGGCGATGCCAAAGTCTTTACCTGGCTCTATCAGATCGCGCGCAACCTCTGCATCAACCGCGTGCGGCAGCGCGACCGGCAGCGTTCTCTGCGCATCGAATCGCTGGATCAGCCGCGCGACGCCGAAGAAGACGACCGGATGCAGCGCGAAGTGGCCGACTGGAGCCGCGCGCCCCAGACGCTGCTGGAAGAGAAGGAGCTGCGCCAGCGCATTCTGGCGGCCATAGACGCCCTGCCGCCTGACTACAAAGAGGTCGTGATGCTGCGCGAGTTCGAGAATCTGTCCTACAACGAGATCGTCGAAGCGACCGGCCTGACCCTGGAGAACGTCAAGACGCGCCTCTCCCGCGCCCGCGCCATGCTGCGCCGCAAACTGACGCCCTACTATCGCGAATAGCCCCTCGATCGAGGCGTTGGGCGTCCCCAGCCGATGCTATCGTCTCCCTGCTGTAGAAAAGCGGAACGACAACGCTGGAGCCTTTCCTAACTCCCGATGCCTTACGCCCAACGCCCAAATTCGGCGCTGCGCCGACTGGAGGAGACTCGAATCGTCATGAAAATATGTACCCGCAGGACGTGGCTCAGAAAACGCTGCGCCTCCCCGTTCCTGCTCGTCACCATACTGCCTGCCGCCGGTCTCGGCCTGCTCCTCGGTTCCGAGTATGGCGCGCTGGCGCAGGCGGCGGCCCCGACGCAAACGACCCCGGCTCCCCAAAACACTCCGAACGCCAATCCGCCCGTGCCGCCTGGCACGGCCAAGATCGGCGAGATCATCGTCATCGGCAACAAGACGCTCAACGCCGAGACCATCATCGCCTACAGCGGCCATAAGATCGGCGACCCCTGCACCGACAAGACCCTCGATGAGATCGCCACCAACCTCTACAAGACGGGCTATTTCGGGCAGCACAGCGCCACCGAAGAGAACGCCGTGCGCGTCCGCGTGGAGGAGAACAATCCCAGCAACGGCCTCTGCAAGGTCATTATCGAGGTGGATGAGAACGATACCATCCGCAGCGTCAGCATCAGCGGCTCCGGCCCCATCAAGCCCGAAGAGATACAGAAACTCATCCATATCAAGCCCGGCACGGTCTACAATGTCGTGCAGTTCGGCAGCGATGTCATAGATATTCAGAACCTCTACCGGTCGCAGGGCTATTCGGCGGTCATCAACGATGTCAGCTTCGACCCCAACACGCCGGGGGTGCTGAATATCTCCATCCTGGTCGCGCGCGTCTCCGAAATCCGAATCACCGGCAATCACCGCACCAAGCGCCGGGTCTTTATGCGGACGATGAAGACCAAAGAGGGCGACTACTACAACGTCAACCAGCTCAGCCGGGATCGGCAGCGGCTCTACAATCTCGATCTGTTCGAGGATGTCAACCTGGAGGAGCGCACGGTCGGGCCGGGCCGCGTCGCCATCACCATCAGCGTGACGGAGCGGCGCACCGGGACCATCGGCCTGGGCATCGGCTACAGCAGCCGCCAGCAGTTGGTCGGGCGCGCGGAACTCTCCGACTCGAACTTTCGCGGCCTGGGCCAGCAGCTCAGCCTGATCTGGGAGACGGGCGGCGTGGCGGGCCGCAACAGCATCGAACTCGGCTTCACGGAACCCTGGCTGGATAAGCGAGATACCTCGCTCTCTGTCCAGCTTTTCGATAAAACCGTGTACCGTTTCTCCTCGAACCTGTTCAACCAGACGCCCGTGACCAGTCCCACCGACACGGACACGCGCTACTTCGAGCAGCGCACCGGCGGCATCGTGACGGTAAGCCGTCCCTTCCATCAGACCTATCGCGCCGCCATCAGCCTGCGCGGGGAGAACGTGCGCACCGACAATCTGGCGGGGCTTGTCGGCGTCAACCGGGACATCCTTCAGAACGGGCCGATCTACTCTATCGGCGGCACGCTGATCCACAACACCCGCGATCTCGACCTCGACCCGGTGACCGGCGGCTATCAGAGCCTCAGCCTCCAGGTCGGTCATGCCGATCTGAAGCCGGTGGATAACACCGTCACGAGCGGGGTGTTCGGCACGACGAACTTCGGCAAGTTCTCGTTCGATGTCCGCCAATACTATAGCCTGCAGGGGCCGCGCCCCCGGAACAAGCCGGACGCCAAGAAGAGCGTGGTGGCCCTGCGCCTGATGGCAGGCAGTTCGTCGGGCCGCCTGCCCTTCTTCGAGCAGTATTTCATCGGAGGGGCCGACACGCTGCGCGGCTACCGCGAAGACCGATTCTGGGGCAAGAACATGCTGCTGGCCTCGGTCGAGTTCCGACAGCCTCTCGCGAACGCGCTGACGGGCGTGCTGTTCCTGGATGCGGGCCACGCCTGGGGCGGTTCGTATACCAACGTGACCATTCAGGGCTTCGATCAGTCCGGTTTCAGGCCGCATCTGGGCCTGGGCCTGGGCATTCGCGTGCGCACGCCGCTCGGCCCCCTGCGCCTGGACTACGGCTTCGGGGATGAGGGCGGGCGCACCCACTTCAGCATCGGCAATGTGTTCTAGCTTGTCAGCGCCGGGGCTATCTGCTATAATAACGGCGTTTGACTCGACGCATGGAACGAGACGAAAGGAATCGGAAAAGAATGTCTGAACCTACGCGCGGACTGCGCCTGATCGTGCTTGCCGCTCTCCTCCTCGGCATCATTGCGGCTCTGGGCGCGGGGGCTGCGCCGGATAATAGCGGGGGCGGGCTGAAAGTCGCCACCCTCGATACCACGCGCGTCCTGAGCGAGTATAAAGGGACCGTCGCCTCCAATAACCAGTTGCGGAAGATGGCGGACGATTATCAACTGACCTTCCAGACCTGGAAGCAGAATCCGCTCCTGAGCGAGGCCGACCAGAAGCGGATGTCCGATCTGGTGCTGAAAGGCGCGAATGCGACCGAGGCGGAGAAAGCCGAACTGAAAAAGCTTCAGGATCAGAGTTCGGCGCTCTATTCGGAGTTCGTCAATCTGCAGACCAAAGGCGGGGCGGCCCTGACGGAGGCCGATAAAGCGCGCATCACGGCACTGACCAAGCTGGCGGGGGATACGGACAGCCGCATCCAGTTCCGCTCGAAGGAGGCGGACGATCAGTTCCGCAAGATCCAGGGCGACAACCTCAACCGCATCTTGAAAGAGGTGCGCGAAGGCGTCGCCAAAGTCGCCAAGAAGGGCGGTTACAATCTCGTGCTGAGCAACGAGATGGCCTGGTATGCCGAAAACGACATCACCGAGGACGTCCTCAAGGAACTTAACAAGTAGGAACGCGCCCCGGCGAACGGCGCGGAGCAAGAACGTGTTTTGTATCGCGCAGGGCGGGGCGGCAGCGCGGGGTGCGCTGCTCCTCGCCCTCCTCAGTATCGGAGTGGCTGCAGGGGGCTGTCGGCGCGCATCCGCGCCGTCCGCGCCGCGCGTGTTCGTCCGGCTGGAGGCGCTGCTGCCTCTGCATCCGACCTGGGCGCAGGTGACCTCCTTGCAGCGAATGGCGCAGACGGGGCAGAGCGCGCAGGCGCAGGCCGCCGGGCTGCGGTTGGCGACCTCGCCGCTGCCGCCCACGTTTCCCGCCCCGATAGCGATTCCGGCTAATCTGGCCCAGGAGCGCCGCCAGCGCATCGCCGAGGATGCGCGCCGCCGCATTGCGGGTCTCACGCAGGAACTCCGCCGACGTAATGAGGAGAGAGTGCGCCGCGAAGAGCGCGCGGCGCAGCGGCAACTGGCGGCGCGGCTGGCGGCGGCGAAGGCCGAACGGGAGGCCGCGCTGCCCGCCCGCCTGGAAGCCATTCGGCGGGAAGCCGCGCAGCAGATCGAGCCGCTCCGCTATAAAGAGGTCGTGTTTCTGTCGCAGACGCGCGAGTTTACCAGTCAGCCGCTTCTCGATGCGCAGACGCAGTTGAACGCCGTCCGCGCGGAGATCGCCCGGCTGACCGACGAGCGCGATGCCCGCCTGGCGGACGCGCAGGCGGAGGTGCAGCGCCAGCTTGATGCGGATCGGGCGAAGTGGACGGCAGAGCTGGAGCAGAATCTCGCGCGGCGGCGCGCGGAGCTGGAGGCGCTGGCCGCCAGGCAGATCGCGCGCGAAGAGGCCAGTCTGGCCGCAGAGACGGAACCGATCCCGGACCTGGGAACGGCCCTCCCTCCGCCGCCCGGCCCGGCGGAACAGCCGCAGCCGCCCACTGCGCTGCCGACCGATGCGGCCTTTGCGCGGGCCAGGGCGCAGGTCGGCGCGGCGTCGTCGCAGCAGCAGGCCGCTCTGGAAGCGCAGAGGCAACGTCTGCTCGCCGCCATTCGTAAAGACACGGAGCAGGCGGTGATCCAGGTGGCCCGGCAGCAGGGCTGGACACTCGCCCCGGAGGGCGCTGCCGGAGCCAGCGACATGACCGCGACGGTCGCGGAGGCGCTGCGCGCCCAGTGGCAGCAGAGCGGGAAGGAATTTTGATTCGGGCCGCATCATGGCAGAGACATCGGCAGAGCTTTCACAATCGGACTGGACGCTGGCGCGGATCGCGCAACTGGTCGAAGGGCAGGTCGTCGGCGCGGCGGAAACGGCCCTCTCCGGCGTCGCCGGCATCGAGGAGGCGGAGGCGGGCGACCTCGTCTTTGCCGAGTCGGCGCGCTATCTTGCTGCCGCGCTGCGTTCCCGCGCCGCCGCCGTCCTCACGGCGCCGGAGTTCGCCGCCGAGGTCGGCGCTGTGGAGAAGCCGCTCATTCTCGTTGGGAATCCGCGTCTGGCCTTCGTGCGCGTGCTGGAAACCTTTGCGCCGCGCGCCGCCGCGCCTGTCGGCATCCACCCGACCGCGCAGATCGGGCCGGACTGTCATCTGGGCAAAGAGGTCAGCATCGGCCCGAACGCCGTTCTGGGCGCGGGCGTCACTCTGGGGGATCGGGTCGTTCTCGGCGCGGGCGTATCTATCGGGGATGGCTGCGCCATCGGCGATGACACGATCCTCTATCCCAACGTCGTGCTGTATCGGCGCGTCACGGTCGGCAAACGCTGTATTCTGCACGCGGGCTGCATTCTCGGCGCGGACGGCTTTGGATATATTCCGGTTGGGCCGGCGCTACGGAAAGTGCCGCAACTGGGCGTCGTGGAGGTCGGCGACGATGTGGAGATCGGAGCCAACACCTGCATTGACCGGGCGAAAACCGGGGCGACAGTCATAGGTTCCGGCACAAAGTTGGACAACCTGGTGCATGTCGCGCACAATGTTCGCATCGGGCAGTCGTGCCTGATCATCGCGCAGGTCGGCATCGCGGGCAGCACGACTCTCGGCAACGGCGTTGTGCTGGCAGGGCAGGCCGGTATCAAAGACCATGTCACTATCGGCGACCAGGCGCGGGTCGGGGCGCAGGGCGGCGTCGTCGGGAATGTGGCTCCCGGCGTCACGGTGTCCGGCTATCCGGCGCGTCCGCACGCGGAGAAGATGCGCGAGTACGCCGCCGCCGCCGCGCTGCCGGACTACATCAAGCGGATTCGCGCCCTGGAAAAGCGGCTTGCCGAACTGGAAGCGAAGCTGGACGGTTAGCCTCCCTCTCCCAAACTTGGGTTCAGGGGCGGACACCTTATTGTCACGACGGGTTGAAACCCTTCGCTGGGTGGCCTGCGGCCCAGTGTCCTGCGGACACGGTGCAAAGGAGCGGCGGGGGCGTATCCACCGTCCGGTTCCAGCGTCTGGCTTAGGGGCCTGTGGCTTCGTACCCGCCAGCGCAGAGAGGTACCGACTACCAGGGGGGCGTGTCCGTAAGGACACTGGGCCGCAGGCCACCCAGCGAGGGAATTCATTCCTTCGACTTGTCCACCCTGAACAAACTTGGGAGAGGGCGGGGGGTTAGGTGGAACAGCAGACACTCAGCCGGGCGTTTACGCTGGAAGGAGTCGGGGTGCATACGGGCGCGGCCTGCCGTGTGACCGTCCATCCTGCCGCACCGGATACCGGGCGCGTTTTTCAGGTCGAAGGCGTGACCCTCCCGGCCCGCGCCGACTATGTGGTGGATACGGCGCGCTGCACCACGCTCGGCAAAGACGGCGCGCAGGTGCGCACGGTCGAGCATCTGCTTTCCGCGCTGCACGGTCTGAGCGTGGACAATGCCGTTATCGAAGTGAACGGCCCGGAGATTCCGATCCTGGACGGGAGCGCGCGGCCTTTTGTTCAGGCGATTCGGGCAGCAGGCATTCAGGAGCAGGGACGCCCGCCGCGCGCCCTCACGGTATCGGCTCCGCTGGAGATAGAGGACGGAGCGAGCCGGATGACCGTCCGGCCTGCCGGGGCGTTCGCGCTGGAGGTCGTCACCGCGTTTGATGAGTGGCCGGAAGGCAGGGCGACCGTGCGCGCGACCGTCGGGCCTGCGCAGGCCGAAAACTATGCGGCGGAGATCGCTCCGGCCCGCACGTTCGCGTTTCGCCGCGAGGTGGAGAGGCTGCTGGCCGCCGGGCTGGCGAAAGGCGGCTCGCTGGACAATGCGCTGGTCATCACGCCGCCGGATACGTTTTCGTCGCCGCTGCGCCTGCCTGTCGAGTGGTGCGCGCACAAGCTGCTGGATGCCATCGGCGATCTGGCGCTGTTGGATGCGCGGCCTCGCTTTTATTTGAGCGCTTTGCGGCCAGGGCATCGAATCAACACGCTTCTGGCGCGTCGGCTGCTGGAACAGTCATAACGGGAGACGCCCTGCGATCCTGGGGGCAGAGAAAGGGGGCATGGAATGAGTTACGAGGAGGCCAGGAGCGGCACAGGCGGAGGGCCAGCCGGATACGTGCTGGATACAGAAGACATCCGCGCGCTGCTGCCGCACCGGTTCCCGATGCTGCTGGTAGACAGAATATTGGAGTTAGAGCCAGGGAAGCGGGTCGTCGGGCTGAAGAACGTCACTATCAATGAGCCATTCTTCACCGGCCATTTTCCCGGCGAGGCTATTATGCCGGGTGTCCTGATCATCGAGGCGATGGCGCAGGTGGCCGGGCTGATGATGCTGGCCCTGCCGGATCATGAGGGCAAGCTGGCGGTCATCGCCGCAATAGATAATGCCAAATTCCGCCGCAAGGTCGTTCCCGGCGATACGCTGATCATCGAAGCGACGACCCTGCGGATACGCGGCACGACGGGCAAAGTCCGTATGGTCGCCCGCGTGGACGGGCAGGTTCACGCCGAATGTGAAATGACGTTTGCGCTCCAGGAGCAGCGCACTTCCGAACAGATCAAAGACAGATTAGACACCGTCCGCCGGAATGCCAACGGCGATGAAGATATTTTGGCAGGAGGTCACATCAGTGCCACGCCCATCAACCATATCGTCCAGGGAGATGCTCTCGCCGCAGGATTCGCCGTTAGGGACGCCCGGGGAGAAGGCGGTCGTGAGTGAGCTGCCGCCACCGAAGCCGCGCATCCATCCCACGGCGATTGTAGACCCTTCGGCGGAGATCGGGCCGGGCGTGCAGATCGGACCCTACTGCATCGTCGAAGAGGATGTCTGGATCGGCGCAGGAACCCTCCTGCATAGCCACGTGATCATCCAGAAGCATACCCGTATCGGGCGCGAGTGCCAGTTACATGCCGGAGCCAATATCGGCGGGCCGCCGCAAGACCTGAAGTTCAAGGGCGAGAAGAGCTACGCCTGGCTCGGCGACCACAATATCATCCGGGAGAGCGTGACCATCCATCGCGCGACCGGCGAGGGCAACGTCACGCGGCTCGGCGACCACAATATGCTGATGGCCTATGCGCATGTCGGACACAACTGCGAGATCGGCAGCCACGTGATGATCGCCTCTTACACGGGCATCAGCGGGCATGTCACGGTGGAAGACTATGCCAATTTCGGCGGCATCTGTGGCGTGCATCAGTACTGCCGGGTCGGAACGCTGGCGATGATCGGCGGGATGTCCGGCGTCTCGCTGGACGTGCCGCCCTATATGCTTGCCAGCGGACGCCCGGCCAAAGTCTACGACATCAACGTGCGCGGCCTGCGCCGCGCCGGTATCTCGGCCAAAGTGCGCGGGGAACTGCGCGCGGCCTACAAACTGCTCTATCGCTCCGATCTCAACGTCTCGCAGGCGCTGGAGGCCATCGAGGAAGAGATCGAGAAAAGCCCGGAACTGAATCATCTGCTGGATTTCATCCGCATCACCAAGAACGGTTATGGCGGGCGCGGCAATAATCCGGCTCCCCTGTAAGTCCGATGAACATCGCGATCTTCTCCGGCGAACTTTCGGGCGACCTGCTCGGTGGGGCGCTGGCGCTGGCGCTCCGCCGCCACGCGCCGGACGCGGTTCTCTGGGGGCTGGGCAGCGCGTCCATGCGCGCCGCCGGGGTCGAACTGCTGGCCGATAGCGCGGCCTGGGGCGCGATCAGCATCACGGAGGCTGTCGGCAAAGTCCCCGACCTGCTGTTTCGCGTCTCGCCGTTAGTGAAGCGCGCTCTGCGCGAACGCCGCCCGGATGTCGTCGTGCTGATAGATTTCGGGGCGTTCAACGTGCGGGTGGCGCGGGTCAGTAAAGCGCTGGGGCTGAAAGTCCTCTACTACTTCCCGCCCGGAGCCTGGCGGCGCACCGGCACGCAGGGCGCGGAACTGGCGCGCATCACGGACATGCTGGCGACGCCGTTCCCCTGGTCTGCCGAGCGGTATCGGGCGCTGGGCGCGAAGGCCGTCTGCGTGGGGCATCCTCTGCTGGAACGCGCGCAGGCGCTGATGACGCGGGCCGAGTTCGCCGCGCAGTTCGGCATGGATGCCAACCGGCCCATCTGCGGCCTGCTGCCCGGCAGCCGCCACCAGGAGGTCTCGCACCTGATGCCGACGCTGCTGGAAGCGGCGCGGCTGCTCTACCAGCAGGTCTCGGAAGCGCAGTTCGTCATCGGCGTCGCGCCTTCGATCTCGCAGGAGACGATGGCGACCTATCTGACCGGCCACAGCGATCTGCGGGACAAACTGAGCGACATCTGGCACGAGTTCGCGCAGGAGGCCGAGACAAAGGTATGGAAGCCGGTCGCGCGCACGGCCAGCGCGCTCTCCGGGCAGCGCGGCCAGATGCTCGTCACATCGGGCGGCGTGCTGGTTCCGGCGGAGGACTTGCAGAAGGAGATGGAGGCGCGGCGGCGCTCCGAGCATCTGCGGGCGCGGGCGGGGCAGGCGCTGCCGCCCCTCGTGCTGGCGAAAGGGCTGACCTACGATGTCATGGCCCACAGCGACGTGCTGCTCACCTGCTCCGGCACGGCGACGCTGGAAGCTGCCGTCTTCGGCACGCCGATGGTCATCCTGTATCGCGGCTCTAAGATCATGGAAGTCGAGTATCGGCTGCGCGGCCTGCACAAGAAGCTGCGGTTTATCGGCCTGCCGAACATCCTGGCGAATAAGCCGGTCGTGCCGGAACTGATTCAGGAGGCGGCGACGCCGGAAGCGATTGCGGAACACGCCCTGACCCTGCTCAACGATCTGACGGAGCGCCATCGGGTCAAGCAGGAGTTGCTTGCGGTGCGGGAGATGCTCGGCACGCCCGGAGCCAGCGAGCGCACGGCCCGGCTTGTGCTGGAACTGGCCGGGCAGACTGTGGAGACATAGATGCGATTTCTATCTTCTGAGCGTAATGAAGGACACGGGGTTGAACCCCCCGCCAAGCGACACGGGGATAAATCCCCGGTCTGGAGTTGCCAAGTCCGCCTGCGCGGACTCCAGCCTGCGCAGGCAGGCTTCGCAACTTCAGACCGGGGATTTATCCCCGCGCACAGACCTTCCATCGCAACAACGGGCGCAGTCCTCCTTTTCCTCTACGGGCTTGCCGGATGCAACTCCGGGCCGAAAGCCCCGGAGACGCTGGCTCCTCCCGCACGTGCGCCGATGACGCAGAACGCGCCCTCGCTGCCGGAACCGGCCCCGCTGTCGCCCGCTCATGCGGCGAGCGTGGCTGCCGTGCCGGTAGGACCGCCAGGCGAGGAGATACAGGCGGTGAAGCAGACGCTCGAACGCATGACGAAGGTGCAGAATCCGCAGGAACTGGCGGAGTTCCTGACCGATGAGTCGGCGGGCGTCATGGGGTTCATCCTGCTGATCCCGGTGGGAATGGCCGCTGCGATGACGGACATGGCTTCCTCTGACCCCGGCCCCGCGGCAGATAAGAACCTCAAGCCGGACATGGAAGCGCTGCTGAAGAAGTATGGCCTGGATACTGCCACCGGGATGCAGGATGCCGGCGCGGCACAGGCCCGACTCAAAGGCAAAGGCCGGGCGTTCCTCAAAGATATGGCCGGTCTGCTCGTGCGGCTGCAAAAGAGCGATCCGGCGCAGAGCCAGAAGATGGGGTTTCAGCCGACGAAAGACCTCCGTCTGGAGAAGCTGACATTCACGGTCATCAGTCCCACAGAGATCAAGATTTCCCCGAAAAGCAGGACACAAGGCGCGCAAAACCGCCCCAAAGACCAGACGATCCTGGCGCGGGTCGAAGAGGGCAGATGGCGTATTGACCTGATGCCGATGATGAAGACGTGGGGAAGCCTTCCGCCGGGCAGCCTGCCCGCGTCGGGAGTGCCGGGAATGCCCGGCGGCTTTCCGCCGATGGGAGCGCCGCCTGCTCCGCCCAGATAACTCCTGCACCACCGAGACAGTTGCCAAAGAACGCATGGATACCGAGAACATCGAACGCAGACTGCTGGCCTATCTGAAACCGAATCGCGGCACGCTAGCCCTGGGGCTGCTGTGTGCCGCAGCGACTTCGGGAATCACGGTCGCTATCGCCTGGTTCATCAAGCACGCGATTGACGGCATGGTGACGGGCCAGGTCGGCCACCTCAACTTTATGTGCGCGGCGGTCGTGGGCGTCTTTATCATCAAGGGGATCTTCTCCTTCGGGCAGAGCTATCTGCTCTCTCAGGTCGCCAACCGGATCGCGACCCGCCTGCGCGACGACATCTATTCTCATCTGCACAGTCTCTCGCTCAGCTTCTTCAACCGGCGGCGCACCGGCGCGATCCTGTCTACGCTGACCAACGATGTGCCGGTCATCCAGAATGCGGCCATGAGCCTGCGCGATGTCGTCTCCGCGCCGATCACCATTGTCGCCAGCCTGATCGGGCTGTTCTGGTACAGCCCGCGATTGGCGCTGGTGTCGCTGATCTTCATCCCGTTCATGGCGGCGGTCATCTCGCGCATCGGCAAGCGTATCCGGCGCATCTCGACGACGGTGCAGGGCCAGATCGCCGATGTGACGACGATTATCGAGGAGACGGTGGCGGGCGTCCGCATCATCAAGTCGTTCGCGACGGAGAGCCATGAGATCTCCCGCTTCAGCGCCGAGAACCAGCGTACGCTGCATACCGTGCTGAAGGCGGCGCGCAAGAGCGCGCAGTTGCGGCCCTTGATCGAGTTCATCGGCGCGTTCGGCATCGCGCTCGTCCTCTATCTGGGCGGCAACTACGTCGCCAACACGAACCGGGAGCAGTTGCGGCTTCAGCAGGCGTGGATTCGGACGAATCCCGGCGTGACGCCGGTAAAGCCCGCGTCCAGT
>Ga0070741_10010267_pt1 | contig 17758 bp, 17 predicted proteins | sample Coa_R1_4_FD_66440 | JGI IMG/M metagenome (GOLD analysis project Ga0070741, IMG submission 66440) | Surface soil microbial communities from Centralia Pennsylvania, which are recovering from an underground coalmine fire - Coalmine... | ecosystem: Environmental > Terrestrial > Soil > Unclassified ...
TTCGGCGCGAAGTACGACCTGCAGCTCGCCGATGATTTCACGATCGGCACCGCCACCACGATCACCGCTGTGACCGTCCGAAACCTGACGTTCACCGGCGCGAATCCTGGCAGCGCGATCCTGCGAATCATGAACAACTCGGGCGGAATGCCTGGTTCGACAGTGTTTGAAGGCACAGTCGGCACGACCGGCACTTCGTTCTCGGACACGGTGTTCGGTCTTCTGGGTGTTGACGTTCGAGCCGGCGGCTTGAGCATCGGCCTCGCGGCTGGCACCTACTGGGTCGGCCTTCAGGCTGTCACTGCCAGCGACTGGCACTACACAGCTCGCAAGACGGCCGGCGGCGGCAACGCAGTTGGCCGCGACGGCACCAACGGCAACGGCGGCTACGGCTTCACCAACTGGACGGACTTCGGCACCATCGGCTATGGAGCCGGCGAAGCCAACATGAGAATCGAAGGCGACGTGGTTCCTGAGCCGATGACGATGATCGCGCTCGGCGCCGGTCTCGCTGCGCTTGCTGCTCGACGCCGCAAGTAATCAGCAGGCCCAAAAGCCGACGAAGGGCGAAACCACCCGGTCCGCTAACCTGCGGATCGGGCGGTTCGCCCAATTTTTTATTGGGTCATTTACCTGATTTGCGATTTTAACTTGCTATCCCAAGATTTCCGGGGGATAATGTTCCCAGGTGAGACCCCAACTTTGGGAGTTTCATACTCATACCTACGTTTACGCGTAAATCTTATGGAGGAAAGGAAATGAAAAAGCTCACTTTGCTTGCGGTCGCGGCAGTCGTCGCCCCGCTCGCCAATGCAGCCATCATCTACGATACGCTTACCCAAGCGTATGACGCCGGCAACGGCAACTGTCTGGGCGGCGACTCGCTGTTCGGCGCGAAGTACGACCTGCAGCTCGCCGATGATTTCACGATCGGCACCGCCACCACGATCACCGCTGTGACCGTCCGAAACCTGACGTTCACCGGCGCCAATCCTGGCAGCGCGGTCCTGCGAATCATGAACAACTCGGGCGGAATGCCTGGTTCGACGGTGTTCGAAGGCACAGTCTCGACAACCGGCTCGTCGTTCTCGGACACGGTGTTCGGTCTTCTGGGCGTTGACGTTCGAGCCGGCGGCCTGAGCATCGGCCTTGCGGCTGGCACCTACTGGGTCGGCCTTCAGGCTGCCACTTCCAGCGACTGGCACTACACCGCCCGCAAGACGGCCGGCGGCGGCAACTCGGTTGGCCGCGACGGCACCAACGGCAACGGCGGCTATGGCACCACCAACTGGACGGACTTCGGCACGCTCGGCTTTGGATCAGGCGAAGCCAACATGAGAATCGAAGGCGACGTGGTTCCTGAGCCGATGACGATGATCGCGCTCGGCGCCGGTCTCGCTGCTCTTGCTGCTCGACGCCGCAAGTAATCAGCAGGCTAACGCCTAAGAGAAACCTTGCACCCGATCTTGAGAAAGATCGGGTGCCGCTTTTTAGGCCTCGCCGACCGCGCGATGGATCGCCTCCAGCAGTTCCTCGGACTTGAACGGCTTGGTGAAGTAGGCGAACGCACCCGACTCCTGCGCCGTTTCTCGGTCGGCTTCAGCGGTCCGCGCCGTGAGGTAGATGATCGGCGTGAACATGGTGTGCGTATTGTTGCGGACCCGCTGGGCCACTTGGTGGCCGTCGCCGCCCGGCAGGCCGATGTCGAGCACGATCACATCCGGCTTGTTGTTGAGCGCCAGCTTGGTCGCCTCGATGCCGTCGGCGGCGCTCATGAATTCGTACCCGGCAAACGTCAGGCGTTTCTTCAGCGACTGCAAGATGTCGGGCTCGTCGTCAATGACCAGCACTCGGGCCCTTCTGAGCGAGATGTTTGGGGCCTTGGGCTGAAATCGTTCGGGGTCAACCATCTCTCGAAGGGTTGATCTCGGGGGAGAGTGTTGTTCTAACAAAGCGTGTTCGGTAGCCATTTTTCGTTCCCATCCTTCTGGTTTGCGCGTCCCGGCACGGGTTGTGTATTCCGCTCGAGGGGTAATTGGGTGTCTGGGATGGATACTGGTATTTAGGTTTTATGTATTTGGGTGGGGTTTGAGTGGGCAGGGGGAAGGGTGGAGGCTGAGCAATCCCCAGGGCGCTCCTTCCCACAAAAGACCCAAAATCGTTTAAAATAGCGAAGTGAACAAAGCCGAGCCTTTATCCTTGTGGCAGGACATCGAACAGAACGGTGTTCAAGCCGTGGTTGCACGCATATCCGACGCCGAGGCGATCGAGATGACCGAGCGGTACGGCTCGCACAACTACCATCCGCTTCCGGTCAACATCGTCCGCGCGAAAGGGGTTTATGCTTATGACGGAGCGGGCAAGCAGTACATAGACTGCATAGGATGCTATTCAGCCGTTGCGCACGGCCACCTGAGCGAGTTCGTGTGCGAGACCGCCCGGAGGCAGCTGGACAAAGTTACTCTGGTAAGCCGCGCGATGTACACCACCGAGCTGGCGCTGCTTCTAAAGACGGTGTGCGAATACACAGGGATGGAGATGGCCTGCCCGATGAACACGGGCGCCGAGGCCGTGGAAACCGCGATCAAACTTGCCCGAAAGTGGGCTTACACCATCAAGAGGGTGCCGCAGGACAAGGCGGAGATCATTGTGGCGGCGGAAAACTTCCACGGGAGGACGACAACGATCGTGGGGTTCAGCAGCGAGCCTCAATATAAGCAGGATTTCGGCCCGTTCACTCCTGGGTTCATTACGGTGCCGTTCGGAGATATCGAGGCTGTTGAAAGAGCCATGACACCGAACACGGCGGCGGTTTTGATGGAGCCGATTCAGGCAGAAGGCGGGATCATCTTTCCGCCCGATGGGTTTATGGCGCGGCTTCGCAAACTGTGCGATGCGAACAACGTGCTGCTGATTTGGGACGAGATTCAAACCGGGTTCTGCCGCACCGGTAAGCCTTTTGCCTGGCAGTTCGAGGACGCCAAGCCGGATATGATCTGTTTGGGGAAGGCGCTGGGCGGAGGTCTGTTCCCTGTTGCGGCGGTCGCGGGTTCGCGCGAGGCGCTCTCGGTGTTCAAACCGGGAGATCACGGCAGCACGTTTGGGGGCAACCCGCTGGCTTCGGTGATCGCGATCGCGGCGATGGCTGAGCTGCAGACGTCGAACCTGGCTGAGAACTCGGCGAGGATGGGCGCCCGGCTTGCGGACGCTTTCAGGAATATCGGATCGGAGAAGGTTTTGGACGTGAGAGGGCGGGGGCTGCTCGTCGGCCTGGAAGTGAAGGAGGGGGTGGACACGGCCGAGCTTTCGTCCAGGTTCATCGAGCAGGGGCTGCTGACGAAGGAGACAAGGCACCGGACGTTCCGGTTTGCTCCGCCGCTGGTGATTGATGCTGCGACGGTGGACGAGATCGCTGCTAAGACGAAGGCCGCCCTCCAATAATCGCGGGGGTTTCCCGATAAAGTAAGTACACAGATACTGTAATACGGTTCGCAGGCTCATGACGGCTCGCGCTGGGGGAGTCTATGGCAATTCAGTTCGATGCAGCGTTGGGTCAGGGCGCTTCCGTGGTGGCGGCGGGCTCGCGAATCCTGGTGGTGGACGATGACCCTGCCTCGGTGTCGCTGGTCAAGCAGGTTTTGGGGAGCTCGGTCTTCGGCGAGGTCGAGGGGCTGGCCGATCCGGTTTTGTTGGACGCGGCGCTGGCGGAATACGAGCCCGACATTCTGTTGTTGGATATCAATCTGCCTGGGCGCGGAGGGCTTGCTGTTCTCGAGAGTTTGCGGGAGTCTTCGCGCGGCTTTGTAAAACCGGTTTTGGTTTTGACGGCAGACGACAACATCGAGATTCGGCGCCGCGCGTTGGAACTTGGCGCGAACGACTTTTTGAACAAGCCGACAGATGTGTGCGAACTGGAACTGCGCGTGCGAAATCTTCTTGCGATGGAACGCATGCGCGCACAACTCGAGGTGCACAATCGAAACTTGCAGCAGATTGTTCAACAGCGGACGGGTGAGTTGGAGAGTGCGAACCGTTCGCTCGAATTGGAGATGCTGGAACGGAAACAGCGGGAGAACGAACTTCGAGCGGCTGAGCGTCGGATGCGGTTTCTGCTTACGACGATTCCCGATTCGATTTTTACGGCGTGTGCAGATCCGCCGTTTGCCATTACTTACATCAGCGATGCGGTGTTGGGACAGTTGGGATATTCATCAGAGGAGATCGTTGCGACGCCGTGCTTTTGGAAAGATCATTTGCACCCTGATGATGCCGCGCAACTGTGGCCGAAACTGCGGCCGTCGCTGACAAAAGGGCCGACGGTGTTTGAGTACCGATTTCGTCATGCGGACGGCACGTATCGGTGGCTTAGGTCGCGTGTGGTCGGCGTATTGGACGACTTGGGGAAGCCGGTCGAGATCATCGGGTCTCTTTCGGACATTTCGGACAAGAAGATTGACGAAGAGGCGCTTGCCGCACAGGCGATGGAGCTGGCTTCTGTGAATGTTCGGCTTCAAGAGTTTGACAAATTGAAGTCGGAGTTTTTGGCGACCGCCTCGCACGAGATGCGGACGCCGCTCACGGTGATCCGCGAGTTTGCGAGCCTTTTGGGCGACGTTGCCGCGGGAAAAAGCCCGGAAGAGATCGGGGAGTCTATTGACGCGATTCTGCGCAACTGCGACCGGCTGACGAAGATGCTGGATCATCTGTTGAACTTTCATCTGATCGAAGCGGGAAAACTTCAGATTTCGCGAGACCGATGTTCGCCTGAAGCGATATTGGAGCGCGCGCACAAAGATTTCTCTCAGAAGTGTGCATCGCAAGGAATTCAGATGCGGAAGCAGATCGAAACAGCGATTTGCGATGTGCTGGCGGACGATCAGTTGATTGACCAAGTGCTGATTAATCTTGTTGGGAACGCGATTAAGTACACGCCTGCGGGAGGCTCGATTGTGCTCGCGGCTGAGCGAGCCGATGCGTTTGTCAAGTTCAGCGTTGCAGATACAGGACAAGGAATCAAGGCGGCGGATTTGAACTGCATTTTTGAACCGTTTCGGCAGGTGGATCGGCAAGAGGGTCCGGGATATCGCGGCACGGGCTTAGGTCTTTCAATTTGCAAACGGATTGTGGATCTGCACGGCGGCGAGATTCGTGCTTCGAGCGACGGCCGGGGAGCAACGTTGGAGTTTACGATTCCGATCTGGTCGGAGAAAGCGGCGGTACGTGCGCTGATCGAAGATCGCTGTTCGAAGTCGGATCATCGCGATGCGCAGACCGTGCTGAAGGCTTGGCCGGAACTGCCGGCGGAGGCAGCCGAGACGGAGCGGACGGCGATTTTGGACATGCTTCTGCATGAGGTGCGGGGGCGGCTTCGCTCTGACGATCACTGCCTGGTTTTGGAGGAGGCCGGGTGCGTGCAGGGAGTGCTCGCCTCGGATAGGGATTCGGCCGAGGCGATTTGCGGGAGGCTTCCTAAGGAGATCGGCGGCGGGGTGGGCGTGCGGTACGAACTCGTTGCGCTGGAGCGGGCGCTGGCTGATTTGGAGTGACGCCGGGCGGCGGCCGGCGGGCATCGGGGACTCCTAAAGCTTGCCGGCGCGTTGGAAGGCGAGGTAGGCGACCAGGGTCGAGGAGGCCTCGCATAAAAAGCCGATCCGTTCGACGGCGCGGGAGAATGCGCGTTCTTCGTCTTCTTCGAGTTCGGATTCGGGAAGTTTTTCCGCGATTTTGGCGACGCACATCTCCAGCAGCCGGGCTCTCAGGCCGGGGTGGCTCTTGGCGTTGAGCCTCCCGTACTCGCGTCCTGCGAATTCATAGATTTCGTCCCACTCTTTTCCGGCGGTGCTCACGACGCGTTCCCGCTCTTCCGCGGCGCGCTTCAGTTTTTCGGCTTCCTGCAGTTGGCGCTTGTGACTCATCCAGTCGTTGATGGTGATCCCGGAAAGCAGGATCAGTTCGACGGGTGATTTCAACCGCGACTCGAGTTCGACTTCGATGGTTCTGCGCACTCCTGGGGGCTTTAGATGGCCCATGAGATCGAGGTCTTTGGCTCCAAAGCCGAGCACGAACCGGCCGTCTTCGTAGGTGATCGGCACGGCGCAGTTGAGGGCCGTCCAAACTCCGACGCCTGTTACTTTGTTTTTGATCTCTTCGACTGCGCCGTTCCAGGCGTCGTAAACATCCATCGAATGGCAATTATAGCGATTCCGCGTGGAGTCAGGCGTGGACTCCGGGCGGAAGGGGCGGCGGTCCTCCGGAAACCGGCTTGGTTTCGGCAAGTTCGACTTGGCCGCGCCAGATGCGGGCGTGAATTCCTTTGACCTCGGTGCGTTCGGACCCGAGATTCAGGCCTTCGTGTTGGGCGATGCGGGCCGCGTCTTCACTGATGGCGATGCCTCCGGGCGGCGCGATTTTCTGGACGTGCGAGGTTACGTCAATCACGTGCGAATAGTTGACTGAACCGATGTCGCCTTTCACGGCGTTCACGGAGCCGGTGTGAATACCGCACCGGACTTGAAACGGATGTCCCAGGCGGTTTTTAAAAGCGTTGAATTCGATCATCCCTCCGATCACTCTTCGCGCGGCGAGGAAAGCGTCTTTCGGGGATGGGAACGTGAGAAGGATTCCGTCACCGGCGGTGCTGTGAAGCAGACCGTCGAAGGATCGCGACACACCGGTTACGTAGTGGGTGTATTCGTTGAAGGTGTATTCGACGTTGAGCGCGTCGGCGTGGCGCTTCATGTCGGTGCTTCCTACCACGTCTACGCTCAGGAAGGTTACGTTCTGTTCGCCTTTTTTGAGTTCTTCTTGGAGTTCGATAAGTTGGCGCAGCAGGTATTCGCGCCGCTTTTGGGGATCGTGTTGGAATCGGATTCTCAGAATTCGGTCGCCGAACATTCCGAACAGAAACCCTGCGACTGCGGCGATGAGGGTGTAGGGGATGATGTCGGTGCCTGAGAGTTTGACCGGGCTTCGAAGCATCCAAGAGAATGCGGCGAGTCCGAACTTCATCGCAAATGCGTAAGCGGCGCCGGTTAGTGCGCCGAGTTCTCGCTTGCGGGTGAGGGCGCAGTTGATGATGGCGAGCAGCGAGAAAACGGTGATGCCCATCGCGGCGAGGCCATACTGGTCGCCGAACTTTTCTGCAAGGGCTTTTGCGAGGCCGGCCCACAGCCCGAGAGCCGCACTTGCCACGACGCGGCGGGTGGCGAAATCCATCTGCCTGACCTGCCTAAAAAATCTGCCGAGGCCGGTTTTGGCCTGCTGCTTTTCGAGGCGGTCAAGGTCGGCCTCGAACTGTTCGATCGCCTGCAACTCCTGGGGGCGCTGGGTCGGATCCGTTTTCGGCTCGTGTTCCTGCATGCCTTTGGCTCTATTCTACAGCCGATCTTAAAGCCGGCGTGCGAAGCGGTACCATTTCTAAGTGAGTTTGCGTGTGCGGCTTTTTGCTGGAATGAAAGCGCGATTGGGCAGCGAACTGCTGATTCGGATCGCGCTTCCGTGCAAAGTGAAGGAGGTTATTTCGGCTTTGGCTTCGGAAGGTGCATGGATGAGCGGGGCGAGGCTGGCCGTGAACGAGCGGTTTGCGAATGAAAATGATACGGTGGACGAGGGGGACACGGTTGCGGTTGTTCCGCCGGTTAGCGGAGGCGGACGGTGATCCGTTTGGTTCGGGAGCCGATTGACGTCGAGGCGGTGCGAAGAAGCGTGGAGGCGCCGGGTTTGGGCGGCGTGGTGGTGTTTTGCGGGCAGGTTCGAAACGAGACCGGCTCGCAGATTACCGATCGGCTGGAATACGAGGCGTATGAAGAGATGGCGCTTTCGGAGATGAAGCGGATTGCGTGCGAGGCGCAGGATCGGTTTCGCGCGGCGGTGGCGATGGTGCATCGGCTTGGCGTGCTGCTTCCGGGCGAGACGGCGGTTGTAACCGCTGCGGCTTGCGAGCATCGGGAATCGGCGTTCGCGTGCTGCCGGTTTTTGATTGACGCGTTGAAAAGTGACGTGCCGATTTGGAAGAAGGAGGTCGGTCCGAATGGCGAAGAGTGGGTTTGAAGTTATAGGGTGAGCGCGGTTAAAGATATCTGTTTCGTGGGCGCCGGACCGGTGGGACTGTTCGGCGTTTTTTATGCAGGTTTGCGCGGGATGAGCGTGCGGTGCATTGATTCGCTTCCATCGCTGGGGGGTCAACTTGAGGCGCTATATCCTGAGAAGCCGATTTATGACATGCCTGGATTTCCGGTGATCGGCGCGCGCGAACTGTGGCAGCAGATGGCCGAGCAGGCTTCGAGGTTTGAATGTGAATACGTTTTGGGTGAAGAGTGTTTGAAGATCGAGCGGGCTGGAGCGGTGATTCGGATCGAGACGAACCGCGGCGCATACGATTCGCGGAGCGTGGTGATCTGCGCTGGGTTAGGTGCGTTTACGCCTACAAAGATCGGCGCGGAACGGGAGGCCGATTTTGTCGGCAAGGGCGTTTCGTATGGCGTGCAAAGCGTGGAAGAACTGCGAGGCAGGCGCGTGGTGGTTGTGGGAGGAGGCGATTCGGCGGTGGATTGGGCTTTGGCTTTGGAAGGTGTCGCGGAGTCGGTTTCGCTGGTGCATCGGCGCGACGCGTTCCGCGCGCACGAGCACAGCGTTGCGAAGCTGCGCGGCTCATCGGTGCATCTGCGACTGTTTCAGATCGTTGAAAAGATCGAAGGCGCGAAGCGTGTGGAAAGGGTTGTGGTGAAGCACACTCAGTCGGGCGAATTGGAGCGTGTGGACTGCGACGCAGTGGTTGCGTGCGTGGGTTATAAAATGGATTTGGGGCCGATCAAGAGTTGGGGCCTTGCGATGGAGCGGAACAGAATCGTTGTGAACGAGAAGATGGAGAGTTCGATGGAGGGCGTTTATGCGGCGGGCGACGTCTGCACGCATCCGGGGAAACTTGAGCTGATCGCAACCGGCGTTGGCGAGGTGTGCGTTGCGGTGAACTTTGCCAAGGTGTACCTTGATCCTGATTCGAAAGCGTTTCCTGGTCACAGCAGCGATATGAAACTTCCGGAACCGAAATGAAAGTCGGGATTATCGGTGCGGGCGCGACGGGTTTATCGGCGGCGAGGTTTTTGTGCAATGCGGGGCACGAGGTGGTTGTGTTCGAACAGTTTTCGCTGGGGCACGACCGCGGGAGCTCGCACGGAACGTCGCGCATTACGCGCAAAACTTACGCCGATTCTTATTACACCGCTTTGATGGAAGAGGTGTTCCCTCTTTGGTCGGATTTTGAAGCCGAAGCGAACGAGCAGGTTTATGTCGAGACGGGGATTCTGTTTTTTGGAAAACAGGAATCGGTGCAGCTGAGGGAGGCGCGCGCGAGTTTGGTTCAGAACAAGGTGCGTTTTGAAAGTTATGGGCCGATTGATGCGGCGCGCAAGTTCAGCGGGTTTCATCTTGATCCTGACGAGGAGGCGATTTTTCAATTTGAGGCTGGGTATCTGCGTGCGGCGCGGATTTTGGAGATTTTGCGCGGAAAAGTTTTGGACAGCGGCGGGAGGATTGTTGAGGGCTTTCGCGTCGAGCCGAACGAGAACGGCGTGATCGGGGGTGAACAGTTCGATGCGGTTTTGATTACCGCAGGGAGTTGGGTGCGGGAGTTTGTGGATATTCCGGTGGAGCCGCGGCTGCAAACGTTTGCGTATTTTGCGGGCGAAGCGATGCCGAATCTTCCTGTTTGGGTGGAAGCGAGCGACGCTTGGTTTTATGGGTTTCCGGACTACGGACGCGGCTACAAAATCGGAAGGCATCTGTACGGACCGGCTTTGAATCCGAGCGAGCCCGAACGGCCGGAGGATTCGGAGGCAGTGGAAGCGCTGCGCGAAACTTGGAAAAAACGGTTTGGGGTTGGCGAGATGGTTCAGATTTGCAGATGCATTTATACCGTCGCGCCGAATGAGGATTTTTTGATCGGGCAGTTGGATTGGAAAGTGCCAGCATTTTATATCAGCGGGTGCAGCGGGCACGGGTTTAAATTCACCGTTTGGTTTGGCTGGCTTGCGCGGGAGCTGATCGAGGGCCGGAAAACCGTTGCAGACTATCCGCGGTTTTCGGCGCGCAGATGATGCCGGTCAGTTTTCGAACAGATACGCGAGTTCGATATGCTTGTTAGTTTCGCCGTCGTTGACGGCGTAGGTTCCGCCTTTGTAGATGCTGGCGGCGGCGACTGCGCCGTCTTTTCGAAGGGCGTAATAGGTGAGATTGAAGTTCGGTTTGCCTTTGGATTTCAGCAGGCGTTCGGTTCGTGTTTGGTCGCACACGCGCTTCAACACGTTCATAATCGCGTCGAGTGGCGGAAGCCCGCGTTTCATGTTTTCGACGATCACTCTTGTGCCGCCGACCTGGATGTTGGCTTCTCCGCGTCCGGTTGATCCTGCGGCTCCGACATCTCCATCAACATAGAGGCCCGCTCCGATGATAGGCGAATCGCCCACGCGGCCCGGAACTTTGTAGGCGAGGCCGCTGGTGGAGGTGCAGCCGCCGAGTTCGCGTTTTGCGTTGAGGCAAAGGCAGGTGATGGTTCCCGTGGGGCGTTTTGTGGTCGGCAGATCTCCGCCTTTTGCTGCGAAATCTTTGGCAATTTCATCGTCGTCGAGCCAGTCGTCGTCTTTGGAGAGTCTGCTTTTCCAATTCATCCACGCTTTGCGCGAGGCTTCGGTAAGAAGGTTTGATTCTTCGAACCCGACGGCTTTTGCGAATGCGAGCGCGCCTGCTCCGACGAGCATGACGTGATCGGTGTGCTGCATCACGGCTCTTGCGACTCGGCCCGGAGTTTTGATGTTTTGCAGCGCTCCGACGGCGCCTGCGCGCATTGTTGGGCCGTGCATCACGCACGCATCGAGTTCCACCACCCCGTTTTCGTTGGGAAGGCCCCCGTAGCCGACGCTCATGTCGTTCGGGTCGAGTTCGACGATGGCGACTCCTTCGACGGCGGCTTCGACGACGTCTTTTCCTTCGCGCATGAGTGCGACGGCTTTTTCGACCGCCCGCAAGCCGTTTCCGCTCGAGACTGCCATGGGAGGTTTTGCTTGTAGGGCGGGCTGCGCGCTGGGCAGAGGGCATTTTGATGCGACGGCCGCTGCGATGCCGGCGTGGATGAACTCCCGTCGTGAGAGGTCTCGGTTCATGGCGGATTCATTCGATTCGACGTCCGGGATATCCTGCCTATTCGGATGAGGGTTTTGATTTTGGGCGGGACGCGTTTTATTGGACGCGAATGCACGCGGCTGCTGATGGAGCGCGGACATGAGGCTGCGGTGTTTCACCGAGGAATGACGCCGTGCGATGTTCAGGGCGTGAAGGAGATCATCGGCGACCGGATGAACATCGAGGATTTTAGATCGGAGTTTGCACGGTTTCAGCCGGAAGTCGTGATTGATATGTTCGCGATGACCGAGGCGTCGGCAGGATCGGCGGTCAGCGCGGTGAAAGGGATCTGCACGCGGGCGGTGATCGTGAGCAGCGCGGACGTTTACCGCGCATACGGCGTGCTGATTGGAACAGAACCGGGAGAGTTGGAACCGGTGCCGATTGACGAAGATGGAGCGCTGCGAACGAAGTTTTATCCTTATGCGGAAAAGTTTCCTGCAGGCGATTGGAGGCACGATTACGATAAGATTGTTGTGGAGAGGGTGTACCGCGATGCGATGAACACAACGTCGCTCAGACTGCCGATGGTTTATGGGCCGAACGATTATCAGCACCGGATGTGGGAGTTTGTGAAGCGGGTGTTGGACGGCAGGAACCGTTTTGTGCAGTCGGAGAGTTATGCCGCGTGGCGGGTTACGCGCTGCTTCGTTCGGAACGCGGCGCATGCGATTGTGCTTGCGGCGGTTTTGGGCAGGGATTGGAACTCGGTTTATAACGTAGGCGAGCATTACGCGTTTTCCACCGAAGAGTGGAGTTTAAGAATCAGCTCGGTGATGAACGGCGGCCTTGAACTGGCTGCTGCGCCGAACGGATCGCTGCCGAAAGTTTTGCAAGACGATGGGAATTACGATCAGCATCTGGTTTTGGATAGTTCCCGCATTCGAAGCGAGTTGGGATTCGAAGAGATTATTTCGGAGGAGGACGCAATCTTGGAGACGGTGTTGTGGGAGGCGGCGAACCCGCCTGAAAATGGAGGACCGGGCGAGGACGTTTATGCAGCGGAGGATGCGTTTTTGAAGGCGGTGAAAACGTGAGCGATCATCGGGCGATTGCAGTGGGGCTTTTTAACCGCGTGTGGGAGTTGATGGAAAAAACGGACAGAACTCCGGCGGAGACAGATGAGATGATTCATGGCGCGCACGCATCGCGTTATCATTGGGGGATTGTTGGAACGCCGGAGAACTGGGAGCGGGGCGAGTGGCAGGTTTCACGGGTTTATGCGGTGCTGGGGCGGGCCGAGCCATGCCGAAAACACGCCGAACGGTGCTTGGAGATCTGCATGGAGCACGGAATTGGAAGCTGGGATTTGGCGTTTGCATTTGAGGCGCTTGCGCGGGCGGCGTCGGTTGCGGGAGATTTCGACGAAGCGAAGGCGTTCGCAGAGAAGGCTTACGAAGCATCGAAAGCGATCGAAGACGAAGAAGACCTCGAGCATTTTCACGAGGCGATGGAAACGATTCGCGGGATTCGTTAGTCAGGCGTGCACTGCGGCTCGGTTTTCGAAACTGATGCCGATCGCTTTGAGCGCGTCTTCGATCTGCTTTTTTTGCGCATCGTTCGGCGGGATGATCGGCAGCCTGTAGTGGTGCGTTTGGAATCCGACGAGGGTGAGCGCATATTTGACCGGTGTGGGGCTCGAGGTGCAGAACATCGCTTTGATGACGGGCACGAGCTTTTTGCCGAGCTGGACGGCGTCGAAGGGCGATTTGAAAAACGTTTCCATCATTTCGAAAATCTGTCTGCCCACGACGTGGCCCGCGACCGACACCACGCCGATTCCACCGACAGAGAGGATGGGAAGGGTGAGCAGATCGTCGCCGGAATAGATTCGAAAGCCTTCGGGAACGGACGCTCCCACTTCGGCGATTTGCGAAAGGTTGCCGCTGGCCTCTTTCACCGTGCAGATGTTTGGCACATCGTTCGCGAGTTTGACGAGCGTGGGCGTTTCGATGTTGGTTGCGGTGCGGCCCTGAATGTTGTAGAGCATGACCGGAAGATCGGTGGTTTGGGCGACGGTTTTGAAATGCTGATACAGGCCTTCTTGGGAAGGCTTGTTGTAATAGGGCGTTACGAGCATGATTCCGTGTGCGCCCATTTCAGTTGCGCCTCCGGTGAGGTGAATGCTGTGCTGCGTGTCATAGGTTCCCGACCCGAAGACGACGGCGGCTCGGTCTTTGACGGCATCGAGCACGACGCGCAGAAGTTCGAACTTTTCGGAATCGGAGAGCGTGGGTGATTCTCCAGTGGTTCCTGCGACAACCAGGCCGGTGTTTTTCTGTTCATCTACCAGGTATGCGGCGAGGCGTTCGGCTTCGGCGTAGTTGACTGACCCGTCGCTTTTCATCGGCGTGGCCATTGCGGTGAGCAGCGGGCCCCACTCTTTCGGTGATTTGAATGCTCCCATGTGAGTTCTCCTTGTGCGATGTTACCTATTGAGACGCGAGCGGTTCGGCGATCAACTCTTGCGCGGCGAGTTTTTCAGCGATCTGCAGGGCGTTGAGCGCTGCGCCTTTCAGGAGTTGATCGCCGCATGCGAACACGCTCACGCAGTTGGGGTTGGTGGCGTCTTGACGGATTCTGCCGACCAGAACGTCCTCTTCTCCGGCGGCTTGGATCGGCATGGGGAACGTGTTGTTTTGACGATCGTCAACGAGTTTGATGCCTGGGAAAGCCTCGTAGGCTTCGCGCATGGCTCCGACGGCGGGCGCGGGCCCATCGAACTGCACGTTGATGCTGAGGCTGTGGGCGCGGAGAACGGGCACGCGCACGCAGGTGATTTCGATGGCAAGGCCCGGAGATTCGAGGGTTTTTCGGGTTTCTTGAATCACTTTCCACTCTTCTTGGTTGTAGCCGAATTCGTTGATCGGCGTGTTGTGACTGAACAGATTGCCTGCGATGGGAAACGGAAACACTTGCGGGGTGAGCGGCTTTGAGTCAGCGAGCTCGCGGGTTTGACGTTCGAGTTCCTGCATCGCCCTTGCTCCTGCGCCGCTGACGCTTTGATAGGAACTTGCTACGATGCGCGCAATGCGGCCGAACTTTCTGAGCGGCGCGACCGCCATCATCAGAATAATGGCCGTGCAGTTGCCGACCGGAAACAGCCGGTGCGAGGGACGCACAACATGCCAGTTGATTTCGGGCACGACGAGCGGAACTCCTTCATCCATGCGGAAGGCGCTGGAGTTGTCAATGACAACGGCGCCTTTTTGCAAGGCGATGGGCGCCCATTGACGTGCGGCTTCCGATCCTGCCGAAAAGAACGCGATATCAACGGCGTCGAACGCGTCAGCCGAAACGGCTTGGACGGGCACGTTGTGCGATTTGAATTTCAGAAGTTTTCCGGATGAGCGCTCGCTGGCAAGGAGCCTGACCGCGGACACCGGAAACTGTCTGCGGGCGAAAAGCCTGAGGAACTCCTGCCCCACAGCACCGGTTGCGCCGAGAATCGCGACGCGATACTGTTTCATTGTCGAAGATTACCTTTTGTCAGGCGGCTTCTTCGAATTCGATGCTGCGCACGGCGACTCGATTTCTTCCGGCGGCTTTGGCATCGTAGAGAGCGTCGTCGGCGGCTCTTACCAGCTGGTCGCCTTCGATGGGCAGGCCGGGATGCTCCGCGAGTCCGAAACTTGCGGTGATTGCGCGATACGGGTTTTGGATTTCGGAGATCCGTTTGCGAATGCGCTCTGCCATTTTGACTGCCGATCTCAACGACGCATTGACAAACAGAACGCAGAACTCTTCACCACCGTAGCGCGCGACAAAGTCCAATTTGCGGACGCTGGACTTGAGGGTCTGCGCGACAGCGATGAGGATTTCGTCCCCGGCTTGGTGTCCGAATTCGTCGTTGAACTTTTTGAAATGGTCAACATCAATCATCGCAAGCGTAAACCGCTGACCACGCTCGGCTTGTTCGAGGCAGATTGCGAGGCGGTCCATGAGCGCGCGGCGGTTCGCGATTTTTGTAAGCCCGTCGGTAACGGCCATTTCGGAAAGCTTGCGATTGGCTTCCTCGATTTTGGAGTTTGCGGCTCGAAGTTCCTTCATTTTGGTTCGAAGTTCTGCTTCGATTTTTCGAAGCTGGGAGATGTCAACGGCGGTGGCCAGGCATCCGCTGATTTTGTTGTTGTAACCGACCATGGGATAGCCTGAAACGAGCAGCACTCTGTCGCCCGCTTTCCACTCTTGATCTACGAACGGCACGCCTTGAAACACGGCGTGAATTGCATCGAGCGCCTTTCGTGTGAGCAGTTTTTTTCCGATGACGGAGCGCATCGGCTTTTCGACGGCGCGGTCTGCCGGCACTCCAAAAATCTCTTCGGCCTTTTTGTTCCATTCGAAGATCTTGGTGGATTCATCGCACGAAAATCCTGCGACGGGGATTTCGCCGAACAGCTGCTCGAACCTTCGGTTTGCCTCCTGCGCATATTCGGAAGTCCGCTCGGCCTGAGCGAGCAGCCTTTCGACTTCCTGCTGCTTTGTCAAGAGCACTGCGTTGGAATGTTCGAGCTGCGCTCGACTTTCTTCAAGCTGGAGGTTTTGCTCTTTCAGGTGGTGCTCCATCTTGATGATGCGCGTTCCGACGGCCATTCGGCATTCCAGTTCTTCCAAGTCAATCGGTTTGGCGAGCACGTCATCTACGCCGCTTCGAAGTGCTTGAAACCGGTCGTCGCGCTCATCTCGGCTTGTGAGAAGGATGACATAACTGTACGGGCGGTCTTTGAGTTCGCGCAATCGTCGGCAGAGTTCCACGCCTTCGATGCCGGGCATCATCCAGTCGGAAACGACCACGGGAAAGTGCTCGTTTTGAATCGCGTTCCAGGCTTCAAGGCCGTTGAAAACGCATTGGCAATCGTATCCGAACTTCGTGAGAAGCCGGTTGAGAAGTTTGTTCGTAACGACGTCGTCTTCTGCGATTAGTACTCTCATATCACGTCCTGGTGTATGGTTTGTTGTTTGAGCGGCGTCCTGATGGAACGTGTCATGCGGTAATGCTGCCTGCCGGGCAACATCATGCTGCACTTTGTGCGGCGCCTTCCCACCACGTTTTGATGCGCGCGTATTCAGCCGCGGCTTGACTCAGAAGCGACTTGAGTCCGGGCTTGTCTGCCCGTTTCGATTCGTTCTCTATTTGGAAAGCGATCTCTCCCAAAATGCTGCTGCCGATGCTTCGGCTGCTGCCTTTCAACGCATGAGCGGCAAGTTTCAGTTCACCCCAATCTTCTGCCGCAAGAAGCGCGGTCATTCGATCAAGAAGATCGTTTGCGCTGACCAGGAACTCCTCGATCAGTTCGGCGAGAAACCGTTCATCGGAGCCTGTCAGCTCTTTCAGATATCGCAAGTCAAGCGGGCTCGGGTTCATTCAGATTTCCTCCACTGGCCTGATGTCCGGCAGCGCGACCAGAAAGCACACCCAAAGGAGGATTATCGGAGGCAGGCGGGAATGTCTTCCCAGCAAAGGTTCTTGGAATGCGGGGACGGGCAGAAACCCTAAAGTTTTGCGCTAAGTCCTTGCGCCATTTTGATTTCGCCGCCGAAGTTCACGGTGAAGGCGGTGCGATGGGTTACGGCTTCGAGAAGGCCCTCGGCGGAGGGGTGTCCGTTTCCCGATTTCTTGACGCCGCCGAACGGCAGGTGCACCTCGGCGCCGATGGAAGGCAGGTTGACGTAGCCGAGACCGTATTCGGCGTTGTCGCGCACGTAGCGCCATTTTCTGTAATCTTCGGTGCAAACGGCCATGGCGAGTCCGTAATCGGTGTCGTTATAGATTTCGACGGCGTTCTCGACACCGTCGCAAGGGATGATGGCGACGTGGGGGCTGAACGCTTCTTCGCGCAGGCAGAACGTGTTGGGGCGATAATCCATTCGATAGATGAACGGGCTGACGAAATTGCCGCATTCGAATTCCGGCCCTTCGAGCACGCCGCCGTTTCGGAGCACATCTGCGCCTTCTTCGCGAGCCTTTTGGTTGTGAAACAGAAACTTTTGCACGCCTTCTTTGTTGATGAGAGGGCCCATGAACACGTCTTCGCTGAGACCGTTGCCGATTTTGATGCGGTCTGCCATCTGAACAAACTTTTCCTGGTATTCGTCAACGATCTTTTTGTCCACGATGATGCGGTTGGATGTGACGCACCGTTGTCCGGAAGTTTTGAACGCGCTGAGGATTCCTGCGGGAACTGCGATGTTAAGATCGGCATCGCTGAGCACGATGACCGCGTTTTTGCCGCCCATTTCGGTGGCTGCGAATTTGTAGGCGTCGTTGGCGGCCTGTTTTTGAACCAGTTTGCCCACGTTGTAACTTCCGGTGAAAAGAATCACATCCACGTTTGGATGCGCGGTGAGCGGCGCGCCGACGGTTTCTCCCATTCCGTGAACGATGTTCACGACTCCCGGCGGGAACCCTGCTTCGTGCATCAGGCTGATGAGATGATGCGCGCAGAGCGGAGTTTCTTCGCTCGGCTTTAGGATGACCGTGTTGCCGGAAACGAGCGAAGGACAGATCTCCCACATCGGAATCGCCATGGGAAAGTTCCAAGGTGTGATGCAGCCGACGACGCCTTTCGGCTTGCGGCGGATG
>Ga0070741_10010268_pt1 | contig 17758 bp, 16 predicted proteins | sample Coa_R1_4_FD_66440 | JGI IMG/M metagenome (GOLD analysis project Ga0070741, IMG submission 66440) | Surface soil microbial communities from Centralia Pennsylvania, which are recovering from an underground coalmine fire - Coalmine... | ecosystem: Environmental > Terrestrial > Soil > Unclassified ...
AGCTTTGCGCTGAGCGCGTTCTTCCTCGGTCAGCTGCGGTTGCCGCCGCACGAGCGGCCCGAGGCGCAGTCGTTCTGGCGAGACCTCCACGACGGCTGGCGGGAGTTCACGCGCCGCACCTGGGTGTGGGGGAACCTCGTCGTCGTCGGCTTCGGAAACATGGCCACGGGGATCCTGTTCATCCTCGCCGCGTACATCGCCAAGCGCTACCTGGGCGGCGCCGGCGCCTACTCGCTGATCGTCGCCGCCTTCGGCGCCGGCGCCGTGGTCGGCGGGCTCGTCGCGCTCAAGCTCCACCCGCGACGGCCGCTCGTGACGGGCAATCTCGGCCTCACCTTGCTCGCGCTGCCCGCCGTGCTGCTCGCCGTGCGGGCGCCTGCGGTCGGCGTCGCGGCGGGCGCGTTCTTCGGGGGGCTCGGCATCGCGGCCTTCAACCCGCTCTGGGAGACGGCGCTCCAGCGGCACATCCCCGCGAAGGCGCTCTCCCGGGTGAGCGCCTACGACTGGCTCGTCTCCCTGTCGTTGGCGCCGATCGGGCAGATGCTCGTGGGCCCGATCACGGCCGGCCTCGGGATCGACACGACGCTGTGGGCGATCGCCGGCACGTTCGTCGTCGGGACCGGGGTCGTCCTCTCGATCCCGAGCGTGCGCGAGCTACGGGGCGGAGAGGTGACGCCAGAGGTTGTAGAGCAGGTGGTTGACCGGGTAGGTCAGCACTGAGCCGACGAAGTCGAGCGCTCCCGCGTCGAAGACCTCGGCGCCTTCGGGAGTCTCGTAGTACGTCATCTGCGCGGTGATGCCGGGGCCGAGGAGGTTCGGGATCTCCGCGAGCACGACCGTCCCCGGCGGCGACGCCGCGGTCGTGGCGTCGATCTCGATCCCGTAGCCGCCGACGACACGCCCGAACAGCGCGCCGACGTCGAGCCCGACCCCCTGCCAGAGCCACGGCGTCGCGGTCGTGTTGCGGACGATGAACGGGGCCTGGTGCTGGCCCTCGTCGTTCGCGCGGTACTGGGCGCCGAGAAGCGCGGCTTCCGGTCGGCCGAGCTGCCGCCACGGCTGCAGGCGGGTCAGGACGCCGCCGTGGTCGACGACGCGGCGAAAGAAGTTGTTCGCCGAGAGGAAGATCAGGTTGCCGCCGTCGTTTCGGTACTGCTCGATCACGTCGTACTCGTGCTCGGTCACGTATTCGGTATGGCCGGGGAAGATCACGAGGTCGTAGCGGTCCGCGAGCTCGTCGCCGCTCTCCATCTTCCAGAGGTCCTGCTCGGACAGGAAGTCGGCGGTCAGGTGCGCCCGCTGCATCCAGAGCAGGAAGCGGATCTCGTAGAGGTTGATCTTCGGCGGCACCCCGCGGTTCAGGAACGGCCGGTCGAGCACGACGCGGAGGTCGTTCCGGCCCGCGTACCACGTGTCGCCCCAGCCGTTGCCGTCCGCGTCGTAGAAGTTGTAGGCCTGCCAGGTGGTCGTCGGGAGGACGACGGCGACGCGGCTGTCACCGCCCGGGCCCGCCGGGTGGACGACGAACGGCGCATAGCCGACGCGGCCGTCGGGGGCGTCGAGCTCGGCGTAGTAGAGACCGCTCGGCCAGTCGCCGAGCTTGACCCTGAGGGAGGAGGGCGCGTCGGGGCTCTTCCAGGTGATCTGGATCGGGTCGCTGACCGCGGTCCCTGCGAGCGTGTCCGGCGCAGTCGTCGGCCTCAGGCCCGGCGCGCGGAAGATCTGGAGGGTGAAGAACGGCGCGTCGGTCGCGATCCGCAACTCGGCCGCGTCGTCGGGCGCATAGCTCTGGCTCGTGAAGTACGCGTCGATCCCGAGCACGCGGACGACCGGCGCGGCGAGGTAGCGCTGCGTGTAGGCGGTCTGCGCGCCGTACGTGCGCCGCTGCCCGGCGGCGTCGATCGCCGTGAGCAGCAGGAGGTACGTGCGCGGCGGGGCGTCCGCCGGCGGCGTCCACAGGAACGCGTGCCGGCCGGCCGGAAACGAGGCCGACTCTGTCGCCACGGCACGGCGGACGCGGTCCGTCGCCTCGACGCGGAGGACGACCCGCGCCCGCTTCGTCAGCGTGAACGCGATCCGCGCGGTCGGACGGGAAGGCGTCAGCGTCGTCAGGAGCGGGCCGTCGCCGGCGAAGCGGTGGCCGCCGTTCGAGACGCGGAAGTCGAGGAGCCGAGGGGCGGTCGAGGCGGAGTGGTGGGGAGCCGCGAGGGCGAGCAAGGCGAGGGCGACCCCCAGCACCGGCGAGAGGTTAGCGTAGGGTCGTGAAGGAGCTGCTCTCGCTCGCAGAGGTGGAGGCAGCGCTGCGAGCGGAGGGGTTCTTCGACGCCGCGCCGGACGAGCTCGTCGCCGACGTCTATCTCGGCTACGGGCTCTCCGAGTCCATCCGCCGGGACCGGACCCCTGCTCCGCGAGAACCGTGCGTGCTGCCGGCCGCGGCGATCCAGATCCGCCGCCCGCCCGAGCCGTGTCCTTCCTTGCAACAGACTGTTACTTGGCGGGTCGGGGAGTGGGAGCGGTCGTGGTCCGACCTGGAGTACGGAGCTGCGGTCGAGGCAGTCAGGGAGGCGATCGCAGTCGGCGACGTCTACCAGGTCAACCTCGTCCAGCACCTCTCGGCGCCGTTCTCCGGCGACCCGGGCGCGCTCGCGGCGGCGCTCGCGCCGCTGCGACCGCTCGTCTCGCGGCCGCTGGCCGGCGACGGCTGGGCGATCGTCTCCGCGTCGCCCGAGCTCTTCCTCCGCCGCCGCGGGCGGTGCGTCTGGACGATGCCGATCAAGGGCACGCGGCCGCTCGGCGTCGAGGGGCTGACCGAGTCCGAGAAGGACGCAGCCGAGCACGTGATGATCGTCGACCTCGAGCGCAACGACCTCTCGCGGGTCTGCGAGCCCGGCTCCGTGCGCTGGCCGGAGCTGATGGAGCCGCGCGCGATGGCGGGCGTCGAGCACCTCGTCTCTCGCGTCGAGGGCGTGCTCCGCGAGGACGTGAGCCTCACCGAGCTCCTCGAAGCAACCTTCCCGGGCGGGTCGGTGACCGGCGCGCCGAAGATCGCCGCCGTCGACCTGATCGCCGCCCTCGAGCCGGTCGGCCGCGGCGCGTCGATGGGCGCCCTCGGCACGATCCGGCCGAACGGCGACCTCGACCTCGCGCTGACGATCCGCACCTTCGCCGTCGTGGGCGACCGGATCCACCTCTGGGTCGGCGGCGGCGTCGTCTGGGACTCCGATCCCGTCGAGGAGATCGAGGAGTCCTGGACGAAGGCGGCGCCGCTCCTTGCCGCGATCGGGTCCGGCGTCCCGGTGCCGGCGTGACGCTGCTCGCGCTGGCTGTTTCGGGCCGCGGTGTGGTCAGGTCGGACGAGCCGGCCGTCTTCGCAGACGACGAGGGTTTCCTCCGCGGCCGGGCCGCGTTCGAGACGACCCGCGTCTACGCCGGCAGGCCCTTCCGGCTCGACGCGCACCTCGACCGCTTCGCCAACTCGGCTGCCCGGCTGAACCTGCCCGAGCTGGACAGAGCGCTCTTCCACGGCCTGACCGAACAGGCGCTCGCCGCCGCCGGGCAACCGGACTGCTTCGTCCGCCTCTACATGACGCCGGGCCGCGAGGGACGCGGGCAGCCCGTCTCGCTCGTGCTCGTCGAGTCGCTCCCGCCGGAGCTCGAGGAGACACGGAAACGCGGCATCCGCGTGATCTCGCTGCCGCTCGGCCTCGAGCCCTCGCTCCTCGGCGGAGTGAAGTCCACGAGCTACGCGCTGAACATGGTCGCCGTCGACGAGGCGAAGCGGCGCGGAAGCGACGACGCGGTCTTCCTCGGCCCGCAGGGCGTCGTCATGGAGGGGCCGACGACGAACTTCTGGTGGCGGCAGGGCAACGTCCTCTTCACGCCGGCGCTCGAGCTCGGGATCCTGCAGGGCGTCACGCGCGGCGCGCTGATCGAGCTCGCCGTCGACGCAGGTTACGAGGTCGAGGTCGGCGTGTACCCGCTCGACGCGCTCGCCGGAGCGGAGGAGGCGTTCACGTCGTCGGCGGTGCGCGAGGTCATGCCGGTCGTCGCGCTCGACGGGGAGCCGATCGGCGACGGCGTTCCGGGCCCCGCGGCCAAGGAGCTGCAGGCCGAGCTGCGTCGCTCCGCTCTCAGCGGCTGAACGCTTCGAGCCCGGTTTCGTCTCCGACGTAGACGGTCGAGCCCGCAACTGCGATCACGTGCGCGAAAGGCGTGGGGAAGTCGCCGCCGACGCCGAGCTTCGGGTGCCAGCTCAGCGTCGCGCCGGTCTTCGGGTCGAACGCCTCCGCACCGCCGTCCCCGGCCGCGTAGACGGCACCCGGAGCGACTGAGAGCGAATACACGTCGACGATCTCGCCGGGCTTCGGCGTCCAGGAGGTCAGCTTGCCGGTCTTGACGTCGAAGGAGGCGAGCTCCTTCCGCTTCGCGCCGCCGGCCGAGTCGAACCCGCCGCCCACGTAGAGCGTCCCGCCGGAGGGAGCGAGCGCGTTGACCTGCTCCGTTCCGTCCGACTCGGAGACCCGCGGGTCCCACGACGTCGTCGACCCGTTGCCGGCGTCGACGGCGACCAGCGCGTGCCGGGTGGCGCCGCCGATGACGTCGAAGCTCCCGCCGAGGTAGACGGTGCCGCCGGAGACCGCGATCGCGTTCACGCTGGCGTCGATACCGCCGGGCGGCGAGTTCCACCGCAGTTTCCCGGCCGCGTCGTACGACGAGGCGACGCCGAACCCGCCGAAGAAGACGTTCGGGCCGGCGGTCTCGACTGCAAGCACCTGGTTGTCGGCCGTGATCTGCGGCGCCCAGCTCGTCACCCGCCCGCTGCGCGAGTCCACCGCGGCCACCTCGACGCGGGGCTTGCCGCCGACGCGGGCGAAGTCGCCGCCGACGTACACGGTCGAGCCGGACAGCGCGATCGTGCTGACCTCGGGTTGCAGGCCTCGCTGCGCCGCCAGGCGCGGGTGCCAGCCCGTCGGCCGGCCCGTGGCCAGGTCGACGGCCGCGAGGCCGTCGCGCATCACGCCGCCGACCGCAGTGAACTCCCCGCCCACGACGACCGTCGTCCCGGAGGCCACGATCGCTCGCACGACCTGGTTCGGAGGCTGCGGGGCCCAGGGCGCCCGGTGTCCGGTCGCCGCGTCGAACGCCTGCAGCTTGGCGCCCCCGGCGTACAGGCGTGACCCACCGACCGCGAGCGACTCGATCCCGCCCGGATCGGCTTTCCCGACCCAGGCCGACCTCCCGCTCGCGACGTCGTAGGCCGCGAGGTAGCCGCCGGTGTGAGTGAAGCCGCCCGCGTAGAGGCGACCGCCCGCCACCGTCAGCGCGTCGACGTCCCACGGCTCGCCGCGCGGCACGAAGCCGGTCGCGCGGCCCGTCGTCGGGTCGAGCGCCGCGAGCCCGGCGACCTTCCTGCCGCCGATGTGGTCGAAGATGCCGCCGACGTAGATCGCGTTCGGGCCGGCGGCGACGGCGTGCGTGCTCGTGTCGCCGTGCTGTCCGAACTCCGGCGCCTTCGGGTCCCAGCCCGTCGTCTTCCGGGTACGAATGTCGACCGCGGCGAGCGAGAAGCGGTTCTTGTCGCCGACGACGTTGAAGTCGCCGAGCAGGTACAGCACGCCGTTCCGGACGGCGATGCCGGTGACGGCGTCGTCGATCGCGGGCGGACGCCAGGACGTCGGTCGGCCCGACATGGGGTCAAGGGCCGCGAGGTTCGCCCGGTGCGAGGAGCCGATGCGGGTGAACGAGCCGCCCACGTAGAGGGTCGGGCCGTCGAGTGCGAGCGCGAGAACGTAGTCGTTCGGGCGCGGGCAGAAATGCCTGTCGACCGCCATCGCGGCGGTCACGTGCGCGAGGTACCGGCAGGCGACGCCGCCGAGAGCGTCGAAGGTGCCGCCGACGAACCAGCCTCCTCGCCCGTCGCCGAGCAGCGTCCTGACCGTCCCGTCCGCCGCGCTCGGGAAGGCCGGGATGCGGCGGCCGCTCGAGGCGCTCACCGCCAGCAGCGGCCCGCTTCGCGGGGCGACCTGCGTGAACTTCCCGCCTACGTAGAGCGTGTGCCCGGAGACGAGCAGCGAGTCGACGGGGCCGTTGAATGTCCAGGGCTGGGCTGCCTTCGTCGTGGCCCCCGTCGTGCCGACGAGCACGGCCGTCGCCACGGTGGCGAGGACGAACGAGATCAGTGCGGGCCGCCTCGTGATGCGGGCGACTATCTCACGGAGGGGTGTGCGGCGCTAGTCCGCGGTCCGCTGCTCGAGCTCGTTGCTCTTCGCGGTGAGCGCAGCGAAGCCGGCCTGGAGGAAGTCGTTCGCGCCGGCGGCGGCCAGCGACCAGGTGAGCAGCCGCCCGAAGCGCGGGGCGACGATCTGCGACGCCGCCAGCCCGGCGGCCACCCAGGTGCCGACGCAGCGGCTGCAGGTCACGAGCTCGCCGATCGCCTGGTGCATGTCGCCGGTGTGGACCGGTTCCTCGCCGCCCTCGTGCGCGTGGCCCTCGACGAACGGCTCGCGGACGAAGCTCGTCACCTCGTCGCGCGCGATCGTGCGAGCGGCCTTGAACGACGCTGCGCAGAGCACCGCGAAGTCGAGCGTCGTGTGCTCGCGCGGGTTTCTTCCGAGCAGGTGCGCGACGGCCCCGGCGAGCGCGAGCCCGCCCGCGAACGTGCCCATGATCGCCGCGTAGGCGGTGTAGGGAGGCGACTCGGCCGCTCCGGACCGCTCCTGGGTCAGGCCTGACACGCCGGATACCCTTGTCCGGATGGCGGCTTTCAAAACCACGGACGCCTACGCGCCCACCGGCGACCAGCCGACGGCGATCGCCGAGCTCTCGGAGAGCATCAGCTCCGGAAACCGCTACCAGACGCTGCTCGGCGCGACCGGGACGGGCAAGACGGCGACGATGGCCTGGATCATCGAGACGGTCGGCAAGCCCGCGCTCGTGATCGCGCACAACAAGACGCTCGCCGCGCAGCTCTGCAACGAGTTCCGCGAGTTCTTCCCGCAGAACGCGGTCGAGTACTTCGTCTCCTACTACGACTACTACCAGCCCGAGGCGTACGTGCCTCAGGCCGACCTGTACATCGAGAAGGACTCGTCGCAGAACGACGACATCGCGCGCCTGCGACTCGCGGCCACGTCGGCGCTGCTGACCCGCCGGGACGTCGTCATCGTCGCGTCGGTCTCGTGTATCTACGGCCTCGGGTCGCCCGAGGAGTGGCGCGAGCGCGTGTTGATCCTCGAGGTGGGGGAGACGCACGACCGCGACGCGGCGCTCCGGAAGCTGATCGACAGCCAGTACGTGCGGAACGACTCGGTGCTCGGCCGCGGACGGTTCCGGGTCAAGGGTGACGTCGTCGAGGTGCAGCCGGCGAACATCGAGACCGCGTACCGGATCTCGTTCTTCGGAGACGACGTCGAGGCGATCACGCACTTCGACCCGCTCACCGGCGAGATCTTCGCGAAGCTCGACAACCTCGTCATCTGGCCGGCGACGGAGTACGTCACGTCCAAGCCGTCGATCGAGCGCGCGCTCGGCGACATCCGCTCCGAGCTGGCCGAGCAGGTGCGCGGGTTCGAGCAGGCCGGGAAGATGCTCGAGGCGCACCGGATCCGCCAGCGCACGGAGTACGACCTGGAGATGCTGCAGGAGCTCGGCTTCTGCAACGGGATCGAGAACTACTCGCGCCACCTCGAAGGCCGGCCGCCGGGCTCGCACCCGTTCACGCTGATCGACTACTTCCCCGACGACATGGTCGTCTTCGTCGACGAGTCGCACCAGACCGTGCCCCAGCTCGGCGGCATGTACGAAGGCGACCGCTCGCGCAAGCAGACGCTCGTCGACTACGGCTTCCGGCTCCCCTCGGCACTCGACAACCGGCCGCTCCGCTTCGACGAGTTCCTCGGCAAGGTGCCGCAGCTCGTCTTCGTCTCCGCGACACCGGGCCCGTTCGAGCTTCGCCACTCGACGGTCGTCTCGGAGCAGCTGATCCGGCCGACCTTCGTGGTCGACCCGGAGGTCGAGCTGCGCCCGACGAAGAACCAGATCGACGACCTCCTGAACGAGATCCGCCGCCGCGAGGAGGCGGGCGAGCGCGTCCTGATCACGACGCTGACGAAGAAGATGGCCGAGGACCTGACGGACTACCTGCTCGAGGCCGGCGTCAAGGCGCGCTATCTGCACTCGGAGATCGACACGCTCGAGCGCATCCAGATCATCCGCGAGCTGCGGCTCGGCGACTACGACGTCCTCGTCGGCGTCAACCTGCTCCGCGAGGGGCTCGACTTGCCTGAGGTCACGCTGGTCGCGATCCTCGACGCGGACAAGGAGGGCTTCCTGCGCGGCAAGACGGCACTCGTCCAGACGATCGGCCGCGCCGCGCGAAACGTCAACGGCAAGGTGCTCCTCTACGCGGACAAGGTCACGGAGGCGATCGCAGGCGCGATGGACGAGACGAACCGCCGCCGCGCGAAGCAGCTCGCGTACAACGAGGAGCACGGGACCACCCCGGCGTCGATCGTCAAGGGCGTGTCCGACATCGCCGAGCTCCTCGCGCTCGAGCAGCCGCACGTGCCGACGCGCCGCCGCCGCGGCAAGCGCGAGGTCGAGGGCATGAACCAGGAGGAGCTGGAGAAGCTCGTCGTCACGCTGGAAGAGGAGATGTACGTGGCCGCCGAGGAGCTCCGCTTCGAATACGCGGCCAAGCTGCGGGACGAGATCAAGGAGCTCCGGCGCGAGCTCCAGGCCGTCACGGCCGTGTAGGCTCGACCGCTGGCCTCCCGATGATTTTCAGGCGTTCGCTCGGTCGGCCGACGGAGCACATCTTCGTCGGCTCGAAGGCGCCGTGGTATGAGATCACGGACGACCTGATCCAGAACGAAACGCTCTGAAAGGGCGGCGGCCCGCCGAAACGGGCCGCCGCCCCCGCGTCCTAGGCGCTCTCGGTGACCGGCTTCGGGGCCGGCTCGCCCTGGCGGAGGAACAGCGCCTTGGCCGTCCACGCCGGCATCCACCAGTTCCACTTGCCGAGCAGCTTCATCAGCGCCGGGACGAGCAGTGCCCGGATCACGGTCGCGTCGAAGATGATCCCCGCTGCGAGGCCGATCGCGAACACCTTGATCTCGTAGCCCGGGCTCGACGAGAGCACGAGGAACGCGAACATCAGGATCAGCGCGGCGCTGGTCACGAGCTTGCCGGTGCGGGCGAGACCGAGCTCGATCGCCTTGTCGGTCGAGCCCGTCTCGTCGTATGCCTCGCGCATGCGCGTGAGCATGAACACCTCGTAGTCCATCGACAGACCGAACAGGAAGGCGAAGATCATCAGCGGGATCCAGGCCGTGATCGCCTGCGTCGCGGTGATGCTCCAGAGCGAGGAGCCGTGGCCCTCCTGGAAGATGAACACGACGATTCCGAAGGCGCCGCCGAGCGAGACGACGTTCAGGAGCGCCGCCTTGACCGCGAGCACGACCGACCGGAACGCCCTCGTCAGCAGGACGAGCGTCAGGACGAGCACGAACGCGGCCACGTACGGGAAGCTGTCGAACAGCGCGTGCACGAAGTCGCGGTCGACTGCTGCAGTGCCGGTGATCGTCGCGTCAGTCCCCTTGAGAGCGGCGTTCGCGCGGTCGATCACGCCCTGGATCCCCGGCGCCGAGCCGTCGATCGCCGGGAATGCCTCGACGAGCGAGTTCTGGCCCTTGTGCCAGGCGGAGGGGGCGCTGGCGCCGACGATGCCTCTGACGCCGCGGAGCTTGTCGGCCACCGCCTGGGCGTTGCCGCCGTGCTCGACCAGGACGTCGAGCGGCTTCATCACGCCGGGCGAGATGCCGGCGCCGCCGAGCATCTGCCGCCCGGCGATCGCCGTCCCCTTGCCCGGGAAGTTCTTCAGCTGCGCCTCGTTCGGGTTCATCTGCGTGCCGAGTCCGGCGAGGACGCAGACGATCACGATGCCGACGATCGCCACCGGCCAGGGCCGCCGAGTCACGAAACGCGCCCAGCGTCCCCACGGCCCGTCCTCGGGATGGCCTCGGTCGATGAGCCGTTTGGGCAGCAACCGCACGCTGTTGACGCGCTCGCCGAGAACCGCGAGCAACGCCGGCAGCAGCGTGATCGCCGCGACCACCGAGACGGCCGGGATCAGCATCCCACCGAGCCCGATCGAGCGGATGAACGGCAGCGGCAGGATGATCATCGACAGCAGGCCGACGGCAACGGTGGACCCGGACACGATCACCGATCGGCCTGCATGCGTCACCGTCTGGACGAGCGCCGTCTCGACGTCCTCGCCCTCGCGCAGCTCGTCGCGGAAGCGGAAGAGCATCAGCAGCGCATAGTCGATCGCGACGCCGAGGCCGACGAGCGCGATCAGGAACTGCACGATGATCGAGACGTTCGTGATGTAGGTCAGGCCCCACACGAGCGTGAACGTGTTCAGGATCGCCGCCACCGCCACGACGATCGGCATCAACACGGCGGGCAGGGTGCCGAACACGAACAGCAGGATCACGAGGGCGCCGAGGCCGCCGAGCATCGCTTCGAGCAGCACGCTCGACGTTCCGCCGCCGCCGTTGGTCGACGCCTCTTCGAGCGGATCGTGCCCGGTGACGTTCACCTTGATCCCGGCCGGGAGGCCCGCGGCCGCGGCCGCGCGCATCTGCTTGGCGTGACTCCTCGTGTCGAACTTGGCCAGGCCCGGCGGGTAGACCTGGAGGAAGGTCGTGTGCCTGTCCTTCGAGACGTACATCAGGTTGTGCGTCGAGAAGTACGAGCTCGTGAAGGCGCCCGGCATGACGGCCGCTGCCCGCTTCATGGACTTCTGGATCGCGACGCTCTTCGTCGCGTCGCCCGACGTCTGGTAGACGACGACGTTCGGCGGCCGGACGCCGACGTTGAAGTCGTGCAGCGTCCGCTGGCTGGCCTCGTAGGCAGGCTTACCCGGGATCGAGAAGCTCTGGTACCAACGGCTCGAGAGCTTCCCGGCCGCGACACCGCCGATCATGGTCAGCACGATCCACACGCCGATGACCCACCAGCGGCGGCGGGCCGTGAAATGGGCGAGACGTTCGAGCAGTCCGGACTTCATGCGATCCTCCTTACCGGGTCTTTCCCCTCAGACGGCGCAACGCGCCGAGATTCATCGCCAGCCTGCCGGTTCGGGCACGCCGGCGCCGTGCGGGCAGCCGTACTCTTTCATCCACAGCGGAACTATTCATAGCAGAACAGTTCCAATACGGTACGATTCGGGAATGGACGAGCCGTTCCGCGGAGTGGCCTTCAACCTGTCCTCGCTCGGTCATGCGGTCTCGAGAGGCTTCAAGGAGATCCTCGAGCCGTTCGAGCTGCACCCGCGTGAGTTCGCGGTTCTTCGCGCAGTCGGATTCCAGGAGGGGCAGGCGCAGCACGCTCTCGGCGACCGGCTCCAGATTCCGGGCAGCCGCATGGTCTCGATCGTCGACGAGCTCGAGGCCCGCGGCTTCGTCGAGCGGCGCCCGAACCCGGCCGACCGGCGCGTCCGCGAGCTGCACCTCACCGACGCGGGGCGGAAGGCGCTCGACCAGGCCTTCGAGCGGGCGGTGGCGTTCGAGCAGCAGGTCGCGGGGCCACTCGCAGCGGACGAGCGCGAGCGGCTGCTCGACCTGCTCGAGCGGATCTCGGCAAATCTGGGTATCGGCCCCGGCGCGCACACGGCCCTTCGCGAGGACTAGTCTGGCGCCATGTGCCGAAACATCAAGACACTCCACAACTTCGAGCCGCCGGCGAGCGAGGACGAGGTTCGCGCAGCGGCGCTGCAGTACGTTCGCAAGATCAGCGGCTCGGCGAAGCCGTCGAAGGCGAACGAGGCAGCGTTCGAGCGGGCGGTAGAGGCGGTCGCGCACGCGTCGATGCACCTGCTGAGCGAGCTGGTCACGGCCGCGCCGCCGCGGAACCGCGAGGTCGAGGCCGAGCGCGCCCGCGAGCGGGGCCGCAAGCGCTTCGCCGCAGCGTCCGCCTAGACGCACGCAGCCAGACGCGACGAGAGCTCGCGGACGCTCTCGCGTAGCTCGTCCGGGCGTCCGATCGTGAACGGGCAGTCGAGCCCGGCGAGCTTTCGCGCCGTCCAGTCGAGCGAGCTCACCCGCATGCGGACGAGCGTCTGCTCGCCCTGGTCGGTCAGCTCGGCCAGCGTGGCGGGAAGGCGGTGGACAGCGTGTTCGAACGGCAGTTCCAGCAGCACCTCGACCTCCCACCGCCAGGGCACGCGTGCGAGCGAGCGGCTGACGTGCGCGACGACGTCGAAGCCCTCGGGCGGCGACACTGCCGGGCCGTCGCCGACCTTCGCGTCGTGCATGCGGTCGATCCGGAAGGTGCGCATGTCGTCGCGCCCGTGGTCGAAGGCCGCGAGGTACCAGCGGCCGTGGTGGATGACGAGCCCGAAGGGGCTGATGTCACGGCTCGTCTCCGCGCCCTCGAACGAGCGGTAGCCGACCCGGACTCGGCGTCGCCTGCGGATCGCGTCCGCGAGTAGCAGCACCGTCGCCCCGGCGACCGGCGCGCCTGCGGTCGGCGGCGACGTGAAGCCGAGGTTCGTCTCGAGCGCTTCGACCTGGCGGCGGAGCGCCTCCGGCAGGACGCGGCGGATCTTCGTCGACGCCCCGTCGACCGGTTGGGATTCCGTGTCCAGCCCGAGATGCCGGGCCGCGACGAGTCCGAGCGCGACGACGACGGCCTCGTCGTCCGTGAGCATGAGCGGCGGCAGCCGGTAGCCGGGCCGGATCCGGTAGCCGCCGCCGACGCCGCGCTGCCCCTCGACGGGGATGTCGAGCGCCTGCAGGGCAGTGATGTAACGCCTCACTGTCCGGCGATCGATTCCGAGCCGGTCGGCGATCTCGCGGCCGGTCGCGAGCGGCTGCGTCTGAAGGAGCTCGAGCAACTCGAGCAGCCGTGACGTCGGAGCGACCACGGGGCGAAGTCAAGCAGAGATAGCGGGCGAAATACGCCCTATTTCGTCGATAGCTTCCGAGCGACGATCGACCCGAGGAGAGGACATGAGCCAGACCGCAGTCGCAGTTGAGAGCACCGCGAGGGACTTCGACTTCTGGATGGGCCGCTGGAAAGGCCACAACCGCCGCCTCCGGGAACGGCTCGCCGGCTGCACCGAGTGGGACGAGTTCGAGTCCAAGAGCATCGCGCGCTCGATCCTCGGCGGGACGGCCAACGAGGACGTGTTCCTCACCGACTACGCGGGCGGCTACGTGGGCATGTCGTTCCGCTTCTTCGATCCCGAGACGAAGCTCTGGTCGATCTACTGGGCCGATAGCCGCAACCCCGGCCCGCTCGAGCCGCCGGTGGTCGGCCGGTTCGACGGTGACGTCGGGATCTTCGAGGGCCCGGACACGTTCCAGGGCCGCGACGTCCTCGTCCGCTACACCTGGTCGGGTGTGACGACGCCGACGCCGCGCTGGGAGCAGGCCCTCTCCGAGGACGGCGGCGAGACCTGGGAGACAAACTTCGTCTGCGACTTCAGGCGGGACGACGATGAGTAGCGTCCTGGAGCGCAGCGGGAAGGTTCGGCCCGGGTACGCGCACGAGTCGAAGCTCGTGCGTCCCGGGTCGCTGCTCTTCCTCGACGACGCCGTCCTCAAGTGGTACGAGATCTCGGTCGCCGAGGCGCCGGTCCCGCTCCGCATCCGCGAGCTGGCCTACGACGCGCTCTGCCGGGGCACGCGCTCGGGCGAGCTCGAGCTCTCGGGCGACCTCGGCTTCGTGATCCTGCACCGCTGCGGGGACAGCTTCTACTTCCTGCTCGTCTCGACCTGGCGGAACGAGAACGAGCTCTGGGAGACGGTATGGGCCAAGCCCGGTCCGGGTGACCCGGAGTTCGAGCCGTGGCCCGTGGACGGTTCGCACCGCCCGACGTTCTGCGTCTGGGAGCTCGGGGCCGTCTGCCACGAGCAGCGCGCGTGGAGCCGCTATCTGCGCTCCCCGCGGGACGCCTCGGCGAGGCAGGAGTACCTGCTGGACAGCTTCGTGGGCGAAGTCTAGAACGCCGTACCATCCGCGCATGCGCCTCCGGCTCCTCGTCGCCGGTGCACTCGTCTGCGTCGCCTTCGCGCCGCTCGCGCGCGGGAGCGGCGGCGCGGGGATCCGCGAGCTGGTCGTCCCGGACGAGGTCGACTACATCTCCGCCGACGGAGGCAGCATCGCGTTCGACCAGGTCATCGGCCTCGACTGCGACGCGATCACGATCTGGCGGCCGCTCGCCGGGACGAAGGTCAGGATCAAGCCCACGGGGTTCTGCGGCGAGAGCGGCCAGTCCGATTCGGTCACGCTTGCGGGCCGGCGGCTCCTGTGGGAGGACGGCTTCGCCGCGAACACCTACAGCGACTACAGCGTCTTCACCCTGGACACGAGCAGGAGCGTCGACGCGAAGAAGGCCGCCCCCGACCTCTACGACTACGAGCACATCCACGACGACTTCGCCCAGGAGGACTACGGCGCGACCGCGGGGCCGTTCGCGGGCCACGGCTCGCTGCTCGTGTTCGAGACGTCGTACGAGCCGAAGACGGGGCCGGTGCAGAACGCCAGGCTCTGGCGGATCGACGACCGACGCAAGACGCTGATCCGCCGCGGCCTCGACTTCGTCACGCTCTCCGTCGACCGGGACCGGATCGCGGGCTCGGGCCTGCACGGTCCGGTCTACCTGCTCGGCGCGGACGGGCGCACGCTTCGCACCTTCCAGCCGCCCGTCGACCCCATTCGCGTCGTCACGTTGCAGGGGAGCGACCTCGTCGTGGCGGGAGGCGGACGGCTGGCGATCCTCGACGCGCGGCTCGGCTGGGTGAAATCCGTGCTCGAGCTTCCGGCCGACTCGCGCTTCCAGGACTATGCCGACGGGATCGCCACCTTCGTCCACGGCAACTCGATCCACGTGCTCCGCGTGCCCGACGGGAAAGACGCCGTCGTCGCCCGTTTGCACGGGAAGGGGATCGAGGGCTTCACGGTCGCCTCCGAGATCGAGCCGCAGGGGCTCTACTACACGTACACCACGGCCAGGGCCGGGCACGTCGTCTTCGTGCCCTGGAAGACTCTGGTGCGGTCGATGGCGTAGTGCTCGCAGCGATCCTCTTGTTGGCGGTCTCCGGCTTCGTCTTCGGCGCGCTCGCGCGCTGGGCGGTGCCGGGGCCGGACCCGATGCCCGTCTGGCTGACGGTGTTCATCGGCCTGGGCGGCTCGGCGATCGGCGGCGGGATCACGGCGGCCGTCCTCCATGTCGACAACGACAACGTCTCGCGCGCCGATTACTTCACGATCGAGCTCGCGTCGATCCTGACCTCGATCCTCCTCGTCGTCGCCTACCGGCACTTCATCCAGCAGCGCGCGATCCTCGGCCCGGAGGCGATGAAGCCGCCGACGCGCGGCTTCGGGATCGGCCGGCGGCAGCGGCAGACGCTCGGCGCCGCCTTCCGGCAGGCCCAGCTGCTCCGGAGCCTCGAGGACCTCCATCGCAACGGCCTGCTGACGGACGAGGAGTACCGCGAGAAGCGGGCGAAGGTCCTCGGCGGCGACGACTCGCAGGCGGGCTAGCGGCTCCGGCGCCCGCGTGCGTCCTCTCCGCGGATCCGGTCACACGTCGCGTACAGGGACTGTCCCTCGGACAGGGCGGTACGAGACGCGGCCGTTCAGGTCAGTTCGCGCGTCCGGCGGGGGAAGCGGCGCGACGCGATCGAGACGAACTCGTCCCCCGTGAAGACCAGCGTCTCGATCGAGATCTCGGCCGTGTCGGTCTCGATGACGTGCAAGCCGCGAGCTTCGCCGCGGCGCTTCGGACGCGGCTGGCCGAGGCCCGGCGCGATCGCGATCGTCACGCTTCGCTCCCCCGGCAGCCCCACCTCGAACTCCCGCCGCTCGCTCACCCCTGACTGGTGGATGTGGCCGGAGAGGATCAGCTCCGCGCCGGCGTCCACGAGCGCGCCAAGCACGTGGCCGCGCCGCGAGACCGGCCGCTTGCGGGACCGCCACGGCGCTCCCGTGAGGTGATGGTGGAGGCAGACCACGCGCAGCGCCCCGGCGGGCGCCTCCCCGAGCCGCGCCGCCGCTCGCTCGAGAGCCGCCGCGTCCAGGCCGCCCGACTGGTGCCGCCACGGGCGCGCCGAGTTCATGCCGACGACGTGCACCTCGTCCGACCGGAACACGGGCTCGGTCGTCCCCCACCGCTGCTCGAACTCGCGCCACGGATGCGTGAACCGCGCCGGGAATGCGTGCGGAATGTCGTGGTTGCCCGGGATCGCGAGCACCGGCGGGCCGAAGCTCTGCAGCAGCGCCGCGGCGCGCTCGTGCTGCGCCGGTCGGCCGCGGTGCGTGAGGTCACCCGTTGCCAGGATCGCGTCGGGCTCGACCTCCGCCACGAGCGCCCGCAGGGCCGGCTCGACCGGCCGTTCCTCGGGCGCGCCGACGTGCAGGTCGGAGACGTGGATCAGCCGCGTAGGCACGACCGGAGCACGCTATACACTCACTTGCATGGACGAGCCGACTGAGCTCTTCGACGATCTCTACCTCGGCTTGCGTGCGGGCGGCGCGATCCGGAAGCGCCGTCGGGGCGAGTCCCTGACGTCGGAGGAGGAAGCTGCGCTCTCTCGCTGGCAGCGGCTCTCGCAGTGGCGCAAGGCGATCGCGATCGGCGCCTTCGCGGTCGGCACGTTCGGCCTCGGGTTCACGCTCGGCGGCATCGTCTTTTCGCGCCGCGGCAAGCGCGAAGCCGTCTAGCGCTTTCTTTCGATGCTCTCGACGTGGCGCAGATGCCGCGTCGTGGTCGCGGCCACGGTCTCGCCGTGCTCGAGCCGGCGATAGAGGCCGAGCTCGACCACGAACGCGCGCACGCGTGAGGAGCTGCCGTCGTCCACGCCGACGTAGTACCGCGTGCCCTTGTCGCCGATCGCGCGCAGACGCAGGATCTCGCCCTCGGTTGTCACCGTCGCGCCGGCGAGGTCGCCGACAGCGCGGGCCAGCAGGAACGCGGACGAGAGCGCACCGATCCCCGGTGCGAACGCGAGCGGCGCGGCGACGGCCGGATCCGAGATCCCGGAGGTGACGTCGAGCAGGAAGCCCGAGATCGCGCCGATCGGAACGCCGCGAGCGAGCGCGGCAACGGGACGGAGACCCCAGCCGAGCGGAAACACCGTCGGGTAGTCGACCCGGACGGCTCGCCAGCGGCCGCCGTAGGAGCTCCACGCGCGCGCGTCGGACTCGGCTCCCATCGGGATCGGCCGCACCGCTCCCGGCGCGACTCCGAGCGCGGCTCCGTAGGCAAGGTGGCGCCTCCACAGCCCGACCGTGATCGGCGGCAGCGTCGAGAAGACCTCGTCCTCGTGCAGCGCCTCGCGCACGCCGAGCCAGCGCGAAGCGGCGGCGAGGCCCGGAGGCGTCTCGCGATACGCATGGAGCGACAGGACACCGCCGAGCACGAACGCCGCGGCGATCACGAACGCGAGCCCGGCGAGGCCCGAGTCGCGGGGCACGGCCAGATACCACAGTGCGCCCGGGCCGAAAGAGGCGAGAAAGAGCCAGCCCGCGAGCTTTCCCGGGACGAGCTTCCGCGCCAGGCCGAGACGCACGGCGTCGGCGGCCACCTCCTCGTCGAACGCGCGCCGCCACCGCCCGGCCTCCGACGGCGGCCCGCTCGTCAGCGCCTGCGGCGGCACGCCGCCGCCGCTCAGCCGGCTCCGCAGGAGCGCGACGACCCGTTCCTCGTACGGAGCCAGGCCCTCCGGAACCGCGCCCAACCGGCAGA
>Ga0070741_10010269_pt1 | contig 17757 bp, 9 predicted proteins | sample Coa_R1_4_FD_66440 | JGI IMG/M metagenome (GOLD analysis project Ga0070741, IMG submission 66440) | Surface soil microbial communities from Centralia Pennsylvania, which are recovering from an underground coalmine fire - Coalmine... | ecosystem: Environmental > Terrestrial > Soil > Unclassified ...
TGAGGGGCGGCAGCCCGTCGTCGATCAGCGTGGTCGTCGTGCCGCCGGCGTCGGTCACCGTCTGCGTGTCCCACCACGCCGTGCCGCCGACCTGGTCGAACGAGAGCCAGTCGACCGTCATGCCCTCGACGCCCACGAGCGACGCCGGCACGAGCAGCTGCACCCATTGCCCCGTGGGCGGCAGGTCGCCGACGAACTCGTGCGAGACGCAGTTGTGGCAGCCGCCCCAGTAGATCTGGTCGGCGCCCCAGTACGCGCGGTGCTCCCAGGAGCCGTCCGTCGTGTGGTACTGGAGCATGATCTCGGTCGGCGGATTCGCGGGGTCGAGGTACACCCACGTCGAGAAGACGGTCTGCGGCCCGGCCGGCACGAGCGTCACGTAGCGGTAGTAGTCGCAGAACGCGTTGCAGACGTAGCCCGGCGTGCCGACGGCTGCGCCGTTCGAATCGCGCAGCGAGCCCGTGAACGTCGCGAGCGCCGTCCACACGAAGACGATGTCGCTGCGGCCGCCCGCCGGGATGACGATCGTCTGCTGCCCCGGCGTCTGGAAGTGCGTGAAGAACGTGAAGGAGTAGGGCGTCCACGTGCCGATCGGCGCCGTCGTCGAGCCGGTGCCGCCGCCGTTCTTGCCGATGAGCTGGACGCCGTAGCCGCGGCCCCACTTGTCCGTCGCGGTGCCGTAGGCGCTCGGCGTTCCCGGGAGGAGGCCGAGGTCGGCGACGAGCGAGCCGGCGATCGTCACCCAGTGGATGTACTGGAAGTCGGGACCGGAGACCGGATCGATCGAGGGAACGGCGATCGACTGGACGGAGGTGTCGGTCGAGTCGCGAAGACCGCCGTAGCCGTAGCCGTCGATGAAGTAGCTGAGCTGCGTGTAGTAAGTCGTCCCGCGGAAGACGCTGAGCGAGTAGCGCCCGAGGCTGTCGGTCGTCGCGTAGTGCCAGGTGCAGCGGCCGAGCGTGTCGCACGTGTAGGTCTGGACGGTCGCGCTGATCATCGGCGCGCCGTCCTGGTCGACGACGTCACCGACGAGCGTGCTGCTCGCGACCCACGAGAAGTCCTGGCCGGTGATGGTCGCGCCCGGCGTGAGCTGCGGCGCGGAATACGAGTACGACGTGGTCGGGAACGCGTAGCCGTAGCCGGGAAGCTCGGCGTTCGTCGACACCTGCACCGAGCGGCTCGGGACGGAGGACCACGTCCCCTGGTTGCTGCCCCCGCCGCTCTCCCGCTGGATCTCGATCCGGTTCGGCGCGGACGTGCCGGGGTCCGAGATCACGTCCAGCTTCACGAAGTTGTCGGCGTCCTGCCACGCGACGAGGCCGGCCTGCGCGTAGTTGCCGTTCAGCGGCGCCGTCACCTGCGTCTGGATCCACCAGTCGCCGGAGGGCGCCGTCTGCAGGACGACGTTCTTGTAATCCGTGCGTGACTGCCAGAAGTCGCCGTACTGGGTGGAGATCTGCAGCGCCCCGCCCTGCACCTGGTAGGAGGTCGTGTCCTCGTTCGCGATCGACCAGCGGCAGCGGTCGAGCGACGTGCCGTCGAAGGTGTCGGAGGCCGACTCGGCGGGACACGCGGCGCTCGCGCCGGTCGAGGTCCGGAAGTCGGCGAAGGAGACCGTGACCGGCGTCGAGTTGCTCGCCCCGATCGCATACAGGCCGAAGGAGAGCGGCGAGCTCGTGCCGAGGACGTCCGTCACGCTCCCGATCGGCAGCCAGTTCGCGCCGTCGGCGCTGAACCAGGCGGTGTAGGTGGTGTTCGTCTTCTGCAGCCGGAGGTAGTACGTCTGGTTCGTCACCTGGATCGCCGGCGGCGCCTCGATCGAGTACGTCGTCGTGCCCGACGGGACCGTCGTCGAGAAGGTCTCGTAGAGCGCGTACTGCGACCAGCCGTAGAACGTGTCGTACCCGGTCGACGTGATCGTGACGTCGGGCAGCGTCCCGGTGTCGGCGCCGAGCGAGCCCGTGATCACGACGTTCGGCAGATAGAGGAAGTCGAGGTTCGTGGTGCTGTTCGCGGCGACGGCCGTCGGCAGCGAGTTCGTCGGCGTCGCGAAGTGCGCCACCCGGCGCGGGTAGACGACGTCACCCGGGCCGACAGGCGCGGAGAGCGAATACGCGCCCGTCGCGTCCGAGGTCGCGGTCGAGACGTATGCGCCCGCCGCGTTCGGGTAGTAGGAGCAGAGATACGTCTGGGTCGAGAAACGCGTCAGACAGCTCGCCCAGCCGGACTGGTAGTCCAGCTCGAGCACCGCCCCCGCGACCGGCGTCCCGAGACCGTCCTCGGCGAGCGTGAACCCGTTGATCGTGCCGTTCCGGTCGATGACGAGGTCACCGACGACCGGGCTTGCGACGGTGTTCTGTACGAATGCGCTCTGGAAGGCGCCCGGCTGGCCGGCACCACGCTTCGTATAGCCCTGCGTCACTTGGGGCTCGACGAAGTACGTCGCACCGACGGAGTCGTTGATCGCGAAGACGTAGTTGCCGTTCGCGTCCGTGGTTGCGGACTGCTGCCAGCTCGCGTAGTACTGCGGATTGAGGACGACGATGACGTTCGCCACCGGGTTGCCGCCGTCGTCGACCACCCGGCCGCTCAGCTTTGCCGGGATCGAGTAGACGAAGTCCTGCTCGGTCGGCGCCGAGGTCGAGAGCGAGTCGAGGTAGACCGTCGCCGGCGTGATGTAGCCGAACGGCGAGGACGGCGTCAGGCGCAGCACGAGGTTGCCCGAGAGGTTGCTCGGCGCGACCCGCAGGGAGTAGCGGCCGCTCGAGTCGGGCGACAACGTGCCGAGGTCGCCCGAGTACGTGTAGTAGCCGTAGTACTGGCAGTAGAAGATGCCGTAGTAGCAGTTGAGAATCTCGGCGTGGACGGTCGCCGGCACGGGCTGGGCCGGCGTGCCGTTGTCGACCAGCAGGCCCGTGACGATCGACGTCGCGAAGGTCAGCGTCGCCGCGGCGAACGTCCCGCTCGCACCGCTGAAGGACTCCGTCTCCGACTGATCCCAGCCGGTCATCGCGTCGCCGAAGTAGTAGCCGCTGCCGTTCGGGCCGAGCACCGACCAGCGGCCGCTCGCATCCGTCGTGGCAGTGACGTGGTCGCCGCCCGGCGTCCAGACCTCGACCGTCGCGCCGACGACGGGGTTGCCGAACGAGTCGAGCGCGAGCCCGCTGAACGTCGTGGCGAACGGCTCGTAGACGAGCTGCGACGGCTGCAACGGAACGGTGCCGCCGTAGCCGGCCGTCAGGCCGGTGACGGGCGCCGGGCGGGCGAGGCCGTCGAGCGCGGTCCGGAACGAGAGCGTCCCGCTGAGCCCGCCGTACGGCGAGAAGTACACCCAGTCGACGAGCTCGCCGAGCGAGCTCGTCGTGCCGATGCCGGTGCGATAGCTGTCGAGCTCGTAGCTGACGGCGAGCGGATCCCCCGTGTCGCCCCGCGACACGCTGCCGGTCACGACGACCGCCTGGTAGAAGGTGAAGTCCGGCTGGGGCAGGGCACCGGTGTTCGAGTACTGGGCCTGCGGGGTCGTGAGACCGGCGAGCGTGTTCATCGCAAGCGAGGCGTTGTCGAAGACGCCGACCTGCACCTCGCCGTCCGGGCCGGCGAACGAGTACGCGCCGCTCGAGTTCGTCGTCGTGAAGACCGCCTGACCGGCGGAGTAGTAGTAGGCGCGAACGGTCGCACCCTCGAGCGGGTGGCCGTCGCTCAGGAGGACGTAGCCGGTGACGTTCGCGGAGTACGGCGTGTAGACGAGGTTCTGAATCGCGACGAGCGAGTCGACGTTGTGCCAGTACGGCTCGTTCGGGAACTCGTTGCCGGCGGCGAACGCGCGAACGGAGACTCCCTGCGCATCGGCCGGGAGCCCGAACGCGTACGAGCCGTCCTCCGCGCTCGTCGTCGAGACGAATTCGCCCTCGTCTCCGGCCGACGGGGAGTAGTACTGGATCTGCACGACCGCGCCCACGACCGGCAGGCCGTCGATGTCGACGAGCCGGCCGGGGAGGATCACCTGGGCCGGCGTGTAGACGAGATCGCCGCCGGCGTACTCACCGGGGCTCCCCGTGTAGTCGATCTGGAGCACGTGCCGGTCGAGCGGCTGCGCGAAGGCGCCCTCCACGCCCGCCGTGTAGTAGAGGGGCAGATCCTCGCCCGTGAGCTGCCACGCCGCGGCCTCGCCGCCGATGCGGAAGGCACCGGTCGCCGGGTCGCTCGTGACGGTCTGCCACTGATTCGACACCTGCACGCCGCCGATCGGGTTCCCGTCCGCCGTGCGAGTGACGCCGTTCAGGTAGACCGGAAAGCTCTGGAGGGTGAGGTCGACCGGCCCGACGTCCCCCGCAGTCGTGTCGACCTGGACGGCGCTCGGGGAGACGTAGCCGGCTGCGGTGACGGTGATCGTCCAGACGTTGCCCGTCACGCCGAGCGAATAGGTGCCGTCTTCGCCGGTCGTCGCGTAGACCGTGAGGTCGCCCGAGGTCGCGGTGACCTGCGCGCCGGCCACCGGCGCGAGGGCAACCGGCTCGAGCACCGAGCCGAAGATCGTCGCCTCGACGACCGGCACGCCGCCGACGAAGTCGGAGAGCAGGCGCGGTGTGTAGAGGATCTGCGTGCCGAAGTCGGTCGCGCCCGCGACGCCCGAGAAGGAGACCACCTGCGACGGGCCGTAGCCGGGGACAGAGCCGACCCGCAACGTGCCGTCGCCGCTCGGGCCGAGGGCCGACCACGCACCGGTCGAATCGGTGGTCGTGACGGTGGCGTCGCCGCCGCTCGAGAGGATCGACACGACCGCAAACGGGATCGTGCCGCCGTCGGAGCCGACGGCCTGCCCGGTGAACGGAATGTCGAAGGGGGCATACGTCAGCGCCGACGTGAGGTCGATCGTGTCGCCGGCGCTCCCGGTGACGTTGACCGATTGGGGCCGGTAGAAGCCGCTGACGCGCGTGCTGGGCGACAGGGTCGCGAAGACGCTGCCCGAGCTGTTCGCGTAGGCCCAGGCCCGCAGCTCGCCGAGCCCGTTCGTCTGGCCGTTGAAGTTGCGGTAGCCGTTGAGCGAGAACTGCATGCCGGGCACCGCAGCCGGGCTCGCGCCGCCGGTCGCGACGTCGGCCGTGACGACCGCCGCCGGCAGGTAGGCGAGATTCTGCGTCGCGCCTGCTGCGGTGACGCCGACCACGTGCGTCGCGTTCGGCGAGGTCAGGCCGGCTAGCGTGTCGGTGCTCCAACTCGTGTCGTCGTAGACGTAGAGCCACCAGTCGCCGGTCGTGCCGAGGAGGCTGAACGTGCCGTCGCTCCCGGTCGTGACGAGCGTCCAGCTGCCGCTGAAGTCGCCCTCGACCATCGCCCCGGCCAGGGGATTGCCGCGCCCGTCGGTCAACGTGCCGCTCACGGGAACCGAGAAGGGCCCGGCGTAGCGAATGGGCCCGACCGAGATGGGCGTGGTCGCCGTCGTGTCGGGAAGGACGTAGCTCGAGTACGTCGTCGGGGCGCCGTAGCCGTTGATCGGATTGTTGGCGGCATAGGCCTCGACCTCGTAGCTGTTGTTCGCGACGCGCATCGTCCACGTCCCGGTCGAGTCGGTCGTGACGACGAAGCTCGGCGACCAGCCGTTCGTCTGCGAGTAGAACTGGACGTTCACCGGCGCGTTCGCGATCCCGGCGCCCGTCGAGTCGAGCACCGCTCCGCTCGCCGTCCGCGGCATGAGCGAGTAGACGAGGTTCTGCGTCGTCACGTGCGAGGTGTCGATCGGCGCCTGGTGCGAGGTGGACACGTAGCTCGCCTCGAAGGTGTAGGGGTAGTAGCCCGGCAGGTCTTCGCCGTAGAGCCCCCACGAGCCGGCGGCGCCGCCGATCCGGAACGAGCCGTCGCTGCCGCTCGTCACCGACTCGTAGCCGTTGAACACGTGGACGCCGGGAATCGGGTTCGAGTCCTGGTCCTCGGTGACGCCGGTCACGTACGCGGCCCACGGCGTCAGCGTGATGGTGGCCGCCGGAAAGCCCGCCTGCGTCGTGTCGATCGCTGCGGCGTCGGAGCCGCTGTAGTTCGGGGCGGCGGCCGTGAACGCCCAGAACGCGCGGGTGACGCCGACCGAGAACGCGCCGGTTGCGTCGGTCGTCGTCCGGACGACGAAGCCGGTCGCAGAGGACCCGGTGACGATCGCCCCGGCGACGCCCGTCCCGCCTGCGCCGAGGACGGTGCCCGTGACCGTCGCCTCGACGACCGGGACGCCCGTCTTCAGGTCCGCGGTGCTCGCGGCGACATAGGTGCTGAAGTGCGAGAGGTGCGCCGAGACCGTGCCCGCGGCCCGGTCGACGACGGAGTCGAGCGGGTGCGCGCTCCCGTCGGCGTCCACGAAGTCGATGTGCGATGCGCCTGCGGTCGGGTCGTACGTGACGGTGAGAAGCGGGCCGTAGCCGAACTGGTCGACCGTCGCGCCCGTTTGCGCATCCACCGCCTGGAGGGAGTACGCCGCACTCGCCGGGCCGTCGACGCTTGCCGTTCCTGCCGAGATCGTCACGTACGCGTCGGCGACGAGCTGTCCCGGCGCGAAGCTGAGCGATGCCTTGCCGTCTGCGCTCGTCACCGTGCCGCCGGTTGCGGCAGAGACGAGTGTGCTGCCGGCCGGGGGTGCACGTGCGCCGCCGCCGCTCGTGGTCGTCGAGGTCGTGTCGGTGGGCGTGGTCGTCGTCGGCGTCGTGAGGTCTGCCGGCGTGAGCGTCGACGCCACGGTCGCCGGGGTCGACGGCGCCGTCCCACCCGCCGACGAACCGGCGGTCGAAGGCGTCGCCGCCGCGGGGTCACTGCCGCCACCGACTGTCGCATTCGCGCCCGTGGGCGGACCGGCCGAGATCGTCGTCGTCGTCGCCGCCGCCGCCGTGAGCGCCGACGACGACACCGTCAGCGTCGTGGTCGGCGTCGGCAGCGCTCCCGGGGAGAGGGCTGGAGCGGGAGTCACGTCGACGGTCACCGACGGTGCCGTCACTGCGTCGGCGGTGAGAACCGGGATCGATGCCTGGCTCGAGGGTGCGGCCGGTGCGGGTGGATCGACCGGCGCAGGCGTGACCGGCGTCGCCGGCGTCGCCTGCACCGTCGCGGGGTCGGAGGCTGCCGACGACACCATGAACTCGTCGAGACGATCCGGCTGCGGTGCGGCGGCGGATGTCGTGTCCTTCGCCGCGGGTGCAGGAGTCGTTGCAGGAGCAGCGGTGGATGCGGGGATCGGTGCCGGAGTGGTCGCCGCCGCCTGCACCGAGCCTGGGAGCGTCGCGGGGATGACGCCGACGTCGTCGCTGACGACAGGCCCGTAGGCCGGTGCGGGATGATGCTCCTTCGCGTGCTTCGACTTAGCCGACGTCTGCGCGACGGTGCGCGCAACGTCGGTGACGACGGGGATGTGCACGACGCGCGGCGGGACCCAGAAGCGCCGGTACGCGATCGCGCCCACCGAGGGGACGGTCGGAACGACGACGCTCTGCGTCGTCGGCATCACGGGTCGCGGGGGAAGCGCCGGGGCGCGCAACGTGGGGAAGCGCAAGACCGGCACGGAGAGCGAAGCGACGGACGGAGCGAAGCCGGGCTGCAGCAGCGCCGCAACCATCGGCGCGACGTAGGTGCAAAGCAGCGACAGCCCGCCGGCGGCGGCGATCGACCACGCGACGAAGCGGCGCTGCCGCAGTGAGATCAAGCCGAACGGCTCGACCCGTGCCCCCCATGCCATCGTCCCGCTTCCGGACGTCGCCCTGTCCCCCAACCGCTCCCCGACGGTCCCCACAACCGCCACTCGGTCCGACCATGCCAATCGCGGCGCCATCTTTCAATAGGCCGGACGGCCTACGGCACGAATTTCTTCCGGCGCGGCTCGACGACGACGCAATCACCGCCGCGAACACGCGCCCAGCATCAGTTTTGGCTCAACCAAGCGGCGCAGCGCGCCTCAATCCTTCGGCAGAAAGATCTCCTTGGCGATCACGAGCCGCTGGATCTGCGACGTTCCTTCGTAAATCTGGAACAGCTTCGCGTCGCGCATCAGCTTCTCGACCGGGTATTCCTTGATGTAGCCGTAGCCGCCGAAGACCTGCACCGCGTCGGTTGCGACCTTCATCGCAGTGTCCGCCGCGAAGCGCTTCGCGAACGACGAGTAGAGCGTCGCCTTGCGGCCGTAGCCCTGGTCGAGCATCCAGGCGGCCTGCCAGCAGAGGAGCCGCGACGCCTCGATCTCCGTCGCCATGTCGGCGATCATGAAGTTGACGCCCTGGTGCATCGCGATCGGCATGTCGAAGGTGACCCGCTCCTTCGCGTACTCGACCGAGTGTTCGTACGCCGCCTGTGCGACACCGACCGCGCCGATCGCCGTCCCGGGGCGCGTGAAGTCGAGAGTCGCCATCGCGATCTTGAAGCCGTCGCCCTCCTCCCCGAGCCGGTTCGCGGCGGGGACGCGCACGTCCTGCAGCGCGAAGGCCGAGGTGTCGGTCGCGCGCTGGCCCATCTTGTTCAGGTGCTTCTCGATCGTCACGCCGGGCGTATCCATCGGCACGATGAACGCCGACATCCCCTTCGCGCCGGCCTTGGCATCGGTCTTGGCAAAGACGACGGTCCAGGCGGCGTAGCCGGCATTCGTGATGAACGTCTTCGAGCCGTTGAGGATGTAGTCGTCGCCGTCGCGCACGGCAGTCGTCTTCATCGACGCCACGTCGGAGCCGGCACCGGGCTCGGAGAGGCCGAACGAACACAGGAGCGGCTCGTCGATGAGCGGTGAAAGCCACTCCGCCTTCTGCTCGTCGCTGCCCGCGATGATCACCGGGCCGGCGCCGAGGCCGTTCGCCGAGATCGACGTGCCGATGCCCGCGCAGCCCCAGTAGAGCTCCTCACCGACGAGCATCCCGTCGAAGCAGCCGAGGCCGAGCCCGCCGTATTCCTCCGGCACGTGCAGGTTCATCAGGCCGAGCTCGTGCGCCTTCGCGATCACGTCGGCCGGGTGCTGCATCGCCTCGTCGTAGGCGGCCTCCTTCGGCCGGATCTCCTTCGCCGCGAAGTCGCGCGCGAGCTCGCGCAGCGCCTTCTGCTCATCCGTCAGGGCAAAGGAGATGCCCGTCGCCTCGATCGTCGCCATTGTCTCCTCGATCCCGTTCGTTGACTGACGAGTCAATCGGCAGTGTAGCCGGACGCGGCGCGGCGTCAATCGCCTCCTGCCCGGTGCTGAGCGCGACGGCGGCGACGAGCACGAGCGCGAACGCCGCGATGCGCGCCGCACCGCGCCACGCACCGGGAAGCGCCTCCGCGAAGAGAACGCTGCCGGCGGCGATCGGCAGGGCGTTCGTCCAGAGGACCGCGAGCCCTGCCGTCGCGAGGCGGCCGCCCCGCTGGAAGGCGAGCTGCATGGCGACGAACGCGAGCCCGTGGCATGCGAGCAGTGCCGGCACGAACCAGAGGCGCGCTCCGCCCGCCACGGCCGCCTTGGTGCCGACGTCGCCTGCTGCGTAGAGGATCCCTGCCGCGGTGCCGTAGCCGGCGCCGCCCGGCAGGAGCCGCGTCACGACTGCCGCCGCCCCGGCCGAGGCGAGCAGCCACGCGACGATCGCGCCTGCGTGGCCGTGCGAGGACGGCGCGTGGGACGACAGCGACAGTCCGAGCAGCGCCAGGCCGAGGAACGCTGCGAGGACTCCGGCGCGCTCCGCACCGCGCAGCCGCTGACCGACCGCCAGCACGCCGATCCCGCCCGCCGACGCCGCCTGCACGAGCGAGAGCGGCGCGGCGAGGAGCGCGACGACGTACAGCACCCAGCCGCCGATCCCGCCGAGAAAGCCGACGAGCCAGCGCCGCTCGGCGGCGAGCGACCGCAGCGATCGCACGGGACGGCGAAGCGAGAGCGGCGGCAAGCGGGCGGCGCTCGAGTGCTGCAGCGCGTAGCCGCCGTTGATCGCGACCGACGACGCGACGGCGAGCAGCAAACCGAGTGCGATCACTGGAACGGCAGGTACGCCTCGGCCGCGAGCGCCGCGACGCCCACACGCGGCAGATCGCGGCGGCGCTCGTACACGACGAACCGCCGTTGCCACTGCGGGAAGAACTTGCGGTTGAAGTGCAGCAGGTTGTCGAGCTGGAACCGCCCCTTCAGGCGACGAAGCGTCAGCACCTGCAGACGTTCCAGGCGGGTCAGCTCGCCGCTCGGCGCAAGGAGCGCGGCGAAGGGCGCGAAGTTGAGCGACACGCGGGCGACGGCGTGGTCGCGCGCCCAGGCGATCGACTCGCAGATCAGCCATTCGCAGAAGCCGTTCGGCACCGTCCGGAGGCGCGGCATCGTCGAGAGCGAGAGCGCCGACGCTGCAGGCGAGACCGCGTAGTGCAGGAAGCCCATCGCGGCTCCGTCGGGAGCGAAGCCGACGACGAAGAGCGCGTCCTCGTCGCCGAGGCGGAAGAGCGCGTCGAGTGCCATCACGAAGCCGCGTTCCGGCGCGGAGCCGCGCCACGCGCGCGCGATCTCCTCGAGGCGGGCGCGCAACGCGTCGTCGAGCTCGCTCGGGCGCAGGATGCGCGCGGTGTAGCCGGCCGCGGCCAGCCGGTGCACCGACTGGCGCACCTTGCGGATCGGCCGGCCCTCGAGCGAGAACGCCGCGGTCTCGACGACCGCTTCGTCGCCGTGGTAGAGCGCACGCAACCCGAGGCCGCGATAGACGTCGAGGCACGACTCGGAGACGCCGAGCACCGCCACCCGCCAGCCTCGCTCGTGCGCGAAGTCGAGGAAGCGCCGGACGAGCTCCCGGTGCTCCGCGGCCGGGCCGATCGGGTCGCCGGCGACGATCGCCACGCCGCCGGTCACGCGGTACGCGAGGAACGCCGACGCGTTCTCGGAGAAGAAGTACGACTTGTCGGCGCGAAGCGCGAAGGGTGCGATCGTGTCGGCGCCGTAACGGACGACGAGCGAGTGCGCGCGCTCGCGGTCGATCGCCTCTTGCCGCAGCCGGTAGCGCCACGGCGCGGTCCACTCGACGAGCAGCAGCGCGACGGCGCCCCAGCCGAGCAGGAAGACGGAGACCGGGAACCAGTCGGCAAGCGGCCCGCTGAGATGGTCGGCGCCGCGGAAGCTCAGACCCGCGAGCGCCCGCCCGATGATGCGGAGCGCGAAGCCGAGCGTGTACGGCCGGTCGGCCATCAGGCGATTGACCCAGAGCGTGCCGAGGCCGTAGAGCAGCGTCACGACCGCCGCGGCCGCGGCGTGCACGAGCACGAGCGGCCTGGAGCTCGGATCGCCTCGCTGGGAGAAGTCACCGCGTCGGCTGACAAGCGCGACGACGACGAGCCCGGTCACGATCGCGCCTTCGTCGAACCGCCGCGCGACGTGCAGGACGAACAGCGCCGCGAGGAGCACGACGCACACGAGCCACGCGCGACGGCTGCCGCGCGCGAGCCCGCGCGCGCCGACCGCGAGCGCAGCCGCGAGCGGTGCGACGAGCGCCTTCGCCAGGCCGTGCACGTGCGCGGGATCGAGCGCCGTGATCAGCGAGCGCCGGTGCTCGGGGAATACGGCATCGAGCGCGGCGAGCAGCGCGACGCACGTCACGAGCCACGCGAACGCGGTGCGCGAACGCGGCCCGCCCCCACGCGACGTACGGCCGACGAGCGCACCGACGATGCCGGCGAGGATCGCCGGGATCACGAGCGCCTGCTCCGACGCCGCGTCGTGGAAGGCCTGGTGCGCCGGGATCTGGCGGACGACGAGGATCGAGACGCCATTCAGGGCATACAGCCAGCAGCCGACGCCCACGCCGAGCAGGAGCCCCGCGGTCAGCCGCTCCGCCCCCGCCCACCGCGCGGCGAGACCGAGCAAGAGCGCGGCTGCGCCCCAGACCCCGACGTACAGGAGCAGGGGCACGCTGCCGTGGTGCGAGAGCTCGTCGAGCGCAAGGGCGTCGTGCACGATCGGCCCGGGCGCCGTTGCCCGGGGCCGGACGAGATAGAGCCAGCCCGACGCGGCGACGAGCACGAGGATCGACGTCACGAACGCGCCGAGCGTTCGGAGGACACGGATCATTCCGGCAGCCTCGTCACGGCGATGCGATACGCGAGCCGCGCGTTGTTCCGCCAGAGCGCCCAGTTGTGCCCGCCGTAGACGAGGCGGTAGCGATGCGCGATGTCGAGCGAGGTCAGCTCGCGGGCGAACGCGGCGTTCTGACGCCGCATCGGGTCGGTGGAGCCCGAGTAGAACCAGAAGTACGTCCCGGCGCGCCGCAGGACGGGCGCAACGCGCCGCACGGCGATGCGCGGATCGTTTGCCGCCAGGAGGCCGAGGTTGCGCCCGAAGATCGAGCGCAGCTTGTCCGGCCGCTCGTAGCCCGACCAGCTCTCGACGACGGAGAACTCCTCGGGATGGTGCACCGCGATGTTGATCGCGCCGTAACCACCCTCGGACAGCCCGCCGATCGCACGGCCGCCGCCGTTCGGGATGGTGCGGTAGTGGGCGTCGACGTAGCGCACGAGGTCGCGAGCGACGAACGTCGCCCAGCCGTTGCCGGGCCCGGCACCGTTCGCCCACTCCTTGTCGGTGAAGGTGCCGGTCGAGCCGAACGGCATGACGAGGATCAGCGGCTCGTTGTGCTTCGTGAACACGTCGTCGACGACGCCCATGTCGATGGTCTCGATGAACGCGAGCGGGCGGCCGGGAAACCCGTGCAGCAGGTAGAGCACTCGATAGCGACGCGACGGCTGCGAGGCGTAGCCGTTCGGGAGATAGACGTACGCCTCCTGCGGATGTCCGAGCGCGGCGCTCGGGACGCTCACCCGCTCGAGCGTGCCGGGCTGCACCGCGACCGGGTCGCTCGGCGGCGCGAAACCGCGATAGACCCAGTAGTTGTCGAAATACCGGCGCGCGCCGACGAGGCCGACCGCGAGAAACCCGCAGGCCAGCAGTGCCGTTAACGCCTGGAGGCCGTAGCCACGCCTCAGGGTCACGACACGTATGTACCGTGGCCGAGGTTAATTCCGGGTTACCCCCGGGTTACTTGTTCGCAAATGAAACGAGCCGGGATCCTTCTCCTGGCAGGCACCCTGGTTGCAGCGGCAGTCGCCGCCGCGGGCCGCGACCAGTCGCGCGTCCAGGACGTGCAGTTCTGGTCGAAGGCGCTCGACGGCGTCCTCCACTACGAGGTCTATCTGCCGGCCGATTACAACTCCGGCTCGCGGAGCTATCCGGTCATCTACTTCCTGCACGGGCTGCCGTCGGGTGCGACGGCCTATCAACAGGTCGGGTTCGTCGAGACCGCGCTCGACCAGACCGGTGACGGCGCGATCTTCGTCGCGCCGCAGGGGGCGCGCTACAACGAGCCCGACCCCGAATACGTCGACCACCGGCAGGGCGACAAGTGGGAGACGGCGATCGCGTCGGAGCTGACGGCGGACGTCGACGACCGCTACCGGACGATCGCCTCACGCGCCGGCCGCGCGATCGTCGGCGTGTCGGCAGGCGGCTTCGGCGCGATGCACATCGGCATGGCCCATCTCTCCGAGTACGGCGTGATCGAGTCGTGGAGCGGCTACTTCCACCCGACCGATCCCACGGGGACGGTCGCCCTGGACTACGGCGCGCAGAACAACGTGCACCGTCAGCTCCAGGCGACGCGCGCGACGATCAAGAAGCTGCACACGACGATCGCCTTCTACGTCGGCGACGGCGACTCGCGTTTCCTCGCAGAGAACAGGCAATTGAACGGGGAGCTGACGCAGGCCGGGATCCCGCACACCTTCCGTATCTACTCCGGCGGTCACGAGCAGCGGCTCTGGTCGCAGGAGGCGCCCGCCTGGCTCACGATCGCGCTCACGCACCTGGCCTCCGCCCGATAGCCTTCGGACGTGGCGACGACGGCCAAGCCGACCGAGCTCGATCCTCTCGACTACCTCGCGATCGACGCGCTCCTCGACGACGAGGAGAAGGCGATCCGCGACACGGTGCGCGAGTTCGTGCGCAGGCGGGTCCTGCCCGAGATCGGCGAGTGGTTCGAGCAGGGGATCCTGCCCCGCGAGCTGACGAAGGAGCTCGCGGACCTCGGCCTCTTCGGCATGCACCTCGACGGCTACGGGCTGCCCGGTGCGAGCGCCGTCGCCTACGGCCTGACATGCCTGGAGCTCGAAGCGGGAGACGCGGGCATCCGCTCGCTCGTCTCCGTGCAGGGCTCGCTGGCGATGTTCTCGATCTGGCGGTGGGGCTCGGAGGAGCAGAAGCAGCGCTGGCTGCCGCAGATGCACGAGGGCGAGGCGATCGGCTGCTTCGGGCTGACCGAGCCCGACGCGGGCTCCGATCCCGGCTCGATGCGGACGACCGCGAAGCGCGACGGCTCCGACTGGATCCTGAACGGCTCGAAGATGTGGATCACGAACGGCTCGATCGCCGACGTCGCGACCGTCTGGGCGCGCACGGAGGACGGTGCGATCAACGGCTTCCTCGTCGAGAAGGGCATGAAGGGATTCGAGGCGCCGGAGATGAAGCACAAGCTGTCGCTGCGCGCCTCGGTGACGTCCGAGCTCGTGCTGCGCGACGTTCGCGTGCCGGAGGAGAACCGGTTTCCGGAGGTCCGCTCGCTACGCGGCCCGCTCTCGTGTCTCGACGAGGCGCGCTTCGGCATCGTGTGGGGCGCCGTCGGCGCCGCCCGTGCGTGCTTCGAGTCGGCGCTCTCGTACTCGAAGGAGAGAATCGTCTTCGGCAAGCCGATCGCCGGCTACCAGCTGACGCAGCAGAAGCTCGCGGAAATGGCCCTCGAGATCAACCGTGCACGGCTCGTCGCGCTGCATCTCGGCCGCATGAAGGACGAGGGCACGCTCCGGAACGAGCACGTGAGCATGGGCAAGATGGGCAACGTGCGCGGCGCGATCGAAGTGGCGCGCACGGCGCGCACGATCCTCGGCGGCAACGGCATCACGCTCGAGTACCCCGTGATCCGCCACATGAACAATCTCGAGTCGGTGCTTACCTACGAAGGCACCCACGAGGTGCACACGCTCGTCGTCGGGAACGCCCTGACCGGCGAGAACGCGTTCCGCTAGCGGCTTCCTTCGCCCTCCCAGTAGTCACAGGCGTCGGCGCGGCGGAAGTAGAGACGGTCCCACGGCGGGCCGGCACCGACCTTGCCGCTGTCGGGATAGACGACGGCGCCCTGGAAGCGCGTGGAGAAGAGCGCGATGCGCGCGACCCCGTCGCTCCGGTTGACGAGCGTGTGCGCCCCCGTTTCACCCTCGACGAACGCGACGACGTCGCCGGCGCGCAAGTCACGCTCGCCTTCGGGCGTGCGCAGCGTCGGCGTGCCGGCGACGACGATCAACCATTCCTCGTTGTTCCAGTGGTAGTGGTAGGGCCAGAGCTGCTCGCCGGGATCGACCTCGTAGAGCGAGCAGCCGATCAGATCGCCGCCGAGCGCCTCGCGCACCGAGGCGCGCCGATGGCGGAAGCCCGCCGGCAACTCGTCGGCCGCGCCGAGCGCGTGCGTCCGGAGGTTCACGCTTCGCTCACCCAGCCGCGGATGCGCGGCTGATCCGGCCGGCTCCAGTTCGCGAGCACGCCCGTGCGCCCCTCGTCCAGATACACGACGACCTCGGGGTCGGAGACCGTCGAGAACATCACGAAGCGCACGGGCTCGTGGGAGTCGTTGCGCAGCTGATGCGCGCCGGCGGGGCCGCGCACGAACGCCGCGGTCTCCCACGGCTCGAGGAGCCGTTCGCCCTCGGGTGTCCGGAGCGTCGGTCGCCCGGCCAGCGCGACGACCCATTCCTCCTCGCCGACCTGCCAGTGATACGGCAGCGACTCGCCCGGTGCGAGCTCGTACAAGGTGCCGCCCCAGAGCCTTGCGCCGAGCGTCTCGCCGAAGCGGCACGGCCCGTCGTCGAGCAGGTTCAAAAGCCGGCGCCCTCCGGCGGCGGCAGCGGACTGCGCGGCAGGCCCGGCTGCGGCCCCTCGTTGTACTCGGACGGCGCGACGTCGTTCGGCCCGTCTGCGTAGAACACCGACGCGAGGCGCTGGATCTGGCGCCGCCCGGGCCCGAGCTCGAACTGCCCTCCGCCGTACATCGCGATGCCGCGCGACTCGCACTCTTCGATGCAGTCGAGCAGGCGCCGAAATGTGCCGAAGCGGGACGGCTTGATGTTCAGCCAGTGCGGCTCGATCGGCAGGCCGCGGACGTCGTCCCACGAGTGGACCGGCGCATCGAAGCTCAGCCGGTGGTGGTCGTCGGCGAGCGCGACGCCGCACTCGCCCTCGAGCCAGGCGTCTTCCAGCACCGCGTCGGGAAACGCGGTCGCGACGGCGCGGTAGAGCTGCGGGTCGGGCTCGAGGTCGACGGACGTCCCGCGGTAGTACGCCTTGAAGTCGAGGACGCGCACGCGGTCGAGCGCGGCGAGCTGCCGCATCAGGCCTTCGTCCCAGTCGGTCTCGATGTCGAGCTTGAACTCGAGCTCGGGATCGTGCTCGCGATACGGCGCGATGTCCGCGCGCGTCGAGGCGACGAAGCGAACGGGGCGAAAAGGACGGCCGGCGACGTCTGCAAGCGACCGTCCACTCTGCCGGAGCGCGAGGTCGAGCGCCGCGCTCTCGAACGCCCACCGCCGGTAGTCGACCGAGGCTTCCATCGCCGGCTCCTCGTTCCAGAGCGTGAGCTCGTCGAGCCGGGTCGAGAACTCGTGCAGCGTCCAGGTGCCCGCCAGCATCTCGTGCGCCGGAAAGTCGTCGTGATCCCCGGGCGTATAGGTGACGTCCTCGCCCTGGCCCTGCTCGTCGCCCCCGTGCATGACGACGGTCGTCGTCACGCGCGTGAAGTCCTTGGACACGACGAGCTCGCGCCGCTGCGTCGAGTAGTCGTCGATCTGAACGCGCAGATCGGCGAAGGCTTCCCAGAGCGACGGCATGCTCCGATCCTATGCGGTCGGTACCGACGAAAGCCCCGCTGAAAATTTCCCGGCGCCCCGTCGACCGCTATTGGGGTCGGGCGGCGGCCGCCGGCGTGCCGGGGTGTCAGTTTCGTATTCGCCAAGCCGCGTCTTCTAGCCGGCGGCTGCGAGTAGCCGTTCGCCCGCGCGGACGTACCGCTTCGCGCCGACCGAGCGGTAGAACGCGAGCGCTCGCGAGAGTAGGGCGTCGGAGTCTGGGAGATTGCCGGCTGAAACAGCCTCGTCTGCGCCGCGCAGGGCCGCGAGCGCGGCGAACGACGGTGTTCCGATCGCGTCGTACGCATCTGCAGCGTCCCGCCAGCGCCCGTCCAGGACCGCGTCGGCGGCAACGTCCCACGGCGTGTTGGACATGAGCGCCTCGACGCGAGCCCGCCACTCCTTCCCATAGCCGCAGCGCATAGCTGCGAGGGCAGCGCCCGGAACTGATGAGATCCGGGCGCCGGGCTGGAGCTCGACGAGGAATGCCCGGGCGCGATCTCGATCGTCGAGCTCCGCGTAGACGAGCGCGGCCGCTGCCAGTGTCGGAATCAGCATCTGGGGATCGCCCACCTTCCGGGCAGCCGCGACGGCCTCGTCGACATGAGCGATCGCGCGCTCCGGCTGGTCCTGCGCGAGCCTGTTCGTCGCCTTCGCGACATGGGCGATCGCGTCCATGAAGTGCGGCGTCTGCTCGGACTCCGCGAGGAATGCATCCGCCAGGCGCTCGGCCTCGGGCCAGGCGCCTCTCATGAGCGCGTCCTCGATGAGGTTGCCCTCCGTGAAGCGGATCCCCGCGCGATGGCCGCGCGTCCGCGCAAGCTGGTGGGCTTCCTGCAACCTCAGCGTGGCTTCGTCGAGCCTGCC
>Ga0070741_10010270_pt1 | contig 17756 bp, 14 predicted proteins | sample Coa_R1_4_FD_66440 | JGI IMG/M metagenome (GOLD analysis project Ga0070741, IMG submission 66440) | Surface soil microbial communities from Centralia Pennsylvania, which are recovering from an underground coalmine fire - Coalmine... | ecosystem: Environmental > Terrestrial > Soil > Unclassified ...
GCGCAACCTCGCCGCCATGGTCGAGAATCCCGCCGATCTGGTGCAGCCGCGCGCCGAGACTGGGGGCTACGTGACCACGATGCGGCGCGCGACCGTCCTGGAGAAATACCGCACCGGCCAGGGCAGCGCCACGACTTACACCAACAGCAGTGTCACCGCGGGCAGGATCACCACTATCGGGCAGTGACGCGAAACACCATGCGACAAGCAAGCCAAGCGAACTTCGAAGAGCCCGCGCCGGCCGACATTGTCGGCCGCGACGAGCAGATCGCGCCGGCGCCACGCGTCTCGGTGCAGGCGTTCTGCGAAACCGTCGACACCGCCGCCGCCGTGCAGGCCGCCGGCGAAGACCGCCGCATGGCCAAGGCGCATTTGCGCATCCAGATGGGCGGCCTGACCGCCGCCATCGAAGCCTATCAGAGCGCACCGACGCCCAACGTCATCATCCTGGAATCCGAAAACCGCGACGACGACATTCTGGGCGCACTCGACAAGCTTGCCGAGCACTGCGATCCCGGCACGCGCGTGGTCGTCGTCGCCCGCGCCAATGACGTGATGCTCTATCGCGAGCTGGTCCGCCGCGGCGTCAGCGATTATCTGATCGCGCCGGTCGGCGCGCTCGACGTGGTGCGCTCGGTGTGCGGGTTGTACTCGGCGCCGGACGCCAAGCGGGTCGGCCGCATCATCGCGGTGGTCGGCTCCAAAGGCGGCGTCGGCGCCTCGACGATTGCCCACAACATCGCCTTCAGCATCGCCCGCGATCAGGCGCTCGACGCGGTCGTCACCGATCTCGATCTCGCCTTCGGTACCGCCGGTCTCGACTTCAACCAGGACCCCCCGCAAGGCATCGCCGAAGCGGTGTTCTCGCCGGACCGCATAGACCACGCCTTCGTCGACCGGCTGCTGTCCAAATGCACCGATCATTTGAGCCTGCTCGCCGCTCCGGCGACGCTCGACCGCGTCTACGATTTCGGCGCCGACGCATTCGAGGCCATCTTCGACTCGCTGCGCTCCACCGTGCCCTGCGCCGTGCTCGACGTGCCGCACCAATGGGCCGGGTGGACCAAACAGACCCTGATCGCCGCCGACGACATCCTCATCGTCGCCACGCCCGATCTCGCCAATCTGCGCAACGCCAAGAACATCTACGATCTGCTCAAGGCGTCGCGGCCGAACGATCACCGGCCGCTGTACTGCCTCAACCAGGTCGGCGTGCCGAAGCGTCCCGAGATCAAGGCGGCCGACTTCGCCAAGGCGCTGGAGGCGGAGCCGATCGCGGTCATTCCGTTCGAGCCGCAGCTGTTCGGCGCCGCCGCCAATAACGGCCAGATGATCGCCGAGATTTCGGCGAACCACCGCACCGCCGAAATGTTCCGCGACCTCGGCCGGCTGCTCACCGGACGAGGTGAGCCGAAGAAACAGCGCGGCGGCATCCTGTCGCCGCTGATCGCAAAACTGTTGCGCTAGGCGCATGAGATAGTGGAGTTGCGTCGTGTTTGGTAAGCGTCCCACCAACGGAAGTCCCGCGGTCCTCGAACAAGAGCCGGCGCCGCGGCCGGCAGCGCCGCCGCCGCCGAGCGCCGCCGCGGCAGCCGCGACCGACCCGGGCCGTACGCCGTTTCCGTCCGCCGGGCTCGGTGCGCCGCTGGTCGGCGCGCCGACGTCGAAGCCCAATGTGGGCGGCCAGAAGTCGCCGCCGCCGGCCATCCCGAGCGCGATCGATGCGCGGCGCTCGGAAAGCTACTACGAAGTCAAGGGTACGATCTTCGGCGCGCTGATCGAGGCGATCGACCTCGCCCAATTGGCCAAGCTCGACGCCGATTCGGCGCGCGAGGAAATCCGCGACATCGTCAACGAGATCATCGCGATCAAGAACATCGTGATGTCGATCTCCGAGCAGGAGGACCTGCTCGACGATATCTGCAACGACGTGCTCGGCTACGGGCCGCTCGAGCCGCTGTTGGCGCGCGACGAGATCGCCGACATCATGGTGAACGGCTCCGGCACGGTCTACATCGAAGTCGGCGGCAAGATTCAGAAGACCGGCATCCGCTTCCGCGACAATCAGCAATTGCTCAATATCTGCCAGCGCATCGTCAGCCAGGTCGGCCGCCGCGTCGACGAATCCTCGCCGATCTGCGACGCGCGCCTGCCCGACGGCTCGCGCGTCAACGCCATCGTGCCGCCGCTCGCCATCGACGGCCCGGCGCTCACCATCCGCAAATTCCGCAAGGACAAGCTGACGCTCGATCAGCTGGTCAAGTACGGCTCGGTGTCGCCGGAAGGCGCCGAGATCCTCAAGGTGGTCGGCCGCTGCCGCGTCAATACGCTGATCTCCGGCGGCACCGGTTCGGGCAAGACCACGCTGCTCAACTGCCTGACCTGCTTCATCGACGACGACGAGCGCATCATCACCTGCGAAGACGCCGCCGAATTGCAACTGCAGCAGCCGCATGTGGTGCGGCTGGAAACCCGGCCGCCGAACCTGGAAGGCGAAGGCCAGGTCACGATGCGCGATCTGGTCAAGAACTGCCTGCGCATGCGGCCGGAACGCATCATCGTCGGCGAGGTGCGCGGCCCCGAGGCGTTCGACCTTCTGCAGGCGATGAACACCGGCCACGACGGCTCGATGGGCACGCTGCACGCCAACATGCCGCGCGAGGCGCTGTCGCGTATCGAATCGATGATCACCATGGGCGGCTACGCGCTGCCCTCGCGCACCATCCGCGAGATGATCTGCGGCTCGATCGACGTCGTCATCCAGGCCGCGCGCTTGCGCGACGGCTCGCGCCGCATCACCCACATCACCGAGGTGATGGGCATGGAAGGCGACGTCATCATCACCCAGGACCTCTACGTCTATGAGCTCCTCGGCGAGGACGCCCAGGGCAACATCATCGGCCGGCACCGTTCGACCGGCATCGGCCGGCCGAAGTTCTGGGAGCGGGCGCGCTATTACGGCGAGGAGACGCGCCTTGCCGCGGCGCTCGACGCCGCCGAGATCGCCGACGAGCCGATGCGCAACTGAGAACCGTGACGCTGCGATGCAGACCTACGCCGTATTCTTTCTGGTAGCACTGGCGATCGGCGGGGTCGCCTGGGTCTTCGTTTATCCGATCCTGTCCGGAGAGCGGAAAGCTGAGCGGCGCATGGCGAGCGTCGCGCGTGCCGAGCCGATCGCGCGGCCGACCCGCGCCTCGCAGAAATCGCGGCGCGAGCAGGTCGAAGGCACGCTCAAAGAGCTCGAAGACCGACAGAAAAAGAGCAAACGCGTGCCGCTGGCGGCGCGCATCGCCCAGGCCGGGCTGCGCTGGTCGAAGCGCACCTTCTTCATTATCGCCGCCGGCCTTGGCATCGCCGCGTTCATGACGGCGTTTGTGTTCGGCGCCGGTTTGCTGCCGGCGCTGGGGTTCGGCTTCGCGGCCGGCGCCGGGCTGCCGCTTTGGCTGCTGAAATTCCTAAAAAAGCGGCGCGAAGCGCGCTTTCTGGAGGCGCTACCCGATGCCGTCGACCTCATCGTGCGCGGCATCAAGGCCGGCCTGCCGCTCCTTGACAGCTTGCGGATGATCGCCAGCGAAGCACCTGAGCCGGTGCGCAGCGAGTTTCGCTCGATCATCGAGACGCAGACCGTCGGCATCCCGCTCGGCGAGGCCTGCATGAAGCTCTACGAGCGCATGCCGCTGGCGGAGGCGAACTTCTTCGGCATCGTGATCTCGGTTCAGCAGCGCTCCGGCGGCAATCTGTCGGAGGCGCTCGGCAACCTGTCGCGGGTGCTGCGCGACCGCAAGAAGATGAAGGCCAAGATCAAGGCGATGTCGATGGAAGCGAAGGCTTCGGCCAGCATCATCGGCGCGCTGCCGATCGTTGTGATGACCTTGGTCTGGCTGACCAGCCCCGGTTACATCGAGCTGTTGTGGACCGAGCAGCTCGGCCGCCTGATGCTGGCCGGCTGTGGGACCTGGATGTTCATCGGCGTCATGGTGATGCGCAAAATGATCAACTTCGATTTCTAAAGCGGCGGCGATGGACTTTTTCCTGGAACAAATCTTCACCGTGCAGGTCCTCACCATGGCGTTTGCCGCCGTGGCGGCCGGCGCCACGGTGCTCACGCTGGCGATGCCGCTGTTTGCTCCCGACACGCTGAACAAGCGCATGAAGGCGGTGGCGCTGGAGCGCGAAAAGATCCGCCAGCGCGAACGCGAGCGCCTGGCGCAGGGCAGCCGGGCGTCGCTACGGCAGTCGCCGCGCATGTACATGAAACGCGTGGTCGATAATCTCGACCTCAACAAGTGGCTTGGCCAGGAGCAGGCGCGAACCCTGCTGATGCAAGCCGGCTATCGCGGGCATGCGCCCTACATCACCTACCTGTTCTTCCGGCTGGCCATGCCGATCGTCATGTTGTTCGCGTCGCTGTTCTACATCTTCGTGGTGCTGCAGCTCGACTACCCGCCGATGATGAAGATCGCGATGTCGATCGGCTGCGCCTATCTGGGCATGCAGTCGCCGAACATCTACCTGAAAAACCAGATTGCGCGACGGCAGCTCCAGATCAAGCGGGCGTTCCCCGATGCGCTCGACCTGATGCTGATCTGCGTCGAATCCGGCATGTCGGTCGAGGCGGCGTTTCGCAAGGTGAGCGAGGAGATCGGCTCGCAATCGGTGGCGCTCGCCGAGGAGCTGACGCTGACCACCGCCGAATTGTCCTATCTGCCGGAACGGCGCCAGGCCTACGAGAACCTGGGACGGCGCACCGGAATCGAGGGCGTGCGCGCAGTGTGCATGGCGCTGCAGCAGGCCGAACGGCACGGCACGCCGCTCGGCACCACGCTACGCGTGCTGGCTCAGGAAAATCGCGACATGCGCATGTCGGAAGCCGAGAAGAAGGCCGCCGGCCTGCCGCCGAAGCTCACCGTGCCGATGATCCTGTTCTTCCTGCCGGTGCTGTTCGTGGTCATTCTCGGTCCCGCCGCCATCCGGGTCATGGGGCTGCGGTAGGAGCGAGTGGCGAAATGGCGAGTGGCGAATAGGGAAGGGCTTCTTCAGAGTCTGGCTTGGCGAAATTCGCTAATCGCCATTCGCCATTCGCCCAAGATCCGGACGCACGCGCGCGTTGGCGAGCGGCTTCTGCATCGTGCTCTTTTGCGCCAGCATCTGCCGCAAGTATGAGACGTTGGCGGCGGCCTGATCGGCCGGCAGGTCGGCGCGGGCGATGGTTTCGGCTTCGGCGAAGCGGCCCTCCAGCCCGACCACCAGCGCCAAATTCTGTCGCACCCGCGGATCGACCGGCTGATGCGCCGCGGCGCGGCGCAGCGCTTCCTCGGCCTTCGGCAGGTCGTGCGACAGCGCGTAGGACAGGCCGAGGTTCGACAACACCGACGGCTCGTCGGGAACGATCTTGAGCGCGGTGAGATAGAAGCGCTGCGCGTCGCCGTGCTGACCCATCTGATCGAGCGCGGCGCCCTGCGCGGAAAGAATGCGCCAATCGGGCTGATCGGGCGAGTGCGCGCGGCCGAGCACGTCGAAGGCCTGCTTGTAATCGCCGCTGTCGGCCAGCGCGCGGCCGTACTCGCCGAGCACGGTCTTGTTGTGCGGGTTGCTGATCGAGACGCGCTGCAGCACCGCGAGCGCCTGGGCGCGCTGCCCGGTGGCGCGCAGCGCCTGGGCATAGTGCAGCGCCACGTCGACATTGTTCGGATCGGCACGATATTGCGGGCCGTAGACCGCCAGATCGCGCCGCCAGTCGCCGTCGGAGCGGCTGTCCAGGGGCGCGAGCCCGACCGAGCCGGTGGTCGCCGTGCTCTGGGTGGTCTGGCATCCCGCCGCCGTCGCGGCGATCGTGACGACGAGCGCGGCCGAGGCCAACAGGCGCGCGGAGTGGGATCGGGTCAAACGCATCTCATCGCCGCAATGATGCTGCCGAACTGGTGCCGACGCGCTGCCGATGCCGGCGGCGCGCGGAGAGCGGGTTTGGCTGAGCAGTAATCCGTTAACCCTAATGCGACGTTAACGGAGCCGGCCGGTGCGGCGCGCGGGCGGGGCTGGCCGGACCGCCTAGTCGTACACGGTGTCGATGTAGTGCTCGGAATCGACCACGGCCTCGATGACGGTCGGGCCATCGGCGGTCAGCGCCTGCCGCACCGCTGCTTCCAAATCCTCGGCGTCGCGCACGCCGCGCGCCGGCACGCCGAAATAATGCGCCGGCGGCTCGCGATACTCTTCTTCCTGCAGCTCGGTGCCGTACAGCGGGAATTGGCGGCGGATCTGTTTGACCTTGATCAGCGCCAGCCAGCGATCGTCGAGCACCACGATGGGAAGTGCGAGCTTATGCCGTTTCGCCACCGCGACCTCGCCGCAGGTCATCTGAAAGCAGCCGTCACCGATCAAGCAGACCACCGGCAGGTCGGGCCGCGCCAGCTTGGCGGCGATGGCGGCCGGCAGGCCAAAACCCATGGACGACCAGCCGTTGGTGATTAGAAACGTCTTCGGCGCATGGGCCGGCCACTGGCTGGCGATCTGATGGGTGTGGGCGCCGACGTCGAAGGCGAGCACGCCGTCGTGCGGCAGCGCGCGGCGGACCGCATCGATTGCGGCATGCGCAGTGAAGCTGCCGTTGCCCGGCCGCAGCGCCGACTGAAAGGCGCTGCGATGCGCAGCGATCTCCCCTTCGCGCGTCGTCCACGTCTGTTGCAAAGCAGAACGCGGCGGCGCCAATTCAACCAGCGAGGATTTGAGGTCGCCGATCACCTGATGGACGAGCTGCACGGAGGGCGCAATATCGGCCGGCTCGATGTCGATATGGACGAGCGGCAAGTCGCCGATCCACGCTTCGTACTCCACCTCGATGGTGTCGTAGCCCAGTCCGACGATCAGGTCGGCCGAGCGCAGGAATTTGCGCTGCACCTGACGGCAGGCGCGCTCGATGCAGCCAAGCGAAAGGCGATGATCCTCATCGAGGAGGCCTTTGGCCATCGTGGTGGTGGCAAACGGCAAATTATAGTGTTTGATGACCCGTTGCAGCGCTTCGGGATCGCGCAGCCGCATCGCCGACGCGCCGATGACGGCGATCGGGCGGCGCGCCGCGGCGATGAGTTCGCTGGCGCGGGCGATTGCCGCGGCATCGGCGCGCGGCAGCGGCGCCGGCGCGGTGAGTGTAGCAACGTCAGGTACCGTCTCGTTGGTCGGCGCCAGCGCCACGTCCTCGGGCAGATCGAGATGCACCGGCCCTTGCGGTTCGGACAGCGCAAGCCGAATGGCTTCGACCAGCGCTGCGCCGATCTCGCCGCGGCGCAGCGGCAACGTCGCCTTGGTGATCGGCTTGAACAAGGCGTGATGATCGATCCACATCTGGATGCGGCGGCCGAGCTGATCGGTATTGAGATTGCAGGTGATGGCGATGAGCGGCGAGCGATCAAGCCAGGCATTGCCGATGCCGGTCGCCAGATTGGTCGCGCCCGGTCCGAGGGTGGCGAGGCAAAATCCCGGCGCGCCGGTCAGCCGGCCGGTGACGTCGGCGGCAAAGCCGGCGGAACCCTCATGCGCGGTCAGCACGAAGTCGATGCCGCCCCGGCGCATCGCCTCGATCAGCGGCAGCACGTTGCCGCTCGGGATGCCGAAGCCGCGCGCGATACCGGCGGTTTTGAGCGTGGCGACGATCAGATCGGCATTGTTCATGGTGGGACAGGGCCTCGTGGGGCTCGCGTTATGCCACACTTCCGAGCCGGCCCGAAAGTTGTTAGCCTTGCGGCTCGGCACGCGGGACTTTCTCATGCAAGCCAAAGCTGTTGCGCCGCTCCGTACCGCGGCGCCGTGCGTCGCTTTATCCGCGCGCCAAGGAAGGACCATGAAGCTTATTGCACTCGCGCTCGCCGTGCTGGCGTCGTTCGCATCGGCGGCAGCCGCCGATCCGGTCGCGGACTTTTATGCCGGCAAGACGCTGCGCATGCTGGTCGGCTACGGACCGGGCGGCGGCTACGACATCTATGGCCGGCTGGTCGCCGAGTTCTTGCCGAAATATCTGGCCGGCCATCCGGCGATCGTGACCGAGAACATGCCGGGAGCCGGCAGTTTCGCCGCGGCCAAGTACATGGTCACCGTGGCGCCGCGCGACGGCACGGTGCTCGGCAGTCTCGCCCAAACCTTTCCGCTCAACAGCGCGGTCGGCGGCGCCAACAAGACCAACGCCGCGGAGTTCCGCTATATCGGCCGCGCCACCACCAACATCGACGTCGGCGCAGCGCTCGCCTCGAGTGGCATCAAATCGTTCGCCGATGTGCGCGCCAAGACCTATACGGTCGGCGCCTCGGGCCGCGGCTCGACCACCGACATCTATCCGGAGGCGCTCAACGCCTACGGCGGCACCAAGTTCAAGATCGTGCTCGGCTACAAGGGCACCGCCGAGATTCTGCTCGCCATGGATCGCGGCGAGGTCGACGTCGAGGGCGCCTATGGGCTGCCCGGCATGCTGGTGACCCATCCGGACTGGATCGACCAGGGCAAGGCGGTGCTGCTCTATCAGGCGGCTTTGAAACGCAGCCCGCTGTTGCCGAACGTGCCGACGCTGGCCGAACTCGCAGTGTCCGACGAAGGCCGCACCATCCTGCGCGCCATCGCCTCGACCGCCGAAATCGGCCGCGCCATCATCGCCGGCCCCGGCGTGCCGGCGGACCGGCTTGCCGCCTTGCGCGAGGCGTTTACGCAGATGGTGAAGGATCCCGTGTTCGTTGCCGCCTGCGAGAAGCGTCATCTGATGCTCGATCCGGCCAGCGGCGAAGAAATGGACGCGATCGTGCGCGAAACGTTTGCGCTGCCGCAGGCGACCCGCGCCACGATCGGCGCCATGCTGGGGCAAAAGTAAGCCACGTCTCACGCTTTTAGTTCACAGGAGCACGCTTGATGTACCGGCTGATGGTCGCCGATCTGGATTCGCCGTCGTATTTCGTCGCCGCGGCGGCGGTCGAGCTTGGTTTCTTCAAGGAGGAGGGCGTCGAGACCGAACTGGTGCGCGATTTCGGCGCGCTCAACGGGCCGGAAACGATGCGCGACGGCGCGCTGCATTTCTTCGGCGGCCCCGCCTACGCGGCGACCCGCGCATTCCCGGCCTGGAAGGGCGCCAAGCTTCTGTGCGCGCTGTCGCAATATTCCTATTGGTTCTTGGCGGTGCGCGCCGATCTCGACGTCAAGCGCGGCGACATCGATGCGCTCAAGGGCCTGCGGCTGTCGGCCTCGCCGCCGTGGCCGATCCTCAGTCTCAAATACCTGCTGACCGAAGCCGGCATCGATTTCGCGCGCGACAAGGTCGAGCTGGTGCCGGCCCAGCCCGGCAAGGACTGGAACCAAGGCCACGTCGGCATCGTCGCCATCCAGGAAGGCGTCGCCGACGGCTATTGGGGCAACGGCATGCGTGTCGCGCTCGGCGAAAAGCTCGGCGTCGCCAAGCTGCATCTCGACCTGCGCCGCGGCGACGGCCCGCCCGGCGCGCGCTTCTATAATTTCGCCGCGCTGACGACCAGCGAGCGCTTGATTGCCGAGCATCCGGAGGCCGCCGCCGGCGCGGTGCGCGCCATCGTCAAGACCCAGAAGGCGCTCGCCGCCGATCCGTCGCTCGCCGCAGGGATCGGCGAACGCATCTTCCCCGCCGAGGAAGCGCCGCTGATCGCCGAGCTCATTCGCCGCGACACGCCGTTCTACCAGGCGCAGATTACGCGCGAGGCCGTCGACGGGCTGAACAAATTTGCCATCGCCATCGGCATCGTCAAGGAGCCGGTGGCTTACGATGCGCTGGTGGCGACGCAGTTTCGGGATTTGTGGAACGGGTAATCCGTCATTGCGAGCGAAGCGAAGCAATCCAGGAGCTGGTGAACCGACTCCTGGATTGCTTCGTCGCCCTTCGAGCTCCTCGCAATGACGTGTAGCGCCTCTCACACCGATGCGTGCGCGACTCCGGCCTTGGCCTTGAGCGCGTCGCCGGCGGCTTCGTAAAAGCTCGCGCCTTCGGGGAGCACGATGGACGCCGAGCGCACCGCGTGGGTCGCCGGGTCGATGCCGTCGGGCTCGTCGCCGCGCGTCACCGCCTGCACGGCTTTGCGCAGGCGTGCCCGCGCCATGATGACGCCGTTGTCGGTCGAGACCAGATTTTCCTTGCTGCGATCCTGGATCGGGCCGCAGCTCTCCTGGATCGCGGCGTCCTGCATGGCGATGCCTTTGACGCCGCTGTACGACTTGTGATGCCGCTGCGCGAGGCGGTCGATCATGTAGTCGTTGTCTTTGTTGATCACCGGGCGGAACGAGCCGGGAATGAGATTGACGTGAATGCCGCCGCCGTGACTCATGGTGTCGAGCTCGTGCGCGCTAAGCGGCCGCGCCGGATGATAGGTGAAGCACCACACCATGCAGTTCTCGTCGTCGACCGGCACGAAGGCGTGGCCGTTGAGTGCGTTGTCGCCGTAGGGCGGGATCATGGTGTGGAACGGCATGACCCATTGGGTGATGCGCCAGTACAGATGGCCGGGCGTCGCCGGCCGGCGTACGCCGATCACCATGCCGCCCTTGTTCTCCACCACTTCGAAGCGGACATTGGTCTCGCGGGTGAACTCCGCGCCCTGGCTCACATGCAGCGGATCGCTGCGCAGATCGTGGCGGTGCAGGAACGACACGTGCACGGAGTCGATGCCGCCTTCGAGCGCCTGCAGCCAGTTGCATTCCTGGGTGCGCTTGGTGACGAAGCGGTGCGCGGGCGCGATGGTGGCCCATTCGAAATTCGGCAGCGGCGGCTTCTTGTCGGCCGGGCCCATGTAGATCCAGATCACGTCGCCGATCTCGACGCACGGATATGACGTGAGCTTGATCTTGTTGCAGAAGCCGCTCTCGACCGGCTCCGACGGCACCTCGATGCACTGGCCGGTGACGTCGTACTTCCAGCCGTGATAAGGGCAGCGCAGGCCGTGCTCCTCGTTCCGGCCGAACCACAGCGACACGCCGCGATGGGCGCAGAACTCGTCCATCACGCCGACGCGTCCGGCGGTATCGCGGAACGCCAAGAGCCGCTCGCCCAAGAGCTTGACCCGCACCGGCGGACAATCCGGCTCCGGGATTTCCGCTGCCAGCAGCGCCGGAATCCAGTAGCGCCGCATCAGGTCGCCCATCGGGGTGCCGGGACCGGTCAGGGTGAGAAAGTCGTTCAACTCGGGAGTGGTCATAACGAGACTCGCGTCAGATGTTCATGGAAGAGTACTAATTATACGGGCCATGATCTCCGTTTGGGCTTGCGGATCAAATTCCTCATACAATGTGTTGTTCTGCACATTGTTTTTCCCCGATCTTGGTGGAAGTGTGAACGTCGTCGTTGACGCCCACCGAACGTTTCGTCCGCAATGCACCAATCCGCCACTATTCGCATCATCGCGGATTTGGTCGTCAATTATTAAACCTATCGCCTTGACGGTGATGTTTTGACCGGGGCGTGCAGCCTTGATGTATACAATGTCGCCGACTTTCAATGATCGCATGAACTGATGCAAGTCAGCCGCACGGTTGTACGACCAGCCGACGCCCACCAAATTATTCGCTATGAAGCTAGAACTGACGTCGTCCTCATAGAATGCGCCTACACCGTAGATCGCCATAGCGGTTTCCTCTGGGCTAGCCGGCTAGCAATATTCTATCGCATCAAGTAGCGATAGACCTAGATAATGTGCTGACCCTGCCGACAAAGCGGCGACGAAGCTTTGTAAGTTTGGCTCAGATCCTGGAGCTGCACCCATGACCACGCTCGTCCGCCATCATTCGCATTGGGGCGCGTTTCTGGCCGAGGTCGAGGATGGCAAGGTCGTCGGCGTGCGGCCGTTCGAGCGCGATCCGGAACCCTCGCCCTTGATCGAGGCAGTGCCGGCGGCGGTGCATTCGAAACTTCGGGTGGCGCAGCCGGTGGTGCGCGAGGGCTGGCGCAAGGGAGGGGCGGGCAGCGGCGCGGGCCGCGGCCGTGAGCGCTTCATGCCGGTGTCGTGGGACGAGGCGCTCGATCTGGTCGCCGGCGAGCTCGATCGCGTGCGCCGCGATTTCGGCCACGACGCCATCATGGCCGGCTCGCAGGGCTGGGGCTCGGCCGGCATCTTTCATGAGGCGCGCGGCCAGCTGCGCCGCTTCATGGCGGCGTTCGGCGGCTTCGTCGATCAGGCCTCCAATTACAGTTTTGGCACCGCGTTGGTGTTTCTGCCGCACGTGCTCGGCAGTGCCCAATCTGTCACCGGGCCGCTCACCTCGTGGTCGTCGATCGCGCGGCATTCGCAGCTGATGGTGCTGTTCGGCGGTGCCAATCCGAAAAACATGCAGGTCACCAAAGGCGGCTGCGGCGCGCATGGCATCGGCAATGCGCTCGCCGAAGTGGCGCGCGCCGGCGTCAAGGTGATCAACGTCAGCCCGATCCGCGAGGATGGGCCGCAAGCCGTGGCGCCCGAATGGCTGCCGATCCGGCCCGGCAGCGACACCGCATTGTTGCTCGCGCTCGCCCACACGCTGGTCGCCGAGGGCCGGCACGATCGCGAATTTCTAGCGCGCTACTGCACCGGCTTCGAGCGCGTGCAGGCTTATCTGATGGGCGAAAGCGACGGCCAGCCGAAGGACGCCGACTGGGCGGCGCCGCTCACCGACATTCCGGCCGACACGATCCGCGCGCTGGCGCGCCGCATGGCGTCGTGCCGCACCATGCTCAATGCGTCATGGTCGCTGCAGCGCGCTGATCACGGCGAGCAGCCGTACTGGGCGGTGATTTTGCTGGCGTCCTGCCTCGGCCAGATCGGCCTGCCGGGCGGCGGCTTTGGTTTCGGCTATGGCTCGGCGAGCGGCATTGCCGAGCCGCCGCTCGCCTTCAAGGCGCCGTCCATGGAAGGCCTCGCCAATCCGCTCGGCCGCGCCATTCCGGCAGCGCGCATCGCCCAGTGCCTCGCGCATCCCGGCGCGCCATACGACTTCAACGGCCGCAGGGGCACCTACCCGGACATCAAGCTGGTGTATTGGGCCGGCGGCAATCCGTTCCACCATCATCAGGATACCAATCACCTGCGTGCGGCGTGGCAAAAGCCGCAGACCATTATCGTGCACGAGCCGTGGTGGACCGCGACAGCGCGCCACGCCGACATCGTGCTGCCGGCGACCACTACGCTCGAGCGCAACGACATGGGCGGCGCCCAGCGCGATCGCTTCGTCATCGCCATGCACAAGGCGGTCGAGTCGATCGGCGAGGCGCGCGACGATTTTGCGATCTTCAGCGATCTCGCGCGCCGGCTCGGCTGCGAGGAAACCTACACCGCCGGCCGCGACGCGATGGGTTGGCTGCGCCACCTCTACGACAGCTGGCGCGACGGCGTGCGCAGCAACGCGGCGTCGATCCCCGACTTCGACCGCTTCTGGCAGGACGGCGTTCTTGAAATTCCGCCCGGCGCCGACGAGTACGTGCTGTTATCGAATTTCCGCGCCGATCCTGAGCGCAACAAGCTGGCGACGCCGTCCGGCCGCATCGAGCTTTATTCGGAGAAGATCGCGGGCTTCGGTTACGACAATTGTCCGCCGCACGCGAGCTGGATCGAGCCGTCGGAATGGCTCGGCGCGCGCTCGGCCGGCGCCTATCCGCTGCACCTGGTTTCGAGCCAGCCGCGCTTTCGCCTGCACAGCCAGATGGATTCCGGCCCGGTCGCGGCGCGCGGCAAGGTCGGCGGCCGCGAGGCGGTGGCACTGCATCCCGACGACGCGCAGGCCCGCGGCATCAAAGACGGCGATGTGGTGCGCGTCTTCAACGCGCGCGGCGCCTGCCTCGCCGGCGCGGTGCTCACCGACACGTTGTCGCCCGGCGTCGCCAAGCTGTCGTGCGGCGCCTGGTACGATCCGGCCGAGAACACCGACGGCGCGCTGTGCGCCCACGGCAACGCCAACATGCTCACGCACGACCGCGGCACGTCAAAACTCAGCCAAGGCCCGTCAAGCGGCACCAACATGGTCGAGATCGAATTGTGGACCGGCGCCCCGCCGCCGCTGCGCATCCACGAGCCGCCGGCGATCGCGGCGTCGGCGTAACGGACATCGGCTGATGTGAATTGCTGTAGGGTGACGGGTCGTATTCCGACCGCAGGTTGGGTGCTCGGGTGGCGGCAGCCGACCTACTTTTACAAAACTGCACAGACCTTACGGATTGGCGCTTTAAACCAAAGTGTACCAGATACAAATCTGGCATTCCCCTTTTACCGTGCACACATCCGTCGCGGCCGTCGTCGCCATGCGTGGCAATTTGCCCTTGCGGACCGATCACGCCGGGCGCCGCGACCCGTGTTGTTCGTTCTCAGGAGAAGATCGATGATCAGCAAGTCAAAACTTGGCGCGACATTTGGTGCGATCGCCTTCATTGCCGCAACGGGCCTTGCGTCCCCGTCATTCGCGGCCGGCCCTTACGACCAGGGGTACACGGGCGGCGGCAGCGCGGGTTACAATCACCACGTCGCCACCGATTATAAGTTGAAGCACCATCCTAAGCACCGCGCCGCGCCCCACAACAACAAATAAGATAATTTCAGTTTCACAGGGAGCTTCCGTGGCCTGGTCCATGCTCAACCAGATTACGGAGGCGCTCTGACGCAAACCGCCAGTTGGACAATGCCAAGCTGGTAGGTGTGGTCGAGGTTTGGCGCAGGGGTTCGAGAAAAGCAGGGTGACGCCATCGTGGCTCTGCCCTCTGATCTATTCGCCTGCGGAAGCGGTGCAGCGAATACTGCGCGATCTCTACGCAACTGCCGCAGGCGCAATGCCAACGTATCGCGCTGCCGCAGATAACCACTTGTCGACAATTGTGGCGCACACCTCGATCGGTGGCTGACGTGCCTGCGTCCCGGATTGCCGCGCCACCGTTGCGTGAACGGCACTAGCGCCGGCGATCTCAAAACGCTCCGTTTCCGTCGCGGCCGTGCGCCGCACCGAGTCATCGAACGATGAAGGAGCGACCAGCGTGACAGCTCAACCGCCTTCGTCGTGCGAGAGAGCCGCCCATGCGGACGCCGCCGCTGATGACGGGACACGTGATTTCGCGAATCGCCCGGCGACCGAAGCCGAGCTCAAACTCTCCCTCAACGTCATCTTTCCATTGCTGGGGAGTCGCTCAACCTGGAGCCACGAACATCTGTTGCCGATATTCGTTTCTCTGATCGTCGCCCTTATGCTGATGGCGGTTCCGTTTCCGGGTTTTCAATTAATGATGGCCGGCAAGCCCGCTCCGCCCGGGATCAACGAAGCTTGGCAGGTGTTCTCCATTCTCGGGGTCTACATCGCATTCATCATAAACTACTACATCAATCAGATGTGCGGCCGGGCCAGATCAGGTTTGCTTCAGGCACTCGTCAGCGTCACCGTGTTCTGGCTTCTGACAACCCGGTTCTGGGATTACTGGTACGACCTTTTCTACCTCGTAATCCCGGGGCAAAATTTGGAGAAATCCTCGAATGCGCTCGCCGTGATTGCCGGGGATATCTTCGGCACCGGATTGGCCGAGGAGGGGTTCAAGGCCGTGCCTCTTTTGGGATTGGCCCTGATGAGCGTGGCATTCGCGTCCCTGAGCCGCGGCACGAGAGGCAGACTGAGCACGTTTCTTTCCGGCGTCACGACGCATTTCGGACTTCGCGAGCCGCTCGACGGCATTGTTCTCGGCGCCGCGGCCGGCAGCGGTTTCTTTATCTATGAAACGCTGGTCCAGTACGTTCCTCAAGCGATCGATGACGCGAACCATCCCGCGAATCAGGCATTCGATGGATTGGTGCAACTGCTGGCGCGCGGGCTTCCGGAACTGACCGCACACTCGGCTTATACCGGCTTGTTCGGCTATTTCATCGGGCTCTCGGTGCTGCGGCCCGGAATGGCGGTGCTTTTGATTCCACTCGGCTGGCTGAGCGCGGCTGTCCTGCACGGGGCATGGGACGCGGCCAGCGACCTCACCGATCTGGACGTGATCGGCGTGTCCGTTCGCGTGGTGATCGGCCTGCTCAGTTATGCGTTGCTCGCAGGTGCGATTTTCAAAGCACGCGACATTTCACCGGGTTTTGCAAATCGCTGCTTCAAAATCCGTTGTGCCGATCTCGCCGCGTGAGTTTCAGACATTTCCCAGCAACAAAAAGCTCGGTCTGAGCGAGGCGATCACCATCAGCGAAGCCTAGGGCGGCGATGCAGCTTACGCGCAGGCGCTCGCTGCCTCCGTTGCCGACGTGGTCAAAAGCAGCAAGAGCTTGGCGCCGACGTTCCCGACGACGGCGAGTACGGCAGATCGCCGGTTCTGGCGCCGATCCGGCCTACGGCCGCCAGTTGAAGCGCCACACCAGCTCGGTGGTGATCGTTTGCACGGTCGGATGCAGCCGCTCGGCAAACGACGTCGGCCCGGCCAAGCCACACAGCGCCGCCGATGTGCAATTGACGGTCTCGGTCACTGTGCCGTAATCGGCGTAGCGATATTCGGTCTTCACGAACAGCCCCGGCAGCCAGCCGATCGCATATTCGACGCCGCCGCCGAGGAACCAGCCCTGTTGGGTGCGGCCCGGAAGCTCCAGGCCGGTCGGCGCGCCAATCGCCGGGAACAAAGCGCTGACGTAATTGACGCTGTCGAACTGTGCCTCGGTAAATCCGCCGGACACGTAGGTCAGCAGTTGCGGATTGACCAGCCAGCCGAGACGGCCGCCCGCCGCCCATGAGCGGCTCAGCTTCTCTTCGCCCTGTTGCAGGCCGATGTTGACGTCGCCGCCGGTGTGCCGGCCATGGATGTCGGCCCAGTCGCCGTCGACAAAGGCGCCGACGACCCAGTTGCCGCCGATCGGGCCGGCAAACTGAAAATCACAGCCGACCTGCGCGGTCGCCAGCCAGCCGGTGTCGCCCTGCGTGATGCCATCGACGAAGTCCGTGCCGACCGGGATGCCGGGCAGCGCGCGGACAGAGACAAGCGCTGTTTCCTCGCTGCTCTTGCCGTAGCCGCCGCCGGCGCCGACATAGCACCCGCTCCAGTTATAAACCGGCGCGGGCGGAGCTGCTTTGTAGAGCGGCCGCAAATCGGCGGCCCGCGCGCTCGCGCCGATTGAGACCGCTAGCGCCGCAACTGCCGAAAGCAGAATCGTTCTCATGGAGATAATCCCCCCGTTTGACTCGATCCGATTTGATGGTGACGCGCGATCAACTGATTCGCTGATTCGGACATTGCGCACATGGTCGAGTGATTCGGCAAGAGTCTCGAAGCGGCCAAGGTCGCCCTGTCGGCCGGGTCGCTTGCGCTTTCGGAACTAAAGCCGACCTAATAAGATGCGGCTTCGAGCGCGAAAAACCGGAGGAAATGGCGACATGCGAACCAGCACAGACCGGATACTGACCACCCACGCGGGCAGTTTGTCGCGGCCGGCGAATCTGATCGCGCTGAGCAAATCGATCGCCATCGGCGAAGCCAAAGGCGACGACGCGGCGTACGCGCAGGTGCTCGCCGCCTCGGTTGCCGATGTGGTCAAGAAGCAGCGCGAGCTTGGCGTCGATATTCCCGACGACGGCGAGTTCGGCAAGCCGGTCGCCGGCTCGTACGACTACGGCGCGTGGTGGAATTACGCTTTCGCCCGGATGTCGGGATTTTCGCCGGCCGGTAGCCCGGCCGCCGCCGCGCACGAGACCCAGCACAAGAAATCGAGTGTCGCCGACGTGGCGCTGACCTCGTTCGCCAATCGGCGCGACTGGCAGAAATTCGGCGAGTTCTATCTCGA
>Ga0070741_10010271_pt1 | contig 17755 bp, 18 predicted proteins | sample Coa_R1_4_FD_66440 | JGI IMG/M metagenome (GOLD analysis project Ga0070741, IMG submission 66440) | Surface soil microbial communities from Centralia Pennsylvania, which are recovering from an underground coalmine fire - Coalmine... | ecosystem: Environmental > Terrestrial > Soil > Unclassified ...
GCCGACGCGGATCGGGCGTTCGGTGAGCAGAATCAGGCCGGACACGAAATTTGACACGACCGATTGCAGGCCGAAGCCGATGCCGATGGAAAGCGCGCCGGCGACCAGCGTGATCTTCTGCAGATCGATCCCGAGCGCGCCGAGCGCCAGCGCCAGCGCAATGACAACGCCCACATAACCAAAAATCGTCGAAACCGAATGTTGCAGGCCCGGCTCGAGACTCGTGCGCGGCAGAAAACTTGTCTGCAGCCAACGTTGCGCGGCGCGGGTGACGAAAATCCCGACAAGGACGAGAAGAACGGCAGAGATTATCGTTCCGAGCGAAATCGTGAAATCGCCGACACGAAATCCGAACATCGCCTCGCGCAGCACGTCGATAAAATCGGCGGCGAAAAACCCCCACGGCCCGAGCAGCGGCAGGATTACGACAAGAATGAGGAGCACGCGGACCACGGCCGACAGCAACGTTCCGATGAGTTCGACGCTGCGCGGCTTGATCCCGAAGAACGTCGCCGCGGCGCGTCCTTTCGCCGTATCGCCGGTGAGGACCTCGCTGAACAGCGCATCGGTGAAGGCAATCAGCACGTAAAGCGCGCCGAGCGCAGCAAGCATGACGAGGATGCGGGCCGTCAGGAACGCTGCAAAGCCGATATACCCGGTGGCGAGGGCGACCGCTGCGACGCCAACGACGATCCAGGCGGGCCCACGCATCCATTGTCCGCGCGCCTCGGCGATCCCCTCTGCGCGCCCGAGCCGGAGGAGAAGATGAACCTGTACGACCAGAAGAAGAGTTGCCAGCAGGGCGCTGGTCGCAACCGTTGATGCGACCGGTGCCGCCGTCGCGCGGTGCAACACGTTGATAAACACAATCACGCCGAGAATGCGCGCCGCCGCTATCAGGTGATCGGACAAAAGGTCCGCGCGTGCATCATCGAGTCGCGGCAGGCGCCGATCCGGCTCTCGCGGCGCAAACAAACCGATCGCGACGCCGCGTCCGAAGCTCGCGATGGCGATGGCGCCGACAAGACCCAGACCGATCTCCATGATCTGCGGGCGCATCAAGGAGAATGAGTCGAGCACCAACAGGACTGCTACGACCATCAGCGGTGCGGAAGCCGCAATACGGATGAGCGCAATCAGCGAATAAAAGGCGTTGGAAAAGCGGGTTCCTGCAACGAGAGGCCGAATGTCGCGCTCACGAATCCAGCGCAAAGCGCCAATCGTTGCCGCGAAGAGAATAACAAGCGTCAGGAGTGCGCCCGCGATGCTGCTGGCGCCGCCGGTCTCGAACGCGTAACCCGCCCAGGACCGGAACAAGAAGATAAGCGCCCGCCATTGACCGGGGACGGCCTGCGCCGTCTGTTCCCAGAAGACCGGATCGAACGCGCTCGACGTGCGCACGAACAGCCGGCTGGTGAACAGGTTGCGGCGTGATTCCGTAATGCGGTCGATCAAAGTATCGACACGCACGGACAGAAGCCGCGCTTGCTTCAGCGCGGCATCGATATTGCTGCGGCGCTCGCCAAGTCGTTTGCGCTCTGCGGCAATGGTTTCGTTTTCCGCCGGTTGCCCCGCGGCCGGTGCAGGTCCGAACTGGTTGAGGCGCGTATCCGCCTCGGTGAGCTCCTGCTGCAGCAATACGTTCTCTGCGCGCAGGCTTTCGCGAATAGGGTCGAGACTTGCACGCATCTGCGCAAGCGCGTCGTCGCTCGTGTGGTCGCGCCGCGCCGACAATTCCACCTGTTCAAGTTGCAGCCGCAGAGGCTCGAGCCGCGCCAGCGGCGCAGGCGCTGGCGCCGGCACCGGCAGCGGCACCTGATTCTGCGCCGGAGCAGACGGCTGCGCCAGCACCATGCCGCTTGCCAATGCGGCGAGCAGCAGCCCGGCGAAGAGAGCACGGATGGGCGAGCGGCGAATCGGCATTGCGGGAAATGCTAGCAGTTTTGGACGGGTGGGAAGATTGCGGCAGGATCGCCGCGCCCGGCCTGTAGCGGCGAAACAAGGCGAGAGTCCGGCGCTCAGGTGCGTACGTCGAATTCGCCCGTCAGAATCGTCCGCACGTCCTCATAAGCCGTCGCAACATGGCCGTGGATCAACAGCGCAGCCCGGTCGGCGTCGCCCTTTTCCATGGCGTCGAGAATCGCACCATGTTCATCCCACATGCGTTTTGACAATTTCGGATGCCGCAAGACTTCGCCCATGCCGCGTTGCAGATGACGCCAGTTGAGCCGCATCGTCTCGACAATCAACGGATTGTCCGACAGGTCGTAGATCCAGCCGTGAAACCGCATGTCGGCCGCAATCAACGCCCCGCCCCTTTTTGCCGCGGCTTTGACGCCCTGCTCGATCAGCTTGCGCCCGTGATGGAAATCCGCCTTTTCAGCACGCGCGGTGGCAAGTCGTACCGCCAGCGGCTCGACCGCCGAGCGCAATTGATAAATCGCCTCGAAGAGGTTCGGATCGATCGGAGCGACACAAAGCCCGCGCCGGCCATGCTCGTGGACGAAGCCCTGCGCCTTGAGGACCTGCAAGGCATTGTGGATCGGCTGACGCGAGACGTTCAGCCGCTCCGCGACGCTCGCTTGCGTCAGCCGCTCGCCGGGCTTCAGCGTCCCGTCGCAAATGGCGTCGAGGATCACGCCATAAGCGCGATCGGCGAGCGTTTCGCTATTCGTCAGGGGCTCCACGGCACCTTTTCCCGCCGGCCTTCAGGCTTGTCAATTACGGTATACCGTATACGATCACCGGCAAGAATAAAAAAGCGGTGCAAGGGAGGATTTGATGGACACCCCCATTCGCGTGCTGCTCGCGAAGGTCGGGCTCGATGGCCATGACCGCGGCGTCAAGGTTGTGGCCCGCGCGCTGCGCGATGCAGGCATGGACGTGATCTATACCGGCCTGCATCGCACGCCCGACGAAGTTGTCACGGCCGCGATCCAGGAAGACGTCGATGTGCTTGGCGTAAGCCTCCTTTCTGGAGTGCAGATGACGGTGTTCCCGAAAATCTTCGACAGGCTGAAGAAGGAAGGCGCCGACGACATGATCGTCGTCGCGGGTGGCGTTATGCCGGACGAGGACGTCGCGGCGCTGAAGAAAATGGGCGTGAAGGAAGTGATGCTGCAGGACACGCCGCCGCAGGCCATCATCGACACGCTGAAGAAACTCGTTGCCGAGCGCGGCCCGCGATGAGCAGCGCGATGGAATCCTGGTTCTTTCCGCCCGCCTACGACGACAACTATTTTCCCGATGCAAAAAGCCGTTACTGGTTCGCAAAGCGCGAGACCATGCCGGCCGAGGAGCGCGAACGCGCTATCCTTCAACGACTGCAGATACTTTGCACTTACGCCTACGAGCACGCCCGGTTCTACAAGCGCAAATGGGATGAAGCTGGATTTCATCCGTCGCACCTGAAGTCGCTGGAAGATTTTGAAAGCAAAGTCCCAGTCGTCCAGAAAAGGGATCTGCGCATCGCGCAGGAGCGCACGCCGCCGTTCGGCGATTATCTGTGCGTCCCGGAAGAGGAGGTCTTCCACATCCATGGCACCAGCGGCACAACCGGCCGGCCAACCGCGTTCGCGATCGGGCGCAACGATTGGCGGGCAATTGCGAATGCACACGCACGCATCATGTGGAGCATGGGATTGCGGCCCGGCGACACGATCTGCGTCGCCGCGATCTTCTCGCTCTATATGGGAAGCTGGGGCGCGCTGATCGGCTCGGAGCGCTTGCGTGCCAAATGCTTTCCGTTCGGAGCCGGCGTGCCGGGCATGTCGGCGCGGTGCGCGCAATGGCTGAACATGATCAAGCCGACCGCGTTCTACGGCACGCCGACCTACGCGTTGCATCTTGCGCAGGTCGCCAAGGACGAAGGGTTGAACCCCTGCGATTTCGGATTGAAACTTCTCTTTTTCTCGGGCGAACCGGGCGCCTCCATTCCCGGCGTGCGCGACAAGATCGAGGAACTCTACGACGCGCAGGTGATCGACTGCGGCTCCATGGCCGAGATGACACCATGGATGAATGTCGCGGGCTCGCACGAAACGAGCGGGCTGCTATGCTGGCAGGACGTCGTCTATACCGAGGTCTGCGATCCGAAGACGATGCGGCGCGTGCCTTACGGCCAGCGCGGCACGCCCGTTTATACGCACCTTGAACGCACATCGCAGCCGATGATCCGGCTTGTCTCAGGCGATCTTTCGCTCTGGACCAACGAGCCGAACCCGTGCGGCCGCACCTATCCGCGCCTGCCGCAGGGAATTTTCGGTCGCATCGACGACATGTTCACGATCCGCGGCGAGAACGTCTACCCGAGCGAGATCGACGCCGCGCTGAACGAGGTCGCGCATTACGGCGGCGAGCATCGCATCGTGATCAGCCGCGACGCGACGATGGATGAATTGCTGTTGCGCGTCGAGGCGGACACCGAAACCTTCGCCAAGGGTGGCGATGCGGTGGCGCAATTCCGCGGCGAGGTTGAGCGCAAGTTGCTTAAGGTCCTGGGGCTCCGCACCCTCGTCGAAATCGAGGCGCCGAACTCCATTCAGCGTACCGACTTCAAGGCGCGCCGCGTTATCGACGACCGCGCGGTTTTCCGCGAGATGCAGATACAGGTGGACAATGCGCGGCGTTAGCCCTTCGGGAACCCGAGCCATTCTCGCCGGTAGAACGGCGCGTCCGGACGTCCGCGCAGTGGATGTTTCGGTGCCTTGCGTTCAGCGAGCAGTCGGCGGATGCGATCAAGCGCGAACTGCGGATCATAGGGCTTGGACAAAAGCGGCCCCGATTCGCACAGATCGCCGGCCATATTGGCGGCGCGCTCGGGACTGCCGGCCATGATCACTTGCACCTCCGGACGGTTTGCACGAACCCAGCGCCCAAGGGCAAAACCGTCCATCGAGCCAACCATCTCCACGTCGCTGAATACGATGTCCACGTCGACATCGGGCTCTTTCAGAATCGAAATGGCTTCGTCGGCATGAGCAGCTTCGATCACCCGATAGCCGCACTCGCGGAGATATTCGGATATCACCATTCGGATGAGGACTTCGTCCTCGACAACAAGGACGGTGTGAGTTTCAGCCTCGTTTTGCGCGGTGCCCATTGTCAGCCCTCGAGCAATTTCGTCAACTTTTTGATCACGACAAACATGTTGCAGGGCTTGGGGAAGAATAGATCGGCCGCGTGCTGCGAGGGCACCGCCGAATGTTCCCCGGAAATTACGACGAGCTTGAGTTCCGGCCGTTTCGCGCGCAGTAGGTTCGCCAGCGCCAGACCGTCCATCGAACCGGGCATTCGCACGTCGGTCATGACCACATCGACTTTGACGGATGCGTTCAGGATGGCGAGCGCCTCGTCGGCGCTGGCCGCTTCGATGACCGCGAAATCAGCAGCTCGCAACGTATCGGCCGTGGCCATACGAATTAAGACCTCGTCCTCGACCAAGAGGATCGTCGGCACTGCTTGCCCCTCGTCGGGCGCCTCGTACGCGGCTGCCATTCTGTGTTCCCCTTGCGCAACCGCGCCGGCCGATTTTGGTTCCCAAGCGCATGCATCCCGCCTCCCGGAAGCCTCCTGATGAGCCGGAATATTCCTTCCTTGTCCCTGATTGAGCGGGTCCAAGCGGGCGAGCCAGCCGCGGTGGCGCGGCTGATTTCGCGGGCCGAAATCGGAGCCGCGGAGGTCCGGGACGCCCTCGCCGCGATCTACAAGCTCGCCGGCCGGGCCCATGTCGTCGGCATTACCGGCGTGCCGGGTTCGGGCAAATCGACGCTCGTCGGCAAACTCGCGGAAAAGCTTCGCGCCAAAGGCGGCAAGGTCGGGATCGTGGCGATCGACCCCTCAAGCCCCTATTCCGGCGGGGCGATCCTCGGCGACCGCATCCGTATGTCCGAAATGGCGACCGACCCCGGTATCTATATCCGCTCGATGGCGACGCGAGGCGCGACCGGCGGCATGGCGCGCGCAGCGCTCGACGCGGTCGATATCCTCGACGTCGCGGGCTACGGCACGATCATTCTGGAAACGGTCGGCGTCGGCCAGGACGAAGTCGAGATCGTGCGCGCGTCGCATACGACGCTTGTCGTGTCCGCGCCGGGCCTTGGCGACGAGATACAGGCGATCAAGGCCGGCATTCTCGAAATTGCCGACATCCATGTCGTGTCGAAATGCGACCGCAGCGACGCCAACCGCACACTCACCGACCTGAAACAGATGCTGATGCTCGGCATGCGTGACGCAGACAAGGCCGCCTGGTCAACGCCAGTCATCGGCACGAGTGCGATTTCCGGCCAAGGCCTGGACGATCTCATCGCCGCGATCGAAAAGCACCGCGCGATCGCCTTCGAGACCGAGATTGGCCGTGCTCGCCAGCTCTCGATCGCACAATTCCGCTTGCGCAAGACCGCAGAAAACCTTCTGCTCGAACGCTTCGGCCGCACGTTCGCGAATGGCGGCGTGACCCTCGCCACGCGCCTGGTCGACCGCAACTCTGATCCCTATTCGCTGGCGAACGAACTTCTCCAAACACAAGACCGTTGAGGAAAACCCAAGGGAGCGCATCATGAACAAGATGCTCGATCCGAAATCGGCTAAGACGCTGTCGAGCGAAGTCGCCGACTGGGAGAAGAACGAGGTCGCGGCTTTCCTGAAGAAGCAGGCCGAGCGCAGGGAGCAGTTTTTCACCACCGGCGATATTCCGGTGAAGCGCGTGTACACGGCCGCCGATGTTGCGGACATCCCGCTTGAAGACATCGGCCTGCCCGGCCGCTATCCGTTCACGCGCGGACCATATCCCACGATGTATCGCTCGCGACTGTGGACCATGCGTCAGATCGCCGGCTTCGGCACCGGCGAGGATACCAACAAGCGTTTCAAATATCTGATCGCCCACGGGCAGACCGGCCTTTCGACCGATTTCGATATGCCCACGCTGATGGGTTACGACTCCGACCATCCCATGAGCGAAGGCGAGGTCGGACGCGAGGGCGTCGCGATCGACACGCTCGCCGACATGGAGGCACTGTTTGACGGCATCGACCTGGAAAATATTTCGGTGTCGATGACGATCAACCCGAGCGCGTTCATCCTGCTTGCGATGTATGTCGCGCTGGCGAAGAAGCGCGGCCTCGACCTGAACAAGCTCTCCGGCACGATCCAGGCCGACATTCTCAAAGAGTACATGGCCCAGAAGGAATACTGCTATCCGATCGCACCGTCAGTGCGCATCGTGCGCGACTGCATCACCTACTGCGCACAGAACATGAAGCGCTATAACCCGATCAACCTGTCGGGCTATCACATCTCGGAGGCCGGATCCTCCCCGCTGCACGAGGTTGCGTTCACGCTCGCGAATTGCATCGTCTATGTCGAGGAAGCGCTCAAGACCGGCATGGATATCGACGCGTTCGCGCCGCGGCTCGCTTTCTTCTTCGTGAGCCAAGGCGACTTCTTCGAGGAAATCGCGAAGTTCCGCGCGGTGCGGCGCTGTTACGCGAAGATCATGAAGGAGCGCTTCGGCGCAAAGAATCCTGAATCCATGCGACTGCGCTTCCATTGCCAGACCGCCGCCGCGACACTGACCAAGCCGCAATATCAGATCAACGTCGTGCGCACCGCAATGCAGGCGCTCTCCGCCGTGCTCGGCGGCTGCCAGTCGCTGCACACCAACGGCTATGATGAGGCCTTCGCGATCCCGACCGAAGACGCGATGCGCATGGCGTTGCGGACCCAGCAGATCATCGCCGACGAGATCAATGTCACGAGCGTGGTCGATCCGCTCGGCGGCTCGTATTTCGTCGAGAGCCTCACCAACGAATACGAGAAGCGGATCTTCGAAATTCTCGACTATGTCGACGAGAATGGCGGCACGATCAAACTGATCGAAGAAGGCTGGTTCCAGAAGCAGATCGCCGACTTCGCCTACGAAACGGCTTTACGCAAGCAGAACGGCGAGAAACCGGTAATCGGCGTCAACCGTTTCGTCAGCGACGAGCCCGAGCCGCCAATCGAGACACATCCTTACGACCCCTCGACCGCAGAGCGGCAGATCGCGCGGCTCAAGGGCGTCCGCGCCGAGCGCGACGAGGCAAAGGTCCAGGCGCTTCTCGAGAAGCTCGTCGCCACCGCAAGAGACGAAACTCAGAACATCATGCCGACGACCATCGAACTCGTCGCCAACGGTGCGACAATGGGCGACATCGTCGAAAAACTGAAAGGCCTGTGGGGCACTTATCGCGAAACCCCGGTGTTCTGACATGCGTATGGTGCACAAAAGAACTTTTGGATAACGGTTTTTGCATACCGCGGGCTGGTGAGCGCCGAGGACGCTGTCACAAAGAAACGATAAGCTTGGAGACATGGACGGTTTCACCCGCCCTGACCGTCCGGTTTCAAGAGGGCGAGGGAGGCTTTCATGTCGGCAACACTTGTTAATCTCATTATCCAGATCATTGCGGGCGCGATCGGCGGCAATGCGGCCGGCGCAGCATCGAAAGACATCAGCCTTGGCACGCTCGGCAACACCATCGCCGGCGCGGTCGGCGGCGGCGTCGGCGGCCAGATCCTTGCGGCGCTCATCCCGATGATGGCGGGCGCGGCAAGCAACGTCGACATCGCGACGATCGCGAGCAACGCGGTCGGCGGTGGCGTGGCCGGCGCAGTGGTCGCGGGCGTGATCGGCCTGATCAAGAACAAGATGGCGTAAGCTTGTGAATCGTCCGGCGGCGCCGACGCGAGGCGCCGCCGACTGTCAACTCAGGACGGCTTGTCGAGCGAGAACACTTGCCGATAAAACGGCAAGGGGTCTTTCGGCGACAAATCCAAATCCTGGCGCCGCTGCCGCAAATGGCCGCACGCATCCGCGACCGCGCTTTCACTCAAGCCTTCGACCAAGATTAGCCCGGCAAAGAGTTCGTCCTGCCGACGCATCGATTTTTCTCTGGTTGCAACCGACGTCCTGGCCCGATCGATCTCAAGAATGCTCACCGCCGTAATCCAATCGCTTTGAACAAGCCCGGCCGCCAGTTCTCCGACATCCGGCGGACAGGCGCGATCCAATATCAACGGCGCGATAAAGCCAGCTTGCCCCAAGCCTGCGCGGCTTCGCACCGGACCCCCGCCGCGACGAAAATTGCGCAGAAGCGGCATGATCCGCTGCGACCATGGCGTCGGATTGTTGAGTTTAGCGACGTAAGGTGCGCTATCGACGACGCCCGCGGACTCCAGCGCGTAACAAATGAAGTACCGCGATACATCCTCGCGCATCGCCCGAAACACCCGCACCCCCAGAAAGCCCGGTGTGCTTACGCGCTCCAGCGTGTGCTCGCGAGTCAGCCAGTGCAGATAGTCGGTTTCGTGCTCGCGCCCGATGTCGCTCCAGATCGCAAGCATCGCGCCGGGATGCATTATCGGTCCTTCAACCCTTGTAGCCCATCAGGCGTGGCAGCCAGAGTATCGAGTCTGGCACCGTGGTGATGAACGCAAGCACCGCGATCGCCGCAAGGATGAAAGGCGCCGCCTCCCGAACGATGGCGCCAAGCGGCTGCTTGGTCATATTCGCGAGCACAAACAGCAGCAACCCATAAGGCGGCGTGAGCAAGCCGATCATGATGTTGACCACGACGACAACACCAAAGTGCACGAGATCAATGCCAAGCGCTTTGGCGGTGGGAATGAAGATCGGCACCACAACGAGCAGAATTGTGCTGCCTTCCAGCAGGCAACCGAGAATAAGCAGGATGACGTTGACGAGCAGCAAAAAGCCGCCGGCCGAAAGATTGTAGCCCGCGATGAATTTCGCGAGCAGGGTCGGGATGTTCTCGATCGTCACGACATAGTTGAAGATCAGCGCGCCGGCGATCAGCATGCCGATGCCGGTCGTCGCCTTGCCGCTCGTCAGGATCGCTTCATAGAGCTGCCGCCAGGTTACCGCGCGATAGAGCACGGTCGATGCGAACAGCGCATAGAAGGCGGCGGCGGCCGCGCCCTCGGTCGGCGTCATCACGCCGCCGTAGATGCCGAACAACAGGATGACCGGCAGCATCAGAGCGGGGAAGGCACGAATCGTGATTTTCGGAATCTCACGCGCGGGAATCGGCGGCTCGACCGGAAAGCCACGGCGGCGCGCGATGATCGAATTCATGATCATGAAGCCAAGGCCCAGCATCACGCCGGGAACAAAGCCGCCGAGAAACAGGTAACCGATCGAGGAATCGGAAATCAGCGCGTAGAGCACCATCGGAATCGACGGCGGGATGATCGGGCCGATGATCGCGGCGGAGGCCGTGATCGCGCCGGCATAGGCGACCGGATATTTTCCGCCCTTGGTCATCATGCCGATGATGATGCGCCCGATGCCGACCGCGTCGGCGAGCGCGGAACCGGACATTCCCGCGAAGATCATATTGGCGACGACGTTGACGTGACCGAGGCCACCGCGAAAACGGCCGACCAGAACCAGACAAAATTGCAGCAGCCGGTCCGTGAGGCTGCCGATATTCATGATGTCGGCGGCCAGGATGAACAGCGGGATCGCAAGCAGAACGTAGCTATTGAATAGCCCGTTCAGGATCTGCTCGGCCGCCGTGCCCGGATCGAGCCCCTGCAGCAGGAGATAGATGATCGAGCCGACGATCATCGAATGACCGATCGGAAGCCCGAGCGCGCCCAGTACGACAATCGAAATGATGCAAAGTGCGAAAGGGCTTGGCATGTCAGTCGGCAACCTTCGCTGGATCGGTTTCGGGGGATTTCGCGCCGCGGAAGGCCCGCACGACAAGGCATGCATAGCGCACGATGCAGGCGACCGAGAAAATGACGAACACCGAATAGAGAATGTTGATCGGCACATGCAGATAGGCCGACCGCTCGACCTTCATGAAGCTCACGTATCTGTATGCGGCGGGAAACGAGATGCCGTAGGCCGCAATGAGCGCAAAGCCGGTGACGATCGTGAAGACGCGCCGGACGCTTTCGGGGATGTTCGAATAGATGATGTCGAAACGAATTTCTTCCGCTTCGCTGATGATGAAGGCTGCGCCCCAGAGCACGGTCCACAGCCAAGACGTGATGATGACTTCTTCGGTCCATCCCAAAGGATTGTTCAGGACGTAACGCCAGAAAATCTGGACGATAAAACACACAAACATGATCGAGACGAGCAGGACGAGAACGTCCGCCGCGCGCCTGCGAAGAAAGCGTCCCGCCGCTGTCATGTCGGGCATCTCGTCAATCCTCTATCGGGGGTATTTCGGCCGGATGGGGGCTCGGATCATTGCAAAAAGTTGGCCGGCTGTCCGCGACAACCGGCCAAGTTTTCAGGAGGAAGTCCCCGCGAGGTGAAACGACACTCCCGCTTTGGGATCACTTGACTGCGTTGATCTTCTCCAGCGCGCCCTTCGGCCAGTCGTTGCCGTATTTTTCGACATACTTCTTTTGCGCAAAGGCACGGAAGGCGTTCTGGTCCGGCGTATAGACTTCCTTGCCTTCCTTCTTGAAGAAGTCGATCGCCTCCTGCTGCTGCTGGTCGTATTTCGCCGCGTTGGCGTCGAAGGCCTTGTCCGCTTCGGCACGGAACTTCGCCTGCTGCGCCGGAGACATGGCAGCCCAGGCCTTCTTCGACACCGTCAGCATGTCGTAGCCGATCACATGGCTGGTCAGCACGAACTGGCTCGTGACTTCATAGAACTTCATCGTGCGTGCGGATACGAGCGGATTGTCTTGTCCGTCCACCGTTCCGGTCTGCAGCGCGGTGTAGAGTTCGGCATAAGCGACCGGCGTCGGATTGGCGCCGAGCGACTCGCCGAGGAATTGCCAGAATTCGCCGGGCGGCATGCGCAGCTTGATGCCCGCGAGATCGGCTGGCGTGTTGATTTTCTTGGTCGGCTTCAGGTTGACCTGGCGCGCGCCGAAATAAACCGGGCGGATCACCTCTATGCCGAGCTGGTCGCGGGCCATCTTGATGAAGTCCTGCCCGACCTCGCTCTTGAACGTCTTCTTCAGGTGATCGTAATCGCGGAACAGATAGGCCGAGGTCAGAAGGGACCAGGCGGGAACCTGTTTCGAGATGTCGGCCGGCGCGAGATTGCAGAGTTCGAGATTGTCGCGCTGCAGGGCGACAAGTTCGGTGCCCTGTTTGAACAGCGTATTGGCCCAATAAGGTTCGATCTCGATGTCGTCCTTCATCGCCGCGGTGAAGGCCTTGTAGCCCTCGGCGCGTAGATCGGTTTCCGGAAAGGCGCAGCTGAAACGGAGTTTCGGCTTGCCCTGCGCAAGGCTCGCCCCCATTGCGCCCAGGCTGACCGCGCCGATTCCGGCGGCCAAGGCAGTACGTCGCGTGATTTTCATGCTCATCAACTCCTCCCTATCGAGCGGCTTCAACGCCGCTATTGCTCTGGGAGGCACCTTAATCAGCAGGCGATCCAAAAATCAACATTTGAAATAGCTTTTATAGGATAGTACGAATTTCATAGGATTATGTTGGGTGAGCTGGCGCGGCGGTGACCCTCTCGCGCGCAACTCCTTGATTGAATCGCCGGTCGCGTCGGATGATCCGATAAACGGTGTCTTGTTTGACGAATGGACGAAATGTCGACCCACAGCCAAGAATCCGACTCCATCGGACAAGTCGCGTATCGTCGGATTCGCGCGGACATCATCTTCGGACGGCTCGCGCCGGGCCAGAAACTCAAGCTCGAGGCGCTGCGCGAGGATTACGGCGCGAGCGTCAGCACGCTGCGCGAATTGTTGAGCCGCCTCGTGTCCGAGGGATTTGTCGTCGCGGAAGGCCACCGCGGATTCGAAGTGGCGCCGGTGTCACCGGAGAATCTGCGGGACGTGGCCGGGATGCGCGTTCTGCTCGAAATCCACGCCATGGAGCAGTCCTTCAAGGCCGGAGACATGGAATGGGAAGGCCGAGTCGTGTCCGCCCACCACAAGCTCGCGCTGATGGAAAAACGGATGATGGCCGGCGACCGCTCCGACAATGAAACCTGGAAACGCTACGACTGGGAATTCCACCGCTCTCTGATCTCGGCCTGCGGCTCGAACACACTTCTGGAAACGCATGGGGCGATCTTCGACAAATATCTACGATACCAGATGATCGCGCTCACTTTCCGCGGCGAGGTCGCAGCGCGCGAGCATCAGCAGATGATGGAGGCGGCGTTGCAACGCGACGCTGCGGCAGCCCGGCGGGTGCTGATTGCCCATATCAACGCAGGCGTGGAAGACGCGCTCAAGAAGGGAACGCTCGTAAGCTCGAAGCCAACACGCACGGCACAGACCGAAGCTCCGGCCCGCAGCCGCAGAGTCGCGAGACGAATTGCCTAAAGCCCCGCGGGCGTCTAGCTAACTGGCATGACGCCGCTCATTCTTCCCTACGCGACCACTCGTCCGGAATTCGCGACCCCTCTCGCCTACGCCGGGACCGGCTCGGCCATTCTCGGCCGCGTGACAGTCGGCAGAAATGCGTGGATCGGGCCGCTGGTCCTGATCCGCGCCGACGGGCACGTCGTGCGCGTGGGCGACGACTTCCACATCGGCGCGCGCTCCACGCTTCACATCGCTCACGAGATCTTCGCCGACCTGATCGGCGACCGCGTCGCGATTGGCGAAAATTCCTGCGTGCATGCCTGCACGGTCGGCGACGATGTGGTGATCGGCGACAACGTCGTCGTACTCGACGGCGCGGTGGTCGAGAGCAATGCCGTGCTCGAATCCGGCACCACGGTTTTTCCCGGAAAGCGAATTCCGGGCGGTTACGTTTATGCCGGCGCGCCGGCGAAGCCCGTGCGCGCAATCGAGCCCGGCGAGATCGCCGCGCGGCGGGCGAAAATCGTGAAAGCGCGCGACAACAAGATGGATGCGCCCTCGCCTGTTCGCATGCCGGCGCCCGGTTCCGACATTCATCCAACGGTCTTCATCGCGGACACTGCGACCGTGCGCGGAAAGATCCGCGCCGCCGCCAACACCAGCATCTGGTTCTCGAACCAGTTCGATGCCGGGCCCGGCGAAATCTCAATCGGGCTTCGCACCAATATCCAGGACAACACGTCGATCCGCTGCACCACCACGCAGGGCATGCGCATCGGCCAGGATTCGACGGTCGGCCACAACGTGACGATCGAAGACTGCACCATCGGCGATGGATGCCTGATCGGGATCGGTTCGACCGTGCGCCAGGGAACGGTCGTGCAGGACCGCGTGCTCCTTGCCGCAAGCGCAGTTACCGAGCCGGGCCAGGTGCTGGAAAGCGGCTTTCTCTACGCCGGGAATCCGGCACGCAAATTAGGCGCCCTCGACACCGGCAAGCTCGCGCTGATCGACACGGTCATCGGCCATTACTGCCAGTACGCGCAGGATTTCAAAGCAGCCCAGGAAGCGCTGAAGATCGGGGCCTGACTGGACGCTCGTCTTCCGCCGCTATGGTCAATTGGCGGGCCAACATGACGAATTCATCGCCGTTCGTGACAGCAATCCCATCATGCGCCCCAGAGCCTGACGTGCCGGTGCCCGGCGCAAGCCATGCCGTCTCCGGGCTTGTTTGTGACAAAATGACTAAGGCTAAATGTCAGTTCTGTTACACGCGGAGTTGCGTATGGGTTCGAAACGGCAGGCGCAGCCAGTCCCGCTGGCCTGGTCCAATCCACTGGCCTGGTGGTGGAGTTTTCTGACGCTGGTAAGCGCGGCAAATATTTTGGTCTGGTTCCTCCTGTACCGCCGCCTTCAGGAGTCCCCAAGTCACGCGTCCGTCGAGCTCATGCTGCTCCTGTCAGCGGGCTATGTTTTCGGCTGCGCATTCAGGTCGTTTCTGCCGCGCGCCGACGTTCAGCGAATCTGCCTGTTCGACACATGGCTGTCGAGCGTTGTGGTCGGGCGAACGGTCGCAACGATTGCCGAGATCTGTTTCACAGCACAATGGGCGATCATCCTGTATCAACTCGGCCGGATGACGGGCGCGGACATCACAGTGACAGCCGCACAGATCGTCGTCCCGCTGATCGTGATCGCGGAATGCTTCTCCTGGTATGCGGTCCTGACCAGGAAATACTGGGCCAATGCCATCGAGAATTCGATCTGGGGCGTTGCGTTCTTCATCGTCGGAATAGGTCTTTGCCGGTTGCTGCCGGAGGCCGGCATCACCGCCCGCATCATCCTCATTGCCGCGATTTTCGGAATTGCAGGGTATCTGGCATTTCTCGCGACCGTCGACGTGCCGATGTACCTGACACGATGGCGCATGGAGGCGAAGCGCGGCAGCAAACCGCTCCGTCTGCTCGATGGCGTTCGCGACGCGAGCAGGCGCTGGGTGGTGACGCACGATATCGCCGAGTGGAAAGACGAGATCGCCTGGATGTCGCTTTATTTCAGCGCCGCGGTCTGGTCGAGCCTCGCGCTTTGCGTTTGCTATTCCACCGCGATCGCCGGCGGGCTGCCGAACTGATGCCGGCCCGCAGCGGCCGCGGTACGCTTCAGGAATGACGATCCCGGGAAGACTCTGCAGAATCGTCGTCACGTGACCATCGCCGGAGCGTGGAATCGCGCGACAAATGCTAGCCGTTCAAAGTCGGATACGACGCTGAATCGCAAATCCGCAGCCAAGACCGATGAGGCCGCCGATCAACGCGAACATTAGAACGTGTTGCGCTTGATTGTCCGTCAGTTCGTCGCCTACGGAAGGCTTCTTGCCCTGCGCCTCAATAGCGAGTGGGCCGAGCCTGATCGCCGATCTTTCAGCCGGGATCGTCGCATAGCCGGTGAGCGTCCCTGCGAGCAGACCAAGAACCAAGAAAACAATTAGCGCATTCGCTTGTCGCTTAAGGATCTGCATGACTAGTTGCCTCCTGAAGCTGGTAAGCTTGGCCCATAAAAACCCTTCAACGGTCTTCTGGTTCCAATGGCTTGATTGCCCGACCAGAGACCTTCGTTGCTCTCGTTCATTCTGGCGGTGTTAGCGCGAGCTACTTGCTGCGGTGCGGCCCAAAACGCGGTCTCACACCATGGCCGGCTCGATCCTCATTTGGACGCGATCAGAGAGACTAGTTCACCTGGCGATCGCAGCCGGCCGAACGCTTCAAGAGTGGCGATCCCGGGAAGACTCGAACTTCCGACCTGCGGTTTAGGAAACCGCTGCTCTATCCAGCTGAGCTACGGGACCGTGACACTTTTCGCCGTTCCGTAATACGAGTGTTTTTGCCTTGCCTCAAGCATGCGCCGGGAACGGCGCCGCTCGCTCCCCGTTGTCTCGCCGAGGGGTCGTTGCAGGAGACCGCGCATGCGCCCCTTGTTTCGACAATGGCAGATGCGGAACGAGCAGTGGTCGCGCGATGCGTCTCGCGCGTTCCAGAAGCGCGACGCGATCATCGCGGCCGGCGGATTGCTGCTTGGCGTCGGCGTCACGGCGATGGTGCTTGCATCGCGAAGTCCGGAACCGGTTGCGCCGCCTGGGCAGAACGCTGCATCGGCAAACGCAAGCCCTCAAACCGAAGAATCGAAAACGGAAAATAACGATCCGCCGCCGGTGAAAATAATCGGAGCGTCGACTGAAGCCGGACGTCCCTGCGAGGAGCAGACTTGGCCCTATATCGACCGCAACTGCCTGGTTGAAGCGCCGCCGAAATCGAACGAAATGCCCGCACCGGCAGCGAATAAACAGGAGACCCCGCCACGCCAGCCTGTCTCGACAGCGGCCGAGACCACCGGCGTGGTCACGCGAGAGATGTTCTCTCCGCGGGCTGCAGCGCCGAGCGAGATCACGCCCAAGCCCGTCACGACATCGAACGAAAACGCGCCCAAGACGGAACCCGTCAAAGCGCCTGACGAAGTTGCGCCCGGCACCACAAAAGCGGCGGGGGAACATAAGCCGGCGGGAGAAATCGCGAGAACCACAAATGAAACGGCCGCGCCTCAAGGTGCCAAAAGCACGAAGCGCGACCAGCGCCGCGCGGAACGAAAATTGCGGCGCAACGACGATGCCGCCATGGACGAAGTCGAACCAGGCAACGAGCAGGGAACGTCCGTGGCGCCGGCAGGCCGGCGGTCGCAGCCTCAGGACATCAGGCGCTCGCGCGAGATCGCCGATGGTCGCGGTGACGAACCGCGTCAACGCGTGATCATCGAACAGGATACAGCGCAGGAAATGCCTCGCCGCGAGAGGGCGCCGTCACCGTTGGGAGCCCTCTTTCCGTTTTTTGGCGGCGGCGGCGGCGCCGACGATGACTAGCCGACGACCTGCCGGCGAGACATGCGTCAATTGGGCTGCGGCATTTCGCGCCGGGTTGGGTTGCGGCTGTACGTCGGACGATTCCAGCCCCACCCCGTCGTCTGCGCGTCGGGCTGGTCTCCGGAACGCGCCTGCTCGCGTGCCCGGGCGGCATTATTGAGAACCGGTGCCGGCCCGTAATCCGTCGTGGGATAGATCGGGCTGAGTTCGGGCGCTGTTTCCGGCGTATCAACCGGCGCGCGTGCGATTGCGCGCGGCCTCGTTTCGAATTTTGCTTCCGGCCTCGGCGCCCCGGCAATGACCGACACCCCAACCATTGCGCCGGTGATCAGGGTCACTGCGATAAGGATATAGGCCGCCGGCCCGAGCCACTCCGGAACATATTCTTTCGAAAACCGAAGCTTCATGCCGATTCAAAGACGCCGAAACGAATAGGTTCCCTGAGGCTGAGCCACCTCCGCGCGAAAGCCGTTATTTCGGGACGAAGTGGATCGGAGGGTTAATCAAGCCCGCAGTCTGGAATTTCCGCGCGCCCCA
>Ga0070741_10010272_pt1 | contig 17752 bp, 11 predicted proteins | sample Coa_R1_4_FD_66440 | JGI IMG/M metagenome (GOLD analysis project Ga0070741, IMG submission 66440) | Surface soil microbial communities from Centralia Pennsylvania, which are recovering from an underground coalmine fire - Coalmine... | ecosystem: Environmental > Terrestrial > Soil > Unclassified ...
CCGCTGTTCCTGTTCTCGGTCCTGTTCGGTCTGTCGATGGACTACCACGTGTTCCTGCTCACGCGGATCCGGGAGGAGTACGACAAGACCGGGGACAACGCGGAGGCGGTCGCGTACGGCCTGCGGACGACGGCCGGCATCATCACCGGCGCGGCGATCATCATGGTCGCGGTATTCACGGCGTTCTCGCTCGGGCGGGTGACCCAGTTCCAGCAGATGGGCTTCGGACTCGCGGTGGCCGTTCTCCTGGACGCGACGATCGTGCGAACCCTGCTCGTCCCGGCCAGCATGCGTCTGCTCGGCGACTGGAACTGGTACCTGCCGAAGTGGCTGGGCTGGCTCCCGCAGCTCAGGGTCGAGGGAGGCGAGGAGCCGGCGGTCGCGGTCGAGGCGCCGCCCGCCCCGGAGCGCGTCCGGGCCGGCCCGGCCTAGGCATCGGTCAGCATATCGGTGCTGGCCCGGCCCGCCACCGCGCTTCTGCCGGTGCGTGCGGAGTTCACTTGACGCGGGGGGGACGGCTGCCCTACACGTACGCGGAATGCTCTTGCGCCGCGCGCTCGCTTCGAGTCTGGCAGTCTGGGTCACGGCCAGCGCGATTGGCCTCGCCCCAGGATCTGCCTCGGGAGGGCCCCGTTGCCCGGTGTTCCCCACACCGGTGTTCGCGGGGGTGGTCCCGTCTCCCACCGAGGTCCTCGGCGCGCCGATCGGCGATCACGAGCTGAGCGCTGCGGAAATCTACAGGTACCTGGATGCCGTAGATGGCGCGAGCGAGCGGGTACGGACCGGATCGTACGGCACGACCGCGATGGGGAACGATCTGCGGTATGCGATCGTCGGGCCAGCGCCCGCGATCACGGACGAAGCGCTGGAGGGCAACGCCGCAGCGATCCGAGCGATTCAGAATCCTTCGACCCCAGATGTCGAGGTTCGAGCGCTCGCCAGCACCACCCGGGCCTTCCTGTTCATCCAGGCGAATGTGCACGGCAACGAGGAAAGCGGGGCCGACGCCGCCTTGCAACTGCTCTGGCACCTCGCCGATCGCACGGACTGCGCGGCCCGTCGGGTTCGTCGGAACGCCATCGTCGTCATCCTCCCGATGCAGAATCCCGACGGACGCGAGCTGGACTACCGGAGGAACGCCAACGGGTTCGACCTGAACCGCGACGGCCTGGCCATGACGCAGCCCGAGATCTCTGGTCGATGGGACCTGTATCGGCGCTTTCCGCCCCAGCTCGTCGTCGATGCGCACGAGTTCGGCTACACGAGGTCCTTCTTCCCTCCGAACGACGACCCGATCTACCACGAAGCCTCCCGGCAGGTCGTACGGTGGATCAACGGGCCGATCGCCCGATCGCTGGAGGCGTTGTTCGAGGATCGGGGCTGGGGGTACTTCCACGCGTTCGGTTACGACTTCTTTGCGCCGATCTACGGCGACACGTCTCCGGCCTTCGCGTTTCAGGCTCCAGCGCTCACACTGGAAACGAACGAGGATGCCCCGATCGACGTGCGCGTACGCAAGAACTTCGACCAGTACTGGGTGCTGCTTCGGACCATGGTCGATCGTCGTACGGGGATCTTGCGCTCCCAACACGAGGCGTACCGAGAGGCCGTGCGGGAGGGACGCCGGGGTCTGCTCGAGCGCAATCGCGTGGCCTGGCCGCAGCATCGCCTGTACCAGCAGGTCCCTGATGTCCACGTGCGCAGCTACTTCCTGATCCCCGAGGGCTCCAGCCGCTGGGCGCTCCGTCACGTGCTGTACCTCCTCCGCCGGGCCGACGTTGAGGTCCGCCGCCTGACCCGGCCGCTGCACCTTCGGGCCTTCCATCGCTACGGCACTTCCCGGGTGGGGCCGGAGACCATCCCGCGCGGCGCCTACTGGATCCCGATGGCCCAGCGCCAGAAGCACTGGGTGCAGACGGTGCTGAACGCCGACACCTACACACCCGTCCGGCAGACCTACGACATCACGGGGTGGAGCCTCCCGCTGCTCGGCGACCTCCAGGGCGGCTGGTCGGGCGAGCGCGTGTCACCCCCATCGACGACCGTGGGCGAAGTGCCCGATCCCTCGTGGCCGCTGCCGGCTCCCGGCACGTCCATCGCCCTTCTCCAGGCCGGGTCCGGCGTGTACGCGTGGGAGGGGGCGCACCAGCTCGAGTGGCTGATGCAGGACCTGTGGAACGCCCCGGCCCCCGACGTGCTGTCTCCGAGCGACATCGCGCGGGGAGCCCTGGACGGCTACGAGACGCTGATCATGGCCAGCGGCGGCTCCGCCGCCGCCGAGCGGCTGCTGGGAGAAGCGGGTATTCGAGCCCTGCGTCGCTGGGTGCGCGAGGGTGGGCACTTCATCGGCTACAAGTACGGTGGGACGACGCTCGCGCCTCGCATCGGTCTGTCCAGCGCGCGCGTGATCCAGTCGCCGACCGGGATCGAGGAGGGAGCTCTCCCGCAGATCAAGCTGCGCCGCGGACCGCTGCGGGCAGGCGTCGGGGGGCATGCCTGGGCGATGTTCGCGGGCGACGACGTACTCATCGCGCCGGCAACAGCTGCAGCCGCGCGCTACCCGGCGGGCGCGCGGTTCGCTTCGAGCGGGCTCGCCCTCGCGCCCGACGGCCTGCCGGGGTCGGCCGCGATCGTCGATGAGGCGTACGGGCGGGGCCGGGTCACGATCTTCGGGTTCGACGCAAACTTCCGGGGCGAGACCTGGGGAACCCAGCGGATTCTGTGGAACGCGATCTACGGACCCAGACCGCCGAATCTGCCGGAACCCTCGGCCGCGCAACTGCGGCATGCGCGCGCCGCCGCCCGGGCCACGGCGCGCCTCGAGCTCGTGAGCGATACGCCGTCGGGGCCTCGGTAGGCCGGCCCAGTCTAGGCCGGCGGGTACTCGTCGGCGAAGTCCCAGGTCCGCAGGTCGCCCGGCTCGAGCCGGATCACGAGGTCGCCTCCGGCCGAGGGCTGCCCGTAGCGCGACGCGATCTCGCCCGCGACCCGGCCGCCCTCGTCGGGCAGGAGGGACGCGGTCGCGCGGATCTCGACTCCCGTATACGGGGGGGTCTGCTCGGCCACCACCAGGGCGGCCCGAGGGTCGCGTCGAAGATGGCGCACCTTCACGTCCTCGGCCCCGACCGACACGTCGAAGCCTCCGTCCCGCCACCGGTACCACACGGGCGAGAGCAGCACCGTGCCGTCGCGGCGATGGGTGGCGAGCACCGCGACGATCGGGCGCTCGAGAAACGCCTCGATCGCATCGGTCGGGAGGTCGTGTCGCACGGCTACCCCTCGAAGCGCACCCGCTTGTGGGAGCCGTCGCAGAAGGGCTTGTTGCTGGAATGCCCGCACCGGCAAAGCGTCTGGCGGTTGCGGACCTCATAGGGCCTCCCGTCCTCGGACACGACCGGGACGCCCCCCCGAACCCAAAGCGGTCCGTTCGGCTCGACGCCGATCGATGGCTCGAACGGCGGCTCCACGTCCGCGGGATCGGGCGGGACCCGGTACGCCAGCCGCCCCGAGGGGCACCGCGACAGCATGCCGATCAGCTCTTGCCGAACCTCTGGATCCCCCGAGGCCTCGATCTTGTCCCACACGCTCCCGGAGCGCCCGTTGCAGAACCCGGCCTTCGAGCACAGCGAGAGGTCGTCGGTCATCACGATGTCCTCGCCCTCGAACGTCGCCCGGCGAGATGCCGTCGGGGCGCGATCCGCCGTCTCGGTTCCGTCGAACGGGACCCGCTCGTGCGTGTCGTCGCAGAAGGGCTTGCGGGACGAGTTGCCGCACCGGCACAGATCGAAGGTGGGGGAGGGCGCCTCGATCGCGGGCCCCTCGTCCCACGCGATCGGCTCGCCGAACTCCGTCTCGACGATCGCGGTCCGCAGGAGCGGCACATCGCCCTCGACCCGGTACGGGCCGTCCCTGCGCACGACGATCCGGCGCGCGTTCACGACGCGAGCTCCAGGGAGAGCCTCCGCAGCGTGTCCAGGAGCCGGTCCACGTCCGCTTCGGTCGAGAGGTAGTTCACGACGCCCGCGCGCAGGAAGGTGCGACCCCGAAGCGTCGTCGTCGAGACCCACCCGACTCCCGAGCGCTCGAGCGCACGCTGCAGGCGATCCTGATGAGCGTCGAGGTCGCGGACACCCGGCGCGAGGTGCCGGAAGCAGACGACCGACAGCTCCGGCTCGGGCGGAAGGACCTCGAAGTCGCCGAGCTCGCGGCAGCGCCGGGCAAGATACGCGGCGAGGTCGTCGTTGTGCTCGACCAGCCGGCCGAGACCCTCGGTGCCCAGGTGCTTCCACGACATCCAGAGCTTGAGCGCCCGGAACCGCCTGGTGCCCTCGATCGAGTACGCCATCCAGTTGAGCGGCGACTCCTCGGGGTCGGGATGGCGGTAGTACTCGGGCGCGCGGTGGAAGGTCCGGAGGAGGTCCTCGCGCCGCCGGACGACGAGCGCGCCGATGTCGTAGGCCTGGAAGAACCACTTGTGCGGGTCGATCGTGACCGAGTCCGCCCGCTCGAGGTCGGGCACGCGCTCCGCGTCGCGTTCGGACAGCCGGGCGGCCCCGCCGTAGGCGGCGTCCACGTGCAGCCACAGGTCCTCTCGCTCCGCGAGGTCGGCCAGCTCGCCGATCTGGTCGACGCTCCCGGTGTTCGTCGACCCGGCGACGGCGCAGATCGCGAAGGGCCGGAGCCCGGCCGCCCGGTCCTCGGCGATCGCGCGCGCAACGGGATCGCCGCGGAGCCGGAACCGCTCGTCCGACTCGACGATCCGCAGGGTCTCGGGTGGGAATCCGAGCACGGACAGCCCGCGCTCGATCGAGAAGTGCGCCTGGTCGGACGTGTACACGCGGACGCCCTCGAGCGCGGCCCCCCGCGGAGGGGCAGACGCTCCGAGCAGGCGCGCCAGGTGGACGTCCCGGGCGACCGTCAGCGCCATGATGTTGGCCATCACCCCGCCGGAGGTGAGCACGCCCCATCCCTCCCGACCGATGCCCACGAGGTCCCGGAGCCAGGCCGTCACCTCCTCCTCGACGAACGCGCCGACCGGGCCGGCGGCCCAGACGTCGATCCCCTGGTTCACCCACTGCGCCAGGACCTCGCCGGCGATCGACATCGGGAGCGGAGGCGGCGTGAAGTAGCTGAACGAGCCCGGGTGGTGCGCGCTGAACACCCCCGGCGCGATCCGGGCCCGGAACTCCTCCAAGACGTCCTTGGAGCTCGAGGGGTGAACGGGCGCGGGGGCGGGATCGGAGGGCGTCCCGAAGAACCGCCGGCGCGCCTGGAGGTATCCGTCCGCGGCGATCGGCCGCCTCATCCCCTCCCCGTACAGCCAGTCGAGCGCGGTCTCCCACGTGCGCCGCCCCAGCTCCTCGAGCGCAGCGCGCGAGACGGCGGGGTCCCGAACCCCGATCAGCTCGGGTTCGGGATGGAACGCGAAGGGATCCCTCACGGGCGGAATCTAGCAGACGCTCGCTGCTAGCCTCTGTCCGTGGCCGCGCACGGAGTCGACCGGGGGCGCGTTCGCGCGCTCAAGGATCGCGAGGACGCGCGGTTCGCCGCCTCGCACCGAGCGAGCGTGGCGATGCTCGAGCGGGCCCGCCGGTCGATGCCGAACGGCGTGCCGATGCAGTGGTTCGTCTCGAGCTACGCGCATCCCCCGGTGTTCGTCGCCGAGGGGGCCGGGGCACGGTTCCGGGACGTCGACGGGAACGAGTACGTCGACTTCAACATCGCCGACATGAGCACGTTCTGCGGCCACGCTCCGGAGCCGGTCGTGCGAGCGCTTGCCGAGCGCGCGTCGCGCGGGACGCAGTTCCTGCTCCCGGACGAGAACGCGATCTGGGTCGCGGAGGAGCTCGCCCGGCGCTGGCGCCTGCCGGCGTGGCAGTTCACGCTCTCGGCCTCCCAGGCCAACGTCGAGGTCATCCGCGTGGCCCGCGTCGCGACCGGAAGGAGCGTCACGCTGCTGTTCGACGGCAAGTACCACGGGCACTTCGACCAGGCCCTGGTCGAGCTCCGCGACGGCCGCCTGGTGCCCGAGGAGCTGGGCCTGCCACCCGATGTGGTCCGGCAGACCCGCGTGATCCCCTGGAACGACCCCGAGGCCCTCGCCGCCGCGCTCGAGCCTCGAGACGTGGCCGTGGTGCTGGCGGAACCGGCCATGACCAACAACCACGGGCTGATCCTGCCCGACCCCGGGTTCCACGAGACCCTGCGAAGGCTCACGCGCGAAACCGGGACGGTCCTCGCGCTCGACGAGACCCACACCCTCGTGTGCGGCCCCGGCGGGCTGTGCGAGCGCTGGGGCCTCGAACCCGACGCGGTCTCGCTCGGCAAGTCGATCGCCGGAGGCGTCCCGATCGGCGCGTACGGCCTGACGGCCGAGCTCGCCTCGGTGTTCGAGGCGGAGCAGCCCGACGACCGCGAGGAGGAGCCCTCCGTCGCGACCGGCGGCACGCTGTTCGCGAACGCGCTGTCGATGGCCGCGGCCAGAGCCGCGCTGTCCGAGGTGCTCTCCGAGGCCGCGTACGCCCGCACGGCGGCGCTCGGGGCCAGGCTGGCCGACGGGCTCGAGGCGGCCGTCGGTCGCGCCGGGCTTCCCTGGTCGATCCACCGGCTATTCGCGCGCTCGGGGACCACATTCGGCCCGGCCTTGCCCCGCAACGCCGAGCAAGCGCGCGCCTGCGAGGACCGCCTGCTCACGAACCTCATCCGCGTCTACCTTGCCAACCGGGGGGTCTGGGAGGCCATCCCGGGTGCCGGCCCCACCATCTCGGTCCCGGCCACGATCGAGGACGTCGACCGCTACGTGGGGGCGTACGGCGAGCTGCTCGAGGAGCTGACGGGCTCGGGCCCGCTCGTCCACCCGATCGCGAGACCGCCGTCCGGCGCGTCCGCCGACCCGAGCTCCGGACCCGGCCGCTAGGAGCTCCCGGCCGTCGCCCGGGCGAGGAGCGCGTCGACCTCGCCGAGCAGCGGGCGGGCTCCGAGCTCGAGCATCACGCTCCTCGCGTCCGCGAGCGTGCGGTGCGCCTCGGCGAGCCGGCCGAGCGCGAGCAGGCATCGCCCGGCGCCCAGCAGCGAACGGCCGCGTTCGAGCCGGAACCCGAACTCGGTCCACTCGCGCGCGCTCCGCTCGAACAGCGCGAGCGCCTCCTCGCGGCGCTCGCGCGCCTCGGCGAGGATGGCGCGGGAGGTGAGCACGCCGAGCTCCTGCCGGCGGTGCCTGGATCCGCCGCTGGCCCCGAGCAGCGATTCGCCCTCGTCCACCGCGCCGGCGTCCACGAGCAGCCGGACGGCGAGGGGCACGTACACGCGACGGTAGTCGGGCTGGTCCTGCGTGATCCGCACGAACTCGTGCACGAGCGCGACCGCCTCGTCCCGCCCCCCGCGTGCGAGCTCTCGCTCCGCCCCCAGGATCAGGGCCGGGGCCAGGTACTCCGCGTACTCCAGGGCGCGGGCCCGCGGCAGCAGCTCGTCGACGACGGGGTCGAGCTCCGCGAACGCGCCCCGCCGCAGGAGCACCCATCCCCGGAAGGTCAGGGCCGCGGCCCCCAGGCGCGTGCCCCCGCTCTCGCGATCCCATCGCAGCACGTCGTCGGCGGAGGCCAGCACCCGATCCCACTCGCCGAGGTCGAACAGGCTGTCGAGCGCGCCGGCCTGGGCCCACCGCTCCATCGCCGTGAACCCGCGGGCACGGCAGAAGTCCACCATCTCCTCCCAGACGGCCGCAGAGGGCGCGGGGCCCTCCCACCCCCAGAGCTGGAGGGCGAGGTTGTTGTACGCGACCGCCGTCTCCTCCCCCAGGCCGAGCTCGAGTCCCAGCCGCAGCGCCTCACGCAGATCGTCCAGGCCGCTCCGGTCTCCGAGCTGGCTCCGCGCGGCTCCCCGGTACTGGAGGGCGAGCACCCGTTCGTCCTCCAGCCCGACCTCGTCGGCCAGCCGGAGGGCCCGCTCCGCCCAGGCGATGGCCGAGTGGTTGTCCCCGGCCACGTACAGGTGACCGGCCATCCGGGTCGAGGCGCGCGCGAGCTCGGGGCCGGAGCGCTCCCCCTCCAGCATCGCGATGGCCCGCTCCAGCAGGTCGCGAGCCTCCTGTCCGTGCTTGAGGACCGAGCGGGCGAGGCGGGCCATGGTCTCTCCCAGGCCGGCCGTATCGCCCGCGCGCCGGTATTCCGCCATCGCCACGTCGAAGTCGCGCTCGGACTCGACGAACCGCCCGAGCGCCCCCTCGGCCTCGGCGATCTCCAGGAGCACCCTCGTGCGGTCGGGCTCGCCGACCGGCAGCAGCTCGCGGGCCTGCCGAAACAGGGACTCCGCCCTCGAGGCATCCAGACGCTTGGCCCGCTCGCCGGCCAGCAGCAGGGCGTGGCCGGCGAGCCGCTCGAGCTCCCCCGTCGCCTTGCCGGTCGCGCGGGCGAGGGCCAGGGCCTCGGTCGTGTGGTGCGCGAGGAGCTCGGCCAGGTCGGTGATGCGGTCCCCGGCGATCTCCCGGATCCAGGAGGCGACCGCGAGGTGCATCTCACCGCGCGACGCCCGGGGGATCTGCCCGTAGGCCACGTCCTGCACGATCACATGCCAGAAGGAGTACTCCGACTCGCCTCGGATGCTGGGGGGTCGAACCGGCCGGATGAACTCGCGGCGCACGAGCGCGTGCAGGCGCTCGCCCGCCGCGGCCTCAGAGATCCTCGCCATCCGCGCCACCGCGCCCGCCCAGAAGACCGTGCCCACCACGCTCGCGCACTGGAGCAACCGTTTGTCGCGTGCCGGCAGCGTGTCCAGGCGGGCGCCGATGAGCAGCTGAACGGTCGGCGGCACCGGAATCCCGGCTCCCCCGGCGGCACCGGCCGGCCGTCCGCCCGCGAGCGGCTCCAGCATTCCCCGGTCGCGCAGCATGCGGACGAACTCCTCCGCGTACAGGGGGTTGCCGCCGCTCCGCTCGAGCAGCTCGGCTTGCGTCTGCGCCGGCAGGACCGCGCGCTCGAGAAGCGCCGAGACGAGCATGGCCATCTCCGGGTCCGAGAGCGGCGGCAACATGATCGAGGTCGAGTTCCGCCTGCCGCCGCCCCAGTCCGGACGCCGTTCGTACAGCTCGGGCCGCGCGGCGCACACCACGAGCAGCGGGAGTCCGCTGGTCCAGTCCACGAGGTGCTCGATGAACTCGAGCAACGTCTCGTCCGCCCAGTGAAGGTCCTCGAACACCAGGACTGTGGGCGAGCGGGCCGCCAGCGACTCCACGTATCGCCGCCACGCCCTGAACGCCTCGTCTCGCGGAACGTCCGCTCCCCCGGCGTTCACCCCGGCGAGCGGCGCCACCCGCGCGCGGACCCAATCCCGCTCACGCGGATCGGCGATCAAGGTCGCGAGCGAATCGGCGAGCTTGGCGGCGGCGTCCGCGGGCGCATCGGACTCGAGGATGCCGGCCTCGGCCTTGACGATCTCCCCCAGCGCCCACAGGCTGACCCCCTCGCCGTACGGAAGGCTCCGGCCCTGCCGCCATCGCACCAGATCCGGGTGCTCGTCCGCGACCCGCCCGAGCTCCTGGATCAGGCGGGACTTGCCCACCCCCGGCTCGCCGCCGACGGTGACCATCTGCACCGAGGACTCGGCGATCATGCGGCGAAACGCGCCCTCCAGCAGCGAACGTTCGTCACGGCGCCCGACGAAGGGCGCCGACACGCGCGAGCGGGGGTCGACGCCCAGACGGCTCCTGGCTTCCACCGCGCGCCAGAGCGCGAGCGGATCCGACTTGCCCTTGGCGCTGACGCGACCGTGCTCCTCGTACACGACGGCGTGCGCGGTGGCCCGATACGTCGGCTCCCCCACCACGATCTCGCCGGGCTCGGCGATCGCCAGGATCCGGGATGCCGTGTTCACCACGTCGCCGGTGACGGCCTCTCCGATCTGCGGGCCGGTTCCCGGCCGGGCGACGACGGCCTCGCCGGTGTTGACGCCGATACGCACCGAGCGCGGGACCGGCTCCGACTCCTCCAGGTCGCGGACGGCCTCGAGGATGCGAAGGGCCGCGCGGACGGCACGCTCCGGGTCGTCCTCGTGCGCGACCGGAGCGCCGAACACGCCCAGCGCGCCCGTCCCCATGAACTTGTCCACGGTCCCGCCGTAGTTCGAGATCTCGCGGCCGAGCGCGAGCTGGTAGCGGGCGAGCAGGCGTCTCAGGTCCTCGGGATCGTCCGGGATCGCCCCCGTCAGCTCGCAGAACAGGACCGTGACGATCTTCCGCTCTTCGTCGTCCGAGGCTCCTGCTGCAAGCGGCCGTCCGCAGCGGCCACAGAACCGGGCGTGCGGCGGGTTCTCCTCACCGCAGTGGGGACATCGCTGCATCGACGCAGTCTACGGGAGCGATCCCTGGCCGGAGCCGCGGGCGTCGCGCCGGCGGGCGAGGTGGCGTGCCACACGGACCCGGTTTCCGCACCCGGCCGAGCACCAGAGGCGGCCGGCGCGCTCCAGCAGGAAGTAGCGACCGCACCCCGGCGCCGGGCACCTCCGAACTCGCGCCCGCGCCTCGGACCCCAGCAGGCGGATCGCCGATCGCACGAGCGCGCCGAGGACCCTGGCGGTCGGGCTCCGCGCCAGCGGGACCTCCCGCACCTCGAGGACCGAGGGCTGCAGCTCGAGCACCACGGGCACGGAGCGCGCGACGTCGTTCAGCCGCTGCAGGACGCCCGGAGAGGGCTCCCGGCCCTCCGCGACCGCGCCGAGCGCGTCGCGGACCAGCGCTCGCAGGTCCCGAAGCTCCGGACCGCTGAGCGCGGTCTCGCCCGACACCGGCCCGAGCCCCACGGTCTCGAGCCAGCTCGCTACCCCGGCCGGTGTGGCCAGCACGTCCTGCGTCGCTCCCAGGCTGTTCGCCAGAGCGAGAGCGGGTGCAGCGTCCGCGAACACGATGAGGAATCTAACGCGTTCGCATCTGTGAAGCCATTATGCGATCGCCACTTCTAATAGGCTGACTCGCCGAAGACCGTTCAAATCCGGCCGACGAACTCCCTCCACGCCGCCTCCCCGCCCGCGCGGACCCTCCGCTCCCGCAGCCCCTCGCCCTTCGGCCAGCCCAGGGGGCAAGTCCCGGCTAGCCGATGACTTTGATCCGGGTGCTCATCGCGGGTCCGTGGACCAGACACACGATCGTGTAGGTGCCCGGCTTCTCCGCGGTGAACACAGTGCTCGATGGGGCTGAGATCAGCCCGCTGTTCACGAACGCGCCAGGAGCGCTGAGCGCGAGCGACGCGGTGGGGGCGATCGCCTGCGGGTTCAGCGCCACCTGGAACTGCGACGGATCGGCACAGTCCTGCGGTCCGGCGGCCGGCGTGTCCGCGCCGGCGACCTCACACTGGGACACCGTAAAGGGCACGGAGTCCACCGAGCCCGAGGGGATCGTTGCCGTGTGGATCTCGAAGTTGCCGAGGACCTGCACGCTGTCCCCCACCCGGACGGTGATCGGCGTGTCGGGGAACTCGTCCGCCGACACGTTGTGCGAGAAGCCTCCCGCCCACAGGGTGAACACCTTGTGTCCGGCGTCGATGTGTCCGGAGACCACCGTCTGCGCCTGCCGGTCGGCCAGCTCACCCCAGATCTTGGTGGCCTTGTTGAACTGCCTGCTCGCCTTCGCACCGATCTGCGCCGGCGTCGGCGCCGAGGCGCCTTGGTCGACGACGTTCACCGTCAGATCCATACCTGGATGAACCAGGCAGACGAAGGAGTACGTTCCCGCCGGGGCATCCATCTTGACGTAGAACGCCGGCTCGTTCGAGGGGTCGCCGAAGGCGAACCCGCTGTTCACGACCGAGCTGCCGTCGAACGCGCAGGGCGTCGAGGCGCTCGCCCCGCAGGTCGGATCCGAGGGCGCGAGGACCGCCGGGTTGATGACGAGCTCGTTGTCGTCGCCGCCCGCTGCGGCGTCGGGCACGACCAACGCCCAGGGATCGCCCGGCGCCTGATTCTGCCGGCGCCAGCGCTCCGGGTACTGGTCGGGAACCACGGTCGCGGTGTGCGGTGTGCCAGCGCCCGCCCATGCAGCATCCACCACATCGCCACGATGGACCGTCACCGACGCTGGGAAGAACCGCAGGAACGACCAGTTGTCGCCCTTGGGAGCCAGGCCGTCCAGCGTCACGGTGTAGGTCGCCGTGGACGCCGCGGCGCCGGGGACCGTACCGAGGACCAGGAGCAGCACCACGCTCGCGGCGAACAGGACCCGTCGCATGAACCCCTCCCTTCCGAATTGAAGGACGCTGCAGTATGCGCTTGCGGCCCCCAAAACGACAACGCCGCTGTCGAGACGCGATCGAGCGGCTCCGGCAGATCAGGGATTCGTGGCGCGCGCTACGGCACGCTCCCTCCCCGGCGCCCGTACGGGGCGGTCGACGGCGCGGCCGCACCGCGCCGGACAGCCCCAGCGGCGGCCCACCCGAGATCCGCCCCCGCCGGCGCCGCCTGGGCCATCGCCCCGGCCATCATCTGCACGAGCTGGACGTCGGTCGGACCCCAGCAGTGGGGCTGGTCGTGGCCGTAGTGGAACTCCGCGTCAGCCGCGGGATGCACCGTCTTCTCGAGGAAGCGCTGGAGCAGCTCCACCGCGTCGTTGAGGAAGAACGTGTCGTCGTCGCCCACCCAGATGTGGATCTTGCCGGCGAGCTTGGGCCCGACGCTCGACCAGTGCCGGGCCAGGTACCAGCGGAGGTCCTTCTCGCGCCAGCGTCTGGCCACCGCGTGGTCGATCTCCCCGGTCGCCTTGTCCCAGATCGCTGCCGGATATCCGTCGTCGCCCTGCGGGCCGTAGACCGCCTGCCAGATATCCCACTGCCCGAGCTGCGACCGGCCGTGGGAGCCGAGCGCCATCTCCCAGTGGTTCTCCTGCTCCATCGTCCAGATCGTGTCGCCCGCGACCGTGCGCGCGGAGGGGCGCGGGACCGTCTCCCACTCGTTCACGGTGGCGTACGCGTTCTGGTCCCGGTAGATGTTGACGAGCTGGTGGAACCGGAAGTCCACCGGGTCCGGACACAGGGGCCAGGTCCCGCCGTAGAAGCCCGGGTAGTACACCTGCTGCGCGAGCGCCTCCCATCCGCCGGTCGAGGCGCCGGTGAGCGTGCGCGCCCACGGCTTGGGAATCATCCGGAACCGGTGCTGCAGGGACGGGATCAGCTCGGTGACGATCGCGTCGCCGTACGGCCCGAGGTTGGCCGAGTTCACGGCGTAGGAGTCGTCGAAGTACGGGTTCTCGTGCCGGAGCTGGACGACGATCACCTTCGGCGCGCGGCCGGAGAGCCACCACGTGGAGAATCCGTTCGACCCGTCCTCCACGAAGCCGAACGGGTTCTCCGACGGGTAGTGCCCCTGCAGGTAGATCACCGGGTATCTCGTCGAGGACGAGCCGTCGAACCCCTCGGGCAGGAGCACGTCGGCGCCGAGGAACATCGGCGTTCCCCAGAACGCGCTGAGCAGGTCGCTTTGGATCTTCACGTGCTTCACGTGCTCGGAGTCGGCGGGATTGCCCTGTTGACACGTCCCGCCCTCGGGAACCGGGTCGGCCGGCGGCACCACGCGGTCGAGGGTGAGCGCCACCGTCCCCGCATCCGGCCCGAGGTGGAGCTGGACCGGCGTCCCGTACAGGTTGCCGGGCGAGTCGAGGAAGTACCCGCCGTCGCCGCACGGCATGTGAAGCTGCACGACCGACCCGTCCGAGCGCGTGAACGTCGTGTACACGTTCAGGAACGCCTGGACGGTGTAGTCGCCATCCGGCAGATCGACCGGCGAGTCGAGCGGATAGCCGGCGACGCCGGGGCCCGAGCCGACGACCATGGCCTGCCCGGGGGCGACGTCCGTGACGTCCTTGCCCCAGAACGGAGGCCCGAGCACGTCCACCTGGAACCGGGGCTCGGGATCCGAGTCCCTGGAGACGATCACGAACACCCTGCCGGTCACCGGCTGATCGCGGACCTCGGATGCGAACGAGATCTGAAACGCGAGCGGCCCGGATCCCGCCGGCGCTCCGATCGCCGAACCGGCGGCGACCAGCCCGAGGACCATCGCGACGGAAACGATCGCGCGCGAGCGCATGGCTCCCCCCTCAGGAACGGCTCTCACGCCGACTCTAGTCGGTGCTCGAGCTCGCCGTGCTCACCGGACCAGGCGCGAGAGCCTCCGGTCGGCGAGGATCTTCCCGCCGGTCTGGCAGGTCGGGCAGTAGGTGATCTCGTGCGACTCGTACGAGACGCGCCGAAGATCCGACCCGCACGCGGGACACGGGGTTCCGTACCGTCCGTGGACCGCGAAGTGGTCGCCGATCTTCGCCGGCAGACCCCCGGAGCGGCGACGCTCGACCTCGAGGGCCTCGTTCAGAACCGTCCCGACGGCGTCCAGCAGCGCCCGACGCTCGGCAACGCTCAGCCGATCCAGCGACGCGTACGGCGACAGCCGGGCCCGGTGCAGGATGTCGTCTGCGTAGCCGCGGCCGATGCCGGACACGGTGCGCTGGTCGCGCAGGATCGTGTGGACGCGGCGCCCGTCGGTAGCCTCCAGCACCAGCCGCCGGAAGGCGGGAGCGTCGGGCTCGGGCCCGAGCGCGGAGAGCGGCCCCTCGTCCCCCCCAGCGAGCACCCACCAGCCGGCCTTGCGCTCGCGTCCGAACTCCTTCACGAGGACCGAGGGCCGCCCCTCGAACCGCAGCCGCACGACCGCCCCCCTCGGCCGGGTCGTCCTGGGCGGGTCCTCGAGGTCCACCCGGCCCCCCTGCGAGAGGTGGACGAGGATCCGGGGTCCCGACAGGTCGACCACGAGGAACTTGCCGCGACGGCCGACGCCCCGGACCTGCGCCCCCGTCAGGTCCGAGGCGCGCGGACTCACGGTCTTGAGCGAGGAGAACTGGAGCGGGTCGGCCCGCTCGAACCGCGAGCCGCGCAGGGCGGCGTCGAGCCGCTCGGCGAGCGCCTGCACCTCGGGAAGCTCCGGCACGCGCCCAACTGTAGACGGCCGGACCGGCACACTGACTGCCCGGTCCAGGCGCCCGTCCTACGGGTCAGCGGACCAGGCGCTCGACCGCCCCCCGCACGATGTCGGCGCATTCGCGGACGCGGTCCTCGTGCGTGCGGTGCGACAGGATGCAGGCCCGGATCGTGAAGCGGCCCTCGACGACCGTGCTCGACAGGAACACGCGGCGGGAGGCGTTGATCGCCTCGAGCAGGCGCGCGTTCGCCGCGTCGTCGCCTCCGCGCAGCCGGAACGGCACCACGGTGAGCTCGGGCTCCCAGGGAAGCTCGAGCTCGGGAACCTCGCACAGCTCCTCGTACAGGATCCGCGCGAGATCGAGCTTCTCGTCGAGCGCGTCGCGGAACGCCGAGACGCCGTGGAGCGCAAGCGGGAACCACACGCGCAGGCCGCGGAAGTCCCTGGACAGCTCCGCCGAGTACTCCGTGAAGTTCGGCAGGTGCCCGTCCTCGCCGAGGTCCTGCAGGTATGCCGCCTGCCCGGCGTGATGCGCCGCGCGGAGCTTCGCGCCGTCGCGGACCACGAGACCGCCGGTCCCGTAGGGCAGGAACATGCCCTTGTGCGGGTCCAGCGTGATCGAGTCGGCGCGCTCGATGCCGCGCAGGCGCGCGCGCCCTCGCTCGGTGAGCCGGAAGAACCCGCCGTAGGCGGCGTCGACGTGAAGCCACAGGCCCTGCTCCGCCGCGAGATCGGCGCACGCCGAGATCGGATCGACGGCGCCCGTGTTGGTCGTCCCGGCCGAGGCCACGATCGCGAACGGCTCGAGCCCGGCGGTGCGGTCTTCCTCGATCATCAGCCGGGCCGCCTCCACGTCGAGCCGCATCTGCGGCGTGACCGGCACGCGCCGCACGTTCCGAGCCGGGAAGCCGGCGAGCATCGCGGCCTTGGCGACCGACGCGTGGGCCTGCTCGCTCACGTAGAGCGTGCCGGAGAGGAAGTCCTCGGGGAGCTTCGCCTTGCGGGCGGTGACGATCGCCGAGAAGTTGGCCATCGACCCGCCGGAGGTGAGCACGCCCCGCGCCTCGGGCGGGTAGTCGAAGAGGTCGCAGAGCCACCGCACGACGTTGTCCTCGATCTGCGCGGCGACCGGGGCCTCGCCCCACAGGTTCACGAAACGGTCGATCGTGGTCGAGAGCAGGTCGGCAAGCGACGAGGCGAACAAGCCGCCGCCGGGGATGTACGCGAGGAAGCCCGGACCCGCGTTGTCGGCCGAGTGGCGCGCGATCGCGTCGACGAGCTCGACGAGCGGGGGGAACTCGCCCCCGGCCTCGGGCGGCGAGGCCCGGTACCGGCGGGCGGCCTCCAGGGCCCCCTCGAAGCTCGAGGCCGGCGCCTCCTCGCGCGCGCGGAGGAACCCGATCGCGTAGGCGAGCGCGGCCTCGCCCATCTCGCGCATCTGCTCCGGTGAGGGGTCCAGCGGGATCACGGCCCTCATCCTAGAGGCAGCGCCGGCACGGCCGGCGGCCGGGGCCGGCGGGGCTCGTCGCGAGCCGGCCACGGGGCCGCGGGATCCCCGCCGGTGCTTGCCCTGTCTCCTGCGTCCCGGTAGCCTGTCCGAACGCATGTTCGACGCCTTCGCACGCCTCAACCCCGCCCAGCGCGAGGCGGTGGAGCACCTCGGCGGCCCGCTCCTCGTCGTGGCGGGGGCCGGGACCGGCAAGACGTGGACGCTCGCGTGCCGGGTCGCCCGGCTGGTCGAGCGCGGCGTTCGGCCCGAGCGGATCCTGCTGCTCACGTTCACCAGGCGCGCCGCCCGCGAGATGCTCTCCCGCGCGGAGCGCCTGACCGGCGAGCGCCGCCTGGGACGGGTATGGGGCGGCACCTTCCACGCGGTCGCCAACCGGCTGCTTCGCATCCACGGCCGCGCGGTGGGCCTCGGGCCCGACTTCACGGTGATCGATCGGACCGACACGGCCGACCTGATGGACCTGGTCCGTAGCGAGCTCGACCTCGGAGGCGGCGAGCGGCGGTTTCCGCGCAAGGACACGCTCGCGGATCTCTACTCGCGCACCGTGAACGCCGGCTCGCGACTGGCCGACGTGCTCGCGCGCGACTACCCGTGGTGCGCCGAGGACGCCGACGACATCGGGCGCGTGTTCGACGGCTACCTGTCGCGAAAGCGCGAGCAGCACCTGCTCGACTACGACGACCTGCTCCTGTACTGGAACGCGCTCGCCCGCTCGCCCGCGGCGCGCGACGTGATCGCCGGCATGTTCGACCACGTCCTCGTCGACGAGTACCAGGACACGAACCCCGTCCAGGCCGACGTCCTCGCGGCGATGAAGCCCGACGGCGCGGGCCTCATGGTCGTGGGCGACGACGCGCAGGCCATCTACTCGTTCCGCGCGGCGACGGTGCGCAACATCCTCGAGTTCCCCGAGCGGTTCCCCGGGACGACGATCGTCCGCCTCGAGCAGAACTACCGCTCGACCGCGCCGATCCTTGAGGCGACGAACGCCGTCATCGCCCTCTCCCCCAAGCGCCACGAGAAGACCCTGTGGTCCGAGCGCCGCGGCGGCGGCCGGCCGCTGCTCCTCACGTGTTTGGACGAAGCCGACCAGGCCGACGCGGTGTGCCGGGCCGTGCTCGAGCACCGGGAGCGCGGCGTGCTCCTTCGAAACCAGGCGGTCCTGTTCCGGGCCGGTCACCACAGCGACCTGCTCGAGGTGGAGCTCGCCCGGCGGAACGTCCCGTTCGTGAAGTACGGCGGGCTCGCGTTCGCCGAGTCGGCGCACGTGAAGGACGCCCTCGCGCTCCTGCG
>Ga0070741_10010273_pt1 | contig 17752 bp, 15 predicted proteins | sample Coa_R1_4_FD_66440 | JGI IMG/M metagenome (GOLD analysis project Ga0070741, IMG submission 66440) | Surface soil microbial communities from Centralia Pennsylvania, which are recovering from an underground coalmine fire - Coalmine... | ecosystem: Environmental > Terrestrial > Soil > Unclassified ...
GGTCAGGGTGGCGGAGCGCATCAAGAAGCGGCTCGGCGACACGGAGTTCCCGGGCATCGGGAGGCTCCGCGTCTCCGTCGGCCTCGCGCTCGGGCCGGAGCACGCGATGAACCCGCGCGAACTCGCGACGTGCGCCGAGGCGGCGATGATGACCGCGAAGGCGCAGGGCAAGAACCAGATCGTCCTCTACCGCGACGACAGCGGGACGAAGCGGCCCGACGCGCCGCCGGTGGCCCGCGACGTCCGGTCGATCGCTCACCTCAAGATGCTCCAAAGTCTGAGCGGCAAGCTCAACCGGCTCAACGACGTCCGCGAGATTGGCGAGGAGATCGCCGCGGAGCTGCGGTCGCTCATCGACTACCACAACTGTCGCGTCTTCGTCTCGGACGGCGAGGAGCTCGTGCCGGTTGCCTTCCGCGGCGAGCTCTCGACGACGCCCGATTCCTTCTCCCTCGACGTCCTGCGCAAGCGCATCGGCGACGGCGTCACCGGCCGCTGCGCCGAGCTCGGTGAGTCGATCAACGTCGGGGACGCCGCGAACTGCGAGTTCGGCGCCCAGATCGAGGGCACACCGCCGATCGAGGAGTCGCTCCTCGCCGTGCCCCTCCGGTACGGCTCCCGCGTCGTCGGAGTGATCGTCGTCTCCAAGCTCGGCCTCAATCAGTTCGACGAGGACGAGGTCAGGCTCCTCGAGGTGCTCGCCGGTCATGCCGCCGTCGCGGCGGAGAACGCGCGCCTCTACGAGTCGGCGCGCCGCGAGGCGGAGAGCGCGACCGCGCTCCTCGAGTTCGGCCGCGAGCTCGCGACCCTCGTCGAGCTCGACGAGATCGTCGAGCGCGTTACGGGCCTGTCCGCCGAGGTGCTCGGGAGCCCGTACACGTCGCTCTGGCTCGAGCGCGACGGCGTCCTCCGGCTCGCCTCGCAGTACGGCCACACTCCCGAGTTCTCGGCGTTCCTCTCCGACTGGACGTTCCCGGCCGACGGGATCTCCGTGGACAGCGATCCGTACGTGATCGGCCCGGACGACTACGTCGACCTCGTCCCCGAGCCCTCGTCGCCCGGCGGCCACTACGCGGTCGCGCCGTTCGCGGTCAACGGGCGCGCAGGCTGCATCGTCGCCCTCGTCGACTCGGAGGACTTCGGCGAGCGTGAGCTCCGGCTCCTCGGCGGTCTCGCCCACCAGGCGAAGCTCGCCATGGCGAACGCGCAGAGCTACGAGGGGCTCGAGCGGACGTTCGTCTCCACCGTCGAGGCGCTCGCGAACGCGCTCGAGGCGAACGACGAGTACACATCGACCCACGCTCGCTGGATCAGCGACCTCGCGCTGCGGGTCGGCAGCGAGATCGGCCTCGACGAGCGGACGCTGAAGCGGCTCGAGCTCGGCGCGCTCCTCCACGACATCGGCAAGATCGGCATTCCGAGCGACGTGCTCTCGAAGCCCGGCCGCCTGACGGCCGAGGAGCGGAGGATCGTCCAGACGCACCCGGAGCTCGGCGAGCGGATCATCGCCCCGATCGACCGCCTACAGGCTGTGCGGCCGATCGTCCGCCACTGCCACGAGCGGTGGGACGGGCGCGGCTATCCCGACGGCGTCTCCGGCGAGGAGATCCCGCTCGAGTCGCGGATCATCTTCGTCTGCGACGCGTACCACGCGATGACGACCGACCGTCCGTACCGGCACCGCCTCAGCCACAACGAGGCGCTGCGGCGGCTCGCCGACGGCGCCGGCACGCAGTTCGATCCGCAGGTCGTCGAGGTCGCGCTGCGCGTCCTCGAACAGCATCGGCTCTAGCCTTCCGCGTGAAGAGCTGCGCTCTTCACGCGGGGATAGAGGAACTCCGCACGCCGGAGAGCGCGGTCTCCGGCGTGCTCCGTGCTGTAGGGCTTGTCTTCTAGGGATGCGTAGTTCTCTTCGCTGTGTCGTCGTGAGCGCGCGGGCTGCGCGCGCCCGCTCACTGGTTCGCGTCGTCGTAAGTCTTCGTCTTACGCCGCCGCTGGGCGTGGAGAGGGTTCGAACGGTTGAAGTGCGCTCAGACGAAGGGCCGGAGGCTAAGACCGAGCGGAGCTGGGCTTGGCCGTAGGCCGGACCGTGCTCGCGTCAGCCTCTGCTGCACGCGAGCACACAAGACGAACCCTTCGTCCGGAGCATCTCCAGCAAGACAGCACGGAGCCGACCGGAGACCGCGCTCTCCGGTCGGCGCAGTTCGATCAAAGAGCGAGCGAGTCCGCAGGACTCGTGAGCTAGGCGGCAGCGACGCCTTCGAGCGAGTGCGCGAGGCGGCGGAACGGGCCGTCCTGCGTGAGGAGCTCGCGCTCGGTGCCGCGCTGCGTGATCAGCCCGTTCTCGACGACGAGGATCTCGTCGGCGCGGCGGACGGTCGAGAGGCGGTGCGCGATGATGATCGAGGTGCGGCCGGCGAGGAGACGGTCGAGGGCGCGCTCGATCAGGACCTCCGTCGGGCGGTCGATGTTCGACGTCGCCTCGTCGAGGACGAGGATCCGCGGGTCGGCGAGCAGGGCGCGCGCGATCGAGATCAGCTGGCGCTCGCCCGACGAGAGGCCGGCTCCGCCTTCGCGCACCGCGTGGTCGAGGCCGCCCGAGAGGCGTGCCGCGACGCGGTCGACGCCGACCGCAGCCGCCGCGGCCTCGACTTCCTCGTCCGTCGCGTCCGGCTTCGCGAAGCGGATGTTTGAGGCGATCGTGCCGCTGAACAGGAAGGGATCCTGGAGCACGACGCCGAGCTGCCGCCGATAGGAGCGAAGCTCGACGTCGCGGAGGTCGTTCCCGTCGACGCGAACGGCGCCCTGGTCGGGGTCGTAGTGGCGCCCGATCAGCTTCGCGAGCGTCGACTTCCCGTGCCCGGACTCGCCGACCAGCGCGAAGCAGCCGCCCGGCGGGACGCGGAACGAGACGCCGTGCAGCACCGGCTCCTTCCCGTAGGCGAAGACGATCGACTGGAGATCGAGGTCGCCGACGATGCGCGGCAGCGGCTTCGCGCCGGGCTTGTCCTGCACCTCCGACTCCTCGTCGAGGATGCTCGAGATCTTGACCATCGCCGCGCCCGCCGACTGCAGCTGCCCGTACACGTCCGACAGGTCCTGCAGCGGCTGGAAGACGAGCTGCAGGAGGCTGACCGCCACGATCAGCGTTCCGATCTGGAGATTGTGGTGCTGGTAGAGGTGCGAGCCGAAGTAGAGGACGGCGGTCATCGCGAGCACGCCGAGGAACTCGATCGACGGGAAGAAGACCGAGAAGATCTTCTGGACGTACGTCGCCTGTGCACGGTTCGCGGCGTTCAGCTCGTCGAACTCCGCCTGGAAGCGGCGCTCGCGGTTGAAGGCCTGCACGACCGCCATGCCGGCGACCGACTCCGCGATCTGTGCGGTGACGGCGGCGATCCGGTTCCGCTGCTCGACGTTCGCGACGTGCGAGACGCGCTGGAACCAGCGCGAGAGGATGAGCGCCGGCGGGAGGACGCCGAACGCGATCAGCCCGAGCCGCCAGTCGGCGATCAGGAGCGCAGCCACGGCCGCGGGCAGGAGGATGAGGCTCGAGACGAGCGTCGGCATCCCCTGCGAGAGCGTGTCCGAGACCGCGTCGACGTCGCTCGTCAGCCGGGCGATGATCCAGCCGGCCTTCTGCTGGGAGAAGTAGCGCAGCGAGAGCCCGGTCAGGTGGTCGAAGAGGTCGCGGCGGAGGCCGATCACGATCCCTTGGCCGATCGAGGCGAGGCCGCGGATGAGGTAGCCCTGCAGGATCCAGCCGGCGGCCGCGACGCCGAGATAGATCGCGACGACGACCGCGAGGTGGTGCTCGTTGCGGGCGACGATCCCCTTGTTGATCGCGTTCTGGATGATCAGCCAGCCGCCGCTCTGCGCGGCCGCGTTTCCCGCCCCGACGAGGAGCATCAACGCGGCGAAGAGCTTCCGCCCCTCGAGGTACTTCGTCAGCCTCCTCATGCGGCCACCTTCGCCCTCGGCTTCGGTGCGTGGGGGAAGCCCGGCTTCCCCCACGAGCCCCCTGCGAGACGCCGCCGACGCTTCGCGTCGGCGCCTTTTGTCGGGGGAACCTGCGGATTCCCCCGAACCCCCTCATCGCGGCATGACTTCGTCATGCCGCCACCTCGTCCCCGAACAGCGCGGCGAATGCGCCGCCGGCGCGCAGCAGCTCGCTCGGCGTGCCGGACTCGACGATCCGGCCGCCCTGGAGGACGACCGCGCGGTCGGCGAGCTCGACGGTCGAGAGGCGCTGCGTCGCGATGAGGACGGTGCGGCCGGCGAGCGCCGGGCGAAGGCGCTTGACGAGCCTCCGCTCGGTGAACGTGTCCACGGCCGAGAGGGGGTCGTCGAGGACGACGACCCGCGCTCCGGTCGCGAGAGCGCGCGCGAGCGCCGTGCGCTGGCGCTGGCCGCCGGAGAGATTGACGCCACGCTCGCCGATCAGCGTCTCGTAGCCCTCGGGCAGGGTCGGGCCGAAGCTGTCGACCCCGGCGGCCGCCGCCGCCGCGAGCGCCTTCTCCCAGTCGTCGTCCTCGCGGCCGGCGAGGAGGTTCTCGCGCAGCTGCACCGAGAAGAGGACCGGCCGCTGGGTGACGAGGGCGACGTCCTCGCGGAGCTCAGCGATCGGGACGTCGCGCGTGTCGACGCCGCCGACGAGGACGCGCCCCTCGGTCGGGTCGTAGAAGCGCGGCAGGAGGTTGAGCAGCGACGTCTTGCCGGATCCCGTCGAGCCGCAGACGGCGACGATCTCGCCCGGCGCGACGACGAGATCGAGATCGCGGAGGACGTCCACCTCGCCGCCGTAGGCGAAGCCGACCTTCTCGAAGCGCACCTCGAGCGGCTCCGGCCGCGCCGGCAGGTGGCGCGGCTCGGCCGGCTCCGGCAGCGGCTCGATCCCCTCGAGCCAGGCGAAGCTGCGGCCGGCCGAGGCGAGCGCCCGCTGCGCGAGGTTCGTGATCCAGCCGAGCGCCTCGAGCGGCCAGACGAGCTGCAGGAGCAGCGTCTCGAAGAGGAAGAACTGGCCGATCGTGAGGTCGCCGCCGATGTACGCGCGGCCGCCGAAGAAGACGACGGCGGCGATCGACAGTCCCGGCAGGTAGTAGAGGCCCGGGAGATGGCGCGACTCGACGCCGGCCTGGCGGAGGACCGTCGAGCGGACTCCCTCGGCCTTCTCGCCGAAGCGCTCGCGGACGTCGTCCTCGCGGCCGAACGCCTGCACCATCTCGATCCCGACGACCGCCTCGTCGGCCGCCTCCGTCACGTCGCCTTTCCGCTCCTGCACCTGGCGCGAGATGGGAGAGACGCGACGCGCGAAGCGGAGCGTCAGCCACGTGATCGGCGGCAGGGAGACGACCGTGTACAGGGCGAGCTGCGCGTCGATGATCACGAGGACGATCCCGACGCCGATGATCATCATGATGCTCTGCATCCCCTGCACGAGGCCCCAGCCGATGAAGTAGCGGATCGGGTAGAGGTCGTTCGTCGCGCGCGAGAGCACCTGGCCGGTCGCGTGCCGGTCGTAGAACGCGCGCGGGTAGCGGAGATACGCCTGGTAGAGAAGCTCGCGCATCCGCGCCTCGATCCGGACGCCGATCCGCGCCGTCGCGAAGCGGCGGTTGAAGTTGACGGCGAACCGCAGACCGCCGAGCCCGACGATGATCGCGAGGTACGGCCAGAGCGGCTTGAGGTGCGGGACGATGCCGTGGTGGGGCGTCGCGTCGATCGAATGGTCGATCGCCTGCTGGCTCAGGAGCGGGATCGCGAGCGAGAGAAGGACGTAGACGAGCGAGCACGCGAGCCCGAAGAAGCCCAGGCGGCGCTCCTCCCACCAGAGCGGGAGCAGCCTGCGGAAGGTCGGCAGCAGGCCGAGGTCGGGCGGATCGACGGGGTTCACATACGCAGACATGGCGAGAGCGCCCGAGCAGGCGATCTCCAAACTCGCCGCCGCACGGGCCTCTGTCGAAGATACCAGCGGCCTTCCGCCTCGACCAGACGGATTTCTTGAGGTCGAACTATCTCTTGCGGGAGGTGCGTCGCGCGGCCGGCTCGAGATCCGGCTCGGGCGGCGGAGCCGGCAGCGGCGTCGGAGGCGGCGGCTCGCTCTCGGGCTCGCGCGGCGGTTGCGCCGGCCCGCCCCGGAGCCGCGCCCGCTCCTGCTCGAGCTCGACCCGGAGACCGGCGAGCTCTCGCTCGACCTTGCGGATCGTCCGTTCCCGCTCGTCGAGCTTCTCCCGCTCGGCGGCGGCGAGCGCCCGCTCGGCCTCGGCCGCGGCGACGGCCCGGGAGAGGTCGCTCTCGTTCGGGCGGGCGGCGAGAGGAGGCCCGTCGTGCTCGGCCTGGCGCATCAGCCGCTGCTCGAGCTCGGCGACGCGCCGCGCCCGCTGGGCGAGCGACCGCTTCATCTCCTCGACCTCGGCGAGCGCCTCCTCGTAGCGCGCCCGCATGTCCGGCAGGTCGTTCACAGGGGAAGTGTCGCTTGATCCTCGGCTGGTGGCAACCGGAACCGCGCAAGCGGCCTCGAGGATCGCCTCACCTACAATTGAGAGGCGGGGCCATAGCTCAGTTGGGAGAGCACCTGGCTTGCATCCAGGAGGTCGCCGGTTCGAGCCCGGCTGGCTCCATTCCCTGTTGTCGCATCGATCGCGGCGCTCGTGCGTTCATTCCGTTTGGCGGACGGCAAACACGCGCCAGGCCTCGGGGATCCCTTTCAGTCTCTGCTCGCCACGGTCTTCGAACATGAGCCCGGAGCCTGCGACGAGATCCTTGACTGTGCTCGAAACCAGAACCTCGCCGGGTCCGGCGAGCGAGGCTATTCGGGCGCCGATCGACACCGCCACTCCCACGATCTTCCCGTCGCTGACCTCACACTCGCCCGTGTGGACGCCGGAACGGATCTCGAGGTCGAGAGCCCGCAGGGCGTCGACGATCGCCGTCGCTGCGCGGACGGCCCTTGCAGGCCCGTCGAACGCCGCGAAGAAGCCGTCGCCCGCCGTGTCGAGCTCACGACCTTGGTGGCGAGCGAGTTCCCGGCGGACGATGGCGTGGTGCCGCTCGAGCAGTGCGCGCCAGCCGGCGTCGCCAAGGCGGGACGCGAGCCCGGTCGAGCCAACAATGTCGGTGAAGAGCACCGTCGCGAGGACGCGCTCGGTCTCACCACGGTCGGCAAGGCGCGAGACGAAGTCACGCGTCGCCTCGATCGTGGCCTCGTTCGCGTCGTTGTCGGCCCAGGTGTACAGGCCGTCGAATGGCGGCAGCTCGCTCACGGTAGCCCCGCGGACTCGTTCCGCGAGGTAGTACGCCGGCCCCGGCTGTGAGGGCCGAGGCATGACCAGCGTCGGTACACGAACGGCCGAGAGAACATCGCTGACGTCGAGTTCCTTCGCCATGCGGAAGGTGGTCAGCGCCGCGCCTGGACTGAGGCTGCGCCGCATGTGCCAGACGAACCAGCGGCGGAAACCGTCATCGTCGGCGGCCTCGGGCGCCCACTCGCGCGCGAGCTCCTCCAGGAATGCGCGCTCCCCCCAGCCGCTGCGGATGGCGGTGAGCCGCTCACGCCACTCCTCCTCGCTTGGTGCCCACGGGTAGTCAGAGGCCCGGGTTCCCTTCACCTGCGGGTCGAAGAACACCAACCCCGCACAGCGTTCGGGATAGGTGGCCGCGAACATCACGCCGACCCCCGTCGCGGCAGCCCCGAGCCAGATGACCGCGCTCGTGGACCCGACGGCGTCCATGACGGCCCGGACATCGTCCATCGCCGTCTCGGCGGAATGCACCTCGCGAACCCGGTCCGACAGCCCCGTTCCCCGCTTGTCGAGCATGATCAACCGACCGCAGGCCGCCAGACCCTCGACGTGCCGCACGAGCAAGGGCTGATCCCACGTCGAGACGAGATCCCCTGCGATGCCGCGCACGAAGATGATGTCCGGACTGCCGTCGCCAACCACCTGATAGGCGACCGCAACGTCCCCGCTACGGGCGTATCGAACATCTGGGAGCTGCACGGGGGAAGTCTCTCTCACCCCACCGTCGCTCGCCATCGGAGTGCGAACCCGGGCAGCTACACGAGTGCGAGACACGCGCGAAGCACAGGCGATGGGTTTGAGAGCTGTCCGGTAGGTCCATCATCGAGGCAGCGGCGAGTCGGGCGACGCCGCTGCGAGGGCGAACCCGAGCTGGAGCTCCCACCAGCGCGTCTCGTCCGGCTGGGCGAACGCGGGGAGGAGTGGCGGCTCGTCCTCCTCGATCTCCTGCGGTTGCGGTTCCTCGACCACGGCGACCCTCCTCGACCGGCTGCCGCAGCCGACAGCGGAGGGATCGGCTCGGCGCGCGGCCGAGTCGATCCCTCGCGCGAGTTCCCTCGCAGGAGTTAGGTCAGGCGGCCCGCTCGAGCCGCTCTTCGACTCGGGCGCGGGCGACGATCTTCTCCCGGTCGCCCCAGCGCAGCGTTGCGCGGAGGGCGCGGTGCTCGTCCCAGAGCGTGTCGAGCTTCTCGTCGAGAGCGCGGATCTCCGTCCGCACCTCGGGATCGTGCTCGGCGGAGAGCCTGTGCCAGAGCTCAGTGCGCTCCTCGCTCAGGTGCTCGATCTCATCGTGTATCGACTCCAAGGTTCTCATGCCCGTTCCAACGCACGCCGTTCCCGTCGCATTCCGTCCGAATCCTCAGCGTTCCCGGAGCGGCACCGCCCTGAGAAACAGCCCGCTCAGCAGCCCGAACGCGAAGCCGCCGATGTGGGCGAAGACCGCGACGCCGCCGGCCGCCTGCGGGTGGTAGAGCGACAGGCCACCCGTCCACGCCTGCAGGCCGATCCAGATGCCGAGGAACCAGATGGCCGGGATCTCGCGGATGAGGATGATCCCGAAGAAGATCACCGTCAGCACCTTCGCCCGCGGCAGGAGGACGAAGTACGCGCCGAGCACGCCGGCGATCGCGCCGCTCGCGCCGATGTTCGGGATGCTCGCCGCGCCGACGCCGGCGAACTTCAGCGTCACGAAGCTCTGGAGTGCCGTCGCTGCGATTCCCGCGGCGAGGTACCAGACGAGGAAGCCGAGATGGCCGAGCGCGTCCTCGACGTTGTTGCCGAAGATCCAGAGGAACAGGAGGTTGCCGAGGATGTGCTCCCAGCTCGCGTGCATGAACATCCCCGTGAACATCCCCTCCCACCACGGCAGCGCGTGGAAGCCGGGCGGCAGCCGGCAGGGGCCGTGGAGCGCGCACGGGTAGTAGCCGTCGCGGAAGACGTGGACGTCGACGCCCGGCGCCTTGAGCTCCCAGAACCAGACGAGGAAGCAGGCGACGATCAGCCCGACCGTGACGAACGGCGTCGTCCGGCCGGGAACGCTGTCGCGGAGCGGGAGCACCGGCGGAGTCTACGGATCCTAAGAACTTGACACAAACCAACTGAGGTTTTATCCTGCGGATTGCAACAGGTTAGGCACGACGCAAGGAGGAACCACGCATGGCCACTCTTGTTCGCTGGGAACCTTTCAGGGAGATCGCGGCCCTCCAGAACGAGATGAGCCGCTTCATGAACGGCCTCGTCGAGGGCAACGGGCGGACCACGCAGAGCTGGGTCCCGACCGTCGACGTCTGGGAGACCGACGACGAGGTCGTCTACGCCTTCGACCTGCCCGGCATCCCCGAAGACAAGATCTCGCTCGAGCTCGAGGACGGCGCGCTGACGGTCAGCGCGACGCGCGAGCGCGAGGACGAGGTCGAGGAGGGGAAGTACTACCGCTACGAGCGGCGCTTCGGCACGTTCTCGCGCACGATCGGCCTGCCGCAGGGGATCAGCGAGGACGGCGTCTCCGCCGACTACAAGCACGGCGTGCTCGAGGTCCACGTCCGGAAGCCCGAGCAGCCGAAGCCGCGGAAGATCGAGATCGGCATCGGCAGCGGCCAGAAGACGATCGAGGGCAAGTCCGAGCGGAAGTAACGAACGCTCCTCCGCTTGAGCGACGGCGGCCTCCGGGCCGCCGTTCGCGTCTCTAGACGGCGGCGAGTGCCTCGCGCACGCGATCGCCGACGGCCGCGAGCTCGAGCTTCTCCCCGGCCACGTCCTGGAGCAGCTCGTCGGCGGTCGGCCGCTGTCCCTCCGTCCAGAGCTCGCGGAGGAGCGAGCCGGCCTCGCGGCGGGAGAACCACGCATTGCCGAACCGCTCGCGCAGGTGGGCGCGCAGCTGCGCCTCGAATGCCCAGGCGCGCAGGTACTCGGACGCGTAGAAGCCGCCGTCCATGTCCGCGAGATAGTCCGTCGGCGACGGCGCGACCTTCGTCGCGTCCGCGAGGAGCTCGACGTAGCGCGGGCGCAGGGCGGTCGGATCGTCGGCCGAGTGGAACTCGAGCTCGTACAGGAGCTTCGCGCAGTAGCGGCGCACGATCAGGAGGAGGAATGTCGCGCTCTCGGCCGCGAACTCGTGCGGGCGTCCGACGTCGAGGCGCCGCTCGAGCCAGACCGGGTCGAAGGTCAGGTGCTCGAGGAGCATCGCCCAGCCTTCGGTGACCGCGTTGTCCCCGAGCCGCCGCTCCTCCATCGCGAGCGAGGCCGACGTGTGCGCGAAGTGCTCGGTGTGGCCGGCCTCGTGGAAGAGCGCCCGCCAGTCGTCCGGCCCGCCCTGCGGCTTGATCACGAGGACGACGCGGCCCGGCACCTCGATCGGGGCGCAGAAGGCGCGCGGATCCTTCTGCGGCCGCTCCTCGAGGTCGAGCTCGACGTTCTCCTGGGCGCGCAGGTCGACGCCGAGGTCGGCGAGCGTCGCCTCGAGCGCCGGCAGCATCGTCTCGCGGGGGAACACGCCGTCCCACTCCGCGCCGCGCAGGGCGCGGGCGACGTCCCAGCGCTCGAGCTCGCCGAGGCCGAGCCCGACGCGCGAGCGGTAGAGGCGGTCGCCGGCCTCCTCCCAGAGGCTCTCCGTCTCGGCGAGGAAGCTGCGGCACTGGGCGGCGAGATCGTCGAGGCGGAACTCGAAGCTGCGGTAGAGGTCGGCGTAGGTGGGCGCGCCGAGCCTGCGCGTCTCCTCGTGGACGACCTCCGCCGCGCGGAGATGGAGGGAGTTGAGGTGCTCCTCGGTCAGGTCGTTACGCGCCGTCTCGAGCCGCTCGCGCTCGCCGCGGTCCTCCTCGTTCATGATCCGCGGCCGGAGCATGCGGTACGGGATGTCCTCGTCGCCGACGCTCGCCGTGAGTGTCGCCTCGAGCTCGGCGACGCGCGCCGCCTCCGCCGTGACGAAGTTGCCGAGGTACCCCTCGCACGCGAACTTCCACAGCTCACGCCGCCGCCGTTCGCCGTCGACCGAGGCGCCGAGCGCGAGCGCCGTCTCGAGCTGCGTCAACGCCTCGTGCCGCTCGTAGATCGGCGCGAGGTCGTACGTCTCCTTCTGGCCGGAGAAGTGGAGGTACTGCTCCTCGTCGAGCTCCGCGAGGAAGCGCTCCGCGTCGGCGGAGAGCGCGTCGATCTCGCCTTGCTGGAGCGGCTCGGCCATGGGCGTCCGTAGGATAGGCGCCGTGCGCGAGATCGTTCTCGAGACCGAGCGGAAGACCCAGCTGATCGAGATCACGGACCGGATCCGTGAGGCTCTCGCCGACGCGAACGGCGCCTCCGCGGCGCTCGTCTACGTCCCGCACACGACGGCCGGCGTCGCGATCAACGAGCGGATCGACCCCGAGCTCGTCGCCGATCTCGAGAACGCGTTCGAGCGCGTTGTCGGCGACGACTGGGACTGGAAGCACGAGGACGAGGACGGCCCGAACGCGCCGTCGCACGCGCGCGCCTCGCTCGCCTCGAGCCCGCAGGTGCTCATCCCGCTCAGCGACGGCAGCCTCGCGCTCGGCACGTACCAGGGCGTCTTCTTCTGCGAGTTCGACGGCCCGCGCACGCGCAAGATCTACGTGACGACGCTCACGTAGTTCCTCACACACTTCTCAAGCAAGAGGCGTAGCCTCGTGCTCGCCGTGAAGCGGGTCGTCTTCTTCGGCGTCGGGGCGGCCGTCCTCATCGCAGGCCTGCTCGCGACCGCCGACATTCCCGGGCATCGTCGCGATGCCCACGCGGCGCCGCGCGCGCCGCTCGCCGACGGGACGACGGCCGGCATCCACAAGATCCGCCACATCGTCATCGTCATGCAGGAGAACCGCTCGTTCGACTCCTACTTCGGGACGTACCCCGGCGCCGACGGCATCCCCGGCCTCGCAGGGAATCCGGGCAAGGTGCCGTGCATTCCCGACCCGCTCAAGCACACGTGCCGGAAGCCGTACCACGACACGTCCGACAAGAACTGGGGCGGACCGCACGACTACGCCGCCGCGCTGCGGGATCGCGCCCGGGGGAAGATGGACGGCTTCGTGACGACTGCGCGAGTCGGCTTGCGCGGCGTCTGCCACAGGCACTTCTTCGCGCCGAAGTGCTCCTTGGCGCCGGCGAACCCCGACGTCATGGGCTACCACGACTGGCACGAGATCCCGAACTACTGGGCGTACGCGCGCAACTTCGTGCTCGACGACCACCTGTTCCAGTCGGATCTCTCGTGGAGCCTGCCCGACCACCTCTACCTCGTCTCCGGCTGGTCGGCGCACTGCGCGGTGCCGGGAGTCGCCATGAGCTGCCACTCCTCGGTCAACGGCCAGGGCCCGATCCCCCAGTCGCCGTACCGGCCGGGCGGCGGAGTCGACTATGCGTGGACCGACCTCACGTACCTCCTGCACAAGTACGGCGTGAGCTGGCGCTACTACGTCGCCGACGGCAGCCAGCCCGACTGCGCGAACGGCGCCATGCTCTGCTCGTCGGTGCCCCAGAACGCGCGGACGCCGGGCATCTGGAACCCGTTGCCGTACTTCGACACCGTCCGGCACGACAACCAGCTCGGCGACATCCAGCCGCTCCAGTCGTTCTTCACCGACGCGCGGAAAGGCACGTTGCCCGAGGTCTCGTGGATCGCGCCGAACGACAAGAACAGCGAGCATCCGCCGAGCCTCGTCACGACCGGGCAGACGTACGTCACCCGGCTGATCAACACGATCATGCGCGGCCCCGACTGGCGCTCGACCGCGATCTTCCTCTGCTGGGACGACTGGGGCGGCTTCTACGACCACGTCGCGCCGCCGCAGGTCGACGCGCAGGGCTACGGGCTGCGCGTGCCGGCGCTCGTGATCAGTCCGTACGCGCGGCACGGCTTCGTGGACCACCAGGTGCTCAGCCAGGACGCGTACCTCAAGTTCATCGAGGACGACTTCCTCGGCGGCGCACGCATCGACCCGAGCAACGACGGGCGGCCGGATCCGCGACCCGACGTGCGCGAGAACGCGTCGGTCCTCGGCAACCTCGCCGGGGACTTCGACTTCCGCCAGAAGCCGCGCCGGCCGCTCCTCCTCCCGCTCCACCCGCCGTTCAGCTGAGGCCGCACCGCTACGGTGGCGCAATGGCCGCGCCCGTCGCCAAGGGAGAGGAGCTCGAGCTCGACGTCGAGTCGCTCGCGTACGGCGGCAACGGCGTCGCGCGCCTCGACGGCTTCGTCGTCTTCGTCCGTCGCGGCCTCCCCGGCGACCGCGTGCGGGCGCGCGTCACGAAGGTCAAGCGCAGCCATGCGGAGGCGCTCGCGACCGAGGTGCTCCGGCCCGGGCCCGAGCGCGTCGAGGCGCCGTGCGCGCACTTCCCCGCCTGCGGCGGCTGCCGCTTCCAGGATCTCGCCTACGAGGCGCAGCTCGCGCAGAAGGAGCAACAGGTGCGCGACGCGCTCCAGCGGCTCGCCGGGATCGCCGAGCCGCCGCTCGAGCCGATCGTCCCGTGCGAGCCGGAGATCTTCCACTACCGCAACAAGCTCGAGTACTCGTTCACGCAGACGCCGTCGGGCCCGGCCCTCGGCTTCCACAAGGCCGGCCGCTGGGACGAGGTGCTCGAGGTCGAGAAGTGCTGGCTCACGGACGAGCTCGGCAACGGGATCCGCGACGCCGTGCGCGACTGGGCGAGGGAGGAAGGGCTCCCGGCGTACTCGCAGGCCGACGGCAGCGGCTACCTCCGCCATCTCGTCGTGCGGCAGGGGCGCAACACCCGCCAGGCGCTCGTCCAGCTCGTCACGGCGCCGGGAGACAAGTTCGAGACCGGCTATCTCGTCGACGTCCTGCGCCGCTTCCCCGAGGTTCGCTCGATCCACTGGGCCGTCAACGACACGCCGGCCGAGGTGACGAACCTGCCGACGCGCCTGCTCTGGGGCGAGGACTGGATCGAGGAGGAGCTGTGCGGGCTCCGCTTCCGCGTCCGCCCGAACGCGTTCCTCCAGACGAACAGCGCGATGGCCGAGCGGCTCTACGGGCTCGCGCGCGACGCCGCCGGGCTGACCGGCAGCGAGACCGTCTGGGATCTCTACTGCGGCATCGGCACGATCGGGCTCTCGCTCGCGAAGGACGCGCTCACGGTCTGGGGGATCGAGGTCTCCGAGGAGTCGGTCGCGTGCGCGCTCGAGAACGCGGAGCTGAACGGGATCACGAACGCCGCCTTCTTCGCCGGGAACGTCGGCGAGGTCGTCGAGGAGCTACTCGACCGCTCCGGCCCTCCGGAGGTCGTCGTCGTCGACCCGCCGCGCGCCGGTCTCGCGGGGAAGGCGCTGCGGCGGCTCGGACGGATCGGCGCGCCCCGGCTCGTCTACGTGTCGTGCAATCCGACGACGCTCGCCGGCGACGTCAAGGCGTTGCGCGACGAGTACGGCTACGAGTTGCGGTGGGTGACGCCGGTCGACATGTTCCCGCACACGCCGCACGTCGAGTGCGTCGCCCTGCTCGAGCGGGTCAGCGCCAGCTAGAGGCGCTGCAGAGGGTCTCCTTCTTCCCCGGGTTCGGGAGTCGGAGCCGCTGCCAGTGGGTTCCGTCCCGATCGACGACGTACGGGACGGGCGCCGGATACCGGTCGCGCTTCTGTCGCGAGTTGACGAGCGTCCGATGGGCCTTGGCGCTCAGCCCGCCGTACGGGTCGATGCAGACGAGGAGACGGTCGCCGTCGGGCGACCAGACGAGGGTGCTGCCGAGGGCGGGAGCTTCGCGCCGTTGTGGCGCCGAGAAGTCGGCGACGCGCCGTCCGCTGCTCGAGTAGACGACGAGCCGTTTCCCCTGGATCGTCGCAAGCTCGCCACGCGAGGACCACGCGAGGTTGTAGGAGCCGGTCTCGGACTTGATCGGGATGACGAACCGCAATCCGCCGGGGCTCGGCGCCACGACGCGGAACTCGTAGATCGTGTGTCCGTACGGCGGCCGGTGCGTCCGGACGGTGCGCGCGTAGACGTACGCGATACCGGGCTTCCCCCAGGCCGCGTTGCCGCTCCCGAGGTCGGGCACGTGGAGCGGCTCGACGGCCCCGGTCGCGAGCGTGAGGATCGCGAGGTTGCTCGGAGCCGTGGCCGAGCTGCGCGTGATCAGGAGCTGCTTCCCGTCGGGCGACCAACCGAGCGGCCCGGTCGAGCACCCGGTGTTGCCGCTGCTGTCGCTGTAGGCGGGCGACACCTGCATGGGGGGCCCGCCGGCGCTGTCGGCGACGTAGATCTCGTCGACGCAGCCGTACTTGCCGCCGCACGTCTCGGCGTCTTCCCTGCAGATCGCGGCCGGAGGCATCGTCCAGGCGATCCTCGTTCCGTCGGGAGACCACTGCGGGTCGACCTTCGGGTCGGGGGAGTTCGTCAGCTGCCGCGGCTGCGAACCGGGCGTCCAGAGGTAGATGTCCCCGCCGCAGCCGCGGCCGCACCAGAGGTTCGGGTGGGTCGTGTACGTGAAGAGGATCCCGTGGTCCGAGGCCGTGCGAGCCGCGGACCCACCACAGCCGGCAGCGGCGAGAGCGAGTCCGACGATCAGCAGCGACCGGTGGAGGGCGCGCATCTCGGGGCGGACCCTAGTCCTGGCGCGGCGCGCGGCGTAGCCGCTTCCAGAGCAGGTCGCCGTTCGCGACGAGGAAGCCGAAGGAGAGGAACGGGAGCGCGGGCAGCCCGTCGACGGTCACGCCCGCGGTGATCACGATCGTCAGGCCGTACATGCCGGTCGTCGCGATCCACGTCCAGCCCGGCCGCAGCTTCCAGCGTGCCGCCGCCGCGAGGAAGAGCGCGTAGAAGAGGATGTCCGGCGGCCCGAGCTGGGCGGCGCCGCCGCCGGGGACGAGGAAGGCGACCGCGACGTCGTTGTAGATCGCGCGATGGTGGGCGACGATCTGCTTCGTCGGCCCGTGCGGCGAGAAGACCGAGATCGCGTCGACGACGGGGATGATCAGCGCGACGATCACGACCCAGAGCAGCTCCTCGAAGACGGTGAGGAACGCCCAGCCGGCGAAGACCGCCGCCCAGAGCTTCGCGAAGTTCGCGGCGAGCCTCCAGCTCTCCTCGGTGCAGCCGAACGCGACGAGGGCGAGCACGACGGCGACGGCGACGTTCCACCGCCACGGCCAGAGCGGCAGGAGGACGAGGACGAGCAGAAGCGTCGCCGGCATCACCCCGGCGGCGACGATCACGACACTCGGCCAGAGGCCGGGATAGGCGACGTGCGGCGCGAGGACGAACCACGTTCCGACCGCGGCGCCGACGACGACGAACGCCGACGCGCGCGGGCCTAGTACGGAGGAGTCTCGCTCCACCACTCGCCGAGCACCTTGAAGGCGTTCCAGAACGCCGTCTTCGCCGGCTGCTCGTCGAGCGACTCGTCGATGTCGGGCGTGACGAGTCCCTGGATCGTCGGCGTGAACTCCTGCAGCTCCCCCTCGACCGGCTCGAGGTCGCGGGCGAGCGGGAACTGGACGGAGTTGAGGAACGCGCGCGACTGCTCGCCCATCGCGACGACGAGCTTCGGCTGGACGATGTGGAGCTCGCGGAGGAGCCAGGCGCGCGACTCGCCCTCGTCGTCGCCCGCGAACTTGAGGCAGTTCGTCCCGTAGACCGCCATCGGGTCGACGTGGAGCCGCTGCAGGGACTTGAGGAGCGCGTTGCCGGCGCGACCGTAGAAGGCGACGCCCTCCTGCAGCTCCGACGGCTTCGGGTCGTGCTTGAGGAGGAAGACGTCTGCGAGCGGATGGCCGGAGCCGAGCACGGGCACGCGCGTGCCCCCGCCTGCCTGCGCGAGCTCGTCCCCGAGAGCGTTGATCTCGGTGATCGCCTTTTGCAGGTACTTCTCGTAGATCTCGTTGGTCGCCACGGTCACAGGATGCCCCGTGAGGAGTTCGGGGTCAGCGAACCCGTTCCTTGGCCTGCGCGACCCACTTCAGCCCCTGCAGGTAGACGAGCGACTTCGGCCGGCGCAGCACCTCGGCGCTGTGGAGGGCGAGGAGGAACTCCTCCGGCCCGTTGAAGCTCCGCATCGAGACGACGCCGGTGCCGACGCCCGCGAGCACATGCGCGTCCGAGCCGGCGCCGCGCAGGAGGTTGTACTTGCGCGCGAACCGGAGCGCCTCGTCGTTGTACGCCTCGAAGAGGAGCCGGGCGTTGTAGACCTCGAGGACGTCGATCTCCGCGAGGTGCCGGTGGAGCGTCGCCGGCTCCGGGATCGCGTGCATCCGGTCGAACGGATGGGGGAGGTAGACGAGCCCGCCCTGCGCCCGGATCGCCTCGACCGTCTCCTCGAACGACATGCCGCGCGGGATCTCCTCCTTGAGGAAGAGACCGATCACCTCGCCCTGGTCGGCGGTCTTCACCTCCTCGCCGGGGATGACCGTGAGGCGGCGGTTGCGCGCCTTCTCCGCCGCCTCGAGCGCGCCGCCGAAGACGTTGTGGTCGGTGATCGCGATCGCGCCGAGCCCCT
>Ga0070741_10010274_pt1 | contig 17752 bp, 19 predicted proteins | sample Coa_R1_4_FD_66440 | JGI IMG/M metagenome (GOLD analysis project Ga0070741, IMG submission 66440) | Surface soil microbial communities from Centralia Pennsylvania, which are recovering from an underground coalmine fire - Coalmine... | ecosystem: Environmental > Terrestrial > Soil > Unclassified ...
GGTCGTGGCCATGCAGGACGAGAAGAGCCAGATCCAGAACCGGGCCAAGGCCATGCAGGTCCTGCGCGCCCGGCTGCTGAAGGCCGAGCAGGACCGCCAGCAGGCCGAGCTGTCCCAGACCCGGCGCAGCCAGGTGGGCGGCGGGGGCCGGTCGGAGAAGATCCGGACCTACAACTACAAGGAGAACCGGGTCTCCGACCACCGCATCAACCTCACGCTGGCCGGCAAGCTCGACCGCATCCTGCAAGGCGACCTGGACGACCTGCTCGACGCTCTCATCGCCGACGAGCGGGCCCGGCAGCTCTCCGGCGAGTAAGGCGAGTCGGCGCGAGTGACCACCTGGCGGGAACTGCTGGACGAGGCCACCGAGCGGCTCGGGTCGAAGACGGACGCCCGGCGCATCGTCGAGCGGGCCAGCGGGAACGACGGTGCCGACTTCTGGACGGGCCTGGACGACGCCGTGACGACTCGGGCGGTGGCCTTCTTCGACTCGATGGTCGAGCGCCGGGCCACCGGTGAGCCCTTGCAGTACGTGCTCGGCTCGTGGGGGTTCCGCAGCCTCGACCTCTACGTCGACCGCCGGGTGCTGATCCCCCGGCCCGAGACCGAGCAGGTGGTGGAGGTGGCGCTGGCCGAGTTGCGCCGGCTGGAGGCACCCAAGCCCCTGGTGGTCGACCTGGGCACGGGGTCGGGGGCCATCGCCCTGGCCATCGCCAGCGAGGTGCCCACGGCCAAGGTCTGGGCCACCGACGCGTCGGCCGACGCCCTGGCCGTGGCCCGGGCCAACCTGGCCGGCATCGGTCGGGCCGGGGCGCGGGTGCGGCTGGAGCACGGCGACTGGTTCGACGCCCTGCCCGGGCTGGTGCAGGGCCGCGTCGATCTGGTGGTGTCCAACCCGCCCTACGTGGCCGACGACGACGAACTTCCCGGCGAGGTGGCCGACTGGGAACCGGCCGCCGCCCTCAAGAGCGGCCCCACCGGCCTGGAGCACGTGACCCTCATCCTGGAGGCGGCGCCGCTGTGGCTCACCCGCCCGGCCGGCGTAGTGCTGGAGATCGCTCCTCACCAGGCGAGTGAGGCCACCCGCATCGCCCACGACGCGGGCTTCACCGACGTGGTGGTCGAGCCCGACCTGGCCGGCCGGGCTCGCGCCCTGGTGGCCCGGATATGACCTCCGAGATCGACGCCGCGGCCGCGGCCCTGGCTCGGGGCCAGGTCGTCGGCATCCCCACCGACACGGTGTACGGGGTGGCCGTCGACCCCGGCCATCCGGGCGCCACCGACCGCATCTTCGCCCTCAAGCAGCGGCCCACCGACACCGAGCTGCCCGTGCTCGTCCTCGACGCCGACCAGGCCATGTCCCTGTGCCCGGCCGACCGCCTGCAGCCGTACGTGCGCCCGCTCATGGACACGTTGTGGCCCGGCGCCCTCACCATCGTCGTGCCCCGGCGCCCCGGCCTGGAGGCGGCGTTGGGAGGCGACGGCACGACCATCGGCATCCGAGCCCCGGACAACGACGTGGTGCGGGAGCTGTGCCGGCGGGTGGGGCCGCTGGCCGTCACCAGCGCCAACCTGCACGGGCAGCCGCCTCTCACCACCGCGGCCGAGGTGCGGGAGGCCTTCACCGGCGACGTGGCCGTGGTGGTCGACGGCGGGGTCTGCGAGGGGGCGCCCAGCACGGTGGTCGACTGCACCGGTGAGCAGCCGGTGCTCATACGCGAGGGCCGCATCCCGTGGGGGGAGATCACGGCGCTGGTGTAGGAAATGGCGCACATGGTGCAGAAACCTCCACCATGCGCCGCGCCGTCGCCATCCTCGTCGCCTGCAACCTGGCCGCCGCCGCGGCCGCTGCTGGCCCGGCCGGTGCTCGGTCGGCCGGCGGCCATGCGCGCAGCACCCACGAACTGACCGGGGCGCGCCCGGCCGGCCCAGCCGACCCGGCCGGTCCCGGCCTGGACGGCATCCCCGCCAACGTGCCCCCGGCGGCCCGCGCCCCCGAGCGGACCCTGCCCGTCCCCGCCACGTGGCCCTTCCCCGACGCCTTCCCCCGCACGTCGGGCGCCGAGCGCCTCATCGGCGGCGCCCTGGAGTACAGCGACTTCCTCTACGACGACCACGGAGCCAAGGGCGTGCCCCGCAGCACGCCGGTGGCCAGCCTGGCGCCCACCGTCGGTACGTACGACTACGCCGCCAGCAACGCCCTCATGAACGGGGCCGACATCTTCCGGGTGGCGATCGGCGCCACCCCGAGCGCCACGTGGTGGCGGGTCGACTGGAACACGCTCGCCGACCCCAACGTGCCCGTGGTCGAGTTCGCCCTCGACACGGACGGCAACGCCGTCACCGGCGTGCCGGCCTGGCCGGGCGGCGCCGGGGTGTCGTCGCCGGGCATCGACCGGGCGCTCATCATCTCGTCCCGGGGCGCCACCCTCCTCGACACCGCCGCCGGCGGGGCGCCCCCCGCCACCGTGCCCGTCACCGTGGACACGTCCGCTCGCTCGTTCGTGGTCATGATCCCCCGCACCACGCTGCCGGTGAGCGGCACCTGGACGGTGCGGGTGGCCGCGGGCGTGGCCAACGCCGCCGGCGACGGCTTCGCTCCCGTCGACAGCGACCACGGCGCCCTGCCCGGTCAGCCCGCGGTCTTCAACGTCGGGTTCCGGGACCACACGCAGGAGCCGCAGGCGTCGAACTTCTGGATGGAGAGCGCCCAGGCCAACGCGCTGGCCGGTGGTGACATCAGCGCCTTCAAGGCCACCGTCGACTGGGCCGCCCTCGACGCCGCCACCACCACGCCCGAGCCCCAGCCCACCGGTTACAGCAACCGCTGGTACGTGTCGTCAATCGGATGGGACCAGCAGGGCGTGGTCAAGGACTCGGGCAACAGCACGGGCGATCTGCGGCCCAACTTCCTGGGCCGGGTGCAGCCCTACGCCGTGTACATCCCGAGCACGTACGACCCGGCCACGCCCACACCGCTCACCTGGATCCTCCACTCGCTGGGCGTGCAGCACAACCAGTACGGCGCCATCGACGGCACGTTCGTGGCCCAGGCCTGCGAGGACCGCCACTCCATCTGCGCGACCACGCTCGGCCGAGGTCCCGACGGCTGGTACTTCGACGAGGCCGAGGTCGACTTCTGGGAGGTCTGGAACCGGCTCGCCCTCACCTACACCCTCGACCCCGAGCACACCGTGCTCAGCGGTTACTCCATGGGCGGGTGGGCCACGTACAAGCTGGGCCTGGCCCACCCCGACCTGTTCGCCAAGGCGGTGGTGCTGGCCGGGCCGCCCCTGTGCGGGCTGCGGCTTGCCCAGGGCTTCGGCGGCGCCGCCGGTCCGGGCCCGTGCACCACCGACGGCGACTCGTCGCCCCTCATCGAGAACGCCCGCTGGCTGCCGTACTACATCGCCCACGGCACGAGCGACGAGCTGGTGCCGGTGAGCAGCGTGCTGCAGCAGGTCAAGTTCTTCGACGACCTCGGCTACCGCTACCGCTTCGAGCTGTACCCCGGGCAGGACCACCTGGGCTGGGCGGTGGAGGGCATGTGGCCGTCGGCCGTGGCCCACATGGCCAACGACGGCGTGACCCACGACCCCTCCCACGTCACCCTCGGCTGGTACCCGTACCTCGACCGGACGGACCACCCCGAGTGGGGCATCGGGACGACCGGCGCCTACTGGATCCGCAACCCCAAGGCGGTGAGGGCGACGCCGGGGAGCGCGGCCCGCATCGACGCCGTGTCCACGGGCCGGGCCGCGCCCACGTACACGCCGCAGCACGTGCCCGACGCGGTGGTGCCCGGCCAGCCCACGCCGGGCGTGGTGGTGGAGCAGACGTGGCAGGCGGGTCCGGACACGCTCGCGGGCACGACGCTCTCGCTCAGGTTCGACAACGTCGCCACCGTCACCGTCGACCTGGCCGGCGCCGGCTTCGCTCCCGGCACGCCGGTGACAGTCACGGTGATGACGGCCGCTCCGGCCGTCATCACGTTCAAGACGTCGACCGGCGACCAGGCGATCAGCGCCGCCGCCGGCACCTACACGGTCACCGCCTAGAGCGGCACCCACCCACCCCACCCAGCCGTTCTCGTAACGCTGGGGCCCACATAGCCGGCCTGAGCGTTACGAGAATGCTCAGGGGGCGAGGATGCTCAGGGGCGTGGCGTTACGAGAACGCGAAGTCGACGGCGCCGTCGGCCCGCAGGTGGGCGGGCCGGCCGCAGAACTCCTGCTGGCACATCTCCTTGAGCAGGCCCGTCTCGTTGGCGTTGCCCCACGCCCGGCGCCCGTCGGGCAGGCGGCAGGCGACGATGGCGATGACGGGCTGGCCGTCGCGCTCGTGCATGACCGTGTAGCTCTCGACCGCGACCGGTCCCTCGTAGTCGGCCGTGTAGTCGCGGCGGGGGAGGGCGTCGACCTCGGCCTGCGCCTCGGCGCCCACGGAGCGGAACGCGCCGGCCGCGGGCGGCGTGGTCGAGTACACGCCGATCGAGTGCTTGGTGATGTACCAGCCGTTGGCCGTCACCAGCCCGAACGACCCGGGGTCGGCTCGCAGCGCGCCGGCCATGGCCGCGATGGAGTGGGTGACGTAGTTGTTGCCCGGCCCACCGGCGAAGCACAGCCCGCCGGTGACGGTGAGGGGCCGGCCGTCCAGCTCCAACCCCAACTCGGCCGCGCCGATCTCCACGGCGGACGGGAAGCAGGAGTAGAGGTCGACGTGGGCCACGTCGTCGATGCCGATCCCGGCGAGCGACAGGGCGTGCTGCCCGATGGTGCGGATGGCGGGTGAGGCGGCCAGCTCGTCCCGCTCAGAGACCCACCAGTGGTCGTGGGCGTCGGCCCCGCTGTGCACGAACACCCACCGGTCCTCGGGCACGCCCGCGGCCTGGGCCGCGGCCACCGAGCAGATGATGAGGGCGGCGGCCTGGTCGGTCTGGATGTTCGAGTTCATGAACTTGGGATAGGGGAACCCGATCATCCGGTTCTCGGGCGTGATGGTGCGGATCTCCTCGGCCGACCGGGCCTCGGGCGACCAGGCGTACGGGTTGCCCGCGGCCACCTCGGAGAAGCGGGCCCACAGCTCCGACACCTTGCGCTGGTGCTCGTCGACTGTGGCGCCCGACGCCGCCCGCAGGGCGTTCTCGAACACGGGGTACACCTGCGTGGGGATGGCGAGTGAGCGGGCCATCTCGATGTCGTTGGTGCCCGGGCGGTCGATCCCGATGGTGCGGGGAGCGGGCGTGTCCTCGCCCTGGTTGGTCCACTGGAGCCAGTCCTTGGTCTTGCGGGCCAGCAGCCGGGTGTACACGGCCTCGGCCCCGGCGACGAGGGCCACGTCCAGCTCGCCCCGCTGGATGGCGGCGGCGGCGTCGTTCACCACCATCTGCGGGGTGTTGCCGCCCGTGGTGCTGAGCACCGTCTCTCGGGGCGACGCCCCCAACCGCTCGGCCAGCAGCAGTGCGGGGTTGCCGTAACGCCACGAGAGCAGCTCGACCACCCGGATGCTGTCGGCCGACCGCAGCAGGCGGTCACCCGTGCCGCTGTCGTCGCCGGCCCGCCGCAGGGCCTCGACCATCATGTCGGCCGGCTCCGAGAGGGACGGGACATCCTCGGGATCGGGCTTGCGGACCAGTTGGCCGACGCCGACGACGACCGGGAGACGGGGATCGAGGCTCATCGCCGATCGAGGCTAGGAGCCGCACGGCCGTAGACTCCAGCCCATCGACGTCCTGTTCCTCTGCACCGGGAACATCTGCCGTTCCCCCCTCGCGGAAGCGCTGTTGCGAGCTCGCTTGTCGCGCCTGGGCGCCACCGCGCGCGTGTCCTCGGCCGGCATCATGAACGAGGGCCTGCCCGCCACCGTCGAGGCCGTGGAGGTGGCGGCCGCGTTGGGGCTGGACACGTCGAGCCACCGCAGCCGCCTGCTCACCGCCGACGCCATCGAGCAGGCCGACCTGGTCGTCGGCCTGGCTCGCGAGCACGTGCGGGAGGCCCTCGTGCTCGCGCCCCAGGCCTGGCCCAAGACCTTCACCCTCAAGGAGCTGGTGCGGCGGGGCGACGCCACCGGCGCCCGCACCCCGGGCCAGCCCATGAGCGAGTGGCTGGAGAAGGTGCACGCGGGGCGGACCCGGATGGAACTGCTGGGCCGGTCCACGGACGACGACGTGGCCGACCCCATCGGCCGGGGCCGGTCGGTGTACCAACGCATGGGAGCGGAGCTCAACGACCTGGTGACCCACCTGGTCGAGCTGGCCTGGGCCCAGGCCGGCAGACCGGGCGGGACCGGCGCGTGACCGGCTACCTCCTCATCCTCGTCGTCGCCGCCGCCGGGACCTACCTCTGCACCTTCGTGGTACGCCGCCTAGCCGTGCGCTTCGGCGCCGTGGTGGTGCCCGACGAGCGCCGGGTGCACGCCGCCCCCACCCCCACGTCGGGGGGGACAGCCATGTACATCGCCTTCCTGCTGGCCATGCTCGTGGCCTCGCAGCTGCACCAGTTCCGTGAGGTGTTCCAGAGCTCGTCCGCCCCGCTGGGCATGGTGCTGGCCGCCACCATCATCTTCGTCGTGGGCCTGGCCGACGACCTGCGGGACATGTCGGCCCCGGCCAAGCTGGCCGGCCAGGTGCTGGCCGGCAGCGCCCTGGCCCTCCTGGGCGTCACCATGTTCTTCTTCCGCATCCCCTTCGCCGGCTTCATCGCCCTGTCGCCCGACCTGGAGCCGCTGGCCACGGTCATCTGGGTGGTGGGCATGGCCAACGCCGTCAACCTCATCGACGGGCTGGATGGGCTGGCCGCCGGCATCGTGGCCCTGGCCTCGGCGTCCTTCTTCATCTACGGCGACCGCCTCATTCACGCCGGCAACCTGGGGCCCGAGAACGTGGGCCCGCTCATCGCCGTCATCGCCTGCGGGGTGTGCCTGGGCTTCCTGCCCCACAACTTCCACCCGGCCCGCATCTTCATGGGCGACGCCGGGGCCATGCTCCTCGGCGTCCTGATGGCAGGCTCGACGCTGGTGGTCGTGGGCCAGACCGACAACGAGTTCAGCGGCAAGACGTTCTTCTTCTTCGCTCCCATCTTCATCCCGTTCTTCATCCTGGGAGTGCCCATCCTCGACACCGCGTTCGCCATCATCAGGCGGGCGGGCCGGCGGGGCGTGGCCGAGGCCGACAAGGAGCACCTGCACCACCGGCTCATGCGCCTGGGCCACGGGCACCGCCGCTCCGTCGTGATCCTGTGGGCGTGGACGGCCCTGCTGTGCGGCTTGGTGCTGTACCCCACCTTCACCAACAAGGGCAATGCCATCATCCCGTTCCTGGTGGCTGGGCTCGGGATCGCGCTCTACACGCTCTTCCACCCGGGCGTGCGCAACCACCGCCCGGTGGTGGTGGCCGACGTCACCGACGACGGGCCGGAGGACGGCGGTTTGGCCCCGATCGTGCCTCTGGAACAGCACGGCGGCTGACCGGTCTCAAACTTGCGGACCCCCAAAACCTCGAATTTGCAACGACGAAGCCTGCTCTCGTAGATTGCGTCGGTCCCGGGGCCGGGGCAGCCGGCACCGGGTTCTGCAAAGGGGCAGTTCGGTGGATCTTCGGGAGAAGCGCGCTCTCAACAACGGTTTTGGCGAGGCTCTCTCCCGAGCCTTCGAGTTCGCCGTCAGCCCCGTCATCTTCGGATTCCTCGGACACCTTCTCGACATGCGACTCGGTACGTCTCCCGCCTGCCTCCTCCTCTTCGCCGCCTTCTGCGTCATCGGTCTCTTCGTGAAGACCTGGTACGCCTACGACGCCGAGATGAAGGCCCAGGACGCGGCGGGCCCGTGGCGCAAGGGGCAGCAGCAGTGAACGCCGCCGGCGCCACCTTCGTCACCCGCGACGACGGCCCTCCCGTCGAGCAGATCGTCGTCAAGGACATGATCCGCCGGGCCCTTCCCGTGGCCCCCGCCGTCATCGTCCTGTGCTCCCTGCCCTGGGGCCTGGCCGGGGCGGCCTCGTCCGCCTTCGCCATGGCCATCGTGCTCGTGAACTTCCTCCTGGCCGCCTCGCTGCTGGCCTGGTCGGCCCGCATCTCCCTCGGGCTGATGATGGGCGTGGCCCTGTTCGGCTATGTCGTGCGCCTGGCCCTCATCGCCGCCGCCGTGCTCATCGTGCACGGCGCCGGTTGGTTCTCGGCCTGGCCGCTCGGCCTCACGCTGATCGTCACCCACCTCGGCCTGCTCCTGTGGGAGCTGCGCTACGTCTCCGCCTCGCTCGCATATCCGGCCCTGAAGCCGTCCCGAAAGGACTGACACCGGGTGCACCTGCTCGCTCTCGAGTTCCCCCCGATCGACCACATCGTCAAGTTCCGGCCGTTCCTCTTCGAGAACTCGCAATGGCTGGGCTTCAACAAGGTGGCGCTCATGTGCGTCCTGGCCACCCTCTTCACGTTGGGGCTGTTCTTCGTGGCCGGGTCCAAGCGATCGCTGGTGCCCACCGGGTTCCAGAACGTGGTGGAGTCGGCCGTCGAGTTCATCCGCGAGGGCATCATCATGCAGACGATGGGCCACGACGGGATGAGCTGGCTGCCCTACCTCACGGCCCTGTTCTTCTTCATCCTCTTCTGCAACATCTTCGAGGTCATCCCGATCTTCCAGATGCCGGCCACCGCCCGCATGGCCGTACCCGCCGTGCTGGCCCTGCTGTCGTGGGCCATCTTCATCACCGTCGGCGTGGTCAAGCAGGGGCCCATCGGCTACCTCAAGTCCGCCCTGTTCCCGCCCGGCGTTCCCAAGGCGCTGTACATCCTGGTCACGCCCATCGAGCTCATCTCCACGTTCCTGGTGCGGCCCTTCTCGCTGGCGGTCCGGCTCTTCGCCAACATGCTCGCCGGTCACATCCTGCTGGTGACGTTCGCCGTCTTGTCATCGGCGTTGTTCGTGAAGAGCGCGCTGATCGTGGTGATGCCCCTCCCCATGGTCATGCTCGTGCTCCTCACCGGCTTCGAGGTCCTCGTCGCCGTCCTGCAGGCCTACATCTTCACCATCCTCACCGCCGTGTACATCGGCGGTGCCATGCACCCCGAGCACTAGGAGGCTCAGCAACCAATGGCAACTCCCCTCCTCGCCGAAATCACCGGCCCTGACCAGATCAAGTTCGGGCAGGCGCTGTCGGCAGGCTTCGGCTACGGCCTGGCTGCCATCGGCCCCGGCATCGGCATCGGCTACCTCGTCGGTCAGTCCGTGCAGGCCATGGCCCGCCAGCCCGAAGCAGCCGGCATGGTGCGCACCACCATGTTCCTCGGCATCGCCTTCACCGAGGCCCTCGCCCTGATCGGCTTCGTGGTCTTCGTCCTCCTCAAGTTCGCGTAGAGGGGACGCCTCGATGTCAGTGCTTGCCCTGATCGTCGGCGCCGCCGCGGAGACCGGGAAGCAGTCCAACCCGATCCTGCCGGACAAGAACGAGCTCTTCTGGGGCTTCTTCTCGTTCATCATCCTGGTGGTCCTGCTGTGGAAGTTCGCCTTCCCGCCGGTGGTGCAGGCCATGCAGAACCGGACCAACCGGATCCGCAAGGACCTGGATGACGCCGAGCGGCTGAAGAACGAGTCCCAGACGATCCTGAACCAGTACACGGCCCAGCTCCAGGACGCCAAGAACGAGGCCAACCGCATCATCGAGGAGGCCCGGCAGACGGCCGACCAGCTGCGGCGTGACCTCATGTCCCGGGCCGAGGCCGAGGTGGCCGAGCTGCGCCAGCGGTCCCAGGCCGACATCAACGCGGCCAAGGACCGGGTCCTGGCCGACCTCCGCCAGCAGGTCGCGGAGATCGCCATCGCCGCCGCCGAGCGGGTCGTGGAGCGCAACCTCGATCGCGAGACGAACGCAGCGCTCGTCGAGAACTTCATCGCCCAGGTCGGGTCGAGCCGCTGATGGCCGATCGCTCCGACGCCTACGCCGAGGCGCTCTTCGTCGTCGCCCAAGCCGAGGGCGCGCTGAGCACGGTCGAAGAGGAGCTCTTCCGTGTGGCTCGCACGCTCGAGACCAACGACGAGCTGCGCAACGCCCTCACCGACGAGGCCATCCCCATCGATCGCCGCATCGGCATCGTGGAGGATCTCCTCGGGCCCCGCGCCCACCCGACCACCACGGCCTTGGTGAGCTTCATCATCGCCGCCGGCCGGGGCCGGGAGCTGCCCGAGATCGTCGACAAGGTGGTGGCCGCGGCCGCCGCCCAGCAGGCGAGGGCGGTGGCGGAGGTGCGCACGGCCATGCCCCTCACCGACGACCAGCGCCAGCGGCTGGCGGAGGCGCTGTCCAAGGCCACCGGCAAGCAGCTCGAGCTCAAGCTCGTCATCGACCCGAGCATCCTCGGTGGCGTGGTCGCCCAGGTGGGCGACAGCGTGATCGACGGGAGCGTCCGGCACCGACTCAACCAACTTCGCGAGGTCTTGTAGATGTCAGACACGTTCAACCTCGACCCGGCCGAGATCGCCGCGACCCTTCAGCGCCGGCTGGCCGACTTCTCGCCCACGGTGGCGTCCGGCCAGGTCGGGCGGGTGGCTGAGGTGGGCGACGGCATCGCCCGCGTCACTGGCCTGCCCGGCGCCGCGGTCAACGAGCTGCTGGAGTTCGAGAGCGGCACGCTGGGCCTGGCCCTCAACTTGGACGAGGAGTCGATCGGCGCCGTCGTCCTGGGTGGGGTCGACGACATCGAGGAAGGCCAGACGGTCAAGGCCACCGGCAACATCCTGTCGGTGCCGGTGGGCGACGGCCTGCTCGGGCGGGTGGTCAACTCCCTGGGCGAACCGGTCGACGGCAAGGGCCCGCTGTCCAACGTGGAGCAGCGCCGCATGGAGGTGCAGGCGCCCGGCATCACCGGCCGCAAGCCCGTGCACGAGCCCCTGCAGACCGGCATCAAGGTCATCGACGCCCTCACGCCCATCGGGCGGGGCCAGCGGGAGCTGATCATCGGCGACCGCAAGACGGGCAAGACCGCCGTCGCCATCGACACGATCATCAACCAGCGGGGCCTGGGCGTGAAGTGCGTCTACGTGGCCGTGGGCCAGAAGGCCTCCACCGTGGCCCAGACGGTCGCCGTCCTCGAGCAGCACGGCGCCATGGACTACACGGTGGTGGTCGTCGCTCCCGCGTCCGATCCGGCGCCGTTCAAGTACCTCGCCCCGTACGCCGGCTGCGCCATGGGCCAGCACTGGATGGAGAACCGGGGCCATGCCCTGGCCGTGTACGACGACCTGTCCAAGCAGGCCGAGGCCTACCGCCAGATGTCGCTGCTGCTGCGCCGGCCCCCGGGCCGCGAGGCGTACCCGGGCGACGTCTTCTACCTCCACAGCCGTTTGCTGGAGCGGGCGGCCAAGCTCAACGACGAGCGGGGCGCGGGGTCGCTGACCGCCCTTCCCGTCATCGAGACCAAGGCCGGCGACATCTCGGCCTACATCCCCACCAACGTCATCTCCATCACCGACGGCCAGATCTTCCTGGAGGACGACCTGTTCAAGTCGGGCGTGCGCCCGGCCGTGAACGTGGGCCAGTCCGTGTCCCGGGTGGGCGGTGCCGCCCAGATCAAGGCCATCAAGACGGCGGTGGGCACCCTCAAGGGCGACCTGGCGCAGTTCCGTGAGCTGGAGGCCTTCGCCCAGTTCGGCTCCGACCTGGACAAGGTGTCCCAGGACCAGCTGGAGCGGGGCTACCGTCTCACCGAGCTGCTGAAGCAGGGCCTGCACTCGCCCATGCCGGTGGAGGAGCAGGTGGTGTCGATCTACGCGGGGACGCACGGGTTCCTGGACGGCATCCCGGTGGCCGACGTGCGCCGCTTCGAGGCCGACCTCATCGCCTGGTTCCGCACCCGGCACGGCGAGATCCTCGAGGCCATCAAGTCGAGCGGGAACATCCCCGACGTCCCGGCCTTCGAGGCGGCCATCAAGGCCTTCGCCGAGATCTTCGTGCCCACCGAGGCAGCCGCCGAGGCGGTCTGACCGTGCGTTTGCCTACGTCCGCCTGGCGGGGGGGAGCCCGAGGGGGCCCCTTCCTGGTGCCCCCCTCGGCCTGTGCCGATCCGGCTCCGCCGGTCGGCGCCGCGACAACGGATGGGGCCGCCAGGCCGCTCGGGACACGCTCGATCCGCAACCTCCGGTTGCCGATCGAAGGAGCCGGTTGTGGCCGGCGGTAAGGAGCGCACCCTTCGGCGGCGCATCAAGAGCGTCCAGTCGACGAAGAAGATCACCAAGGCGATGGAGCTGATCTCGGCCAGCCGCATCGTCAAGGCGCAGCAGCGCGTCGCCGCGGCCCGGCCCTACAGCGAGCAGATCACCGAGGTCATCCGCGACCTGGCTGCGGCCGGCGCGGGCACGTCCTCGCCCCTGTTGCAGGCCCGGGCCGAGGAGCGCACGGTGGCCGTCATCGTCATCGGTGCCGACCGGGGCCTGGCCGGTGCCTACAACTCCAACGTCATCAAGGCGGCCGAGCGGACGGTGCAGGCAGCCCGGGCCGAGGGCAAGGAGTACGCGCTGGTGACGGTGGGCCGCAAGCCCCTCGCCTACTTCCGCTTCCGCCGCTACCGGATCGACGAGTCCTTCAGCGGATTCTCCGACCAGCCCACCTACGAAGACGCCCGGGGCATCGCCCGCTTCGTCCTCGACAAGTTCGAGTCGGGCGAGTACGACCGGGTGGAGCTGGCCTACACGCAGTTCCTCTCGCTGGGGACGCAGCGGGCCGTCGTCCGCCGGCTCATGCCCCTCGACGCCGAGGCCATCAAGGACGCGGCCAAGGCCGACGGGCCCAAGGCCGACTACGAGTTCGAGCCCTCGCCCACCGAGATCCTCGACCGCCTGCTGCCCCGGTACGCCGAGGCCCGGCTGTTCGCGGCGTTGCTCGAGGCCGCGGCATCCGAGCACGCGGCGCGCCAGCGGGCCATGAAGTCGGCCACCGACAACGCCGAGGACCTCATCACCAAGCTCACCCGGATCATGAACCGGGCCCGCCAGGACGCCATCACCACCGAGATCATGGAGATCGTCGGCGGGGCCGAGGCCCTGGCGCAGGACAAGGAGTCACCCGAGGAACTGATCCTCAAGCACACGGACTGGCCCCACGTGTACCCCCACCCCATTCCCGTTTCGTTGCCCCGCGACCACTACTAGGAATCTGAGGAGTCCCGCATGACCATGACCGCCGAGCCGCAGGCCTATGAGCGAGAGCTCAAGGACGGCCGCGTCGTCGCCATCGCCGGGCCGGTCATCGACGTCGAGTTCCCCCCGGACGCGCTGCCCGAGATCAACCACGCCCTGTCGATGACGCTCACCGTCGACGGCCAGGAGATCGAGGTGCGCGCCGAGGTGGCCCAGCAGATCGGGGACTCCCGGGTGCGAGCCATCTGCCTCCGGCCCACGGACGGCCTCACCCGCGGCACGGTCGTGCACAACACGGGTCACGGCATCCGCATGCCCGTCGGCGACGGCGTCCTCGGCCACGTGCTGAACGTCATCGGCCAGCCGCTCGATGTGGCGTCGCTGGACCGGATCGACGACTACTGGGAGATCCACCGGCCCGCCCCGGACTTCGACACGCTCGAGCCCAAGGCCATCATGTTCGAGACGGGCATCAAGGTCATCGACCTCCTCACCCCGTACCTCCAGGGCGGCAAGATCGGCCTGTTCGGTGGTGCCGGCGTGGGCAAGACCGTGCTCATCACCGAGATGATCCGCCGCGTCGCCCAGCAGCACGGTGGTGTGTCCGTGTTCGCGGGCGTGGGCGAGCGCACCCGTGAGGGCACCGACCTGTTCATCGAGATGGGCGAGTCCGGCGTGTTGGACAAGGCTGCGCTGGTGTTCGGCCAGATGGACGAGCCGCCCGGCGTGCGCCTGCGGGTGGCGCTGTCCGCCCTGACCATCGCCGAGTACTTCCGGGACGTCAAGCAGCAGGACGTGCTCCTCTTCATCGACAACATCTTCCGATTCGTGCAGGCCGGCTCCGAGGTGTCGACGCTGTTGGGCCGCATGCCCTCGGCCGTCGGGTACCAGCCCACCCTGGCCGACGAGATGGGTGAGCTCCAGGAGCGCATCACCTCGACCCGGGGCCGTTCCATCACGTCGCTCCAGGCCGTGTACGTGCCCGCCGACGACTACACCGACCCGGCGCCGTTCACGACCTTCACCCACCTGGACGCCACCACCGAGCTGTCCCGCGACATCGCCGCCCTCGGCATCTACCCGGCCGTGGACCCGTTGGCGTCCACGTCGACCATCCTCGCTCCCGAGGTCGTGGGCGAGAAGCACTACCGGGTGGCCCTGCGGGTGCAGGAGATCCTGCAGCGGTACAAGGAGCTCCAGGACATCATCGCCATCCTCGGCCTCGACGAGCTGTCCGAAGAGGACAAGCTCATCGTGGGCCGGGCCCGCAAGATCCAGCGGTTCCTGTCCCAGCCCATGTTCGTGGCCGAGGTCTTCACCGGCCTGCCCGGTGTGTTCACGCCCGTCGAGGAGACGGTGGAGTCGTTCCGCCAGCTGGTCGAGGGCGAGTTGGACGACCTGCCCGAGCAGGCGTTCCTGAACGTTGGTGGCGCCGACGACGCCCGGGCCAAGGCCAAGCGGTTGCAGGAAGGGGCGTCGGCGTAGTGGCCCTGCACGTCGAGCTGGTGTCGCCCGAGCGCATCCTGTTCTCGGGCGAGGCCACCATGGTGCTCCTGCGGGCGGGCGGGGGCGACATCGCCTTCCTCACCGGGCACGCGCCGTTCCTCGGCGCGCTGGGCGTCGGCGTGGTGCGCATCCAGGGCGTCGACGGCCGCGACGTCGAGGCTGCCGTGCACGGCGGGTTCGTGGAGGTCAAGGACGACCGGGTCATCATCCTGTCGGACGTGGCCGAGCTGGCCGACCAGATCGACGTGAACCGGGCCCGCCAGGCCCGGGACGATGCCCAGGCCCGGCTCCGCTCGGGTGGGGCCGACTCGGAGGAGGCCGCGGCCCAGGCCGCCGCCGACCTGCGCCGGGCCGAGGTGCGCCTCCAGGCCGCCCACGCCGCCTGACCCCCCACGAACCGGTCCTGTGTCCACAAAGAGCTGGGGCCCGGGCCGCTACAGCTCGGGGTCGCCGAACGTGGTCGCCAGTGCGTGCTCGAACGCCTCGCGCCCGTCACGCGGGCCGGTGAACGACCACCGGCCTTCGGCGGCCATGTCCTCGGGCCGGGCCATGCCGGTGGCCACCGCCACCAGGGCGTCGTGGTCGGTGCGAAGCACGCCCACGGAGGGGCCGCTGCCGATCACGTAGTCGGCACCGTCCTCCAGCACGACCTGCACGGGCGCCTCCACCTTGTCGCCCACCAGCCAGGCCAACGCCGCCGCGGTGGCGTCGCGTGACTCCTCGGGGACCGGCACCCGCGCGCCCACGGCCTGGCTGATCTGGTGGATGTGGCGATGCAGGTCGAGCAGCAGCCCGGCCACGCCCATGCCCGACGTGCCGCCCAGCTTGCCGAACGCCACGGCCGGCAGCGACCACCGCTCTCCCGCTCGCTCGGCGAAGTGCGACTCCAGCTCGGTGGCGTACTGGTCGAGCTCCACCAACAGGCCGGCAGGGTCGTCGCCCGCGCCCCGACCCGCTGGGGACGGCACGTCGGCGTCCGACGCGCCTTGGTCGCCGGGCGGGAGCGTGCCCGACAGCGCCTCGGCGTACCGCTCCGCCAGGTGGGCCACCACGTCCTTCACCGTCGCCCCGCCCGCGCCGGGCACCTCGCGGTCCCACGCCTCCGGTGACAGGTCGGCCAGGAACGCCAGCAACGCCTGGCGCTGGGCGACCAGGCCGGCCACGTTGCGCGTGTGGTGGGTCGTGCGATCCATGGCGTCCTTCTCCCCGCTCGGCGGGGGTGTGCAATCGTCGGGCGTGCCCAAACGCCGGCTCGGCGTCGCCGTGCTCGTTCCCGCGCCGCTCTCCCACGAGATCGACGGGCTGCGCCGCGCCGTGGGCGACCCCGCCCTGGGCCGCATCCCCGCTCACCTCACCCTCGTGCCTCCGGTCAACGTGCGGGAGGACCGCCTGCCGGGCGCCCTGGCCCGGCTCCGGGAGGCGGCCGCGGCCACCCGCCCCTTCCGGCTCACCCTCGGCCCGCCCGCCACGTTCCTCCCCGTGAACCCCGTGCTGTACCTGGCCGTGGGCGGCGACGTCGACGCCCTCACCGCCCTGCGCGACCGCGTCTTCCGCGAACCCCTCGCCCGCACCCTCACGTGGCCGTTCGTCCCCCACGTCACCGTGGCCGACGAGGCCGCACCCGAGCGCATCGAGGCCGCGCTCACGGCCATGTCGGACTTCGCCGCGACCATCGAGGTCGATCGCGTGCACCTCCTCGAGGAGGGGCCGGGCCGGGTGTGGACGCCGGTGGCCGGCGCCCTCCTGGCACCGCCCGCGGTGGTGGGCCGGGGCGGGTTGCCGGTGGAGCTGTCGGTGACCGACGGCGTCGACCCGGAGACGGCAGCCTTCGTCCAGCGGGAGTGGCCCGACGAGCCCGCCCAGACCGTGGTGGTGACGGCCCGGCGCGAGGGCCGGGTGGTGGGCGTGGCCCAGGGCCGGGTCCGGGCGGGCGACGCCCACCTCTCCCTGCTCCTGGTGGCGGCGGGGGAGCGAGGCACGGGCGTGGGCTCGCACCTGCTGGCCGCGTTCTGCGACGCCGCCGCGGGCCGGGGCGCCACGTCGGCCACCGTGCGCACGGCCGCGGCGGGACCGGCGCTGGCCTTCTACGAGGATCGGGGCTGGCGGGTGGAGACGGGCCTGCCCGCCCATCGCCACCGCGCCGATTTTGTGCAGCTTCGCCGCATTTTCCCGTAGCGTTGAGCATGCCTACCGCCCTCGTCACCGGTGCGTCCCGCGGCATCGGTCGCGCCTTCGCCACCCGCCTGGCCGCCACCGGCCACAACCTGGTCGTGGTGGCCCGCGACGAGCCCGCCTTGGACCAGCTGGCAGTCGAGCTGCGCGTCGACGTCGAGGTGCTGGCCGCCGACCTCACCGACCCCGACCAGCTCGCCCACGTCGAGGCCCGCGTGGCCGACGCCGACCGGCCCATCGACGTGGTCGTGAACAACGCGGGCATGGGCACGTACGGCGAGTTCGCCATGCTGCCCATCGAGGGGATCGAACAGGAGATCCGCCTCGACGTGCTCGCCCTCACTCGCCTCACCCACGCGGCCCTGCCGGGCATGCTTGCCCGGGGGTCGGGCGGCATCATCAACGTGGCGTCCATCGCCGCCTTCCAGCCGGGCCCGTACAACGCCGTGTACTCGGCGTCCAAGGCCTTCGTGCTGAGCCTCACCGAGGCCGTCCACGAGGAGGTGCGCAAGGCGGGCGTGCACGTCACCGTCGTGTGCCCGGGCGCCACGCGCACCGAGTTCCAGGAGCGGGGCGGGTTCACCAGCGGCAAGATCCCCGACGCCCTGTGGGCCGAGCCCGAGTCGGTAGCCGATCAGGCCCTGAAGGCGCTGGCCCGCAACCAGGCGGTGCTGGTGCCGGGCGTGTCCAACAAGGTGGCCACCTTCGCCACCCGCCTCACGCCCCGGGTGGTCGCCCGCAAGGCGTCCGCCCTGGTGAGCAACTGGATCTGACCGGAGCCGCGGAGGGCTAGCCGAACTCGATCGAGCTGAACTCGCGCAGCTTGTGCAGCCGGTGGCGGGCGTCGATGCGCCGTACCGTGCCCGACTTGGACCGCATGACCAGTGACTGCGTGGTGGCACCCCGGTTGTCGTAGTGCACGCCCTGGAGCAGCTCGCCGTCGGTGATGCCG
>Ga0070741_10010275_pt1 | contig 17751 bp, 14 predicted proteins | sample Coa_R1_4_FD_66440 | JGI IMG/M metagenome (GOLD analysis project Ga0070741, IMG submission 66440) | Surface soil microbial communities from Centralia Pennsylvania, which are recovering from an underground coalmine fire - Coalmine... | ecosystem: Environmental > Terrestrial > Soil > Unclassified ...
ACTTGTGAAGAGGCACGGCAGCGTGCCAAGGCCCGGACCGAGACACCGGAGTTCGCGATCTCGCAACGGGCTCGGCGAAAAGTCGAGGCACTGTTCGCAGAGCTGAAGAAGTCCAAGAGGAAGGTATGAAGGTCGTTGCCGAAGCCGCGAACGGCGAGGAAGCGGTCGCTCTCGTAAGGAAACACAAGCCGGACATTATGCTGCTCGATCTTGCTATGCCCAAGTACTCCGGCATGGACGCGCTGCGGGACATCAGTAAGAACAGCCATCACGTGCGTGTCATCGTTGTGACTGCCGCGATCGAGAAGAAAGAACTTGTAGAGGTGCTGCAACTGGGAGCCCGTGGTATGGTGCTGAAAGACACGGCCAGTCAGCTAATAATGAAAGCCATCGAGGCCGTCCTGCAAGGTGAGTACTGGGTCGGATGCGAGCGCGTGCTGAACATGATCCAGTACCTGAACACTCTTATTAAAGCAGAGCCGAACACCAAATACGGTCTGACGAAGAGGGAGATGCAAATCGTCTCTGCCGTCGTAGCGACTCTCAGCAACCGGGAGATCGCAAAGCACTTTGGTCTAGCCGAGGACACGGTGAAGCATCACCTGAACAGTATCTTCAACAAGACCGGGGTTTCCACCCGGCTGGAACTGGCACTCTTTGCGATCCACCACTCTTTTCCTCTCGAAGACATCTTTAACGGTGAGGTAGAAAGATGAATCAGAAAGCGGCCGAAATTGGCTTGAGGGAGAACTCCATGGAAAACCAATGATGGGCAGTCGTGCAAAAGGTCCGCACGGTAGACGAGGAACACTACGATACGGTGCAAATCTGCGAGAGAGTTGGCGAAGCCTACGCGACAACAGCGACCACGTACCTGGCAGTAACTAACCGCCCTGCTCCCCAGGTCTCGGCAGAAATTTCTCGCGGCGAAAATACGGCGTCACGCCGACTTATGATGTTGCCAATTCGGTCAAGCCCAGGTATCCATCCCTGAAGTGCAAGGCACAGGTTCAAGCCGTCCCGGGAGAACGCCGTCACACGTAAGGCCCAGATAGGTGGCAGCGCGCGTCACGCCGACGGTAAAAGAATCGTTGGAACAAATCCGGTATCCGGCGGGCGAGTCCGTCAATCCCCACAAAAAACACGGCCTCAAATTCCAGACCCTTTATGTGCTGTATATCGAAGACGCGGACTTCGCGCGCGTCTCCGACAACCCGTCCTTCCTTGCAGCCAACGATGGGGATATTTCGCTCCGCCAGAATGCGCTGCGTCGCCGTGACCAGCGGATCGATCGGATCGTCTCCGTCCACAAACACCGCAATCGAGGGAAGCCTGCCTATTGCTGTTTCCACCTCGTCAATGCGTTCGGCGAGCCATGCCGCGAGTTTATCTCCCGCAAGCCCTTCTCCGAGCAGTGGCCAGACATCCGCTTCCTCGCTTCCCCGCGGCGCCTTCGTCGTCACGTTGCCGTCGGCATCAAGTGCCGCCAGGCGACGTGTCCAAGAGAAAATCGTAGAGGAACCAGAGCAACGGTTGGGTGTCGAATCTGTCATAACAATCAAGAGATCCCACCAGTCGAATCGATGGCAAAACATCAAGGTTGGAAATGCAATCGCTGTGGGGCTATCAACAAAGTGGAAATACGCTGTCAACTTTGCCAAACCGGAATTATTGTATTAACAGAATTTGGCTTTGGATATTGTCCGAACTGCTCCAGAAACCCCGTAGGTAAAGTTTCAAGCTGAGCTGCAAAGTCAGCCGGTAGTCGGGCCGGCTACAGGGATTCTCGATCATTTGCGAATTCATCGATCGGCTCTACTGGTGATTGGGGTAGGCAATCATGTATTCTCCTCGGCGATGGAACCCGGCTACACGCGGATGCTGCCCAACACCTTCACGGGGATCCTCACCCAGCGCCTGAAAATTCGCAACCTTGAGGTGAGCGACGCCCAAAGAATCTTCGAATACCGCTCCAGCCCTGAAGTCTCCCGTTTTCAGTCTTGGGGAACACAATCGGCAGATGAGATCCAGTCATACATTAGTGGGCTTTCGGGGGCTGACCCCCACATGCCAGGATCGTGGTATCAGACGGGTATCACTCTCCTCTCCGGCGGCGAACTGATCGGCGATTGTGGTTTTTGCGTGCTCGAATCCGAGCCAAGGCAGTCAGAGTTTGGCATTACGTTGGACCCGGAATATCAAGGCCAAGGCTATGCCACTGAGGCTTTGCGCGCGCTGATGGATTATCTTCTTGTCCAACTCGGCAAGCATCGGGTCTTTGGTTCCGTGGATCCGCGCAATATTCGATCCATCAAGTTAATGCAGCGCGTGGGCTTGCGAGAAGAGGCCCATCTTGTCAAAAGCCTCTGGTTCAAGGGTGACTGGGTAGATGACATGATCTTCGCGATGCTCGCGAGCGATTGGAAATCCAGAAATGGGTAACCGAGTAGCAACGCACGGATCGGCGTTAGAAGAAATAGCGCCCACGATCCCCCTCTTGTAGCATCCGACCCTTATTGCGCCCCGATGCCCCTACGACGCCAGCGCTTTGCTGGTTAAGCGTTCAGGCGCAGACTGGTCTGAGAATGAACTTTGCTGCTTGCGGCGATAATTCCGGCAGTCCCGTATTTCGTATCCGTACTACTCGTACGCTCGATCATCTCCTCGCAGGTTCACTCCGCATCGGCAAAGTCCCGCTTGCGTTTCGCTGTCCGTTTTAGTACATCTCCTCCAAGGGAGGAGCAAGAAAAAGACGCGCCGCATGGCGATACTGATCGCAAGTGCTGCGGATGAGCCATTCGTCAGCCGAGCCGCAATACCAGCGGATCCGCTCGACACTCATGGTCCGCTAGAACTCAATCCTCAGCGCGACCTGCATCACGCGCGGGTTGGTCAAGGTTTGCGTGTAGACGCCGAACGTGCTTGCCTCATCGAGCCGGTTGCCGATCGTGTTCACGTCGAAGCGCGTGCTGTTAGCCACGTTAAAGACGTCCCAGCGGAACCGTACACCCACACGTTCAGTAGGATGGAACAGCTTTGCCAACCCGGCATCCAGGCCGAAGTAGCCATCGCCCCGTAACGGATTGCGCGTGCCGGATTCTCCGGGATAGTCCACGCGGAATGCGCTGAATACCGCATTGGCATTCGCGAAAGCATTGGGACCGCTGCCGCGCCGTAAATCGGAACCGCTCAGTGGACGCTGCTGCATCGCCCAGCCTTCGATGTCCCAATTGGTCGGCCAAGTCGAACCTTCGTCGACGGTCCACGGCATGCCACTGGTCCAGCGGAACAGGCCATTCAACTGCCAACCACCGAGAAAAGCGTTCACTACGTGGTTCGCGGATGATCCGAAGTGGCGTCCACGCCCAAAGGGCAGGTCGTAAATCCAGTTGGCGTTAAGCTGATGTGCAGGGTTGAAGTCTGAGAGCCCGCGCAATTGCGACGGATTCCACGTATTGATAATCTGCGCCTGGTTATTACCGCCGGATGTCGGAATCCGCTCGGCTTGCGATGTCCAGTCCAGCGACTTCGACCAGGTGTAATTCACGCCGCCCTGCAGTCCGCCGCTGAAGCGTTTCTGCAAAGTAATCTCGAGGCCGTTGAAGTTTGATGTTCCGATCGTCCTCCACGAATAGAGCGCCGAGTATTGATCGTGGTAGAAGCGGTAGGACGGATAGCTGTGCCCCGATACATTAAGGCCAGCGCCGCTCTGGCTATCGGGAAGATCGAGATTAAACAGCGCGTAGGTCTCGTTACCGACGTTCTGAAGAAACTGGTTGTAGACGACCTGAGTTGCGGTGGCCGGGCCGAAGCCCACATCCGTGCCCGCCAGCGGACCGAACAGGTTCTCCCAGTAAGGAATCTGGTTGACACTCTGCACCGGCGTGCCCGCCCAAGCCATTTGGGAAAGTTGCCTGGCAGCGGTGAAGTAGTCCACACCGTTTGTCGGATCCACCAGGTTGAGTGGCATGGCCACATCTTCCTGCTCCGGTAAGCGGCGGGAGAACCGGCCAACATAGGCAACCTCGACAACCAAGTCTTTCCGCAGTTCCCGGGAGATGGATAAATCCACGGCATGGGAGTACGGTGTCTTCATGGAACGGTCGATCCCCCAACTGATCGCGAAGGAATCGCTTGGGGGAGTAGCGGGGAAACCGCCGGCGGGCGCGGGCGGCAACAGTCCCGCGGGAATTGACGTAATCCCGGTGAAGCGCGGCGCGGAACTGACGCTTACCGTGCCGGGGACGTTCGATACTTGGCTGGAAAGCCCGTAGGAACCGGCGGAATCATAGGCGTTCACTGTGGCTGCGCCAAAGTGGCTGTAGTAAATGCCGTAGCCCCCGCGGATCGCAGTTTTGCCGTCTGAGCCAAACACCTTTGACAGCCAGCCATCTCGGAACGAGGGCGACCAGGCAAACGCGATACGCGGTGCGAAGTTTCGCAGATCGTAATTCCACAGGTCGGAATGCCCGTTGTATCGGCCATCGGGAGCAAACGATATTTGCGGTGCATTGATGGCGGCACCACCGGTCTGCCCTTGACGCGCACTTTGATTCAGCCAGTCCGTCAGACTCAGCAGTGCACATGCACTGCCGCTCAATACACACGGCCCGACTTGCGTGCCATGGGTTTCCGCGGGCGGCTGCAGCACCGTCCAGCGCAGACCATAGGTGACGGTGAGGTTGCGTGTTACCTTCCAGGAATCCTGCGCATACGGCTCAAACTCAGCCCAACGATAGTTCCGCACGAGCGCCGATCCGAGCGACAGCGGGTTGCCATTTTTGTCATAGTTGTAGATCGCGTTCCCCTCAGTCACCATGCCGACCAGTGTCATGATGATGTTGTCATACTCCAGCGAGAAGGGATCGGCGACGGCGGGTAAGCCGGAAACCGCAGGATCGAAGGGAACCCCCCGGTTGGCGATGCCGGAAAAGACCAGCCACCCTAGATTGATGTTCGCCGAAGGAAACGAGTTTCCGTAGCTTGACCTGAAATTACCGATGAAGCGCGCATTCCCGCCCAACTGAATCGTGTGCGTTCCCTTTGTCCAAGCAAAGTCATCCGTAAGATTGTGGACGGGAACATGAAAACTGGTGGAGCGGGAAAAGGCGACCGGAGAAGACACGCCCGCCAGCGTGACCTGCGGGTCCAGCGAAATCCCCGCTGTCTCTCCGCCTTGCCGGGTGAAACCCCAGTGGAACGTATTTACCTTTGTCGGCGAAAGCACTGCCGTGTACCCGAGGGCGAAGCCTTTGCTGTTGTCGAGAACCGTGGTTGCGGGCGGCTGGCCGGGAAATTGCGGCGGCCCGCCCTGGTGGTCATTCTGCAAGTTTCCGCGCGCGAAAAGCGTATGCCGTCCATCCGCCGTGAGGTTGTAGTCGATCCTGGCAATGTAGGTGTCGAACTTGCGTTTCTCATTAGCCGCAAAGCGAAATCCGGAAGTATTCAGTCCATCCCCTACCGTCGGGTCATTTGGCATCGGATAGTTCTGCAGTATCGACAAGATGGCCGGACTGTTGCCGATCCCTAGAGGATCCATTTGTTGAATCTGTGCTGGGGTAAGGGTCGTCAGGCCGTTACTGGCGTCCTGATAAATCAGTTGGCCGGCGCGCATCGTGGCGGTGGGAACCGTTTGGACCTGGCTTGCCGCCTCGCGATCGCGGCGTCCTTCGTAGTTAGCAAAAAAGAACAATCGGTCTTTGATAATTGGACCGCCAATGGATGCACCGAACACGTTGCGGATAAGCTGGGCCCTCTTGTTCGGTTGTCCGCTAGCCAGTTCCGATGCCTTCAGAAAATAGTCGTTCGAGGCGAACGATGTGTTCCGGTTGTATTCGTAAAGCGAACCATGGAAGTGATTGGTACCGCTTTTTGTCACCAGCGCAACTTGCGCGCCAGCAGAACGTCCAGCGTCCGCGTTGGCGTTGCTTGTGGTGACGCGGAAGTCGGCAACGGAATCCTGCGTGTTGCGCAGCACGCTGGTGAACGCAAACCCATTGTTCTGGTCATTAACATCGACGCCGTCCAATGTGACATTGGACTGGTCGCTGCGCGCTCCATTTACTGCTCCACTGCGCGTGTCGGCGGTAGCGTCGAGCCGATTACCGAGATAGGTCACACCCGGCTGAAGACTCAGCAACTCAACCACATTTCGTCCTTCAATGGGCAATTGCGAGACCTGCTGCGTGTCGAATCCATTCCCGAGTGTCGCGTCGGTCATGTTCAGCATGGGGGCGACACCGGCTACGTCTACCCTTTCGGCGGAAGTGGCAACCGGAAGGCGCAAGTCCGCGGTGACAGGCACGTTGACGATAAGATTGAGATCGTTGCGCTCCGCAGTCGCGAACCCGGCCGCCGTGACCGTCAGACGATACGCACCGGAAGCGAGCTGGACGAATTCGTAGAATCCCTCGCTGTTGGTCTTGGTTGTACGAGTGGCATTCGTGTCGATGCGAACCAGCCGGACTGTGGCATCAGCTATGACTGCTCCGGACGGGTCCGTCACGCGGCCGCGAATGGAAGCCGCCCCTTGCCCAAGCACCACCGCAGACAACAGGAAAACGACGGTGACCGCGACCGCCAATACTCTTGCTGATCTCATCCCCACCCTCGTGTACGCAGGATTAGCGGGTCCGGCCCCTTCCGGGCTGGCAATTCTGGTCGCCGAAATCGTGGGATGATCTGCGCTCCGTGCGCCGGGGTCTCAACCGTGACCTAGATTGGATCCCGTCCCGGTCAGTCAGCCGGAAACGCTGAAATTGGACAGAACACTAATCCTTCACGGGCAGCGATGTCAAGGTTCCGCGCGCAAGACTTGAACAGTGTTTTGATATCGCCGGCCGGTGCCGCTCGAGCGAGTGTGCAAGAGCACCCACACGTCGAACAAGTGGTTAGCCGATCAGGTCCTATCGCGCTGGGAAACTGAAGTATTCGAACGTCGTTACTATCTGCCGAAATCTTCTCCTCCACTCTTCGCTGATTGGGCCGACGAAGCTCTAGCAAAGTGACTCATCCTAATACTCGCAAGGGTTGCAGATCGGGCGAAGCTCAACGAGGACAACTTCTGGCTGCACAAGTTCCGTGTAAAATTTGCGACCCGGTGTCTTTGGGCGGGTATGGATCTGAGAACCGTCCAACAGTGGCTCGATGTATAGGAAATTCAAAAACTGATTTCGTGTAAAGTGCGACGCAGCCGCAAGATTACGGGCATAAAATCCACAGAGCTCAAACTTGGCGGCGCTCCACTGCCGACGGCCCTTGCCAGTGGTGTTGCTAGATGCCGGAGGTTGTTATTTCCTGCGCTCCTCTTCAAGTCTGCGCAGAGCCAACTCTTGGAGCTGCCTTGCCTCGAACATTTTATAAAGTGACTGTTGGGAAGCGTGCTTGGGCAGGGTTGCAAGATTTCGGTCGCTGACTTCGATCGATACTCTCAGGTGCTGAATCCTCTTCTCAAGCGAATCGTGCATACTCCCACACCTTGCCCTTGGTCGTCCGCAACGAAAATCACCGGACGGTCTCACACTCTGTCCGCGTAAATCGCTATATCAGGCCGCAACGGTACTCCGCTGTAGTGCGACCCTCAGCGCTCCCAGAGCATACATGGCGTCGTCCAAAGCTTCTCTCTCTGCTTCAACAGCAGCTCCGGTCTCGTGAAAAAGTTCACGCATGCGCTCGACGATAGCTTCCGCCGCGCACTACGCCAATGGATCAGGTGGAAAAGAGAACCGAAGCTCGTCCAGAGCAAACCCCCAAGAAAGGGAAGCCCCACGAGGACTTCAGCCAAGCCGCTGCTACGCCCGGCTGATGCGTCTAGCTGATTCATCCTCATCATCACCACAAGGCAATTGCTGGAACGCATCTCGAATTGAGCTTTTTTGCACAGATTTCGACATCTTCAAAATGAGAAAGTTCGTCAGAACCATTTTTGGCGAAAACGGAGTCTTCAGTACGTTTCGTCCGGAAACCGTGCCTGTCGATCCACGCAACCCGCAGCAGCAGAGCATCACCGGCCACGCGAAGGATCATCGGGCAAGGAGAAGAACAATGCTCATCATCTCCTCCATTCGTTCGTGGCTGTTTGCATTCGTACTGCTGGCGCTGTCGGCGGCGGCTTACGCGCAAATCAGCATATCGATCTCATTCGCCCCGCCGGAACTCCCCGTCTATGAGCAACCTCTCTGTCCTGGCGAGGGTTACCTCTGGACTCCTGGTTACTGGGCTTACTCCAACGATTTCGACGATTACTACTGGGTACCGGGTACGTGGGTGATGGCTCCGGAACCCGGCTTGCTCTGGACTCCAGCCTACTGGGGCTGGGGCGGCAACGGATATGTCTTCTACGATGGCTACTGGGGTCAGCAAGTAGGTTTCTACGGAGGAATCAGTTACGGCTACGGATACTTCGGAGAGGGCTACCAAGGCGGCCGTTGGCAAAACGGACAATTTTACTACAACCGTTCGGTGAACAACGTAAACATCACCAACATTCACAACGTTTACAACACCACGGTGATCAACAACACTACGGTGAACCGGATCAGCTACAACGGCGGCAACGGTGGGATCACTGCGCGTCCGAGGTCTGAAGAAGAGGCTGCGGCACGTGAGAGACATATCCCGCCCGTAGCCGTTCAAACGCAACATGCGCAGGCTGCCCGTGCGCAACCACAGCTACGTGCTTCGGTGAACCATGGCACACCACCAGTCGCCGCGACTCCCAAACCTGGAGCGTTCAACGACCGCGCTGTCGTGCCGGCCAAACAGACAGGGACGCCTTACAACCGTGCCGCCGTTCGGTCCCCGGCCAATATCCCGTCCGCGCATCCAGAGAACAACACCGCACGCCCCGAGCAGCCTGCGCTGAATAATCGGCCGGAACCGAATCGCGCGGAGCCCAATCGTCCGCCCACAGCTCAGCCGAACAATCAGCCAGAGTCGAATCGTTCGTCTACAGCCCAGCCGAACAACCGACCAGTGCCCAACCGCGCGGAGCCGAGTCGGCCCGAATCGAATCGTCCGCCCACAGCACAGCCGAAGAACCGTCCCGAGCCCAACCAGCCCGAGCCTGCTCCGCGGTCCCAGAATCCTCCGCCGAACGAGCGTTCGCAGCCCCAGCACACTCCTCCGCCTGCGGAAACGAGGTCCGCGCCCCAGCAGCACCGGCAGCCTGAGCCGATGAAGCCGGAAGAGAAAAAGCGTCAAGACGAAAAACCAAAACAGAACGAGAAGCCGCCGCAGTAATCAAAGGGCTGGCGACAAATCTTCACCAGCTTGGAGTCCCCGACAAAACTATCCAAAGAATCTTGCGGCACTCCAACGTGGCAGTCACGCAGAACTGCTACATCAAGACCGCGGGCCATTGCGATCCGGTCGGCTCAGGATGCGGCGCGCAAAGCCGAACGGTAAGCCACCGCAGCCGACCTGCCCGAAGTGCGGTTGTAAACAATGCTCCGTACTCGTCGAAGGTCATGGTGACCCCTCAAACGAGGCATTCGTCTTGACACTGCTCGCGCAAGAGCGTCGCCTAGAAGGAAGGGACCGAGCGACGATGTAGGTACCTTATCCTGTCTTCGCGCGCAATGCCTATGATTGAAGTCACCGCTGGCTCTGATTGGAGCGAAGGTTTCATAAGGCCTAGGCGAGGATCATCCCGCTATTCCGGGTTCTTGCTGCCCCCAGATTGCAAAAAGCTGGGTGTCTGAACCAACGCATACGACTTGATGAAGTCATTGGGCAGGGGCCTCTTCGTACTTACCACGGTCAGGTCTTTCCGCTCTCGCCGCGGACCTGCTGCCTGCGTCGTGTAGCGGGCTGACAAACCGTTCCCCGTTGACCGCTGCATTTATCTCCCAGCAGTGCGAAGATGCCGCTCCCGGGATACTCCCTCTGAATTGAGGTACTGTCAGTGATGCTCGTCACCCGAGAAATGCGCCGAGAATAAAACCATGGGTTTCGGCTTCTGGTTCATACGCAAAACTCGAAGTTACTACCGACGCCGGCCCAGTCTGGCCGGCTGGTATGGCCCTTCGGATTCGGCGATCATCTGCTGGTATCGGATCGAGGCCGAGGTCAGGTCGCCCAGTTCTCGCAAAGATACGGAGGAGTGATTCATCATCTGAAGCACATGCGGCCCACCATGTTCAATTGGGTGTCAACTGGATCACTTCAGTTCAGCCCCATCTTCGACAATTCGCACAATCCCTCTCTTCTTAAATCTGTTCAGATGGTAGAGCAGAGACTCGCGGATCGTTGCTGAATTTTCGCGCTTGAATGTGAACTCGTAATTTCGAGATTTGGCAGCGCCAATTAGCTGCTGGAGAGTGTGGATCGAACCGTAAGGCTCAAGCCACCGATAGAGGATGTCCGCTTGAACAACATCTTTTCCGCTATCCGAAATATGAGGCTTGGCAGCACTCACCAGCGTGTACTTCTCCTCATGTTTCTTTGTCACTAAGACCTCCCTGCGACAAAAGTCTTAACGTTACACTACGCCTGCCTCAGGTCAACGTCGCCTTGGCATCAACCACGGGATCACGATACTTCTGTCGTCAATTTCAAGTTGCAGTTGGCGATACTGAATCAGGACTTCGCGAAGTTCTTGGGTGAGTTGCCGCTTTTTGAGTTCGAGTCCTGCCAAAGCCGGCAGCAGCTCGAAATCTTGTTTCGCAGTGATTAGCGCAACTTTTCTGTTCTGTCCAAGTGTCATTGGGTTCCCTCGAAATAGCTCATATCTTCACTTCCGTTCTCATTGTCGGGGCCTCCCGTCGCAGGCCACTGGCCGTGGATGCAGAAATACTCATTCTCCTCGGCTGTTTTGTATTTAGAAAGCCGTCGAAATTCCTTCCACTGTGTCCAGCGTTCATGCCAACTCATCCGCGGTGGTTCGAAAACACGCCCTAAGATGGGACTGTCAGGCAAATAGCCGTTAGCGCAGAAAAACTCGACGTCCGCAATGCTTCTGCCCTCAAGATACCTGTCAACAGCTTCAACGGTTCTTCGCCAACAGTCTTCCTCAAGTTGTTCCAATCTGCGCTTCAGAGAAGAGGTCATATCATTTCTCCTTATCGATCCTGCCGGTGTCAACTCTCTGTTCCGCTGAGCCATTCAACGATCAGCTTCCCATCATGCATCGAATAATGAAATCGCCCCCTTTGCTCTGGCCAAAAGCCGTTCATTGTGAAGAAAGCCTGTTCTTCTTCGCTTCGTCCCCTGAAAGTTCGCTCATCGTCCTTCCATAACCGAAGAAGGGTCTTTCGATCTAAACTGTCGATCCTACTGGGCCGATTCGGTACGGGAACTGGGAGCTGGCCAGTTAGGGCAAAAGTCATAAGCTCCTGCTCAGTGAGGCTTTGGTAGAAGCGCTGTTCTGCGAACCAGTCAAGGAATCGTCGCTTCGCTTCCAACTTCTCCAATCGACGCGGAATTGATCTTTCGGGCACCTAGTCCTCGTCTTTCTTTTTCGAGTCCGGGCTCGACTGTAGGAACGCCCGCTCCTGCACTTGCTGGACACGCTCGAGCGCGTTAAATCGCGCTTCCAAATCGGAAACCTCAAGGGCGCGAAGATAGCTTGCGCTCAAATAGCCGAGTGCATTTGCGACACGGGGATCCAGCTTGCCGAGGCGGATTTCGATCATCGACTCGGCCAGCAGCTCGCACACATCAGCCGCGGTCTTTGGCGCCGCAAAGTCCTTCAGATTGTCCACACTGCAGAGTGCTCGCCGCCGACCTCCTCGACTGCCGAGTTCTGCAGCCCGGCCAGGCTCGGCGTGGAACGCGCAGCGAGTCTTTTCATTAAGAGCTGGCGCTTTACATTGGCTACCATCTCGCTTTTTGTGCTCGCACTGCATTGCTTGACCTCCCTGATCATGCGGGCCTGGGCCGCTAAGCGGCGGGGGGCCGGGTCTTAATCCGGTGGCTTGTTCTTCTTCCGAAAGTTGCACTTGTCAGCCATAACCTTCACTACCTAGGTAGACGGGGTACCCCGCCGCAACCTGCCGATTCCGAACGGACTACCGCTTCTACAGGGCTGCTGGGGAAGGAGACTCAAACGCCGTCCCCTTCCCCAGAGCCCTTCCCCGCTTAGAACACCTGCTCCGATCTGAGTAACAGCAACGATGCTTGCGTGGTGGCGAATTGGGTTCGGGAATGCTCACAATCTCGGTCGTGATGGGCGACCAAAGTGTCGGAGGGTTCCATACGGCGTTGGGAATGTCAAAGTCCTGGAGATTCGTTCGTTGAGCGGCCCCTCGGATAGCATTATGCGGCACGGAGGCCCCCGTTACGTCGAACCATCTCAACTTCCTGCAGCCAAGACACGATTTGGTTCCATCTCGTGAGTGTTTGGGCTACCAATACTTTTCCATCCTGCTGAGTCATAACGTTTTCCTGAAATCTCGCAGGCTCAGTCTCGGTGCTTTACGAGTAAGAGCCATTCGGTAACTCCAAGTGACGATGCGGAGGCCGGTCATGTTCCTCAGTCTACGAGTGGGCTAGACGTTCAGCGTGCATCTGTGCGGGATGCGTGATCCACCTCTCCGCAAAGTTCTCTCAAGTCTTGAATCTCACGATGAACAAGTGCCCCGATGCCCTCCAGTGCGCTCCTCAGCCGTACCAAGTCGTCGATGGCTGCGTGCCCAGCCCTGGGGTCGCCCCGTACCGCCGAGAACAAGTCAGCCTTGTGATCCTTCGCTGATGTTGAGAGGAGGAGAAAACGTTGAAATTCCTCGAAGATGGTCACTGAGACTGAGGTTAAACCATCATAGTGGTTCGAGAGTGGCTTGGTTCCTAGTACTTTTTCAAGTACAGGGAACCCGCCCGCGTTGTGGGCTTCGACCTGGCCGGCGAAGAAGGCGGCTTTCCTCCCAAAAAGCACGTCGACGCCTTTCATTACATCCAGCGCGAGAATTTCAATATCACGATTCACGCCGGGGAAGGCTTTGGAAAAGAATCCATCTGGCAGGCGATTCAGTATTGCGGGGCACACCGCATCGGTCACGGTACAAGGTTGATAGAGGACATCGCCGTGTCGGAGGGCAGAGCGGTGAAGTTGGGAGACCTCGCCCAGTATGTTCTGGACAAGCGCATCCCGCTCGAGATCTGCCTTCTCAGCAATGTACACACCGGGGCGGCTGCGAGTCTGGCGCAGCATCCTTTCAAAATTCTGTACCAGGAGAAATTCCGGGTCACCCTGAACACGGATAACCGCCTGATGAGTGACACCACTATGAGCAAGGAGTTCGAAGCGGCGGCGGGAACGTTCGGTCTCACCCTCGAGGACTTCGAAAAAATTACCATTAATGCCATGAAGAGCGCGTTCCTGCCTTACGGCCAGCGTTGCGACCTGATCTATAAGACGATCAAGCCGGGATACGCGCGCATTCGCCAGGGATTGACCTGATGGACCATGCAGCCGGCCAGGCGGGAAATCCATTCATGAGACGCGCCATTCAACTGTCTCTCGACAATGTGCAAACGGGACAGGGAGGGCCTTTCGGCGCGGTCATCGTGCGGAACTCGAGCATCATCGCAGAAGGCGTGAACCGGGTGACGGCAAGCAACGATCCTACCGCGCATGCGGAAATTATTGCGATTCGCCAGGCCTGCGCGAAGCTGCGTGTTTTCGACTTGGCGGATTGCGAGATATACACCTCCTGCGAGCCCTGCCCCATGTGCCTGGGAGCGATCTATTGGGCACGGCTGGCCCGCGTGTACTTCGGAAACCTGGCCTCCGACGCATCTAAGATTGGATTCGACGATTCGTCCATGTATCGCGAGATGGCCCGGCCCATCTCGCAGCGCTCCATTCCAATGATTCCGCTGATGCGCGAGCAGGCCCTGGCCGCATTTCGGGCGTGGGAAAAGGCGCCGAATAAGATTAAGTATTGAGCTTCCGCGGGCAGTGCTTTGAGCTACTTTTGCCGGCGGGCTTCCGCTTCAGCCAGCCAGCCTCTGCGCAGTTTTTCTTCAGGAACATTCGACAAATAGGGTTTCAGATCGAGGATGGGCGTGCCGTCGAGCATGTCTACGCCGCGAACATGGAGGCGGCATCCGTCGCGGCGGACTATTTCGACCACGGTCAAGGCAATCGGATTCGGCCGCAGCGGAGAGCGCGTCGCGAACACTCCGTGTGGACGATTGTCCGATGGAGGCGTGCCCAGCAGTTCAAATCCTTCCGAGCGATCGAAGACCCAGAGAACGTAGAGGTGGGAAAAGCCTTCGACATCTGTGAGCCCGGCTTCGAACTGCGGCAGGATCTCGAGAACCCCGTCGGCGTCGTGTTTTGCGCCGAGGCCCTTGGGGATCTGCTGCGTGTTGCTGTAAGGACTGCGAACGTATCCGATGGGTTGGGGAGTGAACATATGGGGAGTTTAATCGCATCCCAGGCACTTAGACATGCTCGTGGTCTGTGCTTCCGGTTCTAGGACATGTGGTGAGAACCTCTTTCAAACAGCTATTCTTCTATTCTTCATTTTTTCCGGATTCCTTCGGCAGCGGCTTCTCAATCGGCTTGCGGGGAAGCATCTGGTCCCGCATAGCCGCTTCATAGACAAAACTGGCCACGATGACCGAGATCTGTTTCAAATCCTCGGGCTGCAAGCGCTCATAGACGTCCATATTGGAGTGGTGAGTGCGCGTGTCGTATTCGACGGGATCCTGAATAAATTGAAATCCCGGAATCCCGGCTGCATCGAAGGACAGATGGTCCGTGCCGCCTGTGTTGCGCATGGTGAGAGTCGTCATGCCGAGGTCTTTGAAGGGCTTCATCCATTCTCCAAAAATCGGCGCCACGGCCTCATTCTCCTGCAAATAGACGCCGCGAATTTTTCCGGTGCCGTTGTCCACATTGAAATAGGCGGAAACTTTGGCTTGCTCCGGCTTGACCGTCACCGGACCGGCTTCGCGGCGCAGCAGGGTCGGCATGCCCTTCACGTCGGGATCTTCCATCGGCGGCCGCGCACCGAAATGCTTTTCCACATATTCCTGCGAGCCTAGCAAGCCCTGTTCTTCGCCGCTCCACAATCCGATGCGAATGGTGCGGCGCGGCCGGATGTCGAGAGCCTGCAAAATGCGAACCGCCTCCATCATGACAACGCTTCCCGCCCCATTGTCGGTGGCGCCGGTTCCGGCGTGCCAGGAATCGAGATGCGTCCCGAGCATGACGATCTCATCTTTCTTATCGCCGCCGGGAATCTCGGCAATGGTGTCGTACTGCATGGGATCGTCATCGTAGAAAGTGTTCGTGACATTCACTTCCAGGGACACTTCCTTCTTCTGATCGAGCAGGCGGGCGATGCGGTTCCAGTGCTCCGCAGCCATGGTGAGTTGCGGAACAGTTGTGGTCTCTCCGGGCTTGTAGGATCCGCCGGACTGCACGAAGACAGTGCCGCCACCCGCGCTTCCACGGCTATGATCAACGACCGCGAGAACTTTTTCATCCGCGAAAAACTGGTTGAGATCTTTCTGAAACTCGCGCCGGCGAAGGAGTTCCGACATGCGGAATGGCGGACGCTCTCCCGGGACCTGATATTCGCTGATCTTCGAAAGCTCCTCATCGCTAAGCCGCTTGGAAGGCGGGTCGACCATGGGCTTGATGTCCGCATCGGGACCGAAGATTACGATCATGCCCGCCAGCTTGCCCCGGTATTTATCGAAATCCTTCTTATCTTCGATATTGGCGCGGATGCATTTTCCCGTAACCACGCCGTTAGTGCCGGGAGTCCATGCCTTAGCGTAAACAATCAGCGGAACCAGGTCGGGCGCAAGCATGCGCGCATGGACGTACTGATTCGCCCAGCCGCGGCCAAAAGGCCCCCAGGCCTCGAGATGAGAGTTGACCAGGCCCATCTCTGTAAGCTTGTCGCGCGTCCATTCGTTGGCACGTTTCATGTTGGGGGACCCGGTCAGCCGCTCGCCGATCCCGTCCATCAGGCCGGACGCCAGTTCCATCACCCGGGAATTGCGGAAGCCCTCGTACCGGATGCGGGTAATCGCTTCCAGGTCAACTTTTTCCTGGGCCGATGCGGCGGAGACCACCAGCAGAATCAATACAACAGAGGGAAAAAGGCGGGCAGACCGCGTCATGCTTTTCGCTCCTTCGGGCAAATTAACCGGGGATTATACACGCCAGCCTGCGAGCGACGACCCGACGCCTGGGTAACGGTATCTCATCTTCACAGCAATCGTGGGACGGCCTCCCGGAAGCGGGAGGCAATTGGACTCTTCAGGGCTTCGGATCGCTGGCCGGAGCCACCGGTTCTTTCCGCTTTTCGTCAGTCTCGATGGAGTACAACATGTAGTGATCGAAGCTGTGCCGTCGATAGTAGTGATGTTTTCGGAAGTCGAAGTAAATATCCGCACTCTTGGGCAGCCACAGCGTGGTATTTTTCCTGGGAAACGGCACTGGACCGTATTCCACAATCTGATGCTCGCCCAGCAACTGGATTTCGGGCATGGGCCGGACCATCTCGGCTTCCATGCGGAGGATTTGGAATTTGTCGGCGCTGATCCACGCTCTGCCCTTTATCGGCACGGCATAGATCTGGTTGCTGATCTTGTACGCGTGCATGTGGTTGGGCCGGTCCGCGCGCTGTTGAAAGCGCAGCAGCCAACTGGCTTGCCCCTTCCAGTCCCCGAGACCTTCGCACCTGATGTCAAATTCATCGCGCTGGCGAGGATGAAATACCAGGGCGAGAGCGGCGAAGCCCTGGCTGGCAATATGGTCCGGGAAGCCCTCGGCTGTGAGTTTCTCGGACCGGTATTCATCGACGTTCAGAATTCCAGATGACAGCTCGGCGATGGATGCAACGTAGTTGTACTTACGCGTTTCCGAGCGAAGCGGAAGACCATACTCGTCCAGGGTCTGATGGAACAGATCTTCCACGGCGGCAAAGCGCTCGACATCGCGGACCAGTTCCTCGGCGCGCATGCCCGACTGCTCGATGACCTGCGCCTCCGGGCATGCAACTCCGGGCGCAGTGGCCGGTTTAATCTCATCGATGCCGGCGGGCTGCCAGGATTTTACGGAGAGCCCCGCGGCGGGAAGCGCAGCCAGCGGATCGACAGCCGAGATGTGAACCGCGGGGATGGACGGCGTATCCGCCGAGGCGATCAGGCGATGCTCTTTGACTTGCGTGATGAGGCTACGAACCTGCTCGGCGATTGGGGAACGAGGCGAGTCCTGCAGGAATGCGCTGAGAACCTGAACCGCTTCCTGGTCGCGGCCCAGCCCGATAAGGGACTCGCCCAACACTAATTGCGCAGAGGTGGCGGCGCCTCGTCCCTTTTTTATCGCCAGTTCGGCTTCGTCGCGGGCCTTGTCGTAACTTCTCTGGTGCAGATACGCATCCGCCAGCAGACTATGAGGAAGCCAAGGCTCGGAATCGACAAGCAGGGCCTGTTCCAGGACTGCTCGTGCTGCCGCATAGTCTTCGCGCTCGAGCTGGGTCCGGCCCAGGAGCGTGAGTGCCTGAGCATTGCGCGGACTGACGGCCGCAGCGTTTCCCAGGTAGGTTGCGGCGTTGGATAAATCTTTCTTCTGGTAATACAAGTAGCCCAGCAAAAAGGCGAGATCCGGGCTGCCGGGAGCCAGTTCGTAGGCTTCGCGCAGTTGCTTTTCCGCCTTCGAAAAGTTTCTCGACTTAAGCAGGGCAATGGCGCGCTTCGCATGTTTCCGCGCCTTGGCCGACATGATGGCATCCGCCACATCGAGATTCACCGCGGATGGATCTCGTTGCAGCACGATTTCGATTTCCA
>Ga0070741_10010276_pt1 | contig 17751 bp, 28 predicted proteins | sample Coa_R1_4_FD_66440 | JGI IMG/M metagenome (GOLD analysis project Ga0070741, IMG submission 66440) | Surface soil microbial communities from Centralia Pennsylvania, which are recovering from an underground coalmine fire - Coalmine... | ecosystem: Environmental > Terrestrial > Soil > Unclassified ...
AGGGTCGGAGAGGGTGAAGTGGTCGCCCCACACTCCCTCGATCCGGCCGATGACCTTCTTGATCACCGGGTCTCCTCCCGGCCGCCGGACGTAGTGGGTGACCTCGACGGTCCGCCCCTCGTTCGCCTCGATCTCGGCCTTGGTCATCATGGGCACTTCTCCGGATGGAATAGATAGACCCCGCCCACTCCCTCGTTCTGGTGAGGAGCGGGACAAGCCTGATGAGCGGCCACCAGCCACATGGCCAAGGAGAACCCGGCCAGGAACATCATGATCACGGCGAAACCGGAGAACCTCATGGCCGGATCCCCTCGGGTACCAGGCCGTCCTGGATGGCACGGTGGATGTAGTCCGGGACCACCACGACGTTGCCCCCTTCGGCGAAGTACAGCCAGTCGCCGGGGTGCAGGGTCGCCAGGCCGTTGTCGCTGGGCGAATACGGCGTCTTCAGCATGATCATGTGATCGCCGATGGAGGGGTCATAGGCGCCCGTCTGGACGTCCTTGAGGTGCTGCATCAGGGCGGGACCGTTGTCCGTGTCACCGGGGCCCAGAGGCCCTTCCTGAGGCTCCCGGATCCACTGGATGGCGAAGATCCTGCGCTCGACCATGAGGTCGCTCCTCTCTTGGGGATAATCCCAGAGTAACCCAGATTTCTGGGTTAGCGCTACCCCTGCCGTACGATCCGGGCTGCGGTCATCCACACTGCCTCACCGAAGGCACGTGCCGTGCAGGTCGTCGCGCAGCCGCAGGTTCGGCAGCATCCCGGATGTGCCTTCGGGTGCCCCAGGGCGTTCATCCAGGAGTTGAAATCCCGGTCCAGAAAGAGCCCTTCTTCCAGCTCCTCGTCGTCCGCCCAGATCGGGATGGTGGTCCAGGCCGCTTCCTCGATCTTCTCGGCGATCTGAGCACGGTCCGGAGATTTTTTCATGACCGCGTGTTGTCGATGATGGGGTGGTTGCAGTTCGAGCAGCACTTCTTGTGGTCGTGCCGGATCTTGTTACGGCAGTCCTCGGCGGTGGTGGTGCAGTGCACACACGGACCCCGGTCATTCCCCTGGGGGTCGTTGGGACGCTTGGCGGGCATGGCGACTACTCCTTTGTGGTCTTCTCGATGTGGATGAGCTTGGCCAGGGCATCGCGCTCCTGGGTGACCTCGGCCAGACGTTCTTCCAGACCTCGGTACATCTGGATCAAGTCGGCCACTCCCCGGCTGCCCTGGGGATAGGCGATGCCGAAGGCCTTCAGGTGCTCGTTGACCCGGGCCAGGGCAGCCTGATCCTGGGTGATCTCGATGCGGTAGACACGATTGGCGGTGTCCAGCTCCTCGATCCGCTGGCGGGCTCCCGCGAGCCGGTCATCGAGATTGGAGATCTGGTCGGCGACGCCTTCCATGATGTGCTCGCGGTAGACCCCCAGGAGCTCTTCCAGGGTCTGCATCACGCGTCCGTAGGTCGTGTGCTCTCGACCCGCCGCCCTGTCGAGGATCTCCTTCATCTCGGCCATGATCTGGAGCTTGGTCTTGATCTCTTTCACAGCCGTGGCCTCGGATCCTCGCAGTCAGGATTGGAGCAGGCCGGAACTCCCTCGTCCCAGACGATGGGAGAGCCGCAGGAGCGGCATTCCAGCGGAGGATCGACCTTCTCGGGTTCACTCATCAGCCGGTCCGTACCTCCTCGGCGGCCATCCGCCATCCCTCCTGGAAGCTCGCCAGCTCCGGCTCGCTGGACAGAGGGGTCGGCATGGCCTTGTAGATGTCCATCAGATGATTGGCGATGAGAGCGCGGGTGGAACGCTCGGCCTGCTCCACCAGGTGCCTCAGGAGCCGCTGAAGCTCTTGTGGGCTGGCCGAACCACTGGCGCGCTCGTAGAACTCACCCTCCGCCGAGGTCATGCGGTCCCTGATGGTCTTCTCGGCCTCGGCGTAGCTGGGATAGGTGGTGGCCACTCCGGTGACGACTCCGTCCTCGTGGATGATCGTCCGCTGCATCACCTTGGGTTCTGCTCGGGCGTGCTCACGCCAACGACGGAAGGTGATGTCCTGGTCTGCCACTAACTCTCCTCGGTTTCGGTGGGGTGGTCGATCATCACTTTCCCAGGTGGTTGACGAAGATCGAGGCGGACTGGAACCAGTGAATAACTCCACCTGCGCCCAGGTTGGCCAGGTGGGCCGTCCCGATCGGAGCGATTCCGATCAGGATGATGACAACGATGATCCAGAAGTTGCGGTTGCGAGTCATGGGGAAACTCCGGTCAGGTATTGATCTTCTCGGTCAGGTAGAGGTACAGGACGCCGGGCAGATAGAACGGCCAGATCACGGAGATCACCAGGCAGAGGATGACCGTGATCACCAGCAGGAACGGCTTGCGCCAGGTGCAGGCGACGAAGGCCGCCAGGGTGACCCCCAGGGTGAAGGCGAAGCCGATGATGTAGACCACCTTGGCGAAGTCGATCCACTCGTGGACACTCATGGTCGGTACTCCAGGGCTGCGTCCAAGTCGTCGGCCACCTCGCGATACCCCGGCTGGGCGGACAGGTGGTCACGGAGATCTCTGACCTGCTGGTAGATGATCCGGAGCCGGGTGCGCTCCTGGAGGATCTCCACGGTGCTCTCGGACTCGTCGTCCCCCAGGATGCCCTGGGCTCCCCGACGCTCGGCCTCGGCCTTGACGTCCCAGTCGGCCCAGTTCTCGTTACCTCCCGGAGCACGCTCTCCGTACATCCTGATGGCCATGGCCTCGTCCACCAGCTTGGCCAGGCGGTCCCGTTCGGCCTTCACCTGGGTGAATTCCCGGCTCGTCTCGGTAAGGACTCCGGTAGTGGTATTGGCGATCTCCAGGTTCATCTTCCGCCACTTCTCGGCGGTTTCCAGTTCCTGCTGGATCTCTCGGAGCTCCCGGTAGGCCTCGTCCAGGTGGCGACTCATCTGGTCCCGGTCGATCTCGGCCTGCTCGGCTTCCTTGCGCCAGCGCTCGGCGTTGGTGACCTCGGCCTTGCGGGCAGTGTCGGACTCCTGGGCCCACTGCTTCTGCTGCTGCGTGATGTGCTCGGCGGTGTGCAGCTCACGCTCTAGCCGTGAGATCTCCTCGATCGCCTCGGCCATGATCTTCTCGGCGGATTCGGCCCGCTTTCCGTTCACCCTGGCCTGCTCGATGTACTGGGCGTTCAGGCCGATGAGACGCGAGATCTCGTGGTCCTTGGCGTCGAGCTTGCTTCGGTACCACTCGGCATCATTCACGGTGGTGGCTCCATCTCTCTTGGGGAGCCACCACCGTACCCTAGATTTCTGGGTCATGCCAGGATTCGAGGTCAGTCCTCTGTCCAGGGGTGCTCACACCGGGGGCAGCATGGGCAGCTGTAGTTGACCCACATCGTCTGGCACTGTGCGGCGCTCTTCGGGCAGTGCAGGCAGTTCTCCTTGTTGATCGTCACCGAGGCGACCCCGTGTGGTTGCACTGCGGGCAGCACGGCTTCCCGTCGTTGGGGTCGGACTTGAGCCGGTCACACTCACCTTTGGACATGCTGCAATGCCAGCAGTGAGTGTCCGCGCGGGGTTCAGGCATCGTGAGTTCCTTCGAAGATCATGAACAGTGTGCGCATCTGGTCGTGGTGGTGGGCATGGCGCACCGGTCACCGAACAGGCATCCGGGGCAGCCGCAGCTGCACCGAGGGTCCTCGGCGCCGGGGCACTTACAGGTCTTGATGGGAACCATTGGTCATGAACACTGGTCGCAATACGGTTGGTTCTCGCCCTGCCGGGCTCTTTTGCATCCTGACCCATCGTGGCATCCCACGCAGAAGCATGAGCACGAGTCGTTGCGATGCGCTCCCAGGCAGGTGCAGTTGCCATAGGGACGAGGCCATCGGGGCACAGTGGTCTCCCGGGGACGAGGTGGCAGATGTGGCGACCCTGAGATAGGGTCTCGCCAGAAATGATCAGGGCCGGTCCTTGGTCCACGAGTTAGCAGCTCGTGGGGACCGACCCTGGAATAATCACTAGTGAGGTGGAGTCTACGTGGCCCCTAGTTCGGTGTCCAATCAGGACCAGATTCCTGGTCAGACCTTCCGGTTCTCCGAGTTCGTTCCCCCCTCCGGTCCCTTCGCGGAGATCTCCCCCGACGAGGTCCTCATCGCCTCCCTGCGCGAGCACGTGGACCGTGCCCCCTGGCGCTACATGCGCAAGAGGGTGGCCTATGAGGTCATCTCCCTCATCCAGCAGCACGGTCTGCGCTTCGTCCAGCGGTGCAAGGACCTGGGTGCCCTGATCGGCCGTTCGGTCTCCACGGCGGCCTACCACTTGCGCAAGCTCCGTGAAGAGGGCTTCCTGGAGCACTACCGCGAGTCCTATGTGGACCTGGAAGCCTCCGCCCAAATCTCCGAGCTGGTCGGTAAGGAGCTGTGGATCTCCGCTCCAGCCGTCCACCAGGTGCCGCCAGAGCGTTTCCGCAGCTCAGACGACACTTTTGATCCTCGGAAGATAAAGGATCTAACAGAAGAAGAACAGGTTCCGAGACGCAAAAGTGCCCTCCCACCTGCGGAAACGTCTCTGACCTGCGGAGATGAAAACGACAAGGACGAGGGTAGGAGGGGAGAGACCTCGGGGCCCAGTGAGTTCGAGGGTCCTTCGGACCCCGGAGGTGCGCTCGCTACGCTCGCTAGCACCTCCTCTCGAACTCACCACCCAAGTCCTCCCCCCTCCTACACCATGCTCGCTGCGCTCGCAGTGGACGTGTTCGGACCGGATCACACCCCAAGAGGAACCTCATGGACCCCAACCTCATCGAGAGCAGCTTCGTGCTGGAGCGACTGGTAACCGGGATCAACAAGAGCCTCGGTCGGTACTGCGCCTCCAACCTGAAGGTGGAGACCTTTGTGGACGCGGTCACCCGGGATCTGGTGGTCAAGCTCACCACTGAGCTACTGGCGACCAAGCGGATCACGAACGAGCAGACCTATACCGTCGAGATCCCCAAGACCTGGTGGGACCACCTGAAGCTCTCCCTGCCCGCCTGGACGCACAGATGGGTGGGCAAGCCGGTCTACGACACGGTGGTCCTGTCCACCAAGTTCTCCGAGTACGCCACCTACCCGAAGATCAACGTGGATCCGGTCCCCGCATCTTTCGGACCCCAGGTGACCGTCCACGGGTGGCAGGCCGACATCTCCGACATCCGCTGGAAGGTCACCCCAGGGGTGGGTGAGAAGATCCCCAATCCCTATCTCACCTACGCGGAGGTCTATCGGGCGCTCGAATATGAGCTGGCGGCCAACAGCTCCTCGCCGTACGGCGTCTACACCTGGGACATCAACAGCTTCCTCAAGGCCCTGGGCAAGCTCGGGCTGAACGTCTCGGAGATGATCCCGCGATGACCGATGACATCCAGCCCCTCTCCCGGTTCACCATCCCCATGCTGGACACCCTGGCGTGCCTGATGGAGCAGGGGAAGACCTACGGACTGAGGATCGCTGACTCGGTTGGCATGAAGACCGGCACCATCTATCCGATCCTGTCCCGCTTCGAGCGAGCCCATTGGGTCGCCAGTACCTGGGAGCAGGAAGGCGAGATCAGAGACCGGGGTGCCCGCCGTCGCTACTACTGGTTGACTCCTGCGGGCCGGGTACAGGCAGAGAAGATCCTCAAGGAGCGCAGGGGCAAGAAGCCATCCAAGGTCCCGCCCGGTCCCACCTGCTCCGACTGTGCGGTAGAGGTCGGAGATCCACACCAGAACGGCTGCTCGGTCGCCCGGTGCACCCTCTGTGGCTTCCAGCGGATCATCTGCCAGCACGGGAGCCAGCCCGTGGGATGGGGACAGATCTGGACCGGTCTGTTCCCTGGCACCATCGAGGTGCGCTCAGGTGTCGCCAAGGATCTCAACGAGCTTGGCATCCGCGCTGAACGTGGCGACCTAGTCTGGAACCGCACGCTCGGCCTCTGGGAGCGGTCACATCCCCACTTCAGCGAGCTATCTCTCCCCGATCACCTGGCCTACCTCGGCGTCTCCATCAGGGGGGAGTACGAGGACAAGGTGGGAACCGGGGTGTGCTGCCTGGTCCTCAAGGGCTCTGAGAGCGATGAGGAGGGAGTCTCATTGACCTTGGACTATCGGACCATGCGTCATGTCGCTGACTACCTTCTCCAGCTCGCTGAGGAGGCCGAGGAGGTCTTCCTGGAAGCGCGTGGGGTGCTGGATCACCTGTGACATCCCTAAAGCGAAGCGTCCCAAGGACGGGGGCCGCTTGGGACGCTTCTGCGGTGATCTGGAGGGATCCGCCAGCGCTGCTGGCCCGCGTGGAGAAGCCTACCAACGACGATCAGCGTGAAAAGGTTTCTTTGTTTCTGGACTACCCCAGGAATCTGGGGAAGTGGTACTGTTTGCCTACCCCAAGAACGGAGACACCTCATGGCTGGATTCGACACCACGCGGATCCTGGAAGAGACGGTTGAGCATGCCAAGACCCTCGGTATCGATGAGATCACCTTCGATCCCACGGTCCGCCTGACCATGCTCGACTTCGTTCACCTGGTCCAGACCTTCCGTCTCGCCGAAGGCGACCCCACGCGTCTGGCTATGCCCACCGGAGTCCGTGGTGGGCGGTATGACCTGGTCATCCTCGACGAGGCCACGACGCGTACCCTGCATGTCCGCAACCCCATCACTCCGGAGCCCGAGGAGACGCAGGACTGATGTGCGAGTTCGCCGAGACCGCTGCCCTGACGGACGTCCTCGACGACAATCCCAAGGCTCTTCAGGAGAGACTGGCGGGCTTCAGCAACACCGAGCTGCTCACCTTCTTCCGCCAGGTGCGGGAGCTGGGGGGCGCTATCGAGCATGAGTACCTGGGACGAGAAGGCTCCCGCCCTCTCGGTAGGCACCATCGCTCCTGGTCGGGTTCATGACCATCTACGAGGGAGTACCACGATGACGGCCAAGGAGCTGGACGATCTTCTCCAGCGCATGAGGGACATGGGTCGCCTCGACCCGGAGTGGTGGAAGATGTGAAGCGCATCCGCATCGAGTCCGACGAGGGCAAGCATCTGTGCACCCTGGTCCCGGTAGGGGAGAACTACCTGGTCTACATGGCCGCTGATGCGTCCGTCCCCGAGGCGATCCTCACCTATGACGAGGACTGGGCCCTGTATGAGCTGGGCGACCTGGACACTCCCGCCGAGACCGGGATCGACCTGCTGGCCGTGACCGAGGAATGGATCTCCGGCCGCTGGACGGGTGCCTGACCATGGCCGAGAAGTACTTCCTGCACCATGTCGGGACCACCGAGATCTTTCCGGAGATGATGCAGACTCTCCGGAGCTCCGGCCTCGATATCGACGAGGAGCTGGAGGGCAAGATCGAACAGACCAACCGCGACCCCTTCGAGTGCGTCGGCCTGGTCTGCTCGCTGGACACCGAGACCGGCCAGATCATGATCGAGCGGGTCGCCAGGTACAGCGATTATCAGGACCTCCAGCCCGACTTCTGAAAGATAAAAAAATCTCGAAAACCTGGGGAAGTACCTACCGCTTCCCCAGGTTTCTGGGTATGCTGGGGAGCAGCCCCAGAGAGACCAAGGAGACGCACAATGATCCGGACCTTCGCCCAGGCCGAGCAGGTACTCGCGACGACCCTCCCCGGCTACAAGGAGCGCCCGCAGCAGCAGGCCCTGGCTGCCGGAGTCGAGCGCCTGCTGGCCTCCGAGGACCCGATGCAACTCCTGGCCCAGGCCGGATGCGGTGTCGGCAAAAGCCTTGGCTCCCTGATCCCCGGCATCCTGGCCGCCCGCAACGCGGGCAAGCGGATCATCGTCGCCACCGCCACCAAGGCCCTCCAGGAGCAGTACGCCAACACCGACATCCCCTTCCTGGAGGAGAACCTGGGCGTCCCCTTCACCTGGGCCCTGCTGAAGGGCCGCTCCAACTACGTGTGCGCCGCCAAGATGGCCGAGGCCACCTCCCTGGACGTTCCCGGCCTGGAGGACCTGCGGACCGAGCTGCGCAGCCCCGAGCACTCCGGAGACTTCGAGCACCTGGCCACCTCGCTCACCGACACCGCCAAGCGCGCCCTGTCGATGTCGGGTGCCGAGTGCCCCGGCAAGATGGACTGCCCCTTCGCCGCCGAGTGCTTCGCCGAAAAGGCCCGCGCCGCCGCCAAGGAGGCCGACATCGTGGTCACCAACACCGCGATGCTGATGACCGACCTGAAGGTCAAGCAGATGAGCGGCGGAGTCGCCCAGATGCTGGGCGAGTACGACGCCGTGATCATCGACGAGGGCCACGAGCTCCCCGAGATCGCCGCCAACACGCTGGCCGACCAGATGCGCCGCAGGGGCATGGAGTCCCTGATCGATCAGGTGGAGAGCTACGTGACCTCCCACCAGGGTGACGACGTCACCGAGGAGTTCCTGGGCCAGGCCAAGGAAGCCCGGATCAAGGTCGATGAGATCTTCAACCACCTCACCGACCTGCTCGACGGGGACCACGACAAGGACGGCCCCCCGGCCACCCAGGCGGTCATCACCCTGGACGAGATCCAGGCCCACTCCGAGCCCTACGTCCTGCTGGTCGAGGCCCTGCGCGGCATGTACGACCAGCTGACCAGCACCCAGATCCGGCACGGCGACACGATGAAGGAGTCCGTCCGCAAGCAGCGGCTGTCCCGCCGCCTGCTCACCCTCGACGGCCGCCTGATCGACCTGCTGACCACCGGCCCCGAGATGGTGCGCTGGGTCGAGAGCGAGACCACCCGCAAGGGCGACCGGATGATCACCCTGAACTGGTCCCCGGTGGAGGTCGGCCCCTTCCTGAAGGAGCACCTGTGGGAGACCACCTCGGTCGCTCTGGTCAGCGCCACCCTGGCGGTCAGCAGCGACTTCAGCTACATCATCAGCGAGCTGGGCCTGGAGCGGCCCGAGACCATGGACGTCGGAACCCCCTTCGACTACAAGAACCAGGCCCTGCTATACGTCCCGGCCCGCAACATGCCCGACCCCAGCCCCCGGACCCGTGCCGCCTGGCAGGCCCAGACCCAGCACACCACCCGCCAGCTGATCGAGGCCTCCGGTGGCGGCGCCCTGCTGCTGTTCACCTCGCGGTCGGCGATGGAGGCGTCCTACGGCCTGCTGTCCACCGTCCTGGAGATGGCCGGGATGACCTGCCTGATGCAGGGCGAGCACGGCACCAACAAGGAGATCGCCGCCCGGTTCAAGAGCGACACCCACTCGGTGCTGTTCGCGCTGAAGAGCTTCTTCACCGGAGTGGACTTCTCCGGCGAGACCTGCCGACTGGTGATCATCGACAAGCTGCCCTTCCCGGTCCCCAGTGACATCATGTTCAACGCCAAGGCCGAGCTGATCAACCTGCGGCACCGCAACGAGTGGGCCAGCTTCAACCACCTGTCCATCCCGATGATGACCCTGGTCCTGGTCCAGGGCTTCGGGCGCCTCATCCGCTCGGTCTCCGACCGGGGCGTGGTCGCCATCCTCGACCCCCGGCTGGTCTCCAAGAACTACGGCTCGAAGATCCGCGCGGCGCTGCCTCCGGCGCCCATGACCCACAACGTGTCCGACGTGGCGAAGTTCTACTCCGCCAACTAGGCTTTCCCCCGAGGGGGTGCGAGTCGCGAGACTCTCGCCCCCTCCTTTCGTTTTCAGGCCGTCCCAACCTGTCCCACATCCGCCTCACAAGATCCCAGGACGTTGTCACTGTGGCCCGCCCACGCACTATCGACCAGACCGAGACCGACCGCTTCGAGACCCCGACCCTGCGCAACCCGGCAGTCCCCGACAAGTTGCCCAATGTCCGGCCCCATCGTCATCGCAAGCCCACCTGGGGGCAGACGTGGGCCGAGGAGATCCGGCGCCGCGACTTCCGGATCTACATCATGATCCTGTCCATCCTGGCCGCCTCCATCGTGGGCTCGTTCGTCATCCTGGACTCGCCCACTCCCGTTCCGTCCTCCTCGGCCAGGACGGTCGTCACCCCGCCGACCACAGTCCCGGCGGTCACCCCGGCTCCTCTCCAGAGGCCCAGGACGACCCTGGTTGGCCCGGACAGGCCCAAGCACGCCAATCCCGTACCGACGCATGCCCCGACCCATCACAAGGCCCCTGTGAGCCACTCACGGCGCCCTGTGACCTCTGATCCGGGGACTCCGTCCAGCCCCAAGCCGACCAAGTCGAGTCCTTCGTCGTCGGGAACCCCGTCCGCGTCGAGTAGTCCCACCAAGAGCGGATCCGCCGCGCCTACCAAGACCGGGTCGTCCACCTCGCAGACTCCTCCCGAGCACTCTGGTACGCCTGCCCCTGAAGCGTCCTGATCCTGCCTGCGTCCTCCTTCTCCCTCCGGAAGGGGTGGAGAAGGAGGGATTCTCATGGCAGAGGGAGTTGACTATGCCTGGGGGCGCCCAGGCGCCTCGGCACTGAAGGCCGCAGGGAAGACATTCGCCGCCCGCTACCTGTCGCACAGCACGAGCGGTAAGAACCTCACGCATGCTGAAGCCGTCGCGCTCAGCAACGCCGGGATCTGGCTGGTGGTGGTCTGGGAGACCGGAGCCAACCGTGCCCTGGACGGTCACACCGCAGGAGCCCAGGACGCCAGGGACGCGCTCGCCCAGGCCAAGGCCTGCGGGATGCCGAACGACCGCCCGATCTACTTCGCCGTGGACTTCGATGCCTCATCGGGCCAGAAGACGGCCATCCTGAACTACTTCCGGGGTGTGGCGTCGGTCATCGGTACCGCCCGCACCGGAATGTACGGCGGCTACTACCCGATCAAGTGGGCCTTCGACGCTGGAGTGATCCACTGGGGATGGCAGACCTACGCCTGGTCTGGCGGCCGGTGGGACTCGCGAGCCCAGCTGCGGCAGTACTCCAACGACCACGTGATCGGCGGGGTCGGACTCGACTACGACCGATCCACCAAGAGCGACTACGGCCAGTGGAAGGTCGGGAGCAGCCCGAACGTCACTCCGGCCCCGCCCGCTCCATCATCGAACACTGAGGAGGACGACATGCCGAACGGAATGCTGCTCGATGGCGCCAACGCCGTCACCCCGATCTCGCTGCCCAAGGGCCGCTACAAGACGATCGGCTTCATCGCCGACAACGGCCTGGAGAAGATGCCTCCGGCCAAGCTCCGGGTCGCCATCCACCAGGGTGGCGGATCCTGGCACCTGGAGGAGGTCACCGTGGACAGCGCCAAGGGTCAGGCGGTGGTCACCTTCCCCAACCAGGCGGCCACGGACGGCATCTCGGTCCGGCGTGAGGATGACGGTACTCTGCACGTCGCCTACGAGGTGAGCTGATGGACAACGCCGTGGTGGAGGTCTCCATCGCGGCCAACTCGATCGGCTACGCCTTCCGGCAGCTCTGCCATCTGGAGCTGCCAACGGACACTGCCTGTGCCATTGCACAGCGTCTCTACGATCAAGGTCTTCTGAAGACCGACCACACCCAAGAGGAGTCCTGATGGTCATGCCGGTCGAAACCAAGGTCAAGGCGGGTGCGGGTGGCGCCGTGGTGGCCACCCTGATCGCCTTGGTGATCCTGCACTACGTCCCCTGGCTGAACGGCGACGGGGAACTGGTGGCTGACGCCATCGGCGCCCTGCTGGCCGGTCTGGGAAGTCTCGTGGCGGGATACCAGGCCAAGCACACGCCTCGTCCCGGCGAGTAGTAACCTCGATCTCACTGCTCCTCCCCAGGTTCCTGGGGGAGGGGGCTTCCCTCTTCCCCAGGTTTCTTGGTAATCTATGGGTACCCAAGAGTCCTTAGCGGAGGAGCGAGCAATGAGTGAATCGGCGATCGAGCGGGCACAGAAGCTTCTGCCCGGCGAGGGTGTCAGCTTCGAGGCCGTCCTCAAGGCCCTGGTGACCGAGGCCACCGAGGATGCCGAGGTCCCCAAGGCGCCGAAGGCCATCGAGCTGTCCGACGAGGCGCACCACGCACTTCAGGTCCTGCCCGCCGTCTTCGGCAGCGTTCAGCCCACCTCGGCCCGGATGCTGACCGAGGAGGAGCAGCGCCGCATCGGCGAAGAGGCCCTGGTGCTCGACGCGTTGGCCAGCGACCTGAAGGCTCGTCGCGAGGCCATCTCCGAGGCGATCCGCAACCACTTCGACCAGGCCGCCATCACCAGCGGCCGGATCACTCCGGACACTCCGCAGGACAAGCACGGTCACTACGTGCTGAGCGCCCTGAAGCGCCCGGAGCGGCTACCCATCCCCGGTACCAACCGGGCGTGGAGCAGCGAGTACCGCTCGGGACGGGTCACCGTCAGCGTCGATGAGCTGTTCCGCCTGTACGAAGAGGGCGAGATCGACCGGGCGACCTTCCTGGCCTTCACCAAGGAGGTCCGGGTCCTGGACGAGGACAAGGCCTTCAAGGCGGTGCGCAAGCAGCCGTCGCTCCTCGGCGTGCTCGCCAAGATCACCAAGCGGGGGCTGCCCGGCTCCTCGCTGACCATCCGCAAGATCTAGCCGAGATGACGAGTCCAGCCCACTCCCAACAGGGTGGGCTGGACTCGTGGTCTCTGGGGGGACACATGAAAGAAGCAAGCGAGATCGACTTCGACGTGATGCGCCGGTTGGGGGTCGTCCAGCGCGACCTGATCCCGATCATCACCGACATCAGGCCCCCCTATGGCCGGGAGTACTGGCTCACCGACGACATGATGCCCAAGAACAAGAACGGCGATGTCAAGCCGATGCTCTCGGTCAGCGTCGTCGGGCAGATCTTCTTCGGGCACTCCGGAGACTGGCTACGCCGGATGCACAAGCTCGGTGATGTCCTGATCGATGGCAAGCTGTTCGAGCCCAAACGGACGAAGGTGGGGGACCGCTACTACACCTTGGCGGACGTCGAGAGACTCGCCGAGGCCCTGCTCCAGTCCGGAAAGATCGACGGCATGCAGTTCATCGCCGCCATTCACCTGGTGCGGTGGGTCGCCTTCCAGTACGGCATCCTCAGCGGCGCCGACATGGTGGTGGGAATGCCCTTCAACGAACGATCGTCCAAGGACGATCAAGAGATGTCCCCTGACCAGATCGGAAAGTGATGGACTTCAAGACCACTATCCAGAGACGCACCTGTGAACCGTGCCAGCGCGGCAACCATGAGGCATGTGCGTACTGGGCCGAGTTCAGTCAGCTGAACGCCGGGGCGGTGGACGCCGAGGATTTCATCAACCTGCATCCCTGGTGTGTCTGTTACAACAGCTCCCGGGAAATGCACCACCGTAAGTACCAGGAGGCGCAGGAGGCCGTCGAGTTCGTCGAGGATGCGATGGACCGCCTCCCGTTCCCGGATTACGAGCCGAACGATCGCATCTCCTTCTCCGAGGGCGGCGGTGTTCTCTCGGACCAGGCCATCAAGGACGCTCTGAATGACGGACGGGTGATGATCAGCCCGTACGACGAAGATCGACTCGGACCGGCGTCCTACGACCTGTCCCTGAGCCCGGTGATCGGTCAGGTGTTCCTGCCGACCGTGGTGGACCTGCGTGACGTCCCGGAGAACTACCTGTCCAGTGTCAAGCTGAGAGAGCTCGGATCCCAGGATCGTCATTACGATCTCTACCCGGGCGAGTTCATCCTGGCCTCCACCATCGAGAACATCGGCTTGGACCCCATCTTCGCCGCCCGGGTGGAGGGCAAGTCCTCGCTGGCCCGCCTGGGCCTGGCAGTGCACGTCACCGGAGGGTTCATCGACCCCGGCTTCGAGGGACAGATCACCTTGGAGATGGTCAACCTCTCCAAGTCGGTGCTGCGCCTGTGGCCCGGGATTGCGATCGCCCAGATCGCCTTCATCCCCGTGGTCGGTGAGGTCGAGCATCCCTACAGCGAGCGTGGCCACTACCAGCACCAGAGCGGGCCGACCGGCAGCCGCTACCGAGCCTGAGAGCAACACCATGACCGAGAGCGACATCATCACCGCGTGGGACGTCACCTACCGGCCCTTCAAGGACGCCAAGGGAGGTGGAGACTGCGACGTGCTCAGTGACGAGATCTGCGACCTGCTCTGGGGAGATGAGCCCCACCCCCTGTCCAGCTGGGGGAAGGACATCGGGATCTCGGCCAACCTGCGGGACGGTTATGTCACCTTGAGCTTCTACCCCGAGGACTATGTCCATCAGCCCCTGGTTCCCTCGGTGGAGATCCTGCGAAGGGACGTCGCGGACTTCTTCGCCAAGTTGGACATGGAGGGGACCTTCACCATCGAGCCGGTGATCACCGTCATGAAGGATCGAGATGAGTGAGTTCGAGGACGAGTTCGATCCTCCGGGCACCGTCATGCTGGTGGATGGTCATAACCTCGTCATGAGGAGCATCCATGCCGGTTCTAAGACCGGTATGGCGACCTCAGACGGTGTCTACTCCACTGGACCCCTGACGCTGTTCATCAACATGCTTTCGTCCTACGTCCGGGAGTGGAAGCCCACCTCGGTCGTGGTGTGCTGGGATCACGGCCCCTCCGAGCGTCGCCGCAGGCTCTTTCCCGACTACAAGCTGGCCCGCAGAGAGGCGCCCGAGGAGGACGGCAAGGACACCCACTTCGGGCTCGTGAAGCGGTTCCTGAGCCTGTGCGGTATCCAGCAGGTCTCCGTGGAAGGGTACGAGGCCGATGACGTCATCGCGGCCTACTGGAGCCTGCTGCGGCGTGATACCCAGTGGGACACCCCGGAGGAGTCCCTCATCAAGATCGTCATCGTCTCGGGGGACAAGGACTTCTTCCAGCTCCTCGACACCGGAGTGGTCCAGATCCGTCCCGAGACCGGGGGGTACACCCTCTGGACGCCTCAGAGGGTGGTTCAGGAGATGGGGTGTGAGGCCATCCATGTGCCCGATCTCATGGCCCTCCAGGGCGACCCGGGAGACGGCATCTCCGGAGTGCCCGGGATCGGCCCTAAGAAGGCCCTGAAGGCCCTGGAGAAGGCCGGGTGGGACCTGATGCGGGTGGAGGCCCTGAAGGACCCTCAGAACTACGCTCTGGCCGTCCAGAGCTATGCCCTGGTCACTCTCCGGGAGACCTCGTGGCATCCCAAGGTGCCACCGCCTCGCCCCTTCACCCCGGTGTACGTCGGGGATCCTGGAGGCGGTCACCTCATGACGTTCGTCGCCAGCCTGGAGATGATCGGGGTGAGTCACCGCCTGATCCACCAGACCCTCTGGTCTTAGCTTGACCGCCCTGACCCACGCTCCTACTCTCACTATCAGTCGCCACCATTAGGTGATCTTCGCTTCGGCCTGCCAGACGAAGCGCACAGACTCCATACGGTCTCTGCTCTCTTTGGCATGCCTCGCAAAGATTTAAAAATCTAAGGAGAGCACGTGACCGAGACCGTCGTCGGCCCTGTCGTCACTCAGGACGTCCAGGCCCATGTCTCCTCGACCGTCACCACGGCACCGGCCACCCCCTCCTCGGCCTACCTGCTGAAGAAGGCCCAGGACTGGACCTGGCAGGACCTGCGTGACTACGTGATCACCTCGATCACCGAGCGGTTCGGTGCCCCCCAGCGCGACCTGCTCAAGGAGTCCGGCATCTTCAAGGGATTCCTGGGCCGGTACGGCACGGTGGACGCCGTGCTCATCGCGGTCGCAGCCTTCAAGATCCACGAGGGCATCTGGCGCAGCGCCCCCATTTCGGTCAGCCGTTTCACCAAGAACAACGATCCGTATTTCGCGGACGTCCTGCTGGCCCAGTGGAACTCCTGAGATGGAGATCGTCCCGACTGCCAGCGGGACCTACGAACTGGCCCCCCTGCCCCCCGCCCTAGACCACGGCCTGTCCAACGAGGACGCGCTGCGTCTGGTCAAGATCTACAACCGTCCCCCCGAAGACCCCAACAAGATCTGCCACACCTGCCAGAAGAACGGCCCCTTCAAGGCCCGTCTCGGCGATCAGATCGTCACGGTGAACTGCAACTGCCGCGAGCAGTGGCTCCTGTCGCGTCACCTTCTGGCCGCCGGGATCGGAGACGCCTACCAGCGTTACTCCTGGCGCCACGTCACAGGAGTTCCTGCCGAGGCCCGGGACCGAGTCCGGCTCTACCTGGACAACCTGCCCGGCCTGCTCAACGACGGACTCGGCCTGATCCTGTGGTCACCCCGGACCGGCACCGGCAAGAGCCTGATGTCCTACCTGATCCTCAAGGAGGCGCTCGCCCAGGGGTACAGCGGCTACTTCACGTCCTTCGCCGACATGCTCGACCACCACACCGCCGGGTGGAGTGATCCAGAAACCCGAGCGTGGTTCACTCGCACCATCGAGCACGCCGACCTGCTGGTGATCGATGAGCTCGGCAAGGAGAACCCCGGCCGTCACAACGTCGTGGATGAGCTCCTGGACCGGGTGGTCCGGTCTCGCATCGCCCACAACCGAGCGACCATTCTGCCGACCAACCTGGACCCGAGCCAGGTGGATTCGCCGGGTCAGGGGTTCGGCCGCTACCACCGAGGGCTCCTCGACCTGCTCATGGAGGCGTCCATCATGGTCGAGGTCTCGGGGAAGAGCTTCCGGGACCAGCGACGGTCCCAGCGTGTCGATGACGCCCTGAACGGAATTCGGTACCCGGTGGTGGTGCGCTAATGGCCTCCCGCCCCGAACTGGTGCTGTACTCCAGCCTCACCGACGTGGAGCGCCTGGAGTACTTCAGCCGGGAAGGCATCGCGTCCGAGATCATCCCCACCGCCACCATGCGGCCGGTGGTGGAGTGGGCGATCAAGTACTACTTCGACTCCGGGTGCACTCAGGCTCCCTCCCGTGAGGCCCTGACGCTGGAGTGGGGGCATGTCCTCGAACACGAGGACATCACCCTCGACGACCCCGACGAGGAGATCGAGACTCCGCAGTGGGTGCTGGAGTACCTGCGCAGCACCTACGTCCACCTGGTGTGGCAGGAGTGGTCCAAGAAGGCCGCCGCAGAGATCGCAGGGGCGGCCACGAGCGATCGGGTGGATGTCCTGGGGCGCCACACCGTCGAGCTGTCGATCCTGCTCCAGAGCGTCCGCTCCCGGGCGCAGGAGGCTCAGGGTGCCTCGGCCTTCGAGGAGGCCCTGCGGCGCTACCACGAGCGGGTCACCTTCGACGGGGCCCCGCAGGGCATGATGTTCGGCCTGGAGCACGTGGACAACCACACCCACGGCATCCATCCCGGAGAGCTCGCCGTCCTGGCGGCCGGACCCAAGACCGGCAAGAGCTTCTTCCTGGCCAACGTGGTCCTCTTCGAGTGGCTCCGGGGACGCCGTGCCCTGCTGTTCACCCTGGAGAACAGCGTGGAGATGACCATGGACCGGATCGTGTGCGCCCACGCGGGGATCGACTCCCGTCAGTGGCAGCGGGGGCAGTGCACCGAGGCCCAGGTCGAGCGGGTCAACGAGAGCGCTCGTAGGCTGGCGGGGATGCTGGGTGATCTCATCGTGGTGATGCCGCCCCGGGGGCACCGCACGGTGGAGGCCATGGTCCGGGAGGCTCATATCCGGGAGGCCGACTCGCTGGCCATCGACCAGCTCACGTTCATCGAGTCGGCGCCCTCCAAGGGATCCCGGCCACCCCGGCACGAAGCCGTCCGGGACATCATGCACGACCTGAAGGTGGCCATCTCCGGAGGCCCCCGCAAGCTGCCCTGCCTCCTGGCTCACCAGGTGAACCGGGAGGGCATGAAGGCGGCCGACAAGACGGGCCATCTGGAGATGTGGATGCTGGCCGAGTCCTCGGAGGTGGAGCGCACCGCCGACTGGGCCTTTGGCCTGTACCGCTCTCAAGAC
>Ga0070741_10010277_pt1 | contig 17750 bp, 20 predicted proteins | sample Coa_R1_4_FD_66440 | JGI IMG/M metagenome (GOLD analysis project Ga0070741, IMG submission 66440) | Surface soil microbial communities from Centralia Pennsylvania, which are recovering from an underground coalmine fire - Coalmine... | ecosystem: Environmental > Terrestrial > Soil > Unclassified ...
TCCGCATGGCCCGGCGTGTCGACGATGTTGATGTGGACGTCGCGGTACGTGATGGCCGTGTTCTTGGCCATGATGGTGATGCCCTTCTCGCGCTCGAGATCCATGGAGTCCATGATCCGCTCGGCCACGGTCTCGTTCTGGCGGAAGAGACCCGACTGCCACAGCATCGCGTCGACGAGCGTCGTCTTGCCGTGGTCGACGTGAGCGATGATGGCGATGTTCCTGATGCGGTCGCGCTGCTGCATACCGGTCATCGTAACACGCGCGTCGCGACCGCCCGGCCAAGCGGGACGACGCGGGGTATATAATGACGCGGCCGTCACGCCGCAAATCCCTGGAGGTCGGTCGATGCTTCGTTGTCTGCTCGCGCTCCTCACCGTGGCGCTGCTCGCCGTGCCGGCGCCGGCACAGGATGCCAAGGCGCCGAAGGCGGTGATCACGCTCGAAAAGGGCGGGGAGATCACGCTGGAGTTCTTCCCGCAGGACGCGCCGAAGCACGTCGAGAACTTCCTGGCGCTCGCGCGCAAGGGCTTCTACGACGGCCAGCGGGTGCACCGCGTCGAGCCCAAGTTCGTGGTCCAGTTCGGCGACCCGCAGTCGAAGACGCTGCCCATGGAGGATCCGCGCATGGGCACCGGCGGCCCGGGCTACAACATCAAGGCGGAGTTCAACAGCCGGAAGTTCGAGCGCGGCGTGCTCGGCATGGCGCGCAGCCAGGATCCCGACTCCGGCGGCAGCCAGGTGTACATCATGCTCGGCCCGGCGCCGTTCCTGAACGGCAAGTACACCGCGTTCGGCCACGTCACCAAGGGCATGGACGTCGTCGACACGATCCGGGTCGGTGACCGGATCACATCCATCAAGGTGGTGTCTCCATGAAGCAGACCGGCGTGATCACGCTCGACAACGGCAACGAGATCCGGCTGGAGTTCTATCCGGCCGACGCGCCCAAGACGGTGGACAACTTCGTCACGCTGGCGAAGAAAGGCTTCTACAACGGCCTCACCTTCCACCGGGTGGTCCCGGACTTCGTCGTGCAGGGGGGCTGCCCGAAGGGCACGGGCACCGGCGGTCCCGGGTACACCATTCCGGCGGAGTTCAACAAGCAGAAGCACGTGCGTGGCTCGCTGGCCATGGCGCGCAGCCAGCATCCGGATTCGGCCGGCAGCCAGTTCTACATCTGCTACGGCGCCACCCCGCATCTCGACGGCAACTACACCGTGTTCGGCAAGGTGACGAGCGGGATGGAGCACGTGGACCGGATCAAGCAGGGCGACCGCATGAAGTCCGTGGCCATCGTCGAGGAGTAGCGCCGATGGCCTTCTCGCTCCTCATCCGCGGCGGCTCGGTGGTGGATGGCTCCGGCGCGCCCGCACGCCGCGCCGACGTGGCGGTGGAGGGCGAGCGCATCGCCGCCGTCGCCCCCTCGCTGTCCGGCGAGGCGGCGCGCGTGATCGACGCCACGGGCAAGGTCGTCGCGCCCGGCTTCATCGACATGCACTCGCACTCCGACCTCTTCTACTTCGCGTGTCCGTCGGCCGAGTCGAAGATCCGGCAAGGCGTCACCACCGAGGTGGTCGGGATGTGCTCGTTCTCGCAGGCCCCGCTGCGCGTCGAGCATCAGACGCTCGTGAAGGGCTGGGTGGGCGGCATCGGGCTCACGCCGGACTTGCAGTGGGAGACGTTCGGCCAGTATCTCGACGCGCTCCGCGGTGTCCGGCCCGCCGTGAACGTCGTCCACTTCGTGGGCCACGGGGCGCTCCGCATCGCGGCCATGGGCTTCGCCGCCCGTCACGCCGACAGCGGCGAGATCAACGTGATGGAGCGGCACCTCGGCGAGGCGCTGGACGCCGGCGCCTGGGGCTTCTCGACCGGGCTCGTCTACCCGCCGTCGTCGTACGCCGACACGCGCGAGATCATCGCGCTGGCGCGCGCCATGGCGCCGCGGGGCGGGCAATACGCCTCGCATATCCGCGGCGAGTCGTCGATGCTCCTCGACTCGATCGCGGAGGCGATCCGGATCGGCGAGGAGGCGGGCGTGCGCGTCGAGGTGTCGCACGTGAAGGCGTCGGGCCGCGAGAACTGGCCGAAGATCGACGCCGCGCTTCGCATGCTCGACGACGCACGAGCGCGCGGCGTGGACGTCGCCGGCGACGTCTACCCGTACAACGCCGGCAGCACGAAGATGGACAACCTCATGCCCGCCTGGTCACACGAGGGCGGCATCGCCAAGCTCATGGAGCGACTCGCCGACCCGAAGCTGCGGCGTCGGATCGTCGAGGAGTGCCTGGTCGACGGCGAGCGCTGGGGGACCGTCGCGCAGGGCGGCGTCGGATTCGACCAGATCTTCATCGCGAGCTGTCCGCGGCGGGAGCTCGAGGGACTCAGCCTGGCGCAGCTGGCGCAGCAGTCGGGCCAGGCGCCCGCGGACGCGCTCATGAACCTGCTTCTCGACGCCAGGTGCACCGTCGGCATGGTGAGCTTCTCGCAGTCGATCGACAACGTGGCCAAGGTGCTGGCGCACCCCGCGCTCAGCGTCGGCTCCGACTCGATCCCGCTCTTCGAGGGCAGCGGCGACAGGCCCGGCAAGCCGCACCCGCGCAGCTACGGCACGTTTCCCCGCGTGCTCGGCGAGTACGCGCGGGAGCGCAAGCTGTTCTCGCTGGAGACGGCGGTGAGCAAGATGACGGGGATGCCGGCGGCGCGGCTCGGTCTGCGGGACCGCGGCCTCGTCGAGCCGGGGCACTTCGCGGACCTCACGGTGTTCGATCCGGCCGCGGTCAAGGACGAATCGACGTACCCGGATCCGCACCGTTATCCGAGCGGCATTCCGTACGTGATCGTCAACGGCGCGGTCGCCGTCGATGACAGCCGCATGACGACGCGCGCGGGCCGCGTGCTGACGCCCGCGCGCTGACCGCCTAGCCGCCGCCGCGCGGCGCCCACTCGAACGATTCGACGCTGGCCTGGACGCCGGTGGCGCCGGTCGGCAGGGCGGCGCGGAAGAACGTCCGCTGGTGCGGGGGCACCTCGTCCAGATACGTGGTGACCGGCCCGAGCGGCCGGCCGCTCGCGTCGACCGCCTGCAGCCTCACCCGCACCCGCGTGGCGTGATACTCGTAGCGGTTGAGGATGTACCCCGCCGCCGTCGGCCCGCGTCGCCCGGGCTCCACGGAAGCATCGACGCTGAAGTAGCGGTCCTCCGGTCGCCCACCGCCAAAGTTCGTCGAATCCTGCGCCAGCGCCACGTGCGCGGCGAGCAGCGTGAACGCCAGCCCCAGCGCCCATCCAAGCCGTCCCATGGCTGTCTCCTCGTGGGCTTAGACGTCCCGGATGGGGCGAGCGGTTCGGTTTACACTGTCGCGGAACCGCGGGCCCACGCGCTGACATCGCAACGGAGGAAGCGCCATGCTGGACCTTGGACTGACCGGCAAGATCGCCATCGTGACGGGCGGCAGCGAGGGCATGGGGCGCGCGTGCGCCACGCGCCTCGCGCTCGAGGGCGCCCGGGTCACGATCTGCGCGCGGCGCAAGGACGTGCTCGAAAACGCGGCGGCGGCGATCCGGGCGGCGGGCGGTGAGGTGCTGGCCGTGCCGGCCGACGTCACGCGCGCCGACGACGTCGCCGCCGTCGTCCGGGCGACCACCGAGCGCTACGGCGGTGTCGACATCCTCGTCAACAACGCGGGGACGTCGTCGGCGGCGGCGTTCGAGAAGGTCGACGACGAGACCTGGCATCAGGACCTGGAGCTGAAGCTCATGGCAGCCATCCGGTTCTGCCGGGCGACGATCCCGCACATGAGGCAGCGGGGCGGCGGGCGCATCGTCAACGTCACCACCGTCGGCGGCAAGGCGCCCGCGCCGCGCGCGCTGCCGACCAGCGTGACGCGCGCCGCCGGCATCAACCTCACCAAATCGCTGGCGACGGAATACGCGCCGGACAACATCTGCGTCAACACCGTCTGCATCGGCCTCGTCAAGAGCATGCAGTGGGAGCGTCGCGCGAAGGGCGACGTGGAGGCGTACTACCGCGAGGTGGCCAAGCGCGTCCCGCTGGGGCGGGTGGGCGAGGCGGCGGAGTTCGCGGACCTCGTGGCATTCCTCGTCTCTGCGCGCGCCGCCTACATCACGGGCACCGCCATCAACTTCGACGGCGGGATGGCCTCGGTCGTCTAGCCATGTCGGTCAGCGCCGAGGCGCTCGCCTCCTTCGATCGCACGGTCGTGCTGGCGACGGGTGAGCGCGTCCGGTTGCGTCCGATCGATCCCGCGGACGAGCCGCGCCTCTCGGCGCTCTACGACCGCCTGAGTCGCCGCACCGTCTATCAGCGATTCTTCACGGTCATGCAGCGGCTGCCGCCCGACTGGGCCCATTTCCTCGCGAACGTCGACTACCAGCGCCGCTTCGCCGTCGTGGCCGAGGACGCGGCGGCGGAGGCCGGGACCCTCATAGGTGTCGCCCGATACGAGCCGGTCGTCGGCGAGGAGGGCGTGGTCGAGCTCGCGGTCGTGGTGCAGGACAGCTGGCAGGGCAAGGGGCTCGGCTCGCTGCTGGTGCGCGAGCTCCTGCGCGCCGCCGCGCTCAACGGCGTGGAGCGGTACCGCGCCTTCGTCCTCGGTGACAACCGTCGGATGCTGCATGTCCTGACCCGCCAGGCCGATGTGCGCGAGCGGCGCGTGGATCAAGGCGTCATCGAGCTGACGCTGACCCGCAAGCCGTTGCCTCCGGGCGGCAGCTAGCATGGATCTCGTCGTCGGGGGAGTGGTGGAAGCGCTGCGTCTGCTCGTCAGCGGCGACGCCGACGTGTACGCCGTGCTCTGGCTGTCGCTGGAGGTGTCGACACTCGCAACGCTGGTGTCGCTCGCGCTCGGCGTCCCGTCGGGCGCGATGCTGGCGCTCGTGCGCTTCCCCGGACGCACGGCGGTGGTGTCCCTCGTGAACGCGGGCATGGGCCTGCCGCCGGTCGTGGTCGGCCTGTTCGTGTCCCTCCTGCTGTGGCGGAGCGGCCCCCTCGGCGCATGGGAGCTCCTGTACACGCCCGGGGCCATCGTGCTGGCCCAGGCCGTCATCGCCACCCCGATCGTGATCGGCATCACGCTGGCCGCGGTCCAGAACGTGCCGGAGAAATTCCGGTTGCAGATGCTGGCCCTCGGCGCCTCGCGAACGCAGATGGTGGCGGTGGTCCTGCGCGAGGCGCGGCTGCCCATGCTGGTGGCCGTGATGGCCGGCTTCGGCGGCGTGATCTCGGAGATCGGCGCCTCCATGATGGTCGGCGGCAATATCAAGGGCCAGACCCGCACGCTGACCACGGCCATGGCGCTCGAGACCAGCAAGGGCAACTTCGAGGTCGCCATCGCGCTGTCGCTGCTGCTCCTGGCACTCGTGTTCGGCGTGAACTGGGCGCTCACCGCCATCCAGCAGCGCGGTCGCTGACCGGCCCGCGGCGCCGGACGCCCGCGGTATCCTACGGCGGTGAGCCGCACGCGCCCCGCTCTCGTCGCCGCCGCGGCCCGCTCCGGCTTCGAGCCGCCGTCGAGCGCGCGATGACGGCCGAGTCGCTCTCCGCCCTCGGCCTGTCGATCCGCGTGGCCGTGCTCGCCACCGCCCTGAACGCCGCCGTCGGCATCCCGCTCGCGTACGTGCTGGCCCGGCGGCGGTTTCGGGGCAGGGCGCTGATCGATCTCCTCGTCACGCTGCCGCTGGTGCTGCCGCCGACGGTCACCGGCTACTACCTGATCGTGCTGCTCGGCCGCCGCGGCTGGCTCGGCGCTCCGCTCTACGCGGCGACCGGCTGGTCCATCGTCTTCACCTGGTATGCGGCCGTGGTCGCGGCCACGGTGATGGCGCTGCCGCTGCTGGTACGGACGGCGCGCGCGGCGATCGAGTCGGTCGATCGCGACCTCGAGAAGGCGGCGTTCACGCTCGGGCGCTCGGAGTGGCGCACGGCGCTGGAGGTGACGCTGCCGCTCGCGCGCAACGGGATCCTGGCCGGGCTGGTGCTCGCATTCGCGCGCGCGCTCGGCGAGTTCGGCGCGACGCTCATGCTGGCCGGCAACATTCCGGGCCGCACGACCACGGTGCCGCTCGCCATCTACACCGCGGTGCAGACGGGCGAGGGCGGCATGGCGCTGGCGCTCGTGGTCGTCCTCACCATGCTCTCGTGCGCGGTGCTGGTCGCCGCCGCCCGGCTCGGGGCTCGCGCGGCGTGAGCGACCGCCTCGAGATCCGCGCCGTCAAGCGACTGCCCGGCTTCACGCTCGACGTCGAGTGGTCGGCCGGCGACGGCGTCGCGGTGCTGTTCGGGCCGTCCGGAGCGGGCAAGACGCTGACGCTCCAGTGCCTGGCCGGCCTGCTGCGACCCGACGCCGGACGCATCGCCGTCGACGGCCGCGTGCTCTTCGAGGGCGGCCGCATCGACGTTCCGCCGCAATCGCGCCGCGTCGGCTACGTCTTTCAGGGCTACGCGCTGTTCCCGCACCTGAGCGTGGCCGAGAACGTCGGCTTCGGCCTGCGCGACCGTCCGCGCGCCGAGCGCGAGACGCGCACGGCGGCCGTGCTCGACCGCCTCGGCCTCGCCGCGCTCGCGGCGCGCCTGCCCGCCGAGCTGTCGGGCGGTCAGCGACAGCGCGTGGCCCTCGGCCGCGCGCTCGCGCCCGATCCGGCCCTGCTGCTCCTCGACGAGCCGCTGTCCGCGCTCGACGCCCCGCTGCGCCGCGCGCTGCGCGACGAGCTGCGCGGCATCCTGCGCGAGTGGCGCACCGCCGCCGTCGTCGTCACCCACGACTTCACGGAGGCGTATCGGCTCGCGGATCGCATCGTCGTGTACGATGCCGGCCGCGTCGTGCAGGCGGCGCCGCGCTCCGAGCTGCTCTGGCAGCCGGCCTCCGAATCGGTGGCGCGCATCATGGGCATCCGCAACGTGCTGCGCGGCACCGTGGTGAAGGCGACGCCCGATCGGATCCAGCTGCGCTGGCGTGGGCAGCTGCTGGAGGCGGTCAACTCGCCGACGCGCTCGTACCTGCCGCCGCCGGACAGTCCCATCGCGTTCTTCGTGCGGCCCGAGTACGTGCGCCTCATCCGTAAGGATCGCGGTCCCGCGGATCCGAGCCACCACATGAACGTGATGCTCGGCACCGTCGTCGCGGACGAGGACTTCGGCACGACATGGAGCCTGCGCATCCGGCTCGACGCGCCCGGGGCACCCGCCCAGGGCGACTACGACGTGGAGGTCGAGGTCCCGCACCTCGTGTACGAGATCCTCGAGATCGACCGCGACCGTCGCTGGGAGTTCTCGATCCACCGGGGATCGATCCACGTGCTGCCCGCGTGACGCCGGCGCCCGTCCTCGCGCTGCGCGACGTCAGCCGGCGCTACGACGGACGCGAGGCGCTGCAGGTGGCGGCGCTCGACGTGATGCCGGGTGAGGTGCTGGCCGTCATCGGCCCCAACGGCGCCGGCAAGTCGACGCTGCTGCGCGTTCTCGGCCTGCTCGAGCGCCCGGACACCGGCCGTGTGCTCGTGCACGGCCGCGCCGTCGACGCCGCCGACGCGCTGGCGGAGCGGCGCCGCATGGCCACGGTGTTCCAGGAGCCGTTGCTCGCCGACGCCAGCGTGGCCGACAACGTCACGGTCGGCCTTCGCTTTCGTGGCGTGTCCCGCGCGGCGGCGGCGCCGCGCGTGGCGCGCTGGCTCGCGCGGCTGGGGGTGGCGCACCTCGCGCGGCGCGCCGCCCGGACGCTGTCCGGGGGCGAGGCGCAGCGCGTGGCGCTGGCGCGCGCGCTGGTGCTCGAGCCGGAGGCGCTGCTGCTGGACGAGCCATTCTCGGGCCTGGACACGCCGGCGCGCGCCGCGCTGGTGGGCGATCTCGGCGCCATCCTGCGCGCCGACCGCACCACGACCGTGCTGGTCACCCACGAGCGCGGTGAGGCGCTCGCGCTGGCCGATCGGGTGGCCGTGCTGATGGCCGGCTGCCTCCGTCAGGTCGATCTCACCGCGCGCATCTTCTACGCGCCGGTGGCGGAGGACGTCGCCCGCTTCGTCGGCGTGGAGACGGTGGTGGCCGGCCGCGTCGTGTCGTGCGAGGGCGGCGTCACCGCCGTCGACGTGAGCGGCCGCATCGTCGAGGTGGCGGCAGCGGCCTCCGCCGGCGCGGTCGTGCGGCTGGCCATCCGCCCCGAGGACGTCACCATCGAGATCGCCGGCCCGGGGCCACGTCCGTCCAGTGCCCGCAACGCGCTGGACGGCGTCGTGGCGACGGTGACGGCGTCCACGCAGGCCGTGCATGTGACGATCGACGTCGGATTTCCGCTGGTGGCGGCGGTGACGGCCCGCTCCGCCCGCGAGCTCGGCCTCGTCCCCGGCGCGCGCGTCTGCGCGCTGTTCAAGGCCAGCGCGGTGCATCTCATGGCGCAGGGGGGAGCCGCTTGACTCCCCCGGAGCCCGGGGATATAACGAAGGCACCCGCAACCAGGAGGACCATGGACGGGGCTCAGTTTCGATCGAGGTCGATCGCCAGGCCAGCGGCCACGCACCCGCTGGCTTTGTTTGTTTTACGCGGTGCCCGCCCCCACGCACAAGGAGGTCCTGCATGACTCAGGAGAACCTCATCGAGCAGCTGATGGCCCAGAACGACGAGTTCCGGCGCCTACGCTCCGAGCACCAGAGCTATGAGCACGAGCTCGAAGCGCTGCGCGGAACGGCTCCGCTGTCGTCGGACCAGCAGTGGCGGATGAGTGAGCTGAAGAAGCTCAAGCTCATGGCGAAGGACCGGATGGAGGACATCATCCGGCACGCGCGCCCGGGCGTCACCGCCTGAGGCGGCGGCGCCCAGCAACCCGGCCGCGGAACGCCGCCGCCGACGACGGGTTCCGCGGTCTCACCCATCTCTCCTCCCGCGGCGATGCACGGATGGTCGACGTCTCCGGCAAGGCGGAGACGCCCCGCGAAGCGGTCGCCCGCGCGACCGTCAAGATGAAGCCGGCCACGCTGCGTGCCGTCCGGCGTGGCAACGCACCGAAGGGTGACGTGCTGGGCGTCGCGCGGACGGCCGGCATCCTGGCCGCCAAGCGGACGTCCGAGCTCATCCCGCTCTGCCACCCGCTCCGTCTCACGCGGGTCGACGTGACCTTCTCCGACGCCGCGCGGGTGGGGGAGCTGACCGTCGAGGCGCGGGTGCGAACGGTGGACAAGACCGGCGTGGAGATGGAGGCGCTGACGGCGGTGAGCGTGGCCGCCCTCACCGTGTATGACATGGTGAAGGCGCTGGAGAAAGGCGTCACCATCAGCCGCGTGCAGCTGCTCGAGAAGCGCGGCGGCAAGTCGGGTCACTGGCGGCGGTAGACTGGACGCCAGATCGATGAAGACGGCGCTGATCCACTCCGAGGCCGCCACCCGCTTCGACTACGGACCGGAGCACCCGCTGCGCATGGAGCGGCTGGCGCTCACGTGGCGCCTCATGCAGGCCTACGACCTCACGCGCCTGCCCGGCAGCACGCTGCTCGCGCCCGAGCCCGCGGCCGAGGCGGACATCGCCCGCTATCACGCACGCGAGTACCTCGACGTCCTCAAGCGCGCCAACTCCGGCACCGAGCCGCCGGACGGCGCCGTCTACGGCCTCGGGCTCGGCGACAACCCGGTCTTTCGCGGCCTCTGGGAGTCGGCGCAGCTGGTGGCCGCCGGCTCGCTGCTGGCCGCCGACGTCGTCGCGCGCGGCGATGTCGAGCGCGCGTTTCATTTCGCGGGCGGGCTGCACCACGCGATGCCGGACCGCGCCTCGGGCTTCTGCTACGTCAACGACGCCGTGCTCGCGATCCTGCGGCTGCGCGAGCGGGGGCTGCGCGTGGTGTACATCGACATCGATGCGCACCACGGCGACGGCGTGCAGTATGCGTTCTACGGCGATCCCAACGTCATGACCATCTCCGTTCACGAGCGGGGCGAGCGGCTGTTTCCGGGAACCGGCTTCGTCCGCGAGGTCGGCGAAGGCCAGGGCGTCGGGTTCTCCGTCAACCTGCCGCTCGAGGCGTACACGGACACCGCGGTGTACCTGCCGGCGTTCGAGGCGGTCGTGCCGCCGCTCGTGCAGCGCTTCAAGCCCGACGTCGTCGTCGCTCAGCTCGGCGTCGACACGCATCGCACCGACCCGTTGACGCACCTGGCGCTCGACGTGCAGGGCTTCGCACAGGCGCTGAGACGCATCCTGCCGCTGGCGCCGAAGCTCGTCGCCCTCGGCGGCGGCGGCTACGACATGCGCAACGTCGCGCGGATGTGGACGGTGGCGTGGTCGGTGCTGAACGGTGTGGACCTGCCGGACACGCTGCCGCGCGCGTTCGAGGACGACGCGCGACGCTACGGCTTCACGTCGCGCTCGCTCTTCGACGCGGACGCGCCGCTGCCCGACGATCTGCGTCGCGCCGTCGCCGACTATGCCGATCGGCAGGTCGACGCCGTCCAGCAGACGATCTTCCCGTTGCACGGGCTGTGATCGCCGCCTCGAGCCCGTTCGAACCCACGGTGACCTCCGGCTTCGGTGGCAGATCGGCGTGCTACAGTGGCAGGAATTCGGAGGCGAAGCGTGCGGGGAGTGTTGATCACGTTCGAGGGCGTCGAGGGCTCCGGCAAGTCGACGCAGATACGGCGGCTCGAGCGGTGGCTGCGCCGCGAGGGCCATCGGCCCGCGGTGACGCGGGAGCCGGACGGCACGCCGCTCGGCGCCGGCGTGCGCGCGCTCTTCGAGCGACGCGGCGTCACCGCCCAGCCGCTGGCGGAGACGTTCCTCTTCCTGGCCGCGCGGCAGCAGCACGTCGCCGAGCGCGTGCGCCCGTGGCTGCGCGCCGGGCGCGTGGTCCTCTGTGACCGCTATACCGATGCCACCCTTGCCTACCAGGGTTACGGGCGCGGCGTCGACCTCCAGCTGATCCGTGAGCTGAACGTCCACGCGACGGGCGGCGTCCTGCCCGATCTCACCCTGCTCTTCGATCTCGATCCGGCCATCGGCTTCCGGCGCATCGGCGGTCGCCGCCTCGATCGGTTCGAGCGCGAGGCGCTCGCCTTCCACCGGCGTGTTCGGCGCGGCTACCTCGAGCTGATGCGCAGCGATCCCAAGCGCGTGCGGCGCGTGGACGCGGCTGCGGACGCGGCGGTCGTCGAGCGCCAGGTGCGCGCGATCGTCGCCGAGTTCCTGCAATGAGACTCGACGCCGTGACCGACCAGCCGCGCGCCGTCGAGCAGCTGCGACGCGCGCTGGCGGCGGACCGGGTCGCGCACGCGTACGCGTTCCTCGGGCCGGCCGGCAGCGGCCGCTTCACCACCGCGGTCGCCTTCGCCGCCGAGCTGCTGTGCGAGGCGCACGGCGGGCGTCCGGACGCCGGCCGCTGCGCGTGCGCGCAGGTCCACGCCCGCCGGCATCCTGACCTGCACGTCGTGGCGCCGACCCCGCCGGAGTCCAACCCGAAGGGCGCGCGCGCGATTCGCATCGGCGCCATCCGGGAGCTCGAGCGTCAGGCATCGCTGCGGCCGGCCATGGCGCGCCGCCGCGTGCTCGTGCTGGACGAGGCCGAGCGCATGACGGGAGAATCGCCGCAGGCGTTTCTCAAGTTCCTCGAGGAGCCGCCGCCCGAGACGGTCGTCATCCTCGTCCTGCCCGGCGTGCGCGCGGTGCCGGCCACCGTGATCTCGCGCTGCCAGATCGTGCGCTTCCGCGGCCGCGGCGACGAGGCGGCCGCCGCCCTGGTCGCCGAGGCGGCCGAGCTGCTCGACGAGGCGCGCGCGCAGGGCGCGCCGGCGCTCTTCAAGCGCACGGAGCGCGTCGACCGCGAGCGTGCGGAGGCGCTGATCGACGGCTGCTGGCTGCTGTGCCGCGACCTCATGCGCGTGCGGGCCGGCGTGGCGCCCGCGCTGTCGACCGACCCCGCGCGCGTCGAGGCCCTCGCGGCGGAGGCCGGACAGTGGACGGACGACGAGCTGTTCGCGGCCATGGCCGCGTGCCGCGAGGCGCGCGAAGCCCTCGTCTCGAACGTGACGCCGCGGCTCACCGTCGACGTGATGGTGGCCCGTTTGGCGGGGAGGTCGGCGTGAGCGATATCGAGGAATACCTGATCGGCGTGCGGCTGCGTCAGACCGCGCTCGCCGACGACTACAAGCTGGTCGGCGATCTGCCGCTGCACGTCGGCGACCTCGTCGTCGTCGAGACCCCGGTCGGCACGGCCGTGGGCGAGGTCCGACGTCCGCGCCGGAACGTCCCCGAGCACAAGCGCGACCGGCTGTACCGGCGCGTGGTCGGGCTGGCGTCGGACGACGAAGCCCGCGAGTACCGCGAGCGGCGGCACCGGGAAGAGGCGGCCATCGTCACCAGCCAGTCTCTCGCGCGTGCGCGAGGCCTGGCCATGAAAGTCGTCGACGTCGAGATGCCGCCGGGGCCGCGGCGCGTGTCGGTGTACTTCAGCGCCGATGACCGCATCGACTTCCGCGACCTCGTGCGCGATCTCGCGCGCGAGTTTCGCGCCCGCATCGAGATGCGGCAGATCGGCGCGCGCGACACCACGCGCGTGCTCGACGGCATCGGACCGTGCGGGCGTCAGCTGTGCTGCGCCTCGCACCTGCGCACCTTCGATCCGATCTCGGTGAAGATGGCCAAGGCGCAGGACATGCCGCTCACCGACAACCGTCTGCTCGGCAACTGCGGCCGGCTGAAGTGCTGCCTGCTCTACGAGTTCTCGACCTACCAGGAGCTGCGCGCACGGCTGCCGAAGGTCAACACGCCGTGCCAGGCGACGTGCGGCGGCGGCGGCTGCATGACCGGCAAGGTGCGCCAGCTGCGGGTGCTGAAGCAGAGCGTGATGGTCGGGTTCCAGGACGGCACCGAGGCCGAGGTGCCGCTGAGCGAGCTGACGTGGGAGGGGCGCGACCACGTGAAGTTCGAATGACCTTCTACCTCACCACGCCGATCTACTACGTGAACGCGCTCCCGCACCTCGGGCACGCGTACACGATGGTCGCGGCCGACGCGATGGCGCGGTGGCATCGCCTCCTCGGCGAGCGCGTGTGGTTCCTGACCGGCACCGACGAGCACGGAGACAAGATCGCGCAGGAGGCGGCACGCGCGGGCGTGCCGCCCCTCGCGTACGCCGACCGCATCTCCGACGCCTTCCGGCAGACGTGGCGGGACCTCGGCATCACGAACGACGATTTCATCCGCACGACAGAGCCGCGCCACCAGCGCGTGGTGCAGCAGATCTTGCAGACACTCTGGGACAAGGGAGAGATCTACCTCGGCCGCTACGGCGGCCAGTACTGCTACGGCTGCGAGCGGTTCTACACGGAGAAGGAGATCGTCGACGGCAAGTGCCCCGACCACCAGACGCCGCTCACCTATATAGAGGAGGAGAACTATTTCTTCCGGATGTCGCGATACCAGGCGTGGCTGACGGATCACGTCGGCCGGCACCCGGAGCTCATCCGTCCGGAACGCTACCGTAACGAGATCCTCGGCTTCCTGCGCGAGCCATTACAGGATCTGTCCATCAGCCGGCCACGCACACGTCTGGAGTGGGGCATCCCGCTGCCCTTCGACGACAAGTACGTCACGTACGTGTGGTTCGATGCGCTGATCAACTACGTGTCCGCCCTCGGCGGTCCCGGCGCGGGTCCGTACGAGGAGTTCTGGCCGCACGTGCACCACATGATCGGCAAGGACATCCTGAAGCCGCACGCGGTCTACTGGCCGTGCATGCTGAAGGCGGCGGGACTGCCCGTGTACCGCGCGCTGCGCGTGCACGGGTACTGGACCGTCGACGGTCAGAAGATGTCGAAGTCGCTCGGCAACGTCGTGGAGCCGCAGGCGTTCGCGGCCCGCTACAGCCACGACGCGTTTCGCTACTTCGTGCTGCGGGAGATGGTCTTCGGTCTCGACGCCGACTTCTCCGAGGCCGCCTTCGTCGGCCGTCTCAACGCGGACCTCGCGAACGACCTCGGGAACCTCGCGTCTCGCGTCACGACGCTGCTCGTCAACTTCGCGGGTGGCGCCGTGCCGGCGCGGCCCTCGGCGACGGCGGTCGCCGACGACCTGGCGGGCGCGTTCGGCAAGGCGCTGGAGGAGCTGAAGGCGGCCATGGACGAGTTCGCCTTCCACCGCGCGCTGGCCGCGATCTGGGAGTTCGTCGGCGCCGTCAACCGCCACGTCGACGCCACGCAGCCGTGGGCGCTCGCCAAGCAGCCCGACTCCCGAGCCCGGCTGGACGGCGTGCTCCACGATCTCGCGCAGGCGCTGCACGCGCTCGGCATCGTGCTCGCGCCCTTCGTGCCGGAGGCGGCGAGCAAGGTCCGCGCGGCGCTCGGACAGCGAGACGAGCCGCGCCTCGACGGCAACCCGTGGGGTCGGCTGCCGGTCGGCGCCCGCGTCGACAAGCTCGCGGCGCTGTTCCCGCGCGTGGAGGACAGGAAGCCGGCGGCGCCGGCGGCGACGGCTCCGGCCGACGGCGGAGCGGCGGCCGGGATCACCATCGACGACTTCGCGAAGATCGACTTGCGCGTGGCGGAGGTGATGACCGCGGAGCCCGTCCCGAAATCGAAGAAGCTGCTGAAGCTCCGCGTTTCCCTGGGCAGCGAGGAGCGCACGGTGCTGGCCGGGATCGCCGAGCATTACGCGCCGGCTGACCTCGTCGGCAAGAAAGTCGTCGTGGTCGCAAACCTGAAAACGGCGAAGCTGATGGGCATCGAGTCGCAGGGCATGGTGCTCGCCGGCTCGACGGAGCACGGGCTCGGCGTGCTGACGCTCGACCGCGACCTGCCGCCCGGCGCGCGGGTGAAATGAGCGCGACCACCGCCGACGAGTACGTCCGCGCCATCGTCGAGGTGGCGGCGCGTGATGCATCGATCGGGCGGGTGGTCCGCGAGATCTGCGCGCTGGACGAGGCCGTCCGCGACAGCGCGCTCGAGCTGGTGAGCGCGCATCTCCGCACGCGCGGCGCCGCCGCCGACGTGCTCGAGTGCGTGCGGGCGCTGCGGAGGCAGGACGTCGCGCGCGCCATCGCCGCCAGGTTGGGCCCGCCCGGGTGAGCCCCACCGCCGCCGCCGGCACGCTCGGCTTCCTGCGAGTGTGGGGCATCTCGATCGCATCGGCCATCGGCGGGATCCTGACGCTCTTCGTGTTTCGCCGCGGGCTGCCCCACGTCTCCGTCATCGTCGGGTACCTGCTGCTGCTGTGGATCCTCGTGGCCGTGCTCGTCCAGGTCCGGGACACGCTCGCGGCCTCGCAGCGGCTGACCCACCGGCTGGTGCTGACGGCCACCGAGTACACGGTGCAGACGCTGTACCACGGCGTGCTGCTGTTCCTGCTGCCGGCATACTACGCCGCCACCACGCTCACGTCGGTCAACGTGCTCTTCCTGCTGCTGCTCGTCGCGCTCGCGCTGCTGGCGACGGTGGACCCGTGGTACCGCGTCGTCGTGCATCCGCGTCCGTGGATGGGCTACGTCTTCTTCGTCGTCTCGCTGTTCGGCGCCCTCAACCTGGCGCTGCCGCTCGTGGGGGCGCCGCCGGCCTGGGCGCTGCTGGCGAGCGCCTGGGTGGCGACGATCGCGCTGACGCCGGCCGTGTGCCGGGCGCGCGCGTGGTCGTGGAAGCGCGGGCTCGCGGTGACCGCGCTCGTCGGCGTGGTGGCCGCCGTCGGCGTGACCTACGTGCGGATCGCCGTGCCGCCGGCGCCGCTGTTCCTTGCCGAGTCCCGGCTCGCGTGGGACACCGCCACCGTCGACTCGCTGGAGCCGCCGTCGCCGATTCCCGCCGCGGCGCTGCTCAGCCAGGGGCTCGTCGCGTACACGGCGATCTATGCGCCGGCCGGGCTGCGCACGCCGGTCGAGCACGTGTGGCGTCGGAACGGCGTGATCATCAACGTCATCGGCCTCACCGTCGAGGGCGGCCGCCGCGAAGGCTACCGCACGTTCTCGCGCAAGCACGCGTTCGGTGACCGGCCGGCCGGCCGCTGGACGGTCGACGTCATGACGCGCGGCCAGCTCATCGGCCGCCTCCGCTTCCGGATCGCGGCGTGAGCGGCGCGCCGGAGCTCTTCGACACCCACGCGCACCTGCACTTTCCCGACTTCGACGCCGATCGCGACGCGATGCTGGCCCGCGCCCGTGCGGCCGGCGTGCGGCGGATGCTGACCGTCGGCACCGACCTCGCCACCTCGCGCGCCGCGCTCGCGCTTGCCGCCCGCGAGCCCGACGTGTGGGCCACCGTCGGCGTGCACCCGCATGACGCGGGCGAGACGGACGAGCGCGCGCTCGCGGAGGTCGAGCGGCTGGCCACAGAGCCGCGCGTGGTCGCCGTCGGCGAGATCGGCCTCGATTTCTTCCGCAATCTCTCGCCGCGCCCGGCGCAGGAGGTGGTGTTCCGCCGCTTCCTCGCCGTCGCCCGTCGAGTCGGCAAGCCGGCCGTCGTCCACTGTCGCGACGCCCATGCCGAGACGCTCGCCATCCTGGACGACGAGCGCGTGCGCGACGCCGGCGGCATCATGCACTGCTTTTCGGGCGACGTCGCCGTCGCGCGGCGGTGCCTGGACCTCGGACTCGTGATCTCGCTGGCCGGCCCGGTGACCTATCCCAACGCGCGCGCGCTGCCGGACGTCGCGCGCTTCGTGCCCGCCGATCGCCTCGTCCTGGAGACCGACTGCCCTTTCCTGCCGCCGCAGGGCCATCGCGGCCAGCGCAACGAGCCGGCCTACCTGGCGGTCACGGCCGCGCGTGTCGCCGAGCTGCGCGGCGAGCCGCTCGACGTCCTGGCGCAGCGCAGCTCGGACAACGCCCGCCGCCTGCTGCGGATCGGCTGAGCGTGGCCCTTCGCGACGTCGGCTTCTTCCTGCGCGGGCGGCTGAACCGCGCCATGAGCCGGCTGCTCACGCGCAGGACAGGCCCCCCGCCGGTGTTCACGCCGGCGCCGCTCGACGCCGTGCTGGCCGGGCCGCGCACGCCGCTGGCGCTCACGCGCCTGCTGGACTCCCGCGACAACGCCGCGCGAGAGGCCGCGGTGGCCCGCTACCTGACCGAGCGCGGCGTGCCGTTCACGCGGCATCGCTTCGCCACCTTCGAAGGCAGCGGCGAGAACTACGCGGTCGACGTCGGTGGCGGCGACCGTGTGGTCGTCCTCATCGCGCATCACGACGCGGTGCCCGGCAGTCCCGGCGCCAACGACAACGCGGCGTCGGTCGCGATCTTGCTCACGCTCCTGGAGCGCTGGGCGGCGGCGCCGCCGTCCCGGGTGCGCGCGCGGCTGCTGTTCCCGGCGTGCGAGGAGCTCGGCTACCTGGGGGCGCGCGCCTACGTGCGGCACACGCCGCCGGCGGGCGTGGCCGGCGTGCTCAGCCTCGAGCTGTGCGGCGTCGGCGACACGCTGGCCGTCTGGGATGCCGTCGACGACACGCCGTTTCTGCGGACCGTGCGCGGCGCCTTCGAGTCACTGGGAAAGCGCGCCGACGAGACGTATCACGTGGTCGGCAAGATTCCGGTGTTCGGCAGCGATCATCGCGCCTTCGCCGCCGCCGGCGTGCCGGCGTACGGCCTGACCGTCGTGCCGGCCGCGGAGGCGGACGCGCTGCGGCAGTTTGTCTTCAGTCCGGTGAAGGGCGCGCTCTCGGCGGTGCGACGCCGCCCCGTGCCGTTCGACACCTATCACACGAGCCGCGACGCGCTCGGGACGATCGACGGCGCCGCGCTCGGCATGGTCGTGGATGCGCTGGAGGCGGTCGTCGCCGCGGC
>Ga0070741_10010278_pt1 | contig 17749 bp, 31 predicted proteins | sample Coa_R1_4_FD_66440 | JGI IMG/M metagenome (GOLD analysis project Ga0070741, IMG submission 66440) | Surface soil microbial communities from Centralia Pennsylvania, which are recovering from an underground coalmine fire - Coalmine... | ecosystem: Environmental > Terrestrial > Soil > Unclassified ...
GGCAGCCAGGCCCTCACTTCTCCAGCTGGCCAGCTCGCCGTTGGCAGCCAGGCCCTCACTTCTCCAGCTGGCCAGCTCGCCGTTGGCAGCCAGGCCCGCGCAAAAATTGACGAAGTATTGACGCCCCCTTCTCTCTTCAGGTATACTCTTTTCAGATTGATATTAAATTCTAGGTAGGTTACTATGCAAACAGTTAGAAATCTTTGTGAAAGTTTGGCATGGGGTGTCTCTGATCTCTCAAGGGAAGCGGGCATCAGCTATAACACGGCGCGCCTGGCGTACGAGGGTGATGAGCCATCCAACCGTGTCAAGAGAGCTATTTGTAGCGCGTTAAGTAGGGCGTTGGGAAGCGATATCCGACCGGGAGATATTCAATGGAAGGTGAAAGGATAACCGAGAAGATTCCATTTTGTCAGTACGTCAGCTTCAATGGGGCCGGGTTGCCATGTGCCAGCCGGGGAACATACTTTTGTGCGCGTTGCCATGCGCGCGTTTGCGGGCAGCATACTCGCTGGCGCAAAATCGCGGGCGGACCGTTAGATGAGCCGCTGTGCGTGGATTGTCATAACGCAACCAATGGAGGGATGAGACCGTGAAGTGCAAAGTGTTTGTTTCGCCGAATGTCAGAAAGTTTGAGGATGCTTTGAATGAGTGGCTTCAAGATCACGAAACCACCATTGAACAGATCGTATTCTCGTGCGTTCGACATGATGATAACGTCTCTCTCGCTACAGAGTACGTGTGCGTGATCTTTTACAAAAAGGAGGCATAAATTGATAGACTTTTCTCAAATGCACTGGAACGTCATCACCTGTTGTGAGAGAGAAAACGCCTACGGTGAAATGCTTCCGGCTGAATGGTTCATCCTCAATGGCCCGTTTGCTACCAGTGAAGAAGCAGAGGCACAGCAAGCCACGGTTGAAGCGAACACGAAAGGCACCGATGCAGACTGGCCGGAAGCGTACGCAGCGAAAAAGATTGTCCATGATGACGATCTGGGCCGGTACGGGTTGGAGCCATTGAACGAATGAGTGAACATTTTGATTAGGTAGCAAGCCGGGGTATCCTTGCAAGTGGAGCTACCCCGGCTTTCAGGTTTAGGGCCTGTACTCATGTAACGAGTGAGACAGGCAAAGTTTAAGGAGCGTGCTAAATGGCTGTGAAACAGCGTATCACGGCGAACGCGCGGGCGATCGGGGCCAGCGTCCACTTTATCGCGTATGCAATCATCAGCCTGGTGGTGGTTTACAGTGACATCATGTTCATTGCGCTGATGTGGGCTGCGTTTCCGGGGGGATTTTTAACGATAGCTGCCGTGGGAGGCGCTTTTGCCACTGGACTCTCTATCATCGCGCTGGTGATTGGTAAGAGCCGATGGTTCCGGCCCGGCGGCCAACTGATCTGGGCATGGTGCTTCACGGGAGTGGAAATCGGCATATCTATCTTGAATGTGGTGGTGAGCGTCATGCACAGCATGAATCAGCCGCTCGGCTATCTGTCCACATGGATCTATTGCGCGCCTGCCACACCGGTTGTATCACTGGTAGGATGGATCATTGTTCTCTATCTCGATAAGGACCGCGCACAACTTCACGAAGAGATGGAAATGGCGGACGATCTCGCGAACGCGGAGCGCGAACACACAAGGCAGGTACACGAAGCGCGCATGGAACTGAAGCAAACAGCATTGCAGCAGCAGAAGGAATATCTGAAGATGCACTTGTCTACGCCTGAGATGCAAGCACTGATCGATCAGGGCAGCTACGAGATCGCGCGCAGCATTGTGAGCGAAATCATTCAGCACCCGATTTTACCAGCTGGGATCGGTCCGGCCAGCAAAATTATTGACAGTACCGCGCAAAATATTGACGATTCCCCGGCCCGCGCGCCTGAACCACGTACGCAGCCAGCGCCGCGCCCGCGCGCACCGAAGAAGCATATGCCCCGCCAGCGCAAGTTTACGCCAGCAACACCTCGCGGAGGTGAGCGAGACACGGAGGAATTAGTACACCCCCCTTTAGCGAGTGCCCCCCCCGCGAATCGCGTCAAAGTGAAGCAGGGAGCGGGGCCATTCACCGTGAATGCGAACCGGAAGGAGCGCAGAAACGATTAGGGGGACGCAAAAATAGCGATCTGGCATACGCGCGATTGTGGGTTGAGTGGGAGCGAACAGGTTTTTCTAGAGCGACATGTCCCTGGAGAAATCACCGGGAGATGCGCAAGCATCCACCAAAGTCATGGGCCTATGAGCAAGTATTGACGGAGTATTGACACCCCGTCAATAAAATGAAGGAGTTTTATGAACTGTAAGACCGCTGAGTTCATATGGAAAAGAGGATTCTTTGTAAAGCAGATGAAAAGAACTTGTCTTAAGAAGTACCTCTATGTTCTTGTAAAGCAAGTTGGTTGGACTGTTGTTCCTACCTATAGTAAAGAAAATCTTACCCTGAGAAGAGGTGAGAAATGGGTGTTTCTCAGGAGAGAGGAAATTCTTAGCATAGAAGGAGAAAGTTCAACCCCTGAAGGTTTATACCAAAACATTGCTAGATACTTAGCACGAAGGGAGAGTGTATTGTAGGGCGTCAATAAAACGTCAATTTTTGCACCGGGACAGCAATGTCCCGGTTTTTTGTTGACTTTCTTATTGAGACAATGTATCATTAGTAATAGGAGATGGCAGGTTGTTCGGACATGCGAAAAGTAATATCCCTGCCATCTCTTGGATATCCCAAAGAAAAGGGGAGAGGAAAAAAGCCCTATGGCGAATAGCATAGAAAAACTTGCGGCTGCTATGAATGGTAGGGCAGGTTGTAAAGATTGCCAGCAGGATGAGGTACTTAGGACCGTGAAAGAGGCGCTGCATGAGGAGCAAACTATCTCGCATAATCACCTCGCGGAAATTTCCTACGGTCTTAAAGTTCTGGTGGGTGTGGTACAGCGGTTCCTGGCTAAGTTTGAAGAGGCGGAAGGTACACCGAAGGGATCGCCGTATGTTTTCAGTAAGAGCAGCCCGGCGCAAAACACTAACTACACCGGGAATCCGCTCGCCTATGATGGGGTGATTCGCTCATTGGTGGTAAGCGGGCCGGGCAATGTGACGATAACGCTTAACGACAAGCTCTCTCTCACCGGCTCTACTACGCTGGCGATCATAGGTTGCAATGGGACCGCGGTCCCTGTCGAAATCCATCAAAAAATGCAGATAGGAGCAACCTTGAGCTTGCAAACTGATAGCAACGCAGGAACGGGATTGCTTGCGCTGTCAGCCTGGATAGAGCCGATCAGGGCAAGCGGGCCTGAATACTTCCAGGTAAGGAGATAGAGAACTATGCCGGATGATTTTCTCGATAAAGAAGAGGCGTTAGAGCATACCGCTGAAGCCGGTGGGGCTGCTAAATCGCGGGTAGAAGAACTGCTAGAGCGTGCGATTGATACCCTGGAGCATCAAACGGAGCATCTTTCACACATGGCAACCGATCTGGCAGAGCTGCGTCTCCAACGGGCCGCCGAGCAGGTCCCCGAAGCCGCCAGAACAGGCGTAAATGACGTGGTTGACACCGCCGGGGCAGCGGGGGATGTCGCGGCGAAATCGATTGACGTACCTCTGGCCGCTTCTGAGGATGTCATACACGATGCAGGCGAGACAGCGCAGACCGCTTCTGAGGATGTAAAGAAGGCAAAGCGCCTGGCATTCAGGAAAAGGAGATAACCATGCCCCGCCCGAAAACCAATCCGAACGCGCGGAGTCACCATAAGAAACCAGCGCCGCCCGCGCCAGAATTAGAGGCAATGGTAGACACCCTGGTTGATAGCACCAATCCCGATGAAATGAGGGTTCGCGCCCCGGCCCGCCAGAAACCCGGCGCGAAAAAGGTGCATGGTATCACGACGAAGATAATGGGTGATGGCCTGGCCGTCGGGGTGAAGATCGCCACGTATAACCCCGATCCGCGTAAGAACTTGACGCAGGCAGAAGCACAATCCATAGGACATCCCGTCGTGAGGATGCTTGCCCGTCGTGTCCCTGGGTGGGTAAAGCCATTCTTGCCGAAGACTTCTCTGAGTCCCGAAGATACCGCCGATATAGAAGAAATCCTTGCGACTATTGCCAAGTGGGGCGTACGCCTGCTGACGATCGCAGTAAACGACATTTTCGCGGCCAAAGAGCAGGCACAGGCAACCCGCCAGCAAAAACAGGCCGCGCATGGCCCGGTAGTTGCACCGCGCCCGGCGCAAGCGTCGCTCCACCAACTTCAGGCAGAGCAGCGGGAAGCAATGGTGATTGAATCTGTGCCAGCTGCTAACGGACATAACCCGGCCTTTGATGTGCTGAATAATGTTGACTTGGGCGTAGAGGCGATCTAATGGCAACCTATGCGGATATCTTGCCAGATGAAACGGAGCAGGAATTTATCTGCGGGCAATCGGGCAGCGGCAAAACGACGCTGATTAAGCGTCTCTTAGAACTGCTGCCCAACGAGCTAATTATCATAGTGGACTCGAAACCCGATTGGGAGGATTTAGCGCCCATGTTCGGCAAGAATCCGAAAGGCAAGCCGCGTAAGCTCGATATGCGGTTTTTGTGGACACTGAACAGCAAAGACAGCCGGGGCGTGTATGTCTACCAGTGCCCGACAGATCGCCCGGCCTGGGCCGATGAGAACGTAGAACGCCTGATTTATTGGGCACTGGCCCGCTTTGACCGCATAAAAAAGTGGACTGGTAAAAAGGTGGGGCTAACTATTGTAGTGGATGAATTGGGCGATTTCGCCAAAGGGAGCTACACCACGCCAGCCATGTCGAAACTTATCAGGCAGGGCCGCTCTAAAAAGATACGTCGCTTTTTAGGTAGCCAGCGCCCGGCGGGCATACCTCAGTTGGCAGTAGATCAGTCTCAGCGGTTTTGCGTTTTTATGCTGATGAACGAGACGGATAGAAAGCGCATGGCAGCCTGGGTACATCCCAGGCTCATAGAGATGGTGAACGGGCGCGATTTTTGGTACTACGAAGTACCGCGAGACAGGCCCCGCAAACCAATTATCCTGATGCATCAAGAGGGAAAGAAGTGATACAGCAGCCAACACCCGATAGGGGAATATCGATAAGCGAAGGGGATGTCGCAGAACATCTGAAAGAGAAACACTTGCAGATGATTATGGACGCGAAACAGGCCGGGCGGCGTATTCCGGCGGTCCCGGTGAATCCCAATATTGTTGGAATCGAAGCGGCTCGTACAGCTGTCGAGGCCAGTCAACGGACGATGAAGCGAGCAGAGCGCAAATCGTTCTTAGTTCCTGCTCTGCCCTGGAGGAAACGATGAAGAAAGTCTTCAGTTCAAATTTATTCCTGATTGGCGGGCTGATCGTGCTTGCTGTCGGGGGCGCGCAATTCTATACAGCGGCTATCAAGCCGCGCTTCGGAGGTAACTAAATGCCTAGCACATCTACGAATGCACCTGTGAAGGGGGTTGCTCCAAAGGTTCCCACTAAATGGGGACAGAAGGGCATTGCTGAGCGGTTCTATGTTCAGGATACCCAATTGTCGGAAACGCCCAATGCACAGCAAATCATCCTGGCTGACGCGGGCCTGCTTTCAGAGATTCAGCACCACCACTACGGTACCTATACCATCTCTGGCAACCCGACGAAAGATGTTTTTGGGCCATACACCTACCTGAACAGCTATACCTTTAAGGTGGGGGCGTCAACCCCGCTGGTGAGTCTCTCAGGGCGTGCTATGGGCATTCTGCAAACGCTTGAATATCCTGATCGTTCCTGGGAGACAGCGGCCACTCCTGCCAGCGTGGAAAACGCCCTGACGAACGCCAGCGATTACTTTAACTTTCCTTCTGCGACGGGTACTATGCGCGTGTGGACTCGCGTACCTCTGGCCCTAAAAATGATGGGTGCGCCTGGTGGACACGTCGGGTACATCGTTTTGCAGAATAAGCGCATTGCAAACATTGTGCAGCCGGTGTTTAACCTGACCGGGGCAAGCTCGCCTTACAGCGCGACGCAGGCCAGCGGGAGCGGAAACGCCGCGTACCTGGGTGGTACTGTCACAGCTGCCCCCACCTTCGAGACATGGAAAATCCTGAACACCGTTCCGAGCAACCCGAATAACATGCCCTTATTCGGCTTTCTGCGCTCCATCTACGAGGTGTTGCAGCCCTACAGTGGCACTTCATTCACCTACAATTTTGAACCCGGTGGCGAGCTTCTCAGGGCCGTTTTCCAGTTCCTTGACGCAACGGCGGGGCAGAGCAGCACCCCGGCTGGCATGGCAACCGCGAACCTTCAGCAGATCGCGTATCAATACGGCACGAATAAGCAGATGGATGTATACACGCCATACAGAAACATTCACCAGCAGCTTCAGGACTACGGTCGCCCGCTTCCGCAGGGCTGCTTCGTGTTCGATTACTACACCCCCTGGCGTACCCTGGTGAACACGAAAAGCACCGAGAACACCGCCAACGTTCAGGTGGTGGCTCAGTTCGCGTCTACCTACAACGTGCCCGCGAACAGCCAGGTGAGTGTCATTCTGGACAAGGTTCTGGCGGTTCAAAACTATCTGGCGAAATAAGGAGAGAGCAATGGTTGACGCAAGCAGCGGGATCGATCCCTATACCTTTTTCAGCACAGCCGCCGGGCCTGACGCCAGCGACATATATGGGCCGCCTCAAAGCGTTCTGGATGTCTACGCCGATGGAAGCCCGGTGGCAGGCAGCGAAAGCGCGATTGCAAATAGCATCGGCAGCGGTGGGGCACCGTTTCTCAGGCGTCCCGATGTCCATGCACTGGGACTGCTGATCCTGGGTGCTGTCATGGTACATCTGCACATGGAGGCGTAGGCATGGCATTTGTCTTTGGTGGTTTCCTGATCGTAAGCGGCGCTCTGCTGATCGGCCTGGCTTATCATAACCAGATTGGCGAGGCCTGGACAACGCTGATTAGCTGAGGTGAAACGATGGCTAAACAGGTAATAAAACTTGGGAGCAATCCGCAAAAAACTGTATTCGTGATGCTGGCGGCTATCTTGCTCTTAGAGTTTGGCAGCCTGACAAAGATGCAAAAAATCTGGCAATTAGCTTTTAGCAGCGCCCCGGCTGCCGGGGCACAGCAGACCAATACGCAGGGGACCACCGGGCAAACGGTAACACTCGCGCAGCCGGGGCACCCCGCGCAAACGGTGACGCTATGAGTACGACACTGAACGGGCAAAAATTGCTAGGGTATGGAGTCGCAGGGGGTATCTTGCTGATCCTGGCAGATGTCTCGCCAAAGGTTGCAGTGGGGACCACCGGGTTGATACTCCTGGCTGTAGGATTGTCTCATGCCGATCAGTTTACGACACTGGCCGGATGGATTTCGTCAGCAACGGGAACCCTTCCGGCTAATCAAGATAGACCAGTAATCATCACGCCTACGGGCGGGAGGCCGAAATTATGACAACGATTGAGAAATTTATGGCCGGGACGTTGGTTCTCATCGGGTTTGCCCTGGTGCTCACCAACCCGAACGGCACCAAACAGGCAGGCGCGAGCGCGGGCAGCCTGTATCAGAGCGTTGTAGGCGCATTCGTGAAACCGTCTTGACGGTTTAAGGCAGGTGCATTATGCCAGACAACTACCTGGGAATAGGAACATGGGCACCGGGCGGTTTTGTTGACCCAATGGATGAAAAGGTACAGAACTACCCTATCGCAAACGCTTTGGTGGTACCGGGAATGTTCTATGCCTATCACTTCCCCTTCTATGGCCGCCAGAACGGTGATGAGTCCTTTGGGGGCAATTCCTATCAGTATATCCCCACTGAAGTAGAAGTGGGGGCAGCGATCGCTATGCGTAATATGGCGAGCGCGGGCGAGCTACCCTTGCAGAAAAACGACCCTGGAGCAACACAGCTTCTCCAATCGCTCTATCAGAAAACGGCGCAGTTCTGGCAGGACATTCGCAACGCAGCCGGTACAGGTTGGGGGAGTGAAGAGTAATGGCAGAAGAGAACCCGATTAAAGAGGGCGCTGAAAAGGTAGAGAGCGCCCTCAAATCAGAGCCGTGGTACGTGTGGGCGGGCGCGGCTGCTGCTGCAGGCGTGATTGTCTACTTTGTGTGGAAGCGTAAGCAGGCCAGCGGCAGCGCCGCAAGTTCTCAGGGGCAGAATAGCGCGATGAGCGATCTCAACGGCGCTCAATTGAGCGATATTGCGGGCCTGCCCTATGGCTCAGAGGATGTGAGCGGCTATAACTATCAGGCCGGGCCAGTAGATAACTTCCCAGGTGGAACATTCAGCGAGGTGGGAGTCAACGGCGAGCAGGTACCGATCATACCGGCTGGCATGACACCCATTTATGACAGCAACGGGAATCTGGTAGGGTTTCAAGAGCCGGGACAGCAGACCACACAATCACCGTCGCCAGCGCCCCCGCCAGTACCTACGCCTGGACCGTCGCCAGTACCTACGCCTGGACCTGGGCCTGTGTCCAAGAGCATGAAAACCATTGCTTCAGGCGCGATCGCCAGCGTACCGGGGGGAACGAATGTCGGAGGAAAGAATATCGGGACTGTCCCGGCGGGCGCTGACGTTACCGTTCTCCAGGGGCCGCAAGCAGTAACTATCAAAGGAGTAGTCAACCACTACTACCAGATAGCGTACAAGGGCATTACCGGATGGGTGAATGCGAAAGACTTTGGCGGGATGGGTGGAGGTGGTATCCCTGACAATGCCGCCGGGTTCCACCTGGCTGTGAACGCAGGCCGGAACACAATTGATCAGTGGACGTTTGCAAACGGGATGCACCAGGATTTTCATTCCTATGCTTCTGAGGTGAATTAACATGACAGAACCCTGGTATGACTATCCCGATGGACACGGCTACATCACCGCGTATGAAGGGCCGGGCACTGACACACCGCATTATGCGGAGGACTTGCAAACGCCTTTCCATACGCGCCTGACCGCGCCCACGTCAGGCATCGTGAAAGTGGCTGATTACCAGGGTTGGGGCGGCGAAATCTTTGTGCAGCCCGATGATAAGAGCCTGCCAGAGTGGTACATGTATCACCCTGACGAAGTGGATGTGCATGTAGGCCAGCATGTGAACGCAGGGCAATTCATCGGCCTATCGGGCGGCGAGAATCCTGGCTACCCTGGTGCTGAACATCCTGCCGCGCCTGAATGGAGTTCCGGCCCGCATACTCATGTAGGTTGGTTCACCAAGTTCGTGAGTACGCCGATCGGCGGGCGTCCTTTTGGACCCCCGCCCGACAATCTGATAGAGATGGCAAAACAAGGGGGAGGGGGACAATCGAGTATGGTCCCGGCAAACATCTACAACGCGGTAGAGCCTATCGCGCAACAATACCATATCCCTGATCCTATTTGGGAAACCGTGGCCTATGTGGAATCTGGTTTCAATCAAAATGCCCTGGGAGATCAGGGGACATCTTACGGGCTGTTTCAATTGCACATCGGAGGGCAGTTTCCCGCGCAATACCTGAACAACCCGACAGCCCTTGACGATCCGGCATTGAATGCTCAGTATGCCATGCCAGCCATAGCGCGGGCCTGGCAGTCCTTACAGCCATCGTTTGACGCGGGTTCTGCGTCCTGGTGGGAACAATTCGCGGCGCAATCAGGGCACCCCGGCGGCGCTCCAGGACAAACGGTGACCGACAATGAAGCGGCGAAACTAGAGCAGGATTATAACCAGTTCTCCAGTTCATCAGGGATGCCGCTCTCAGATACGTCACAAAACTGTCAGGCCCCTTCAGGCATCAACATTTTGAACGCAGGTGCCTGGAGTCAGTACGTGGCCTGTCAGGCGCAAAATGCAGCAGCGGGATCTGCGCAGCAAGCAGCTGCCGGGATAGCGGGATGGATCGGTTCATCCATCGGGCCATTCATGCTACGGGCTGGCGTTGGACTCGCGGGCCTTGCCTGCATTTGGCTTGGACTCAATGAGATTGCTGGCGGGCTGAAGGGTGAAAGCGGCATGGAACTGATCGAGGATAACGCGGAAAAGGGCAAGGAACGGGCCGCGCCTGACCGCCAGAAAAAGCCGCTGCACCAGGACGCGAAGAAACGCCAGAAAGCAGAGAAAAAGCCAGCGCCCAAAGAGCAGAAAGCGAAACAGCCGGAAAAGGCACCGGGGAAAAGCGAGGCGAAAGCAGAGTCAGAAGGAGCTTCTGAAAGGAGCGCGAGCGGTGAAGCAGCTGGCAGTGAAGCGGGCGCATCGGGCGCGGAAATGGCGGCGGCGATATGATTATCTTTCAGCAAGTAGTAGCAGCCGATACAAAGTACAGTTTCGCTAATCAGCCGAATTTAACCCTGTTTGATGTTCACAACGATAGCCCGCTTAACATGGGCGTATCCTTTGGACGTGATACGGGCATACAACAGGCTGACTACTACACCAGCCCGCATAGTATTCTCTATGGCATTGGCCCGGTAGGGAACCAGCAGAGAAGCATAGCGGGCGTGAAGTGGAACGGGACCATCTATATCTACACGCAAACGCCAATGGGCGGGGGAACAACGAACCTCGCCAGCGCCCCGGCCAGCCAAATTACTGTTATCGGGTACGCAACGGGCTACAACCCGTCAGGTACCACCAGCCTCGCCCGCATGACCAATACGGGCAACCCGGTGAATACAGTGGGCGGAACATCTACAGCAATTCAGAACGACAACAACGTCACAGGGACCAGCATTGTCGAAGCAACGGTAGCTGGTGATGGCAGTAGCGCGGTTTCATGGACGAATAACGCTATCCTGGTGAATGGCGATGCGGCGCACCCTGGGAGTGTCAGTTTCGACAATGCGAAAGTTACGACGGATGGAAGCGGGAACATCACCAGCGTTTCTTTCTCTGGTATCTGGCGTTCTGCTACAGCCGGGCAGGGCCTATCAAACGCCTTGAACAGCGTGGCGGCGCATATCGCAACCTACAACGCGAACGCGATCTTCCCGCAATCTGGCGCGAATAACACCGGCCTGGTGCTGATAACCAGGGATAACACCGGGACGGTTCAGACTGCCCTCTCTGTGAACCCCTCTGCTACAGAGCTGGAGGTATGGGAAAACCTGTATGTTACGGGCAATGTCACCGCGACGGGTAACGCATCAATAACAGGCAGCCTCTCAGTGGGCAGCTTCTCTGCTGATGTTCTCCAGGCTGTGACGGCTGCTGGTGTGGTGCTGAAAGATAGCACCGGGACCGCCCAAGGCACGTTCCAGAACGCAGGTATCACCCTGAACGCGAACGTTACCGCGAACAACAATCTGACTGTTTCAGGTAACTACATCTACAAAAATGGGAACCTGATTTCTCGTATCTCCAGTTTTACGGGTTCGGGTTCAGGTACCTACAACCATAACGCGGGTTCAGCACCCACATGGGTAGGTCCGATTGTCAGTCAGTCAGGGAGTGCTACGCAAGGTTTTGACTCTGCTGGTACTACTACGGTTCACGTTACTTTGGGGGCGTCTCTGTCCTTCAAAGCATTCTGCATTAAGGATGTGTAGCCATGCAGGTTGAAGAATTGCCCGTACATGCGCGGCAAAAAATCGCGGAAATCATGCGCCTGGACCCAAGCACGATTACTGTTTCGTGTGAAGCGCCTGGCTGTACCGCGAGCAAACCTTTAGGGGATATGTGTTCTATGGCTGTGGTGTACAGAATGCCGGGGCCGGGTACTTCGCCCTATCAATGCCCTGATGAACAGCATTACGGCTGTTGCCACGAACACGCCATATTGGCGCTGTTGAAGTGTCTGGTAACTGACATAGAGGCAGGCCAGCATGTTGACCCGAAAGAGGAAATCTATCAGCACCCTCTCTTGCAGAGCATAGAGGGGGAATTGAAGAGACTGGCATCAGCCAGCTAAAAGGAGAGTGCCAACTATGGCAGGAAATTCTACTATTACCGTCTCTGATGGTGTGAACGTTCGTCGTCTGACTGTCTCTGAAACCAGCAGCCTTGACGCGGGCAACATTACCACAGATGGAAGCGGGAACATCACAGCAGTTTCCATTACCAGCTCTGTCCCGGCAGCCGGGACAGTTTCCAGCACTTCACCGGCTCCCTCTGGTACCCTGGCAACCTCCAGCGCGGTTATGCGTTTCACCCCGACAGGGGCAACCGGCTCGCTGAACCTGGCCCTGGGAACAAAGAACGGGCAGTTCGTAACCATCGTGAACGAGTCTACTACCGTAGCCAATACCATGACATTCCCAACCGGCGGGAACATCCTGGTGGATGCGTCGTCTGATTCCATCGTTGTGAAAGCCGCGAGTGCCGAAATGTTCGTGTTTGATTTGGCTCTAAATTCTGGCGCTGGCCTGTGGGTTCACGTCGGGCCGTTCGCTGGTTAATCGACCGGCTCTGGCCTATCGTCGGCTGCTCTGCCTGTGCGCGGGGCAGCCTGGAGGAGAAAACAAAGTGAGTAAAAAAAATCTGCTGATTATCGGCGTTGTTGCGGTCGTCGGGTATGTTGCATGGAAAAAGTTCCGGTAGGTGATTGATATGAACTTTTCCGATATGGTAACACAATCCGTGTTTGCGCGGGCGCTGGCAATTATTATTCTCGCGTTAGTCATGGTGGCCGCTCTCGTGATTGCCACTGTAGACCTATTAACAGGCCGCGATGTTCCTGGGAGCGTATCTACCATATTGGGAATTGGGCTAGGCACCGCCGGAACAATGGTTGGGATTAACTTTGGCGTCGTACTGCAACCGATGACATCAGCGCCAAAGAAGCCAACCACTCTGAACACGACCAGCACAACAAGTACGACCAGTACAACCTGATCTTAGTACCCTACCGATAGGGGGGAATAATGCAGTTAACTAGTAGCGGCGAAGTGGCCGTTTTCGTTGATGATAACCAGTTTGCTAGCGGGCAAAGTCAGGACAAATGCGGGCCTGAAGCCGTGGCAGTGTTCTGGCATAGTGTGAAGCCAGGCGAGAAAAATCCGTACACTTCAGCGGATATCCACGAAATGGCAAGCGCAGACTACGTGCGTTTCATCGGCCCGGATGTGACCAGCGACCACGCGGGCACCGATAACGCGACGCTCTATAAGTTGCTGGCTGCCCACAATTTCATGTACAAAATAGGCCCGCTCGATATGGCCTGGGTGAAGGAATGGTTGAACGCGGGCTATCCTGTCATTCTAGGGGGAGTAGCTGAGTCCAGTGTGTTTGACCTGGGATTGAACGCGAACCCGTATAACTGGAATACGGCGGGCCTGTTTCATATCATCCTGGCAACGGGGCCAGGAGCCACGGGAGAGGTGCTAGTGAGAGATACCGCGAACATCGATCATAGCGGGATCGTGCGCCCAGGACCGCGCAGGTACCGTCTCTCTGGCCTGACGTTCACCACGGCTACAATGGTAATCCCGTCATGGATGCCTGTTCCTACTGGCGACACGCCACCGGTCCCACAGCCGCCAGCACCGCCAGCACCGCTAGCACCGCCAGCACCGCCAGCACCGCCAGCGCCAGATTATAAGAAAATGGCCCTTGATGCGCTGACTCAGTTACAGCAGGCCCTTCAGCACCTTTCCTAAGAAGTATTAGCGGCAAAAGAAGAGTTGGAAAGTTTATCACAGTGATAAACTTTCCAACTCTTCTTTTGCCGCTAATACTTCTTCTCCTTCACCTTCAGGTAGCTATGACACCTGTAGCAGTAGCGGTACTGCGCTTTACAGGGCCGGGCGCATCGGGCGCATGTATGCTCTGGCGGCGCCCTGCGATCTTGCCTGTCTTCTTGCCCGAAGGGGATAGAGAACCTATCTGCTACATTGTCGCAGATAAAAGGCTGCTGGCCAGCGAGGTATGCAGCAAGCTCCTCTTCATCCTCATACGTGACGATATCCCAAAAGCGACGTGGGAAGCTGCCCGCCAGCGCATACCGTTGGTGACTCTCAATCAAGGTGTATTGGCCTTCAATGATTGCTGTTTTCATGTTCTCATCTCCTAAACGGTGTACATCTGGACTTCCTGAATACCTGCATAGCTGGTGAGAGAGTTACTGTTCTCTCTGGCGGCTATCTCTGCCATTGCTTTCCTAGCTTCTCCTGGCTGCCACGTATCCCCCGGCTGTGGCTTCTGGATTCTGTCGAGCAGCTTATCACACGTCCACGTATTACGATGAAACCCGGCCCGGCTGCCCTGTGGGCTGCCCCCATTAAAACCCGTATCCTTGACGGTTCTATCACTGGTAGTCTTCGCTTTTTTGACCTTGATTTTCCACTTGACCGGCTTCTGCCCGCCTTTCTTCAGTGCCTTGACAAGCGTTTTATCCCCCGTTCTTGTCTTCACACTAATATTCCCGGCGGAATCCGTTTGCACGCCCCGGCGTACTCTGGCCTGGCTGCCCGATTTCGAGACACGCCGCGAGACAGGGGCAGCTTTCGCGCCCTGGGAAAGTTGCTGTAAGGCCCCGACCAGGTTCCCGCCTTTTTTTCCCTTGGCGGCCTGGCTGATGTACGACACGTCGCGCCCGACGCGCCGCCCGATTTCTGCATAAGACATCCCCCCGGACTTCAGGGACGCGATTAAACCTTGCGCGGCGGCAATTTGCGGATTCATTTCTCTGTAACCTTTCTCTGGAGAGTATCAAAATCTTGTGCTGTGCGAGGCGCGTTCAGGCGTTTTTCTACCGCCCACTTGCGGCGCAATTCGCCTGTCTTCTTCCCGTTTTCCCAGGCTGCCATGCGCTGTGTTACGGCTATGGCATCGGTTCTAATCGTGATAAGAGACTCATAAGGAACGGCCATTGCATGCTTGAACATGCGCGCCCGACAGCGGCCCCACACACACGCGGGCCATTCAGGATGAGAGAAGCGGGTTGCTTCTGTCGATTCGGGCAGAATATAGATTATGCGCCCGTCGTCAAGCTCGTTCCTATCGATAAACCCGGCTGGTGGCATCTCCTGAGCCATCCCTATGTAAGTGCGTGTTCCTGCCTGACGATTGAACCCGCCTATCCCATGCAGAACGATGTTACGCATACCGGCGCGGGCCAGCTGGTACGCCCGCGCGTGCTTCGCATCTTGCTTGCCATCCTCTTCTATCTTCTCGCGGAGCTTCACCAGCTTGTTTATCACCCCGTCAAGCGGGCGGCTGGCGGCGCTGTCCTTGCCGCTCTTGTAGACAATCCTTTCCAGAATGGTGATGTCCCAATCCATGAAAACACTCTTGCCAGTAAAGTAGACGCTATATACCTGGAGAAGCGCGTCAAGCTCGGCCCCGTCGACCCAGGATTCGAAGGTTTGACCGCGATAGTAGAGGCCGGGATATATCCACCGCTCACCTTCACGAACGCCAAACGGCCCGATATGCGGCCAGTGGTGGGGCACCGTGAAACGAATACGGTACCGGGCCAATTGCTTCCCTGCGTAGCTGTCTTTCGTGTCATGGGTTTCTATCTCAGTAGGCAAGTCCCAGGTAAGCGCGGCATACATAAAGATGCCATCGTAGTAGTACAGGCCCGGTATGGCCCGATTACAGTTATCTTCCAGGTACTCTATGCGGCCTTGCCCCGTCTCATGTAGCGCGGCCCTGATATTTTCCGGCAGAGGGCTAAATGTCTTCTTCTCCAGAGCATTGTATTGTTGCCACAACACCTCAAAGGTACTCGCAGGCGTGCCCGACAGGTGAGAGAAGAGAGGAAACAACCCTCTGACGTACTGAGTTAACAGCAGCATTGCGGATCGTGCTTCAAAGATGCTCACCGCATGATCCCCTATCCATCGCTCGATACTCCTGATATCAAGTTTCTTCCCTGATACGCGATGCTCATACCGGGCAACGTAATCATCCTGATTGTTCCCGTCGAGCATATGCCCGATCTTTTGCGTTCGCCAGTATTTGTACATCTCTGGCGCGGTGAGCCATTCCAGGTACCCTGCAGGCAGATCGCCACACAGGTACACGCGGTTCACCGGCGTATGCTTCACAGCAGCTTTTAGCAAATCGAGCAAGCTACAGCCGGGCGCGAAATCGAAACGTATTCCTGATTCAGTCACAGATTGGCCGCTGCTCATATCGACGTACAGAACGCCCCACTGTTTTTGTTGTTCGGACATGCGTTGTTTCTCCTTCTTATGCGCTCTTGTATTCGGGGCAGCATTCACCGCAAAAGTAAATCGTTCCACCCCACTCAGCCAGGACAGGCACCCAACTAGTCAATGCCTGGCATTCAGGGCAAGCAATACCGCGAGGGTGCATACCCTGCGTTGGTATGGTAATGGTTTCCTCAGTTTCTTCCATGTTTGCTCCTGATGCATCCTCTGTATCAGGAGCCGGGGCAGATTGCTCACCCCCACATACCGGGCAGAAATGCGCGCCCGCCGGGACCGGCTCCGTACAATGGACGCAGGGGATATCATCAATTTTCCACTGTTCCCACTTTTCAGCGTCTACCATGAGAATGCGCTCATCTGAAACGCCACGCCCGCATTTTGTGCAAGTGTACATCGTGTGTTCAACACACAATCCGCCACACTCTCTATGCAGAGCCACACGACGCCCGCCCCTGCTGGCCTTCTCTGACTTTTCGAGCGCCACATACCGGGCGTTCATCGCGAATTGCGGAGAGAGTAAATCGTACTGGTTCGCACGCGACTTGTTATACTTCTGAGGTTCTACCGACGTGGTGATTAACCCGGCCTTCTTGAACTTGGTATGCACCGGCCAGATAGCTTGTTCTTTCGGGCTAGGTCGTTCTGGTATCATGCGGGGGCTACCCATGCGGGCCGCGATATCTTGCGCGCTGTAGTAGCGGCTACCATCGGGCCGCGCTGGCTTTGTGGTATTAAACCATTGGAGATACACCACACCGTATACCTTCTCTTTATCCGTAAAATTCGGGTTCGCCATAATTTCCTGAACGGTATACAGTTCGCTCGCCAGCGCGGCGCATTTCTCTTCGGCCTGGATGGCGCGATTTTTCCAATAGTTCGCGGGGCGCGCGTCGTCAAGATTTACCATTACATTTGACATGTGTTATACTATCCTTATGCGCGAACCTTAAAATTCGCGTGCAGAGAAGGAGAACCGGGCCGCGAAAACCGCCAAGTTTCATATGCGGCCCAAAACCCCCATTACATCCTTCGTTTTCGAGCATAAGGGTTGTAGATGGCAACCCCTATAATCTCATCAGGTGAAACTTCCAGGGCAAGACAAATAGCAGAGAAACTTTTCTTGTGGATAGCTCTGCCATTTTCGGCGTGATTTACGGACTCGCGGGATACGCCTGCCAACTTGGCAAGCTGGCCCTGCGATAAATCGCGCTGTAATCGGGCTTCTTCTAATGTCATCATGTGCATCTCCTATGAAAGCATTATAGCGCACATGTGAAAACATGTCAAGCGGGATGGATGAATGAAATGATAAAAGATGATAGCGGACTGCTGACATGTTCTTACCCCGATAGCCCTGAACCTTGGCGGGCTAGCCCAATTGTACCCCGAAGCACATAAGAATACAAGTGTTTTCGGCCTAGCAAGACGAATAGAATTGCATGACACAGTTCTACATACAAAAAGCAATTATCCACATTAGATGTGCAAAACTGTGTGGAAAACATGTTGACAAGTCATGCGTGCAGGTTGCGATTTGTATAGCATTCACGTGTTAAAATGGAAGCTAAAAAGGTGGAAGCAATGAGAGAGAAAATCGAGCTTGTAGTGTTTCTCGCTTTCGGCCTAGCGATTATCGTAGGTATCCTACTCGTTGG